>WNGN01010456.1_pt1 | contig 12017 bp, 9 predicted proteins | sample 5400561 | NCBI WGS metagenome assembly WNGN01 (sample SAMN13153379, study PRJNA577476) | soil metagenome | isolation source: 115 cm soil or saprolite under Garry oak tree replicate 2 | place: USA:California | collected 2016-06-15
AAGGCGACAGGCACCTTGCGCTTTCCCGCCGACGTAAACCTTCCGAACATGCTCTGGATGAAGATCCTTAGGAGCCCGCACGCCCACGCGAAAATTCTCGACGTCGATGCGGCGGCGGCGCAAAAACTCCCGGGCGTCGTCGCGATCTTGACGCATAACGATGTGCCCAGAGTGCTTTTCGGTCCGTACCAAAATGAAATCTATCCTCTGGATGAAGAGGTGCGGTTTGTCGGTGACACCGTCGCGGCAGTGGCGGCGGAGGATTGGAATGTCGCCGAAGAGGCGGTGAGAGCTATTCGCGTCACGTACCATGTTCTGCCAGCCATCCATGATGCGGAATCCGGTGCAAAACCGGATGCTCCTGACGCCGTGCTGAACTATCCCGAAGCTCATGAGATCCAGGCCGGAGACATCAGGCCGGAGCAGCTGGGAACGTTCGGCAATATCATCGGTCTCCGGGAAGGCGGGCCGACGGTGGTGAACGAGAGAGGCGATGTGGAGAGGGGATTGGAGCAGAGCGACGTCGTCGTGGAGCGAATATTTAGACAGTCCGAGGTCAACGCGGTGAGCCATGAGCCGCGCGCCTGTGTCGCCCTCTATGAAAATGGCAAATGCACGCTCTGGTGCTCGGTTCAGGATCCTTATCGTCTTCAAGACAGTGTGGCGCGGGTTCTCAATTTACCTATGGACGCCGTGAGGGTCGTTGCGACCAACCTGGGCGGCGCCTTCGGCGTCAAGGTCACCGGTCGATTCGCGATTCTCTGCGCGCTCTTGGCGCGCCAGACGGGAAAGCCGGTCAAAATCTGGTTTACCCGCGAAGAGGAAAGCCTTGACTCACATAACCGGTCGGCACTGACGCATTACGTGAAAGCAGGAGCGAACAAAGACGGCTCGCTTACCGCCATCAAGGTTCGCACGTTTCTCGACAACGGCTATTGGCCCTATGGAGGTTTGGGACAAAACATCGCTTTTGCAATCTGCACTCGGCCCATCGATCTGTATCACCGCTGCCCGAACGTCAAATGGGAAGTTTTTGCCGTGAGGACCAATCGTCCGAGCACCGGTCCCTACAGAGGCCGGGCCGATGCCGAGAGTCACTTTCCCATAGAATCGGTGATGGACGAGCTGGCTCACTCAATTCAGATGGACCCCATCGAATTTCGCCTCAAGAACCGAATTCACGAGGGGGATGATTTGTGCTCCGCCCCGAAGAAAGTCGTCTCGACGGTGTGGGTCGAAGAAGCGGCGCGCAAGGGAGCCGAGACTATCGGTTGGGAACGAAGAGCGTCCTTGTCCACTTCCAGTCAAGGAGCGCGTAAAAAAGGAATGGGCATGGCCATGGTGATCCATAGTTGCGGGAGCAATCCCGCGGGCACTTCGCAGGCTGAAGTCACCATTGACAGCGAAGGCCGGATTTCTCTTTTCTCCGGAACGGCGGATCAGGGCTCGGAGCAGCAGACGACCCTGCGCCAGATGGTCGCTGAAGTTTTGGGCGTTAGACTCGAGGAGGTCGGTGGCTGCAACGCGGATACCTTAACGTGCCCTTTCGATTCAGGTCCGTTTTCCAGCAGAACGGTTTACGCGACGGGCATCGCCGCAAGCAGAGCGGCAGAGGAGGCGAAAAGAAAATTGCTCGAGGGCGCGTCGCTTCTTCTCGACGAAGAGGTCGGCAATCTCGACATTGGCATCAATTTCGTTTGGGCGCGTTCCGATTCTTCCAAGCGAGTGCGGCTGGGCGAGCTTGCGCGTCTAGCCGGCGGCTCCATCAGCGGCAAGGGGATTTACAATGGCAAGAACGATCAGTTATTCGCTTACGGCTTCGCGGCCGCCTTTGCCGAAGTCGAAGTCGACGTGGAGACGGGCGAGGTCAAGATTCTCCGCTTGGTCTCGTCGCATGACGTGGGACGCGCCATCAATCCTATGATCGTCGAGGGGCAAATCTTGGGCGGCGCAGCCCAGGGACTGGGATATGCACTGAGCGAAGGATTCTATTTTGATCCGAGGACCGGCACCGCGCTCAATCAATGGTTTCTCGATTTACACACTCCCTCTATCCTGGATACACCGAATATCGAGCCGGTAATTGTTGAGCTCGGCGAGCCGACGCATCCTTTCGGCGCCAAAGGATGCTCGGAGATCTCTTACGTCGGAGTCGCCCCGGCCATCGCTAACGCGATCTACCATGCTACCGGAGCTCGCGTGACGGAGCTGCCGATGACTCCCGATGTTGTCCTCAAGGCGCTGCAGGATGCGAGGAGGAGCAGCGCTTGATCGATTTTAAGCATATCGACGCCGCTTCGACGGAACATGCTTTGTCGGTCCTGGCTCAATACGGTCAAGGGGCGCGGCTCTTGGCGGGCGGCCAAGATCTTCTGTTTCGGATCAAAAAATACATCGTCAAGCCAGAGTGCGTGATTAATTTAAAGACCATCCCGGGCTTAAATTACATCCACTCTAATCCGCGGGACAATCTCCGAATCGGCGCGCTCACGACCTTATCGGCGATCGCTCACTCTGCCGCGTTGCAGCAGAGCTACACTGTCTTGGCCCAGGCTGCAAGCGTCGTGGCATCGCCGCAGATCCGCAATATGGGAACTCTGGGAGGAAACATCTGCCAAGATGTTTGGTGTTGGTATCTTCAGGACGGATTTTCCTGTTGGAAATCCGGTGGGAAGTTTTGTGACTTGGCGGGCGGCGATAGCCGCTATTACGGCAGCATCATGGGTGGCCACCTTTGTCTTTCCAATCATCCATCGGATACCGCGGTGGCCCTCGCCGCGCTGGACGCGCGAATTCACGTGACCTCTCCGCGAGGTCACCGCGTAGCGGCGATCTGTGACTTTCTTCCCGGACACACCTGGGTGGATGGCCGGCTGCAATCCCACTCTCTTCCATCCGACGAGATCGTGACGGAAATAGAAGTTCCGTTTCGCCCGACCCGCAGTGCTTACGTCAAGTTCGCCTTGCGAAAGTCGTGGGACTTCGCGATTGCCAGCGTTGCAGCGAGCGCTGTCATTCAGGATGGCGTCTGGGATGACGTCCGAATCATCCTGGGTGGTATCGCGACCTCTCCTTACAGAAGCCGGGAGGCTGAAGATCTTTTGCGAAACCAGCCGATGAGCGAAGGGTTGGCAACGGCGGCGGCGGACGCGGCGCTCCAGCAGGCAAAGCCGCTTAAAATGAACGGTTACAAAGTCGATTTGAGCAGGACTCTGGTACGCAGAGCTTTGATGGCCTTGGTCGAATGAATCTGTGTTGCAATCGCGACATTGACATAGCTGTCATTCTGAACGGAGTGAAGAATCTCGACCGATTGACATTGCGACACAATCTCACAATGGGAGAGGGCAAACAGAGGGAGCTGTTAAAAAGGCGCCGATTTGGTCTTGTTGGGTGCCGAAGGACAAAGGAAACATTTTTGACCGATTGGAGTTGAACAAATGGCGGTAAGAGATTTGCGCGAATGGATCGATGACCTCGAAGAAAGAAACGATCTCAAGCGCATCAAAGCGGAAGTGGATTGGAACGAAGAAATCGGCGCGATTACGAGGGAAATATCGAGCCAGCACGGGCCGGCGCTTTTATTTGAGAACATCAAAGACCATCGCAAGACCGTCTGCCGGCGGTTATTCACCAACGGCACGGGGACGAGAGAAAGGGTTTGCCGAATTCTCGGTGTTTCGCAAGAGACCTCTTACCGTGAGCTGGTCACCATTTTTAAAGATCGTTTCTCGAAACCGGTAAAGCCGCTCACCGTGAGCAGCGGGCCCGTCAAAGAGAATATCGTCAAAGGGAGCGCCGTCGATGTGTTGCAATTCCCGGTTCCCAAATGGAATCCCCACGATGGCGGCCGTTTTATCATGACCTCCGCTAGCGTCGTTACCAGAGATCCGGAAACCGGGAGGCTCAACGCCGGTACCTATCGCGGCATGATCGCGAAAAAGAATACCATCGGCGTCTTGCTTGCGATGACCCAAGGGTGGGGCATGCACTTCAGCAAATACAAAAATCGCGGCCAAGAGATGCCCGTTGCCGTTGTCATCGGTTGGGACCAGAGCTTGTTCATAGCGGCTTCGACGCCGGTCAATCATCCCGAATACGAAATGGCGGGTTCGCTGCGAGGCGCGCCGGTGGAGCTGGTCAAATGCGAAACCAACGATCTGCTGGTTCCAGCGTCCGCGGAAATCGTTCTTGAAGGATTCATTTCTCCGGATCCGAAAACGTTCGAACCCGAAGGTCCGTTCAGCGAATATCCGGGCTATTACGCAGGTCGAACAACGCCGAAACACGCCATTCGCGTGGAATGCATCACTCACCGAAACGACCCGATATTTCATGGCTGCTTAACCGGGTCGAGCCCGGGACGAACCAACGAAGGGACGACCTGGACGCCCGCGACTTTTTCCGCGATGGCATGGCAGTACCTCGAAGAGGCTGGGGTGCCGAATGTCACCGGAGTGTGGCGCGGCAAATGGCCCGAGCTCTTGCGCGTGCAGATTCGCAAGAGCCATCGCGGCCACGCGCAGCAAGTTGCCGCAGCACTGTGGGGCTGCCATCTCGCCAATTACGCGGGAAAGCATCTGATCGTCGTCGACGACGATATCGATATTCACGATTGGGAAGCGATCGAGTGGGCGCTCTGTTACCGGCTCAACGCCGGCCTCGGCGATATCACGATGTTTCCGGGAACGTCGGGCTCCATGCTCGATCCGAGCGTGCCCTCGGAGGAGAGAGATTCAGTAAAGTACGGCCACGGTAAGTGGACCCGCGTCTTGATCGACGCCACCATCAACTGGGAGCTCGAGCCACAGGAGCAGTACGGCGGCAGCCGCTATCCTCCGTTGGGCACGGCGATCTCGCCGGAGATGGCGGCGACGCTCAAGCGCAGATGGAAAGAATACGGCTTCTGAAACAAAGGCGATGTCAGTGCCCGTAGCGCGCAAGTTTTTATTGGATTGCATCGTGATGCTTGCGGTTGGCCTTAATTACGCAGGCGCCGCGTTTGCCGCAGAGCCTCACAAAGCAATACATCTGAAGGTCGGTTACGCGTCGATTACCGGAAACCGTATTCCCCTTTGGGCAGCTCAAGACATGGAATTTTTCGCGCGCAAAGGTTTGGAAACGGAACTGATCTTCATCGCCAGCTCTTCGCAAGGGATGCCGGCGCTGCTCGCGGGAGAGATCCCGATTTACTCGGGCTCCCTCGAAACCGCCGCCCAGGCTGCCGCGATGGGCGCGGATCTGATCATCATCGCCAGCAGCGAACCGACGCAGTACAAGCTTATCGTTCAGCCTGGAATCAAAAGCGTGGCGGATCTCAAAGGAAAGAAGGTCGGCATCGACCGCATCGGCGGGGCCAGCTACTACGCTACGCGCCGGATGCTGGAAAGATTGGGACTCAGGCCCGAGGACGTCGAATACGTGCAGATTGTCGGTGGTGGTAACCAAAGAGTCGTTGCGTTTCGCTCGGGAATGGTTAGCGCCGTGGCGAGCACCGTCGAGCGCTTCGAGCGGGCCGGCATTCCTTATCACGCCTTAGCGGATGCCATGGAAATGGGCATTCGAATCCTTGGTAATTCCTACATCACGACGCGCGCCTTTCGCGACCAAAACCGCAATACGGTTCAGCGCTTCATCACGGCGCTCGTCGAAGGAACGCAGTGGACCAAGAATCCGAAAAATCGCCCCGCCGTTTTGGGAATCGTGGGACGCCGTCTGCGCACCGATGACCCGGGGGTGCTCGATTTGAACTATCGTATGTACGTGGACCCTCTCTCTCCGTTTCCGTACACCAAGCTGGAGGATCTGCGGAGAAATGTGACGGACCTGGCGGAAAGCAACCCCCGCTTGCGGGACTTAAATGTGGCTGCCTTGGTGGATAACAGCTTCATCCAGCGAGTCCAGCAACGATAAGGAGGAAAGGTGAAACAAGCGAAAGATCTCAGGAGCTTTCTCGCCGATGTGAAGCGACGCTATCCCGAGGAGCTGATCACCGTCGAGCGCGAATTGGATCTTCGCTTCGAGATCTCGGCGCTGCTGGTCAAGCTGGATCGCGCCCATAAATTTCCTATCACGCTGTTCACGAAACTTCGGGATGTCGAAGGAAAGCCATGCGGGTTTCCGTTGCTATCCAACCTTTTTGCCAGCCGCCGGCTCTGCGCCCTGGCGTTCGATTCTTCAGCCGAGAAGGTCGGTCTGGACTACGACGTGCGCACCCGGGTGCTGAAGTCGCCCGTTGTTGTGGGCAGACCCGAGGCGCCGGTGAAAGAAGTGATTCGCAAGGGAGATGAAGTCAACCTCTTGGATTTTCCCGTCCCGCTGCCTTACCACATGGAGGGAGGCCGGACAGTCCTCGGTTCCGTCGTCACGACGGTAGATAATCACAGCGGCAATAAATATCTACAACTGCGCTTATCAGACCTTGCGGCTCCTCGGCCGAAGGAAGGTCACAGTGGGGCTCGGCGAGGGAACCCACAATTGGGAGCGCTATCGGGAGCGCGTTGAGAGTACCGGTGACGGTCTGCCGGCGATCGCCTGGATCGGCCATCACCCCGCGGCTTGCATGGGCGCTTTGACGCGCGTGCCCATCGACGTGGACGAATACTCAGTCATCGGCGGCGCATTGGCAGAGCCGCTGAGGCTCGCGCCGTCGGAGACATGGGGAGAAAAATTTCTTGTGCCCGCCGACGCCGAAATCGTGATTGAAGGGATCATCCCCCCTAAAGAGCGGGGGCGCCACGGCTTACGCGCGGACTATGCGCGCTATTATTCCCCGGAGACGCTCAGGCCCGTCATGGAGGTGCAGGCGATCACACATCGCCGCGACGCCATCTATCATGACATTCACCTGGGAGGGCGGGACCAGGATCATTTGGGCGGAATCCCACTCGAAGGCTCGCTCTACCGCGCTGTCAAGCAAGCGGTGCCGACGGTCAAGAACGTTCACCTCCCATCCTCGGGCTGCAGCCGCTTTCATGCTTATGTCCAGATCAAAAAGACCGCCGCCGGCCAGGGAAGGGAAGCGATCGTAGCGGCGCTTGGCGTGGACCGCAGGGTGAAACATGTCGTGGTCGTAGACGAAGATATCAATATCTTCGACGATGCCGAGGTTCTTTGGGCCGTCGCCACGCGCAGCCGTTGGGACCGCGACCTGGTGGTGATTCCAAATATGATCACGACCACCCGCGATCCGACTGCCTATGCGGGAAGCCCCGGGGATCTGAGCTATCACGCCTACACAGTGGCCAAAGGCGGCATCGATGCGACCATGCCCGCGCCGCCCGAGCCCTTCGAGATCAGGATCAAGGTACCCGACGAGGTGATGAGCAAAATTCAGCTTCGGGACTATGTCGGCAACGACCTAGTGTCGAAGATTCCGCTGGACGCGTGAGGGGAGGAATTTATGGCCAGCTCTATGAGAGTGATCTGTCCGGGATGCGATCAGGAATTTCTCGTTTCGCCCCAGTTCGAGAGGCTGAAGATCGCGGCCAAATGCCCGTTCTGCGAAAAAGAATTTCCCATTGAACAAGCGAAGAAGGTGGTCCGCCCGAGCCCGATGCTGCTGATCAAGTGACGTACAAAGGATAAGGGATGGCCCGGCCGCTCCTCAAACAAAAGACCAAACCCTACTTTCGCGATCTCAGGGAGTTCATTTCTCTCTTGGACGAAACGGGAAATCTCCATCGCATCGCTGCGAGGATCGAGAAAAACACCGAACTGATGCCGTTGGTCAGATGGCAATATCAAGGTCTGCCCGACAGCCAGAGAAAAGCATTTCTGTTTGACAACGTGACCGATCCCAAGGGGAGGAGTTACAACTGCAAGGTTGCGGTCGGAGTGCTCGGCGCATCGCGTGAGATCTACCAATTGGCGCTTGGTGTGACGGAGAAAGATGGCCCGGGCGGCGTGGCGGAGCGCTGGAACCATGCTTTGAGTCATCCAATCCCACCGAGGTTAGTGAAGCGAGGACCGGTAAAAGAGGTCATTCTCGAAGAGAGAGAGATTTCCCGGCCCGATGGAGGGTTGCTCCGGTTCCCTGTGCCCATCAGCAACCCCGGCTTTGACGGCGGACCATTTCTCACCGCTCCTTACGTCGTAACGAAGGATCCTGACACAGGCGTTGCCAATGTCGGCACCTACCGCTGCATGATCAAGGGGCCGAATAAAACCGGAGTCAGCGTTTCGCCGGCGCAGCATATCGGTATCCACTTCCATAAATGCAAGGAGAGAAAGATCCCTTTGCCCGCGGCCATCGTGCTGGGGTGCAGCCCGGCCATCGGCTTGGCCAGCGTGGCGAAGGTCGGTTACGACCGCAATGAATATGCCGTGGCCGGCGCTATCGCCGGGGAGCCGATCCCGCTGGTCAGGTGCGAGAAGGTCGATCTGGAAGTGCCAGCGACAGCGGAGATCGTCATCGAAGGGGAGATTCCCACCGACCACATGGAGCCGGAGGGGCCGTTTGGCGAATTCACCGGCTATATGGGCGGCCAGCTGATGAACGGCGTTTTCCTGGTGAAATGCATCACCCATAGAAAGAATCCCATCCTGCAAATGTTTACCGAAGGCGTTCCGAGCGAGAGCGGGATTATGCGCAAGATGGGGTATGAAGCGACGCTCTACAAGCTTTTGAAGTATGACTGCAATATCCCCGCCGTGATCAATGTGACCTTGCACGAGTCGAGCGGCAGTCGAAAATATGTGGTCATTCGCATGCGCAAGACCAACCCCGCGCAGCCCTGGCAGGCGCTTCAGGCCGCCGTGGCATTGGATCCGAGCCACGGGAAAATTCTGGTTGCCGTGGACGAGGATATTGATTCTGAAGACGCCGACTCGGTCAACTGGGCCATCAGCTTTCGCATGCAGCCGCACCGCGACGTCAAAATCACCACGCATAAGTTCGCCGGGCTGGATCCGTCGGCGGCGCCTCCAGGCTCGCCCCACACCGAGGCGCGATTTCCATCGCCTTCCGGCTGTTCGGCGATCATGATTGACGCCACCCGCAAATGGCCCTATCCGCCGGTCGCACTGCCGGCGAAAACATTTATGGAAGCGGCGAAGCATAGATGGGAAGAACTCGGTTTACCGCCGCTTCAACCAAAGATGCCATGGTACGGTTACAGTCTCGGATACTGGGGCGAAGAAGACGAAGAAAATGCGGAGTTGGCCGTGAGAGGCGACTATCGCAAGGTCGCCGCCCGCCTGCAGAAAAAGGCAATTAGGCTGTGAGATACACGGAGCGCTAAAAGGCGAAAGAACTAGAAGAATTTTAATAGGAGATTGAACGAATATGGATGCTAACGTGCGACGTGTCGGGATCGCCAGAGCAAAGGCAAAAACCTATTACGAGCGCTGGATAGAAAAGGAAGGTGTTCCGATCGTCGAGGGATTCGGCGTTACCGACGTACGAAAAATCAATCTGGGAACCTGGAAACGCTTGGGTTGTGAGGGGGCGTATCTTCAGTTCCGCGGTCTGGAAGGGATCACCGGCGTATATATAGGCAAGATCGCTCCGGGCGCGGCGCTCGAGCCCGAAAGGCACCTTTACGAAAAAGTGATTTACATTATTCAAGGGGAAGGGGTCGCCGAAATTCAGCAGCGCAATCGCGTGCCCGATTCCATCGCCTGGCAGGCGGGAAGTTTGTTTTCCCCGCCCTTGAACACGTTGCACCGTCTCATCAATTATTCGAAGGCGCCGGCAATTTTTTTAGCCGTGACGACCGCGCCCATGGTGCTGGACCATTTTCACAATGAACGATTCGTTTTCAACAGTGATTTTTCTTTTGTGGATCGCTATGACGGGGAAACGAATTATTTCGAGCCCAGCGACGAGCGCTATCTGACGACCAACAACCGGCAGTGGATTTGGGAAACGAACTTTATTCCGGATGCCCGAAAGGCGCAGATCGACGCCCAGGAGCAGAAAGGGGCCGGCGTTAATCTCACCCAGTTTGAGATCTCGGACAACACGTTGATCGGGCATCTTGCGGAGTGGCCGGTCGGAAGATATCACAAGGCGCATTATCACGGCGGCGGAGCCGTCCTGGTCATCTTGCGCTCTGAAGGCTATTCGCTCATGTGGCCGAACGATCTCGGAACAAAACCTTACGAAAGCGGCTACCGCGATCGAGTGGTGCGAGTGGATTGGGCGCCGGGTAGCGTGTTCAGCCCGCCGACCAATTGGTTTCACCAGCATTTCAATACCGGTTCGGAGCCGGCGCTCCAATTGGCTTTACGTTGTGGGAGCCATAAATTTCCTCTGGGTATTCGAGTTGCGGCGATTCGAGCGGGAGTGTACACCTCGGTGAGGCAGGGCGGAACGTTGATCGAATATGAAGACGAAGATCGGGAGATTCGCCGAGTCTATGAAGCGGAGTTGGAAAAGAAGGGGATTGCCCCAGACATGAGTTTTGATACGGCTGCCAACGATGACGGATAAGTCGGGCCGATTGCGCATGGGAGTTCGAGCGGAGATTAAGTGATGGATGAGAAATCCCCAGCGATGGGCCAGACCGTGACCTTTGCAAAACCGAACATCTTCCCGATGGCGCGGTGGCATATGCCGTCACTGCCCATGGCAATCTTGCTTGTGACAGTCGGCTTTCTTGTCCTGACGCCTTTAGGATTGATGATTCTCAACAGCTTCCAGATCGCCCGGCCCGGCGAGCCCATCGTTTGGGGGATGGACGGGTGGGCGAAGGCATTCAGCAGTCCGGGCATCATCAGAGCGATGACCAACACCTTTACCTTGGCCATTACGCGGCAGTTGATCGCCTTGGCCGTCGGAGTTTTCTTCGCCTGGTTGATCGCGCGAACGGATCTACCGATGAAGGGGCCGTTGGAATTTCTTTTTTGGCTATCGTTTTTTTTACCCGCGCTACCCCAAACCATGGGATGGATTCTGCTGCTCGATCCGAAATACGGGCTGCTGAATCAGGGAGTGCAAGCTCTCGGGCTGTCTGAACATGGACCTTTCAACATCTATTCTTTTTGGGGCATCGTCTGGGCGCATCTCGGCGGAACCGTCGCGGTCAAGGTCATGTTGCTCAGCCCGGCTTTCCGCAATCTGGATGCGGCCCTCGAAGAATCTTCGCGCATCTCGGGCGCAAGCGGGCGGCATACTTTTTTTCATATCATCGTACCTATCATGGCGCCGGCGATTCTGGTCACGACGATTCTCGGAATCATTCGGTCGTTGGAAGCATTTGAGATCGAGCTTTTGCTCGGCACGCCGATCGGTCTTCAGGTTTATTCAACGAAAATTCATGAGCTCGTCACCTGGGAACCTCCCCAATTTCCCGCGGCCATGGCCCTGAGCACGGTGTCGCTGGGAATTCTTCTGCTGATGGTCGCGCTCCAGCGCGGTTACATCGCCCATCGCAGCTACGTGACCGTCACCGGACGCGGCTTCAGTATTCGCCCCACGCGCCTCGGTCGCTGGCGCTATCCGGCGCTCGCGGTGGTACTTCTCTTTGCCTTGGTCATGACGGCCGTTCCCACGGTTCTGTTGGTCGCCGGGACCTTTATGAAGCTTTTCGGATTTTTCAACATTCCCCAGCCTTGGACACTCGATAACTGGCGGGCAACGTTGACTGACCCGGTGTTGGTGCGCTCCGTGTGGAATACCATCGCCATTGGGGTCGGCTCCGGCGCGGTCGGGATATTACTCTATTCGGTGATCGCGCATGTCATCGTCAAGACGAATCATCGCGGCGGATGGCTTCTGGATTTTCTCTCGTGGCTGCCCTGGTCCATTCCCGGCATCCTTCTCGGGGTCGCACTGATGTGGACGTTTCTGCAGACGAGAATTTTTCTGCCGATCTACGGAACGATATACGTGCTGATGATCGCCATGGTCATCAAGAGCATGCCTTTGGGCACCCAGCTCATCAAGAGCGTTTTTTTCCAACTCGGTAACGATCTCGAAGAGGCGTCGAAAGTTTGCGGCGGAACCTGGGTTGACACTTTTCGGCGCGTCATTTTTCCATTAACCATGCCCGCCCTCATCACGGTCGGCTTGA
>WNGN01004883.1_pt1 | contig 12016 bp, 12 predicted proteins | sample 5400561 | NCBI WGS metagenome assembly WNGN01 (sample SAMN13153379, study PRJNA577476) | soil metagenome | isolation source: 115 cm soil or saprolite under Garry oak tree replicate 2 | place: USA:California | collected 2016-06-15
CGAGGACATCGGTCCGGTCCGCCGTCTCACCCTGAACCGACCCGAGCGGCTGAACGCCCTCTCCTCCGAGCTGATCGAAACACTGTCGAGCACCTTGGCCGATGCGGCGACCAACGACGCGGTCCGCGTCCTCATCCTTCGAGGCGGGGGCCGGGCCTTCTGCGCCGGCTACGACTTGAAAGAGGAAGCCGAGCAGCAGGCTGCCGAGGGAGCCCCGGACATCGTCGCGTGGCGGAGCGACCTGGCCCACGATGTCGACCGCATGCTCGAGATCTTCGACCACCCCAAGCCGGTCATCGCCGAGATCCACGGATACTGCCTCGCGGGCGGCTGCGACCTGATGATGATGTGCGACATCGCCATCGCCTCTGACGACGCGATGTTCGGCGAGCCCGAGATCCGGTTCGGCTCGGGCGTGGTCACCATGGTGATGCCGTGGCTGATCGGCGCGCGCAGGGCGAAGGAGCTGCTGCTCACCGGAGAGGATCGCATCCCAGCCGAGGAGGCGCTCCGCATCGGGCTGGTCAACCGCGTGGTCCCGCGCGACCGACTCGAAAACGAGACGCTCGACCTCGCCCGGAGTATCGCGAAGCTCGATCCCGTGGCGGTCGCCCTGACCAAGCAGTCGATCAACCGATCGCTCGACATCGCGGGCTTCCGCGAGGCGCTCCGCGCGAACGTCGACCTCGACGCGATCATCGAGTCCGCGGAGGTCCCCGAGCGACGCGAGTTCAACCGGATCCGCCAGGAGCAGGGGCTGAAGGCCGCCATCTCCTGGCGCGACGCCCGCTTCCGCCAGGAAAGCTGAGAGGTCCTCCGATGGAGAGTTGACCGCCAACAGTGGGTTAGACGGATGGCGGTCGCAGAACCGTGTCAGGAAGGAAGCGCCCCAGGACCTCCGGCAGCTCCACCGAACCATCGCCGCGTTGGCCGTTCTCCAACAGCGCCACGATCGTGCGAGCCATCGCGCAGAGCGTTGCGTTCAACGTGTGCAGCGGCCGATTCCCGTCGGGCAGCCGCACGCGGCACGCCATCCGCCTGGCCTGGAAGTCGGTCGTGTTCGAGGTCGAGGTGATCTCCCGGTACGTGCCCTGCCCCGGGAGCCACGCCTCGATGTCGTACTTCTTCGCCGCCGACGCGCCCAGCTCGCCAGTGCATACGTTCACCACCCGGTAGGCGAGCCCGAGCGACTGCACCCACTCCTCCTCGATCGCGAGAAGGCGCTCGTGCTCGTCTTGTGAGGCGTCGGGCATGACGAAGCTGAACATCTCGAGCTTGTCGAACTGGTGGACGCGGAAGATCCCCCGGGTGTCCTTTCCATACGTCCCGGCTTCGCGACGAAAACAGGTGGAGAAGCCCATGTACCGGCGAGGGAGCGAGTCGGGCTCGAGGATCTCGCCGGCGTGCAGCGCGGCGAGCGCCACCTCCGACGTGCCCGTGAGATACAGGTCGTCCTCGCGCGTGACGTACAGGTTTACGGCGTCGGTGGGGAGGAACCCCGTGTCGTACATCGCCTCCTCCCGCACGAGTACAGGCGGGATGACCGGGGTCATCCCGAAGCGGTCAGCGAGCTCCAGCGCGTACTGCACCAGAGCGAACTCCAATCGAACGGCCGCGCCGGTCAGGTAGTAGAAGCGCGCGCCGGAGGTCCGCACGCCACGTTCGATGTCGATCATGCCGAGCATCTCGCCGAGCAGGACGTGGTCGCGCACCTCGAAGTCGAACCGCGGCAGTTCGCCGACCTTCTTGATCTCGGCGTTGTCCGCGTCGGATTCTCCGTCGGGCGCGGAGTCGTCGGGGAGGTTCGGGAGCCGGGCCGAGACCGCCGCGAGCTCTTCCTCCGCACGAGCCAGCTCCGGCTCGAGTCCCTTCAACTTCGCCGAAACTCCGCTGATCTGATCGATCAGGTCCTGACGCAATCCGGGGGCGATGTCTGCTTTCGCGCTACCGATCTCTTTCGAGATTCGGTTCTGTTCTGCACGAAGCTGCTCGATCTGAACGATGAGTGCGCGGCGTTGCTCGTCGAGCTCCAACGCGCGATCGAGATCCCCCGCAGCCCCGCGGCGGGCCAGCCTGCGTCGATACGGCTCGGGATCATCTCGGATGGCCCTGAGGTCGAGCAGCCGTGCCTGCCTGACGCCGCGCCGCGACCGGCCCTATCGGGCCTTCGCGGCCTCCTCGGTCCTGGCCGGCTCGATCTTCGCCGTCTCGGTCGCCCCAGGCGTCGACGCGGTCCCGCCGACCGTCGAACCCGCCTGCTGGTCCATGATCGATTGCCCGTGGAATATGGCGCCCTCCGAGACCACCAGCGACTTCGACGTGATGTTCCCGTCGACCCGCCCGCCCTTGGCCAGCTCGGCGCGCGCCTTCACGTTGATGTTGCCCTTGAACTTCCCCGCGATGGTTACGTTCGTCGCGCTGATGTCGGCCTCGACCTGGCTCTGTGCCGAGAGCATCACGTCGCCGTCGGCTGTGATCTTGCCCTTCACCTGACCGTCGATCCGGAGCGATCCCGCGGACAGGACCGTCCCTTCGAGACGGGCGCCTTGACCAACCACCGTGACCTCCGTACCCGCCCCTTCGCTCATGCGAACCTCCCGCGCCTCGATGGGCTTGTCTCGCTCTTCCTGCTCGCCGCGTCTGAACATCAGCTCGCCTCCACGATCTGCCGGGAGCCTTCCAGGGCCTCCCGGATGGCCTGCCGCTCCTCGTCGGAGAGGTTGTGGATGCTCGTTCCATTCTGGATCCGCTTGGCGTAGCACCGCGTGTCCTGCCGACCGTTGATCGAGGTGATCACCACGCCGTCCCCGTGGCCGTCCAGGAGCGCTGCCGAGAACGACAGCCGTCCTCCCATGTCCTCGAATGCGTCGAATCGCACCACGCCCACATGACGAACGGAGTCCTTGGCGATCTCGCCCAGCTGCCCCTCCAGTCGCTGGATGGCCCTGCCCTGGGACTCTGCCATCACGTCCTGCCGTCGCTCGCCCCCGGCGCCTCTTGACCGGCCCAAGCGAGCACCTCGAGCTCGGAGCCCGAGCAGCCGGAGCACCAGGTAGAGCACCAGGGCGAGATTGAGGATGGCGAGGACGGAAAGGGTCGGGTTCGAGAAGTTCATGTGATAGGGCCGTCCGTGGCTTGTTCGGTCTGTGAGCCGAAGTATACGATGGGCCTTCCGATGAACCGGGGAAGCTGCAGAATCCGCGTCGCCCGCCGCAGCATCCCCCAGCTGCCGCCTCGCTAGTGCGTCTCGCCTACTTCGACTGCTTCTCCGGGATCTCGGGCGACATGGCCCTGGGCGCGCTGGTGGACGCGGGCGCCGACTTCGCTCTCATATCCGCAGCCCTCGCAGCGCTCCCGGTCGGAGGGTTCGCCGTCGAGCGCGAGGACGTGGAGGTCCATGACATCGCTGCCCTGCGCATCCACATCGAGTCGCGGCCGCAGGACGTGATCCGAACGTATGGCAGCATCCGCGCGATGCTGGGCGAGGCCAAGCTGCCCGAGCCGGCTCGGAGTGTGGCGCAACGGACCTACCAACGGCTGGCGGAGGCGTCGGCGCGCATCCACAACAAGGAAGTGGACCTGGTCACGTTCTCGGAGTTCGGCGACCTGGATTGCCTCGTGGAGATCGTGGGCTGCGCGATGGCCTTGCACTCACTGGGGGTCGAGCGCGTCTACTCCTCGCCGATCCCCACGGGCCTGGGGATGATGAGAACCGAGCACGGCGTCACACCGATCCCCTCGCCGGTCGTCCTCGAACTGTTGCGGGGCGCGCCCACGTACTCGCGAGGGATCCCGGTCGAGCTCGTCACACCCTCGGGCGCGGCGATCCTTGCCGCCGTGGCGGAGGGATTCGGAGACATGCCACTTATGCGCTCGGACCGCGTCGGGTACGGCGCCGGCCACCTACGGCTCGACTTCCCGAACGTCCTGCGGGTGGTCGTGGGAGAGGAACAGCGCGCGGGCACGATGGCGGTGCAAGCCGGACCGGAGTGGGCTCGGCCGAACGCGTTCATCGTCGAAGCCACGGCGGACCGGCTCGACAAAAGAGCGGCGCACGAGGTCCTTTCGGATCTGACGAAAGCGGGCGCCCTCGACGCGTGGATGGCCGAGGCGACAGGGGCCGATAGCCGGGCGAGAATCAGAATCTCGGCGGTGGGCCCGGCCGACCGAACGGAAGCACTGGCGGCGATCCTCCGCGCCGCGCCCGGGGTGGCGACGGTGACGGTGTCGCAGGTGCTGGCCGTCCCGGGAAGCTAACGGCCCGACACATCCACGAGCAGTTCCTCCTGGTCTTGGTACAGGAGGCCGCCAGGGGCGAAGCCCTCTCCGGTGTCGAACGCGACGTACCCCGAGACGACCTGGTGGGGTCGGAGCGTCCCGGACCAGGGCAGGGAGATGCCGTCGTCGGCGGACTCGAGAGGCGCGAGCGACTCGCCCGATGCCGAGTGGAGCGTCAACCGGGCCAGCGTCCACGCGATCGAGTCGTCGGACTTGCTCAGCAGTGTCACGTTAAAGATCTCAACGTGGTAACCGGCCTTGAGCCAATCCGTGCACTCCGTGAGGTAGGCGGGTTCGCCGCCGACGGTGTTCGTCGTGCAGTCCGGAAACGCGGTCACGAGGTTGACCCACAGGGTGAGTCTCGCGCTGGTGGCCGGATCGGGGAACCGAGCGCTGGCAACTCCGTTCGGGACCAGATTGACGTGAAGCTGCGTCCCGCCCGCCTGCTTCGCCGCCCCCGCACCCGAGCGGCCCAGGAGCGGAAGGCCCCAGACGAACATCGCTCCGGCCAGTACCAGCGACCCCGCCGTGACCACTGCCATCCACCTCGTGGGGGGCGCCGGCGAGGCCGCGGGCTGGTCGGGACGGGAAGGAGGGAGATCGCTCATGGCGGAGAGCTCACAAGGATAGTCGGCGCGACTATGGGGCCGGTCAAGCGGGAGCCACTCAGGATCCCTCGGTTAGCAGCCCCTGAACGATGTTCTGCAGGCTGACAGGGTCGATCCGGCCAAGAAACCTGTATCTGACCGTCCCCCGTCCGTCGATGACGAACGTGGTCGGGAGTCCCAATGCTCCGTATTTCGCGGCGATGGCTCCGTCGGGGTCGAACGCCGTTGGGTACGTCAGGCCGAACCTGCGCACGAAGTCTGTCGCCGCCGGTTTCGAGTCCTGCTGGTCCACACCGAGAAACTGGACGTCGAGCGACCGATAGGACCGCCACAACGCCTCAAGCTTCGGGGCCTCGTCCCGGCATGGGGCGCACCAGGATGCCCACAGGTTGAGGACCACAACCTTCCCCGCGTACTGGCGAAGCGACACCGAACCGCTTCCCGCGAGCGTCGGGAGCGTGAAGTCGGAAGCAGGTTGGTTCTGCGGCACCGGGCTGGCCACGAAGGTCACGGTGTTGAGGTTCTTGGGCTCCGACTGTCCCGAGCTTCGATCCACGAAGAAGGCGACCGCGCCAGCGATCACCACCACGACCGGCAGGAGGATGGCGGCCACCTTGGCAACCCGGTACGAACGCGGGGGCCGACTGGACTCCGCGGGAGCCGTCGGTGTTTCGGTGGCGTCGTCTTCCGAGGGCATCAGCGCTGTGGAACCTAGCACCCGGCCCAGCCTACGCGACGGTCATCCGGCATCGAACCTCTCCTCACGACAGACTGCCAAGAGAGGATGGCTGAAGTTCAGTCTTTCGGCGGCAGAGGTGGACCAACAAACTCTTGGTCGTAGCGGCTGGCGATCTCTTTGAGCGCTTGTTTGTCGAGGAACTGCTCATCGGCGGGCGGCAGCCCCAGGGACCTGGCCGGCTTCCCGCCCTCGCGGAAGAACCCCTCAGCACCCGCAGGCCCGAAGAACAAGAGCAGGCGAGCTTCCGCCGAATCGACATGGAACGCGTGCGCGACGTCGCGGGGGCCATAGACGACCGAGCCAGCGACCGCTTCGATCACGGCCTCACCGTGCTGGACACGAACCTGGCCGGAGAGGACCACGAAGAACTCGTCCTCCCTTCGGTGGATATGGAGTGGTGAGGCGAATCCCTTGGGCGCCAGCAGCTCCATCACGGCGTAGCGCCCTTCCGTTTGGTCCGCGGTCGCCCTGAGAACGCCCAGTCCGCCGTTGAACCACAACGCCTCGCCTTCGCCGAGCCCCGGCCCGTAGCCACCGGTTGGTCGCGGAAGCGACATTCGATCACTCCTTTCAGTGCGACCTCGACGATCAGCATAACGGCGCGTGACGCTCGTCGCTGGCGCAGCAAGCTCGCATTTGGTGGAGGAGAGGGGACGCTACTCGAACCTACCGATGGGGAGGTTCCTCCCAGAGAATCCGTACTGGAAGACGACCGAAGACAGCGTGACCGTGGAAGACGCGGACGGCTGGCGCGTGGCGTTGGTAAAGCCACGAGGCTGAAGCGATCGCCGAGGGCAGCCTCCGCCGTGCCTTGCCATGATCAGGGAGAAGGAAGGGAGGGTTGTGGGATGTCTGAGGCGCGGATGCTGGGATGGCCTGTGTGGGTGGGGGTCGTGAGCGAGGACCTGGAGCGTCAGCGGACGTTCTACCGAGACGTCCTCGGGCTGCAGGAGCGCGACGCGGGAGACGACTTCGCAATCTTCGACGTCGACGGGAACATCCTGGAGCTGCTAGCGCGCTCCGACGCCCGGCAGTACTCGGGGCGGTGCGTCTCGGTCGGGTTCGTGGTGGAGGACATCGAGGCTGCCCGGGCGGAGCTCCTCCGTCGCGGGGCCGAATCGGTCACCGGTGTGGAAGGCCCGGCTGAGGGGCAGTACTGGACCTACTTCCGCGATGTGGAGGGCAACCTGTTCGAGCTCGTACAGCGCGTCAGCTGAGGGACCTCAAGTCACGCGGCCCAAGAATATGATTCAGAAGGATTCAAGGTTCACCCGCGGAGAAACGCCTCCAGCCAGCCGAGCAGTGGGCGAGGGGGGACTTGAACCCCCATGAGGTTGCCCTCACAGGATCCTGAATCCTGCGCGTCTGCCATTTCCGCCACTCGCCCGGACGAGACGCGATGGTAACAGCCCAGGTGATCACCCTCGGCTTCCACGCGAACCCCCACGGATATAATCAAAGGCCGCCCCCATACCCCTGACCTGCGGATTTGAGACCCTTGGGAATCCTGAGCGAGTTCGAGCGGCGCCTCGAAGGTGCGATCGAGGGCATGTTCACCAAGGCCTTCCGGACCGGCCTGCAGCCCGTCGAGATGGCCAAGCGCATCCTCAAGGAGATGGAGGCGAACAAGACCGTCGGGGTCAAGGATGTCTGGGTCCCCAACGGTTTCCTGTTCGCCCTTTCTCCGCCCGATCGCGAGCGGTTCCAGCAGACCGAGAAGGCCATGCGGCGAGAGCTCGAACAGGTGGTGCGGGATGGCGCCCGCGAGCGTGGGTGGGGACTGGTCGGCCCGCCCGAGGTCCAGTTCGAGACCGGCGACTCGTTGAGAGAGGGCCAGTTCACCTGCCAGGCGCTGTTGATCGAGGGCGAGTTCGGGCCCGAGCCGGAGGTCGCCCCGCCGGCGGGTGAGTCAGCATCGGGCGCCGAGCTGGTTCTCATCGAGGCTGGCCAACGGTCCAAGACCTTCCCGTTGGAACGCGATCGGGTGACCATCGGTCGCCTCGCCGACTCCGACGTGGTGCTCTCCGACCCGGGGGCCAGCCGCCGACACGCCGAGGTCCGCCGGGAGAACGGCCAGTTCGTCCTACAGGACTTGGGCTCGACGAACGGGACGCTCGTCAACGACGAAGCCGTGGACGAGCGAACCCTCCAGGAGGGGGACCGGATCGGGATCGGAAGGACCGTCCTGGAGTTCCGGAGGCGCTAGGTGTCCTCGGCGCTGCTGACGCTGTTCAAGGCGGTCTTCCTCGCGCTCCTGTATCTGTTCGTGTTCTGGGCCATCCGCGCCGCCCGAGCGGATTTGCGCACGGAACGTCCCGTGTCACCACCGGTCGTGCGGACACCGCGAGAACGCCGCGCCGCGCCCCAGTCGGTCGTGCTCACCGATGAGAGGGGAACCGAGCTCTGGGCCGTTCCGCTCGCCGGTCCGGTCCAGGTAGGCCGGAGCGAGAGCTGCCAGATCGTCCTCGCCGACACCTTCGCCTCCTCCGTCCATGCCCGGCTGTTCGACCTGGACGGCGCGTGGTTCGTGGAGGACCTCGACTCGACGAACGGCACCTATCTGAACGACCGCCGCGTGAGCACGCCGGCAGAGCTGAAGGTCGGGGACCGCCTGCGGATCGGGCGAACGATGCTGGAGATCCGATCGTGAAGATCAGGGTGGGGGTCCGAACGGATATCGGCCGGGCTCGCGAGCGGAACGAGGACGCGTACCTCGTCCGTGAACCCCTGTTCGCGGTGGCCGACGGCATGGGCGGACACCGGGGGGGCAACGTGGCCTCGCGGATCGCCCTCGAGACACTGCGGTCCTTCGACGGCCCTCCCGGTCCCGACGCTCGCAAGACGTTGGTGGAGGACATCCGGACGGCGAACACGCGCGTGCTGGAGCGGGGCGAGGCGGATCGTGATCTGCGCGGGATGGGGACCACGATCACCGCCGTCCTGATCGATCAGGGCACAGCCCTGGTAGGCCACGTGGGGGACTCCCGTGCGTATCTGCTTCGCGACGGAGCCCTCCGGCAGCTCACCGAGGACCACACCCTGGTCCGCCAGCTCGTCCGGGAGGGTCGGCTCAGCCCCGAGCAGGCCATCCGTCATCCACAGCGGGGCGTCGTGACCCGTGCCGTGGGCGTCGAGGAACACATCGACGTCGACGAGTTCCCCGTCGAGCTCCGCCCCGGCGATCGGCTGCTGCTGTGCACCGACGGGCTGACCGGGATGCTCTCCGACGAGGCGATCCAGGAGATCCTGCGAGACCAGGAGGACCCGCAGCTCGCATGCGATCGCCTGGTCGAGGCCGCCAACCAAGCAGGAGGCGAGGACAACATCACGGCGATCCTCGTGGACGTCCTCGACCGCGACGAGGCCACGGAGGCCTCGGCGATCAGTCTGCCGCCGGCACCGCCCCCCGCGCCAAAGCGCCGCTCCATCGTGTTGAAGGCCGCCGCCGCCGCGATCGTGATCATCGTCGCAGCCTGGTTCGGAGTCCGGGTCTACGTCAACCACCAGTGGTATGTGGGCGACTCGGGCGGCAGGGTGGCCATCTACCACGGCGTCCCCGCGACCATCCTCGGACTGAAGCTTCACCACGTCGCCCGTACGACCGACCTGTCGGCGACCGAGGCCCGGCAGCTTCAGCCGTGGGCGGGCATCGAGGAGGGCATCACCGCGGACAGCTTCGGGCAAGCCGAATCGATCGTGGATCAGATCCGCGCCGACCTCACTGGGTCCAGCATTGGGAGCACCGGATGAGCGCGGTCGCTACCGGCGCGCCCGTTCGCTCGAGCCCTCGTCCGCAAACGCAGCTCGGACTGACGCTGGCCTCCCTGGTGCTCTCGGTGGGCGCCTACGTGCTGGTGACCCTGGGCCAGACCGGCGAGACCCCACGCGGCGGGGCCGGATTCGTAGCCCTGATCGCCCTCGCCTATCTCGCAGCCCACGCAGCCATCACCCGGCTCGCCCCCGGGGCCGATCCGATCCTGTTCCCCACCGCCTCGCTCCTCGCCGGCCTCGGGTACGCACTGATCTACCGGCTCAACCCCGGTCTCGCGGAGGAACAGCTGGGGTGGCTGATCCTGGGGCTCTCGCTCTTCGTCCTGACCCTGTTTCTGATCCGCGATCAGCGCGCGCTGTCCGGGTACACGTACACGATCGGGCTCGCCGGCCTGGGGTTCCTCCTCATGCCGATCGTTCCGAAGATCGGGGAGACGATCAACGGCGCCCGCCTGTGGGTGCGCCTCGGTCCGATCAGCTTTCAGCCGTCGGAGGCCGGCAAGGTCCTGCTGGTCCTGTTCATGGCCTCATACCTGGCGAACCGGAGGGAGCTGCTGGCCGTGGCCACGCGGCGGATCGGGCCGATCCGGCTGCCCGAGCCCAAGTACCTGGGGCCGCTCCTCCTGGCGTGGTCGGTCTCGCTGGCCGTACTGTTCGTCGAGAAGGACCTCGGCTCTTCGTTGCTGTTCTTCGCCATCTTCGTGGCCATGCTATGGGCGGGCACCGGCCGCGCGTCCTATCTGGTCCTGGGGATCGTGCTCTTCCTGATCGGAGCGCTGCTCGGCTATCTCGCCTTCGCCCACGTGCAGGACCGCGTGCTGATCTGGATCCACGCGCTGGACCCCTCGTACATCCAGAACAAGGGCTACCAACTCGCGCAGGGCCAGTTCGCCCTGGCCACCGGCGGGATCGGCGGGACCGGTCTCGGGCTGGGACATCCCGGGCTCATCCCCTTCGTCGCCACCGACTTCATCTTCGCGGCGATCGGCGAGGAGCTTGGGGTTCTCGGCGCGATGGCCGTCCTTCTCCTGTACGTCTTGCTGGTGTCCAGGGGGCTGCGGCTGGCCCTTTCCCGGACGGACGACTTCAGCAAGCTCCTCGCCGTCGGGCTCACGAGCACGCTCGCCCTGCAGACGTTCATCATCGTGGGCGGGGTCACCCGGCTGATCCCGCTCACCGGTATCACGCTGCCATTCGTCTCCTACGGGGGGTCGAGCCTGGTGGCCAACTTCGTGCTCCTGGCGCTCCTCGTCCGCGTCTCGGCTGAGGCTCGCGAGCGCGTCGGCAGGGTCCGGAGGGCGCCCTCGTGAACCAACAGATCCGCCGCCTGGCCGTGGCCTTCCTGGTGCTGTTCATCCTGCTCTTCGTCCAGATCAACTACCTCCAGGTGTTCGCGGCCAAGCGCCTGGCCGACAACCCCCACAACCAGCGCCACATCCTTCAGGAGTACGCGATCGAGCGAGGCGCGATCCTGGCACGGGACGAGCGCACGGTCCTCGCGCACAGCAAGGCGACGAACGGAACGCTCAAGTACCTGAGGGTCTACCCGAACGGCTCGCTGTTCGCCTCGCTCACGGGGTTCTCTTCGGTGCTGTTCGGCAACGCCCAGCTCGAGGCGAGTGAGAACGACTTCCTCTCCGGCCAGGCCTCGGCGCTCGCGCCGCAGACCTTCGTGGACCAGCTTCTGGGGCGGCCCGTGCACGGCGCGACGGTGGTGACCACGATCGACCCGCGGCTCCAGCGGGCCGCCGCCCGCGCCCTGGGATCGTTGCGCGGCGCCGTCGTCGCCCTCGATCCGCGGAGCGGCGACATCCTGGCCATGTACGCGAACCCAACCTACGATCCGAACCCGCTCGCCTCCCACGATTCCGCGGTGGCCCGCGCCGCCCAGGCAAGGCTGGTCTCGAACCCGGAGAAACCGTTGCTGTCACGCGCGTCGCAGGAGCTGTTCCCGCCGGGCTCGACCTTCAAGATGGTGACTGCCGCCGCGGCCCTGGAGAACGGGATCACCCCAAATACGCTGTTCCCGAATCCCGCCCAGCTCGACCTCCCGCAGACAAACCACGCCCTGCAGAACTTCGGGGGCGAGCACTGCCTCGGTGGCGCTCCGCAGATCACCTTGGCTCAGGCGTTCCAGGTCTCGTGCAACGTGGTGTTCGGCCAGGTCGGCCTGAAGATCGGGGCCGACGCGCTCGTCACCCAGGCCCAGAAGTTCGGGTTCGATGGTTCCGTGCCGTTCCAGCTCCCGTGGGCTGAGGGGCGCATCCCACAGGCCGGTGACTTCGCCCAGGCACTCCCGGCGCTGGCGTTCTCGGCGATCGGCCAGGAGGACGTCCTGGCGAACCCGTTGCAGATGGCCCTCGTGGCCGGAGCGGTCGCCAATCACGGGATCGAGATGGCGCCGCGTGTGATCTCCGCAATCCGCGACCCATCCGGGCGGGTGGTCCAGAAGGTCGACCCGGTGGAGTACGGCGAACCCATCTCGGTGACCACGGCTTCGGAGCTCACCGCGATGATGGTGAGCGTCGTCCAGGCCGGCACCGGGACCGCCGCGCAGATACCCGGAATCACCGTAGCCGGCAAGACCGGGACCGCCCAGACGGCCAGTGGAAGTCCGCAC
>WNGN01005705.1_pt1 | contig 12015 bp, 14 predicted proteins | sample 5400561 | NCBI WGS metagenome assembly WNGN01 (sample SAMN13153379, study PRJNA577476) | soil metagenome | isolation source: 115 cm soil or saprolite under Garry oak tree replicate 2 | place: USA:California | collected 2016-06-15
TGCCTTCGCACGGCAGAGGTCAGGGGTTCAAATCCCCTCACCTCCACCCCGGCTCGACGATCACTCCTCCAAAGGGGGTTTACCTATCGCCCGGGCGCCGACGGATTTAGTCAAGAGCCGGTGGGGCGGGTGCCCGGCTTCCCCGAGGCGCTCATTCTGAGCGGCAGGCTATCGCCAGGTGCCCGACGGATTTAGTCAACGCACGGGCCAAGGCAGGGATGGCGTCCGGCGCTAGTTCTAAGCAGGCTTGTCTTGCCGACAAACGTCCGTCTGTTCTCGGGCTGCGACTCGCAGGAACGTGCGCCAGGGTCGTACGATGCACCAGGTAGTGGAGACGGAGATTGAGTGCACCGCGCAGAAGAAGGGGGGGTCGATGCAGGAGCAAACCTGGTCGGAGGAACAGATCCAAGGCAGGCTCAACCAGCGGGAGATTCCATTCAAGGTCACTTTCACTCATCCTCGAGGGGCTGTGATGTTCGCTCCAACCAAAGGCGCCCGGGCGCTCCACGTTCTGTGGGACCCGGCTCTTGGGTATCCGCTTGACCAGGTAATCGACTGGCTGGCGACTTACCAACCATACGATCCATCCTGATCCTATCCGGGAGGTTGTGCATCACCTTCCATCGGCCCGGCCAAGGCGGGAGCGGTCAATGCCGGGAAGCGTTGGTTCCGCTCGGGGGTTGGGGGATCTCGCAGCCAGGCTAAGGGAGCTCGCTTGGGTGAAGGCTGGCTTTCTCATCTTCTGAGAAGCCCCGTCAGGACAGCCGACGCTCCAGCAGCTTGCTTTGCTCCTCGGCGAGCAGGGTCCTGGGAACATCGGAAGAGTTGAATCGCTCGAACACATACTCGGTGGCATCGAGTGCGATGTCGCCGGCCTCCCCAAGCAAGGAGTCTGCGCCGACCTCCTTCGCAAACGAGATTTCGGGGTCAGCGGCTATGTAGAAATCGAACATTCGCCGTCGCGGATCCCACGAGATGATGCGCCTACCCTCTGTCCCATGAAGGGTCACTGTGATGTCGGCTCCCGGATGAAGGACATTGCGCGACGCGAGCCTCGCGGCAAACTCAAGAATCTCAGTGAACGTATACAGGGTATTTATGAAGTCCAAGCCGCGACTTGCTCGCGATGACTCCTCGTAGTCCTCACGCATCGCGAAATGATGAACAAACTGTCCGCTCTGGTAGAAGCGCCAATATTCAATGTGACCATGCGCCCAATCCACCGACGATTCGATCCATCGGCGTCGATTGGTAAGGGTGGTCGTCTCGACATGGGGATAGTTCCACCCTCGGAGACTGACAGTCGAAGCTTCGATGATCTCTCGGCACGTGGCCAACTTGGGGATTCGGTTAGCCTCGTAACTGGTGGGCGAGATCACGACTCTCCAGTAGCCGCGTGAGTGAATTTTCTCGAGAAGGGCGTCCATATCAGAGTCCATCACGCTCGGCCTCGAACTTTGCCTCATCCTCGGCGATTCGGACGAAACCAGCCCGGACAGCCCGGACTTCGAGCTTCCGCCGTCCCTTTTCGATGGCGATCTCTAGTAGCTCCCTCATCTCAGCCTGGCCAGGTACCTCAGCACATTCGTACATGCGGCGAGTCCGCGTGTAGATGGCCCCGGCAACCAGCCCGCCAGGGCCGTTCCTGCGACAGATGATCGGGAGTTCATCAAACTCACGGACCTGGATGATGACGAAGTCCATTTCATCATCGCGGACGTGGGACACCGTAACTTCAACGAAGGGGTCCGCAAACTTGGCCAAGTGCGCTGCAACTCCGTCCTGTTTCAATGAATCTCGATCTGCAGGGTCCAAACCCACCCGCCGGAAGTTCTCCTTGTCCTGCTCCACGCCTATGACGATTGCACCCCCGTCGCGGATGTTGCCCAAGGCAAGGATGCACTTTGTGAGGCGAGCTTTCACCGCGGGCGTGCTCCAGTTCACTGGCCCTTTGTATTCAAGGTTGCGCTCTTCGCGCCCATGTCGAATCAGTCCAACTAGCTCGATGTCTTCTGCCACACCGTCCTCCTGCGACGGATGAATCGTATCCACCTACTGAAAGCCGTTGAATGGAACGCTACTCCTGACGAGTGTCAAGCATCTCCACGAGCTGCTCGTGAGTCGGGACGGCGATCCAGGCGCTAGATCTGAGCATCCTTGTCGACGGGAACGGTCTGGACGTGGGGCACTAGCTAGTGCTCAGGCTCCATCTTGAAGTAGCCCAGGGACCGCTGCATCTGGCGCTGAACACGGGCAGCGAAGGTCTTGCCGGCAATCTCGCTCACCGGTACCGCTGGTATCACGACCTGCAGTTCCTGTTCCCCGCCGTCCCCCACTTTCCACCTGCTGCAAACCGCAACCACTACATGTCCTCGATGGCCGAAGGTCTCCTCGAACAGTTCGACGTATTGCTCGAAACGGCTCGCCATCAGCTCTGGAATAGCTTGTTCGCCGGAGCCAAGGTTGTCCCAGATGACCCGTAGACGGACGACGCCCGATGTGAGCACAAGTAATTGGGTCTTACCTCCGAAGTGACCCTCGGCAAGAAACGTATAACCCGACCCGTCGATCGATTGATTGGTGAGCTTGCCTGGTCCATACAAGAAGGTCTTCTCGGCCAGTTGCATGAGCGCGTTCCACGTGGACTGTCTGAACAGAACGGATTCCAAGCCCAGACCACCGGAGACGGTCGGGACGACCACGATAAGGGCGCCGAACCCCCCTCCACAGTTGACCATCGCATCGGCGGCTTCTTTCTGCGCCCATTCACGTCCACGTCTCCCTTGGCGGTAGAGGCGGTCAAGCGTCTCGCGGTCGTGGATCTGGATCGGCTCCGAACCTATTGGGTTCCGCGTAAGCACCTGGCCGCTGCGGATATGAATGTAGGGAGGTTCAAGCCCGGAAGGGACTTCTACAACCACGTATGACCCACCGTTACTTGCATCGATGCCCTTGACTCTGAAATTGGGTATTGGGGCGATGCCAGCCCGGAGGGCGATCACGGCTGCTTCTGTCAGCTGCGTGGCGCTCATTGAGTCCGGGGAAAGGGCTGTGGGGATCAGCGACTTCGCTTCGACCCCCACGATCAACGTTCCTCCCCCATCGCTGTTTGCAAAGGAGGCCACGCTCCTCGCAGCTTGGTGGCTACCCCAGACGCTCTTGCACTCTAGGTGCAGTCCTTCGTGAGCCTCACCGTCAACAAGCGCCTTGAGGTCTGACTCCGTCAGGTCCTGAAGCGGACGATCGAACGGACGCCAGTTCACGTCGGCTCCATATCGTCTATCGGATGCATGGTCCGATCGCGGCCAGCAGAGGCTGCACGGTTCCAGCTGACCCTCCAGCTTGGACGCGGCCGTCGCTACTCGGTGACACTCTCGACGATCGTCTCTACATCAGTACATCGAGTGCTGACCGCATTTGCTAACTCGAAGATCGTATAGACGCCCCCGACCTCGAGCCGGGGCTGGGGCTCGCCTGGACACCGCCAGACCCGGCGTTCCTGCCGGATGACCTCGCCTTCGCTGTCGAGGAGGTGCAGCCTCGCTTGCCAACCGCCTTCGTCGGTCGCGCCCAGAGTTTTCACTCGGTAGTGACGGTCACTGCCCAGCTCTTGGGGGTGAGCCGCTCGATCGCTGGAGGTCGTTTGGCTTCGAGACGCCTGGACCGGCGGCCATTCACCAGGATCGCTGGTTGCTCTGACGTTCCCAGGGGGCTTGTTGGAACCCCTACTCATCGTCAGGGGGTGATTGGGGTTGCTGCTCGTGGTGCTCGATTGGTGCTTGTGCCGGTTCTTCAGGGGCACTCTGGTCGGGCGGACGCTGCCCGGGGTCCTCATCCGCGCTAAGAGCCTTTCGAAATCGCGGCTTCGCCTCCTTCGTCTCGTCGTTCTCGTTTGCTCCCATGGTTGACCTCCTTCTCCTTGTCAGTCCGCTGGTCCGGCGGGCGCTCGCCGGGGTCACTCTCAGCAATGATCACCGCAGGCAGAAGCGGACCTTTGTCTATCTCTTCCGAGGGTTCCCTCTCCATTCCCTTTACTCCTCCCCGCCCACAAATCTAACCCATGTGACGGCGGAGCCACTCAGCCAAATGCCCCTGGAGGCTGGGATCCGTCGGGAGTCCGCCGTAAAGAGCCCATGCTGATCGACTGTCCACTCCTCCTCAAGGAACAGGTCATGACCATCTCTCCAGAACGCGACTGCGCTATTTGTTCCAAACTTTCCCCCGACGAGCTTTCCATCCGATAGTTTCACGACGATGAACCGACCCTTCCTCCCGCTCCAGATGGCGTCCCAGGCGGTGGGGGCTCGGCTGACTCGGTCTAGAGGAAAGATGCGAGCGAGGTAGGTCGCCACCTTCCCCTTGGGTGCATCGAGGCGCGAAGATGCCAATAGTCCCGCACCTGTCGGGACCACTATGGCGGTCGCCAAGAACCAGCCGAGAAGCGTCCAAGAATGACCAGCAGTTCCAAGCGTTCCCTGATGACTCCAGCGCAGGATAATCGGGATCAACCAGAAGAATGGAAGGTGACAAAAGGCGCTAATGATGACTGCCGTCGCGAACAGTTGAAGATCCGGTCGCGGGGTCCATCCTTGGCGTCGATTCCAGACCACCAAGGTCACATACCCCGGGATGAACAAAAGAGCGATGACGGCCACCGAAACTGCTGTCGTGGGTATCATCGTCGGGCTTTACCGATCAAGAACATCGGCGTTTGTGACCACTCCACCCGAGACAGCGACTCTCGCAACCATATGGCGGTCCTTCCTCAGATTCTTTGCCGCGTCGGTTTCCCTCTCTCCGCGGGTGCGCGGATTCCCACGGTCCTTCCTTGCCCAGTTAGGTCCTTCGTCGGCTTCGGCAGTGATGTCAGGCCCTTCTTTCAGAATGCCGTCTCGAAGCTCAAAGTAGCAGGATCGAACGAAGGAAGGTGTCCAGCCGCACAAGGAGCTTCTTGCTGGGCCGCTGCTTGCCGCGAAGGACCCGCGACAAATAGCCGGGGTCGACGTCCACGAGGCCAGCCGACAGCCCCAGGCCGCCCTCAGCCGCTCGGCGGCGGGCTGCATCGAGTGTCACTTCGGCGGCGGCCTCCTGATGCTGTCGAGCCTCATCGAGCTGGGGTAGCGCAGCGAGGATCTTGTTGAGCGTCTGGACGGAAGGGTGGACCTTCCCGCGAAGAAACTCTGAGACGACGCCATGGGATACGGCTGCCGCCCGGCTGACCTCCATCACCCCGAAGGGCTCACATCCCTTGAGCGCCTGGGCTCTCAGACTCCGGTACGTATCGGGCTTCGGCCCATAGTCCACTTGGGCCTCCGGGTCGTATCCGAGGAAGAACTGATCCTCCCACCGGTTGGCCTCCTTCCCGATGTGCTGGACAGTTCGCACGTGAATCTCCCGCCGCTCGGTCGTGCCGGAATCCGTGTAGTCCGCGTGATGGAACTTCCTCTCCGGGTTCAGGTGGTACTGGGCCAATGCCCTGCGGTAGGTGCGGAGCTCCCCCTTGTCCACCGTCCGACCGGTCTCCCTATCGAAGCACTGACTGACCGCGACATCGAGATCCTTGTCGTAGGGCGAGACGACACGGGGAAGCTCCTCACCCTTGAACTTGGACGGATCGGGCTGATAGGCGAGCAGGAACCCGAACGGGCGGACCTGCTCCCGGTACTTCTTGCCCGTGGCGTGCTTCTTGAACCAAGAGAGCAGCCGGGGCGTGTTTGCCGCGTAGCGGGCCACGGCGGGCTGATCGAATCGCGGGAGATTCTTGGTGTCCACGCGGTCGGGACGATTGGACAGCGCGGCCTGGACGATCCGGTACCAGAGATCGTACTCCCACCGCTCGACCTCCAGTTCTTCCAGCGGGACCAGGGGCACCGGGATGGTCCGGGGGGCGTTCTCCGGCTTATACGGCGCGATCAGGTGCCCGAGGCCGTGAGCGGAAGCCTTCCTGATCACGGGCCGGCCTCGAACGATGTTGACCAGGCAGTGGCGTTTTGCGGAGACTGCGAAGCACCAGAGCTCGGCCAACTCCTTCGAGGGCTTCCCCTTGACCAGGCCGAAGTTCTCCTCCTTGACCTGGAGCAGCGGTTCCCGGGCGTCTGGGTACGGATTCAGCGGGTCGAACCAGCTCCGGACCTGCTCGGCCCGGGTTAGGAAATACGGCTCGGATATCCCCGGCGGCGCCGCCAGGGCCATGCTGTCGGTGTCGCAGAAGGCCCACTCGAGCTTCTCCTGGCCAGCCAGGCGCTCCGTGATGGCGAGCATGAGCCGCGACCCCCCAGTGATGAGCGTGGCCACCAGGGGATGGAAGTAGGTGCCCGGTTTCTCGACGTTGTGCTCCCAGGCCGGGAAGGCTTCGCCCTCGTACCCGTAGCAGATGAGCTCCTGGAGCTTGTCGTAGTAATCGACGTTCAGCTCGACGTAGATCCCGTAGGCACTGGCGCTGGCCGTGGTCTTGAGCGCCAGCTGCTCGGCGTCAAGCACCTGGGCAAGCAATTCGTTACCTGCCGCCCTCGCTTGATCCAGTTGGCGCTTGGTCTCCAGGCGGAGTTCGATGAGGCGCTGATAGAAGTCCTCTGAGCCGGGATCGATGTGATGGTCGGGCTTGCCGAGCAGATCGATTTCCGCGAGCCCCTCCTGAGCCGGTCCGGGACCGAACCGGATCGCCCGCAGGACCTCAGGGACTCTTCCCGTCAGGAGCTTGGAGGCGATGCAGTCGGCGAGCGTGAACCACAATGGCTGCTCGCTGCTCAGGTAGTTCAGCCCGGTCGTGTACTGGGCGTCCTGGATGATGTCTCCGTCTTCCGTCACGGTCTCGTACTTCGTGCGGACGGGGAACAGGTCACCTTTCGGGCGGACCTGGACGAGGGCAGGAAGCTCCTTCCATATCTCGCGGTCCTGCAGATCGGGGACCTGGACGGCTCCGAGCAGGACCCTGACTTCCTCTGTGGCCTCCTCCCATTCGACGCCTTGGGCTCTTACGAAGGCCCACAGACCCTGCAGGACAGCAGAGGTCGAGAACTGGGACAGGAAGTCCAGATACAGGACCCGGCAGACTTGCCGGCGCATCCGCACCTCGCTTCGACCGCCGTGGTAGGTGCTCATGATGATCCCAAGGAGCTCGGGCGGGAACTCGGGCTGGACCTCACGCCAGGGCTGGACGTTCATCTCTTTCAGGCATGCCTTACCGATCCCTGCCTCCGAATAGACGCCAGGGAGTCGGGTCTTCGTCAATCGGTAGCTCCGGTACCGCTCAGCAAGGATCTCGTTGCACTCCCAGGTCACCTGCACGTCGGTGAGGAGGTAGTCGAGGTACTCAGGGGTGATCGGCTCCGAATAGTCGGCCACGTCGATCTTGCGGGTCTTCGTCTTCAGGGCCTCGGCGAGCGTCCGGAGCGAGTAGGACCCACCCAGCAGCGCGGACGCTGCGGTGCGGACGTCGAGGAAGTACCCGCGCCTAGTGGGGACCTTGCGCTTCTTCTTCCTCATACTCCGAGGCGCCCGCTGTCCCGGGCGAGCGGTGAAGCTGATCAACGCCGCCCGGCTTCCCAGGTGGCGGACACGAATGTTTGGCCAGTCGGGGTCTGCGCTCAGGCGGAAGGTGAACCCGCCACGCATGTTGCCTCTGGCCGAGTCGTGGCCGATGGCGAGCCGGGAGATATCGAACGGCGCATTGAACGCGACGATGGTGGCGTTCAGCTCGTATGCCATGCCGAAGAACACGTCGACCACGAAGGCTCGGTCGGTGATGGGCTCTGCCAGATCGTGATCGGTCGAGTAGGCCCGAATGACCTCCAGCTCACCCTCGGCGAGAGAGGCCGGGTCGTAGAACAGCCCCGCCTGTACGAGCTTGTCTTGCTTCCGCCAATGGTAGGCACCCACGCGAAGCTGCTGAGCGGCGTCGGGAACCGTCTCGGTGTCGAAGACGAGCGAGTACTGGGAAAGACCAGGGTGCTTCGCGTCCCCCTGCCAGGGCGCCTTCTGCTTGACCTTGACCGCGTAGGCCCGGACGGCGATGTCCAGGTCATCGGGTGGGGGTTGGGCGTCCTCATCGGAAGCCAGCGCCGGATCGGCTCTCGTCGCCCTGCGTCCAGCGTTGGAGCGCACGCCTAATCACGTGCGGCCTCGGGCCCGCCCTCCCAGCCCTCCTCGAGCTGGCGGCCAGGCCCGGGCCCGAAACTCGATGTGAGTCGCCAGCGGCCCCGCTCCAGCCAGACTGACAGTACGACCCGGGAGGAGTCACCAAGGACGCGGCGCATGTCGGGGCGGAGACCCTTCCACCGGTGCTCGACCCAGTACAACTTGATACCTCGACCCAGACAATATTGGCGGCGGTCGCCAAGTCGGGTCCAGTTCGTCTTTCGCCCTGAGGGTTCGAGGACCTCGAGCCCAGGATAGTCGCCCATGCTGGTCCACAGTGGCCGGCAAGTCCCCTCCACGCTCTGCACCGGGATGGACCCGCCACGGATCAGGTCCCACCATTCGTCGCTTCCGACGATGTCAGTCTCACCAAGGGTCACGTCCCGCCAGTGCTCGACCTTCGCCCGGTCTTGCGCGAGGTCATACTCCAGGTCCCAGTCCACGGCCGAATCGTAGTGCGGAGCGAACGAGGACACTCCTCAGATCGTCGGCCACTCAAGTCCCCATCCGTTCCACCAGTACGGGCCGTGGATCTCCTCGAGCTTCTCGTCGAGCTGCTCCAAGAACTTCGGGACCCACCCGAGGATGCGCTCGAGGAGCGCCCGGAACCAGTCAAGCACCGACCGGACCCCGGCGGCAGCTCCACGAAGCGGACTCCCATGCGGGTTCTTGAGGGTCTTCTCAGGCCACTCCTTCTTGTAGTCGTCCCACATCGCGTGATGGTTCTTTCGGAGCACCACGGTCGTCCGGCTGTTCCGCCTGCCAGGCGGGTGCTGTTGTTCCATCGCGGTCATCCCTCTGCGCTCAGCGTCGTGCTCGGTGCAGTAGATGTTGGGGAAGAAACCGGTCAGGGCCGAGGGCTCGGTCTCCGGGCAGAGGACGCATTTTGGGTCCCGGGTTCCGAGCCGCTCGTAGTCCTGCTCCAGTCGCTTCTCTCGGCCGTTCGGCGCATACGTCATCGGTGAACACTCCTCTCAAGCGACGATTCGGTACAGCTGCTCATAGGGTGTATCCTGGTCGGCGTCCAACCGGTACAAGACGTTGAGCCGGGTTTCGAAGCGGTGGAAGCGCCCTTCAGTGTCGGTGACCCCGTCCCCCTCAAATGGCACAAGGGGTTCCGGGTCGTTGGTATCGAGAGCTTGGCCGACGGCCGACATGAAGCCGCCGGCCTTCCGAGATTCGTCGAACACCAGGGACAGGCTGACCCGCTTTCCCCGGCTGTAGATCGACATCTCCCGAATCCGGTCATCCTCGCCGACCGCCCACCGGCCGCCTCGTTTCTCTCCGACGCCCGTCCGGGCCAGATAGTCGCGAAGCCGTTCGGGTGGTTCCCCGATCGCTGCCGCCGCCCTCGGGACGGTCCTTCCTTCTCGGACCTTCTTGAGCCCTTCTTCGAGTTTCCGGTCGTAGACGGGTGGCTCGTACCCCGATGCGTAGGGTTCCCCAGCTCCCGGGTGCCCGCGAGACTGCCTGCGGGTTCGACCCAAGGCTCTGCCTCGGGCGATCCGCTGCGCGTATTCGCGTGCATGGTCGCGTGCATGTGCCATTCGAGACCTCCTTGAATGAAGGGAGTGACGTGTAGAGTGGGTAGGGACAACATGCCTCCTAGGTGGTTGTCAGGCCTGAGGCGAGATCCACCTCTCCACAGGCCGTTCCGTCTTCTGGCTCAGCTAAGTGGTGGACCCCGGGCGTTTCCCCTCGGATAGGCGACGGGACGGACATGCAATCGCCATCGCCATGAGGGATCGAGGAAGACCAGGTAGCGGTGCTTGCCAGGGACCATCACCCGGGCGGCTGGGACCCCGGTCCGGCCCAGGTGCCCCACTTGGTTGGGCCCATGCCGGGAGAAGACCGATCGCGGGTGGTGGGCCTGTCCGTCGGAAAGGATCAGGCGGCCGTCGGGATGGGCCTGACCCAGGTACAGAAACCCGGCCGCCTGGTAGATCGTGCCGACGTGCCCGACGGATGGATCGGCGTAGCTCACCACGGCCCGCCATCGCCTTTCCCGGCGGAGCGTGCGCAGGCAGATCCCGATGACCCGCGACTCGGAGTTCGCGGGAAGCTCATCGGATAGCCAAAGACGAGCCAGGGTGAGGACATCGCCTTGGTGTCCGGCCTGGAGCAGCTGGTGGGCGTTGCGGGCGCCCGGGGTGAACACCACTGCCCCGACGAGCCGATCCTTGAGGTACACGCCGAAACATCGGGACGCTGCAGCTGGAACCGTGTGCAGGTAGTGGTGTTCTTCGATGAGGCCGCGAACCTCGGCCAGGGCCATGATCCGGACCTTGAGTGCCTTGGGGGTGAACGACCGGCGCCTGGTGGGCAGGGGTCAGCGCCCATCAGCCCTCCTCAGGCTCGAAGCCGAGGGCCGCGGCGACTGCCAAGACCGGCCCCGCGGTATCGGCGAGGTGGTCGGCAAGTTCACCGGCTTGCTCATCACCGAGGACGAGCCGTACGGCCTCCGCGGCGGCCTCGGGATCTTCCAAGAGGTCTCCCTGGTCCTGGAGGGACTTTGAGAGCCGCTTGAGGTAGCCGGTGATCTTGCGCTGGCGGGCTCGCTCCTTCCCCGAGAACACTCGCGCCCCGACATTGCCGGCCATCTCCGTGAGCCCTGCGGGAGGAAGCTGCCCGGGCTTTCGTTGGGCCGGGTAGACCTTGGAGTCAGCCCCGATACGGGTTTCCAGGTGCTCAATCTGGGAGCCTGCTTCGAGCTCCTCCCGGATTCGGGCCACGGTCGGCTGGGAGAGGCCACAACGCCGCCCGATCTCGCGATCGGACAACTCGGGATGCCCGGTGAGAAGCCGGGCCGCCTCAGCTCGTCGGTCGGAGAGGGTGAGTGGCCGACCGTGCTTCGCGTTGAGAGAGAAGGCAAGTGCTCGAAGGTCGCCGTCTTCCGGCGGGTCCAGAATGCGGACGAGAACCTCATCGAGCCCGAGGTTCTGGCCCGCCGCCAGGCGGTGGAAGCCGTCGACCAGGATGAGCTTGCCGTTTCGCCGAACCACCAACAGGGCGCCCCATGCATCGGGGGATTCCTGGAGGGCCAGGACGTGTGATCCGTCGATCCCCCCGAGACGAGGCTGGATCTCCGGATCGACGAGTAGGTCGGCCAGTCGACATCGGTTTGAATCGGACATGTTCTCCTCCTTTGGATGGGAGTGCCGAGTCCCTCGGCGCATCGGTCCATGGAACTGATATACCACAGGCTGGCGACACCCTCTGACCTGCAGCAATGCCCAGTTCTGCCTATTGCGACTTAGGGCGGTCCCGAATAGGAGTACAGGTCCGTTGCCGCCAGATAACGACCACTCGAATAGGAGTACCTATGGTAGGGTGGTGACGTGGCCGAGCCCCTAACGACGGACCGCCTGCTGCTCATCGCCGCCCAGGCCGGACGCCGGATCACAAGGAAGACCCTCGAATCCTGGTCCTACAAAGGCCTGCTCCCCCGTCCCAATCGCGTCGGCCAAGACCGCCGTCGACCGATCTGGGTCTATCCGCGGGGAACCGATGAACAGCTGCAATCCATCATCGAGTGGCAGGCCAATGGCGCAAGGACCTTGGACGGCGTTCGGGTGGGTCTGTGGGTCGAGGGGTATGAGATCCCTTGGGACGCTGCGAAGAGATCGGTCTTGGCGCTGTTGGACCGCACGTTCAACAGGTTGGTCAAGGCCCTTGAGCCTTACGGTGGGTTTGACCCGAAGAGGCCGGCGAAGACCGCTCGGGCTATCGAGGAACTTGCCCACAAAGACGCGGGCCGCAGAGGAAAGAACTACCCGGGCGCCCGGTCCGTGCGAATGAAGCGGGCCGAGCGGGCCGAGGCGATTGCCTACATGAGACGAATCCTGCTCGGCCTTGAGGCTCAGGGCGAGCCGTTGCCGA
>WNGN01007070.1_pt1 | contig 12006 bp, 11 predicted proteins | sample 5400561 | NCBI WGS metagenome assembly WNGN01 (sample SAMN13153379, study PRJNA577476) | soil metagenome | isolation source: 115 cm soil or saprolite under Garry oak tree replicate 2 | place: USA:California | collected 2016-06-15
TCCTCGGAGGGTACGTCGGCGGGTACGCCGTCTCATGGCTCGTGCATCGCCGCGCGCACACGAGCCCGGTCCGAAAGCGCCTCGCGACGTTCTTCCGCGACGCGACCGCGTTCGGGGCCCTCGCGCTCACGGGCTACATCTGCTACGCCCTCGCGACGAACCAGGTGAGCGCGTTCGCGGGCAAGGCGGAGGACGCGCTGTCGCTCGTCGTGACGTTCTACTTCGGCTCGCGGGTCATCGGTCACTGACCGCCGCAGAAAGTTTCATTTCGGATAAACGGCAGGGAACCTATTTGGTCGGGTCCGGGAACGGACGTCGCGGTCCCGCATGGATGCGCTCCCCGTCGCCCTCACGGCGTTCCTCCTTTCGTGCGTCGCCGTGTTCGCGTGGGGATACCGCCGCGGGCCACACCCCGCAACCCGTCGGCGAGATTGGATGTGCCAGGTGTGCGCGCAGCCGAACGAGGTCGTCCTCGATCGGTGCTGGAGCTGCGGTCACCGCATCGGCGACGTGAGACACGATGCGTCCCACATCCCGCTCGCGCGGCGATGGTCGTGTGCTTCGTGCGGCATCTGGAACGGGATCGCGCGGGACGACTGCTGGCAGTGCGGCCGCACGCGCACGCCTAGTGGATGTCCGGCGCCTCTTCCAGGAAGTCTCGCTCCCGCATCTCGCGGCGCTTCCAACCTTCGAGCTCCCCGACAAAGTACGGGAGCAGGCGCATCGAGACGTAGGAATTCATGAGCGGGATGCCGAGCTGCTCGGAGAACACGAGCAGGTTGACGGCGTCGTTGTACCGCAGCCGCATCTTCATCGTCTCCGTGTACAGGTCGTACATGAAGAGCCCCCACAGGATCTCTTTCACGACCCGAAGGGCCCGCCGGACCCGGCTCACACTCTCCCCGATCCGCGCGGATGGGCGGGGCGCGGGTAAACGTTTTCCTTCCCACCCGAGGGCTTTAGGGCCGCTCCGCGCATCCTGCCCGCCGTGGCGGACGTCGACTGGGGGCTCGTCGCGGTCTTCGCGCTGGCGGTCTTCTTCCTCGGATGGTACTACGCCGCCTTCGTCTACTCCCGGCGGCTGGCCGGCCGCGTCGCGACGGAACTCAAAGGCGCGGTCCTTGCCCTCGGCGGCGCATCCCAGATCCGGTGGTTCGGGACGACCGCGTTCCGGATGACGACCGAGGGGGCGAACGCCCCGTTCCGAGATGTCTCGGTCACGGTCACGCTTCGGCCCCGAGAGATGCCCATCAACTGGGCGATCGGGACGGCCCAGGGGCGGCGGGATGCGGCGCTCGTGGAGGCATCGCTCCGCGCGAATCCGCGGATCGGGTTCGAGCTCATCGATCCGATGACCCGGATCGGTCGTCGGCGCGCTCGCACGAAAGGCGACTGGTCGACGTTCTCCCGGGACGGTCGGGAGTTCCTCCTCTCCGCCGACGATGAGCGGGAGGCCCGTCGACTGCTGGAGGACCTCGGTTCGGCGTCGTTCGAGACGATTACGGCGTTGCACGTGACGGCGGGAAGCGAACCCGGGATCGCGGCCTCGGTTTCCGTCGAAACGGGGCACGCGGCGCGGGGAGTCGCGGCGATCCGGTCGCTCGCTGAGCGACTCGTCGGCTAGTGGCAGCGGGCCCGTTCGAGCGGAGGGATGAACGCCTCGAGCATCTCCGCGCTCCCCTTGTGCATGAACCGGAGGTCGACGCCGCGCTGCGTCTCATCGCAGCGGTATGCGACGTGAAGGACCGTATAGCGCTTCGTCCCGAAGAGTCCCAGGTTCGTGGCCCCGACGGCGTATGTGGCATCGTGCCCTCCGACCCGGCACACGCCCGGGTGCGGATCGACGAGCTTCGGTGGAGGAATGGATCCGCGGGCCGTCCGGACGCTCAGCTCGATCGCGCGTCGCGCCTTCGAATCGACGAGCAACGCGGACGCGCGCCCCTCCTGGGCCCAGCGGACGCCTTCCCACGGAATCGTATAGTCGATGTCCATGGGCGTGCGGCCCAGCCGAAGGTCCCAGTTCTCCGGGAGTCGGAGCATGAGGAAGTTCGACGGCCCGAGGACGAAGTGCGTTGCGGCGATCACGTGTTCGCGGGTCGTCGGCTTCATGCCGCGCCCGCCAACTCGGCGGCGAAGGAGGGCGTGTACGACATCAGGTCCTCCGAGACCCGGCGGACCATGTCGACGCCGGTGACCTCCGTCGAGTAGAGCGGAATGTACCCGCGCACGAGAGGCCCAAGGTCTCGGTACAGGACCTTCATGTAGGCCGTTTGCTCGTGATACTTATTCGCCAGGTAGTCGCCCGCGCCCGTCTGGAGCGCGACGTCGGCACGCAAGACCTCGTTCACGATCACGCCGCCGATCGGGATGTTGAACTTCTGGACCATCCCGATGAATCGACGGACGACCGCGATGGGCAGCGCGAGCGGCAAGGTGACGAAGAAGAACGCGGTCCGCTCGGGGTCCACCAGGACCGCTTTCGCCTTCTCGAACCGCTCGTTCATCGAGATCAGGTCCGCCATGAGTGGGTCTTTGCGGACTTCCTCCATCACCTTCTCTTTGCGGAACGACAGCTGGACCCGCATGCTCAGCGCCTCCTTGCGGGAGTCGATCATGCGAGTGAGCCAGAGACCGTAGATCTTGCTCAGGCCGATCAGCCGCACGGCATTCGCGACCGCCGCGGTGTCGAAGATAACCCGGTCGAACGACTCGCCTTCCTTGAGGATGTAATCGACCATGCGGTCGAACATCGCGCTCTCCTCGAACGCGGGGTTCGTCGTGGCGATCTCGATGAACGGTCGGGCGTCAAGGGGAATGTCCGCCCACTTGAGGAACTCCTTGACGCGTCCTCGGATCGAGTTCCGGTATCGCTCGACGACTTCGGATGTCTCGACCTCCACGGCGTGCACGTTCTTCGCGCCCTTCACCTCGACGACCTTGCCGCCGGACAGGCTCTGGCCGAAGAGACTCGACAGGGAGTGCACGGGGTTCAGGGACGCGAGGAGGACCCGATCCCCCTTCGATGCGAGGTGGTAGGCGAGGCCTGCTGCGGCGGCCGTCTTTCCGACCCCGCCTTTGCCGCCGGTGAAGATGTATCGCATCTTCGGACGCTGTTCCAGGAGTTCGAGGAGGGTCGTCATCGCACCACGCTAGAAGGCGGGACCGAAGAGGAGGTCGTGCGAGACCGTCTCGATCATGTCGAGGCCTCGCGGCTCGCGAGGATACATCGGGAGGACCGCGACGACCTTGCCCGCGAACTTCGAGCGGATTTCGTCGAGGTACTTCTGCTGCATCCGCGTGCGATTCCGCAGGAACTCGACCGCCTCGCCGCCCTTCGCGTCCGCGAGTTCCGCAGGATAGACCTGGTTCACGATGAGGCCGGCCATCTGCAGGCCGAGCGCATCGAACATCTCCAGCGCCCGCTCCGTGTCGAGGATCGCCATCCGCTCCGGGATTAGGACCATGAAGAAGGACGTCCGGCGTTGGTCGACCATGAGATCCGTGAAGCGCGTGATCTTGGCCTGGATCTCCTGAAGCTCCTTCAGGACTTCGTCCTCCGAGATCTTGGCCCCTTTGAGGGTCGCTGCGACCGCTTCGTATTCTTGCGCCTTCTCCCGCGCCTCGGTGATCTTGCCGACCCACTTGCTCAGGATCCCCGCCATCGCGATCATGCGCACGCCGTGGCCGAAGGGCGGCATGTCGAACACGTACAGGTCGTGCCCGCTCGTCGACACGAGGTCGGCCATCGCGTCGTACGTCGCGGACTCGTACATCGCGGGCTCCGCCGAGGTCGAATCGATGTACTCCTCGATCTCCGGAGGCAATTCCGAGAGGCCGTACATCGTGAGGATCTTCTGCTTGACCTCCGCCTGATAGTCGGCCACGCGCCGGTCCGCATCGATCTCGACAACGTCGAGGTTCGGGATCACCCGGACTTGCCCTTTGCCGAAGATGTCGCGATCGAAGATGTCGCTCAGGCTTGCCTGCGGGTCGGTGGAGAAGCAGAGGACCTTGCGCGCCCGCTTCGATGCCATGTAGTGACTCAGGCCCGCGCTGCACGTCGTCTTGCCCAGACCTCCCTTCCCCGCGAAGATCACGATCCCCGCGTCGCCTTTCTTCTCGAAGTAGGAGGCGAGGCCCATGGACTCCCTCAGAAGACCTGGTCCGTGAAGTCCCGCTCTCGGGACACGCGCTGCTTCCAGCTCTTGATGTTCGGCACCGCGTACGGGAGGATCTTCAGGGCATAGTAAGGCGGGATGACGGGCACGCCGAGCATGTCGCCGAGCGTGATGAACATGAAGAGGTGCTCAAGGTACATCCGGGTCCGCAACGCCGCGGTCACGTGACCGTGCGCCGCCATTCCGTATATCTCACCCTCGTCCACGTGATGCATGCGGGGCTCAATAGCCTTGCCGCATTCCGACTGGCTAGTCCTCCCGCGACCCGCCGTCCGCGGCCGCGGGCGCTTTCGCCCGCGCTTCAGCGAGACTCGAGCGGTAACTCTGGAACAGCCGGATCGCCATCGACAGGCCCGCGATGAACAGGATCACGCCGACGAGGACGAACACCGCGTTAATCCCGAGGGCGACGAAGGCATAGTCCTTCACGTTGATCGGAGGACGGACATTCCTCAGGATCCAGACGGAAGGGTCTGCGTTCGTGCCGGACGGGTACGGGACGTTCCCGAGATACTGCACGACGGAATTGCCGAAGGTGTAGATTTGCCAGAGCAGGGCGGCGAGCGTCGTGACGATCATGAACGCTCCCGGGACGAGCGAGTACCTTGTCGGAGCGCGTGTCCTCGCGAGGTGAATCGTAATCAGCATGATGGCGAGACCCGCGAGGAGCTGATTCGCGCCGCCGAAGTACAGCCAGAGCGCCCACCAGCTCCCGGAGACCGCGAATCCCCAAGGAACCGCGAGGCCGACGACGGTCGACACGTGCTTGTTTGAAAGCGCATGGAACCGCCCCTCAGCCCAGGTTTCCCCCGCCACCAAGCGGAAGAAGCGCGTGACGAGCGCTTGGACCGTGAGCGCATAGATGATGAGGACGAGCCCGAAGAACGTCGTCAGGACCGGCGCCGTCAGATTCCCGAGGAACGGGGAAGTCAGGACGACCGCTCCCGCCACCCATGCAGCAACGTTCGTCCGGCCCGCGAAGAACGACGGCACGAGGACCATGTATGCGATCAGGGAGGCGAGGGCAAGGAGCCCCTCGGAGAACATCGCCCCTCCGCCGACGGGAAGCGCATCCGTCTCGATGTCGAGCTGCTTCGACGATGACGAGCTGCTCACGAGGCTGTGCCAACCGGAGATCGCCCCGCACGCAATGGCGACGAACAGGATGGGCCAGATCGGTCCGAGGATCCCCTGAGGATCGGTCAAGAAGGGTCCCGCGGGCATCTGGACGTTGATCGGTGCCGGGGGCCCGATCACGAACGACCCGATCTGGATCGGCCAGAACGGCGTCAGGAGCGCGCCCACCAGGATGAGGATGATCGCCGCATACGCGGGATAGAACGCCAAGTAGTTGGTCGGTTGGATGAACGTCGGCGTGGGCAGGACGGCGGCCGCATACAGGATGATGGCGCAAATAAACGCCCACACCGGGACATTCCAGACCCCCCATGGCAAGGAGACCGGGAATGCAACCCCCAGATAGATGCTCACGACGACGAGGGCCAGGCCGATGCCGGTGACCGCAAAGACGTTCACCTTGAAGCGGTACAAGAGCTGCCCGCACAGCACGCCTGCGAGGATGATCCCGATCGTCGCGACGAACGTCCCGGGGAATGCGTTCCAGAAAGAGGCGATCAAGGCGATGAACGCCGCCGAGATGATGATGAGATAGAACAGCACGAACGCGAGGAGGTTCGTGCGTCCGCGGGCCCCTGTGAACTCGTACGTGATCGGCCCGAACGAGCGGCCCTCCTTCCGCACGGAGAGCATCATCGAGCCGTAGTCCTGCAGCCAGCCGATGAAGAAGTTCCCGGCGATAATCCATATCAGCGCAGGGAGCCATCCGAACGTGATCCCGATGAACGGCCCGAGGATCGGGCCGAGCGCCGCGACGCTCTTGAACTGATAGCCCCAGAGGACGTAGCGACTCGTGGGGAAGTACTCCACGCCGTCCATGTACATGTGCGCGGGCGTGGTCTTCTTCGCATCGGAGCGCCAGACGTTCCGGTCGATCCATTTCGCGTATCCCCAGTAGGCGACCCCATAGAGCACGATCGTCGCGACGACCCACAAGAACGGTGTTGCCAGAAAGTCTACCACTCGCCCGCCTCCCGAGTTACCCCGGCCCCGTGCGAAGGGCCGCCACGGGTATGCGTGTCAGGCCGCTTAAAAGTCACGCTTGCCGGCCGGTGTGGGAGGGTGCGCGGGGCGGCTCCGGAAGGCACATAGCGCGGTTCGCCTATCTGATAGCGAGATGTCGCGACCGCCGCGGATTCAGCTCCTCGGCCTCCTGCCGGCGATGCTCAAACCCTGCGGACCTGCGTGCGCTCAGCCTTTCACGAACCGCACGGTCGACGCATTGCGAGGGGAGGAGATCCGCGAGACCCCTCCATTCATGATCGAGAACGCGGAGCGGGCGCACGAGCTCGCAGAGGTCCTGTTCCGAGACTTCGGGAATCGGATCCGGATCGAGGTCGTCGGAATCGACTCGCCGCGCGGCGTCTGGCTTGGGCTGCGTCACCGTGTCGGCGGCGGCTTCGCGGTCATCGTAGACGGTCGCGACGTGTTCCGGGACCCGAAAGACTACACATCGCTGAAGCGCGCGGTATCGAACGCCCTCGAGTTGCGGCCGGCGTCGGCGTAACGACGGCTACACGGGTGCGGGTCCAGGTGGATCCGATTTTCGGAAGAGGAGCGGCAGCACCGCGAGCCAGAGGATCTCGAAGACCAGCGACACAATCGAGGGAAGCGTCGCGGTCGGCCCGAACACGGCGAACGCGAGGACGACGGTCAGCCCAAGGTTCTTGAACGATGCGAATGCGGTGAGCGAGAGACGCGTCTCCCTCGACGTCCCGACGGCACGGGACACGAGCAGCACTAGGCCGCCGACGCCGAACGTCCGGAGGAGGGCGAAGAGCGACAGCACGCCGAGGAGATCCGGTCGCGCCAGGAGAGCACTGCGCGTGGAACCCGCGATCCCGGTCACGAGGACGAAGAACGAGACGCTAACGATGGTCGCCCGATTCTCCCGGCCTCGCGGCCACTGGGCGATCCCGCGGGAAGCGACGAGCGGCAGGCCGACCAGGAGAACGGTTTGAAGCACGAGCTCGGAGATAGGCACGGCCTGCGTCGTGAAGGCGACGGTGACGAGCGGCACGAGCACGAGGCCGAGGAGGTAGAGGATCGCGAGGGAGACCAGCGCGCGCCGAGTGTCGCCTTTGAGGTAGGCGGTGATCGGCACGACCGCCACGGCGGGCGGCACGGCCGCCATGAGCACCCACCCGTCCCGGATTGCCGCCTCTGTGCTCGCGTACGCGAACGCGAGGATCACGCCGCTCAACAGGACGTAGCTCAGGGCGAAGGAGACGAGGAAGCCGCGGAGTTCGTCGCGAGGCGAGATGCCTTTCAGGGTGATCTCGGACAGGGAGAACGTCATCCCGACCGCGAGGGCGAGCTGGGAGATCTCCTTCGAGTAAGCGGGGAAGCCCCCCGTCACGAGTCCGAGGACGAGGCCCGAGGCGACCATCGTCGGGAAGCTCCGCCAGGGACGGAACACGCGAGGGCGAGACGGACCCGCGTTGAAAAGCTTGGCGCCGCAGGGCCTCACAAGGCGGCGAGGACGGCGCCGAGCATCGCGAGTCCGACGGCGAACTTCTGCGGGAACGTCATCCGCTCGTCCATCCAGAACCGCCGCACGAGGATCGCGACCATCGGGTACGCGGTCGTGAGCGGCACGACGACCGCAAGGGGACCGAGCCCGATGGCGAGGAAGATCGTGATCCCCGCGATCCCGAACAGCAGGAGCGACGGCAGCCCCTCGTGCACCCCGCGCCGATCCCATGCGCTCCGGCGGTCGAATCCCTTTCGGGCGATGACGAGGTAGATCGGCGTCGAGACCAGGACGTAGACGCCGGCGTTGCCCGCGAACCCGAGCGCCTCGATCGACAGCTTCTCCAGGATCCCCCAGGCGCCCCAGGCGACGATCGCCAGGGACATCGGCGCGAGCCACGCGCGGCCGACGGCCGCGGTGCCCGGGTGATCGTACACGCCGAGGAGGACGGCGCCGATCATCAGGAACGCGATCGCAACGACCTGAAGTGGGACGAGCGACGCCCCGAGGATCGCGACCGCGGCCGCGACCGTGATGACGGGGTACGCGGCCGTGAACCCGCTCACGACGGACGCGGTCCCGGATTCCATCGCGCGGAACCAGGAGGCGGTCCCGAGGGCACCGCAGACGCCGCTCGCGATTCCGAGCGCGAGCCCCGCCGGGGTGAGGCGCATCCAGCCGGACCCGAGGAAGAACCACGCGGCGTAGATGGGGGCGTTACCGAGGGCGTACAGGACGAGCATCCGGGCTGATCCTAGCCGGACCGTCGGCTCCTTTGACAGGCCCTCGCCCACGCCGTAACACGCGACCGTGAGCAGGGCGCAGACGAGCCAGAGCTCCATCTCGCCACGCCTCGATTCGATTATCTGGGTCTCGATCGTTCATGGACGCCCACTCCGCGCGTTGCCGCGCGTACGAAGGCTTCGGCCGAACCGAAGCCGGAGGTTTTCTTAAAGGTGCCGGCACGCACCGCGTTGTACGGAAACGATGAAATTCCGCTGGGACAACCGTGGGATGTCCCTTTACATCATATGGACGCTGGGGAATCTTGATAAGGGGACCAAGACATCCTTTATCAGGCGGGGGACAACAGGACCGAGGCTCCCGTGGGCCTGAGGAGGCGATTGTTATTCGATCGACGCGGATAGCGGTAGTTAGTGCGCTCGTCACGGCGGTGGTCTTGCTTCAGGTCGCGGGGTTCGCATTCCCCGTCTCGACGCAGGCGAGGGCCGCGACGCCGGTAGCGCTGCGCATCGGTTTCCTGAGCGGGATCGAGAGCCTGAGCCCGTTTCGCGGCATCAATGACGCCGACTACCTGTTCTATGGGCTCGTCTACGACTACCTGTTCGCGCTGGACGAGGACGGAAATCCGCTCCCGAACATCGCGACGGACGCCGCCCCGGACGCGTACGGCGCGAATTGGACGTACACGATTCGTCCGGGAGTAAAGTGGCACGACGGGAGCGCCCTCACGGTCGACGATGTGGCGTTCTCGATCAACAAGAACATCGAGAATTTCTTTCAACTCTGGGCGTACGAGCCGTACGTGAACCGGATCATCCAGTGCTCCTCTCAGACGCGGCCGTACTGCGGCGCGGTCGTCGGTCCTAACCCGGATCAGGTCACCGTGTACTTCGACCGGCCGTACGTGCCCGGAAAGGCGCTCTACGTGCCGATCATCAAGCAATCGCAGTGGGGCGGATGGTCTCCGTCCCAGATCCAGTACAACTATGACAACCTGAATCCGATCGGGACCGGGGAGTACAAGGCCGACGCGAACATCGGGACGCAGTGGCAGAACGGAGACCCGCTCCTCCTCCACCGGAACACGGACTACCACCTCGGCGTCCCTGCGATCGATGACATCTATCTCGTTCACTACTCGGACGAAGCGGCGATGGTCCAGGCAATGCTCGCCGGAGACGTCGATGTCGCAGAGTTCACGCCCGCTGGGTACGCGACCCTCGAGAACCGGCCGAACATCGCCCGACAAGAGGCGCTCCTCAGCACGCAGTACTGGGTCGAGATCGGGGTCCAACAGAACGACGCACCCGCGGTCAACAACCGGCTCAACCCGACGCGGTGGGACGAGAACGTCCGCCGCGCGCTGGCCATGGCGACGGACCGGGACTTCGTCGTGAACGCGATCTACCAGGGCAAGGGTGTCCGCGGATCGTCCCTGATGTCACCGCTCACCCCGTTCTGGTACTACGATCCGGCAGACCCGTCGATGGAACCGGATCCGAGCGTCAACCTGACGTTCGACATCGCCGCCGCTAACGACCTTCTGAACCGTTCGGGCTACACGGTCTGGAGCGGCGGCTCGTTCGGGAACGGCGTGCGGAGCAACGCCCAACCGATCACGGTCAACGTCCAGACGAACGCCTACCCGCAAGGGACGACGAAGACCATCCCGGCTGGGACTGCATTGTCCTTCTCGATGGCGGTGCGCCAGGAATACATCCAAGAGCAGGACACCGCGAAGTATCTCGTCGAGCAGTGGAAACAGATCGGTGTCCAACTCACGTATAGCGTGATGCTCGAGCCTGCACTCAGTGATGCCGTCTACGGCGGTACCGTCGACACGTACATCTGGTACTGGTCCGGAGACCCGGATCCGAACTACCTGCTCTCGATCGAATCGGGATTTACGCTGGACGGATGGAGCGACAACTACTGGGACAACTCGACGTACAATCAGTTGTACATCGACCACCTCGCCGCGGCCGATCCGCTCGAGCGCCAGGCGATCGTGCGCCAGGCGGAGAAGGTCCACTACGAGAGCGCCGTGTACATCATCCTGATCTACAACATGGGCCAGTGGGCGTACCGCACGGACCGGTTCACGGGCTGGGGCGATTGGGTCACGCACCCGTACCGCCAGTTGAACGCGTTCTGGACCGCGAACCCGCTATTCTTGGACCTCCGGCCGATCGCGGCTCCGGACGTCGCGTTGTCGGATACGAGCGGTAGGCCGGGACAAGCGGTGACGATCTCAGGCACGATGACGGACCAGCAAGCCGGGACGTGGACTCTCTCGTTCGGCGACAGCTCGCCAGACGCGACGGGCAGCTATCCCGCCGGTGGGGGATCCGTGTCGGAAGCGCACACGTACGCCGCCGCCGGGACGTACACGATCCGGCTGACGGCGGACAACGGGATCTTCGCGCGGACGGCGACCGGGACCGTCACGATCCAAGCCGCGGGTAACCTGAGACCCACGATCGTCCCGATCGTTGCGGACAAGACGACCGGCTTGGCGCCGCTGCAGGTGAATTTCACGCTGGCGGGACACGATCCGGATGGCGGGGACCTGACGTTCACGATCAACTACGACGACGGGTCCGCGCCGGAAACAAGGACCGTGACGAACGTCGCGCCGAACGCGGACGCGACGGCGACCTTCACGCACACGTACACGGCAGTCGGCTCGCACTTTGCGACGGGCAACGTGTCGGATGGCGAGCTTGTGTCGACGAATGAGCGCATCGAGATCGTGGTCCAGAGCGTCCAGACGACGCCTCCGTCCGGTGGCATCGATGCGCGGTACGCCGCGCTCGGGGTCGTCGTCGTGATTGCGGCTGCGGCGGTGGCCGCCATGCTCCTCCGCCGACGCCGTCGAAAAGAGGAGGAATCGGGACTTCCGCCGCCCCCGCCGCCGAGGTGACGCCGCCCGGAGGCAAGGTTATCGAGGCGCGGGACATGGGGTGAGCGGGACCTATGAACCTTCGTAGGTACCTGCTCCGCAAGGCCGTCTACGTCATCGTGACAATCTTCCTCATCGCCTCCCTCAACTTCTTCCTCTTTCAGATCCTGCCCGGCGATCCCACGCGCGTCTTGGCACCGAAAGGCGGCGGCTCCTCGAACGTCACCTACGGCGGGTTGCGCGAGGAACTGATCCACACGTGGGGGCTCGACAAGCCGATCACGGAGCGATTCATCATCTACCTCACGAACCTCCTGCAAGGGAACCTCGGCACGTCGATCACCCATCGTGTCGGAACGCCGGTCTGGGACATCATCAAGCCTCGGCTCCTCTTCACGATCGTCCTGGTCGGCCTCGCGACCGCGGTCACGATGTGGTTCGGGGTCGTTCTGGGACGGATCTCGGGATGGCGGCGCGGTCGCGCGAGCGACATCGCGATCACGCTGTCGGGCATGTTCACCTCCTCCATGCCGACGTTCTGGATCTCCCTCGTCCTCGTGTTCGGCCTCGCC
>WNGN01005691.1_pt1 | contig 12005 bp, 5 predicted proteins | sample 5400561 | NCBI WGS metagenome assembly WNGN01 (sample SAMN13153379, study PRJNA577476) | soil metagenome | isolation source: 115 cm soil or saprolite under Garry oak tree replicate 2 | place: USA:California | collected 2016-06-15
TACCCGTTCATTGGCGACACGTTGAAGGGCCGTGCTCCGCGGACGCGGTTCATCGCCGCCGAGCCCGCCGCGTGTCCCACGCTGACGCGCGGCGTCTTCGCGTTTGACTTCGGCGACGCGGTCGGAATGGGCCCGGTCGTGAAGATGTACACGCTCGGGCACAGCTTCATCCCCGATCGAATTCACGCCGGCGGATTGCGGTATCACGGTGACGCGCCGTCGCTGTGCGCGCTGGTCGAGCACAAAGTCATCGAGGCGCGCGCCTACAAGCAGAACGAAGTCTTTGCCGAAGCCGTTCGGTTCGCTCGCTGCGAAGGTTTCCTACCTGCTCCAGAGGCAGCCCATGCCCTGCGGGCGGTCGCTCAGGAGGCGGCCGCTGCCAAAGAGGCAGGTGAGAAACGGACCATCCTGTTCGGGCTTTCGGGCCACGGCCACTTCGACATGTCGGCGTATGACGCGTACTTCGCCGGCAAGCTGGAAGACATCGAGCTCGCGCAGTCGCGAATCGACGCCGCCATCGAGGAGCTGCCCAGAGTCCCGGCCATGTCCTGAGTCAGCGATTACTGTTGAAGGCTCGTCGCGCTGCTTCGATCGCTCGGTCCATGGCGGACACGGGCTCGCTCACGGCGGTGCCATGACCGACCACGAGGAGCGACGGCCTGAGTGCACTCAACGCCGCTGCTGAAGTCAGGGCAGTCTGTTTGTTCCAGGTGGCCATTGCGGGAAAGGGAAACAGAGGTCGCAGGTCGCCCGACACGGCCATGCCGCCGCGGGTTTGAAACGCGTCCCCAGCGATGAGGCTGCGGTCGCGCACGTCGAGAAAGGCGACGTGTCCAGGCGTATGCCCAGGTGACGCGACGACCTCAAGCGACCCAACCCGATCGCCGGGCTTCAGCAAGCGATCGGGCTTCCAATCGACTTTGACGAAATAGCCCTTAACGACCGTCTGCGGCTCGCCGGCGACCAAGGTCTTGTCGCCGGCCAGGATGGGGGCGTCGCGATGCGAGATCGAGACCTCGACATCGGGGAAGAGCTTGCGCACGCCGGAAACGCCGCCCACATGGTCACCGTGAGCGTGCGTGAGCGCGACGCGGCGGAGCTCCTTTCCGAGTTGTTTCACAATCGCGGTGAGGTCGTCGGCGGGCGAGGACATCGTGCTGTCGACCAGCGTGAGCCCGTCGTCCTCGATGACCAGGTAGCAGTTCATTGGGAACACCATCGGAAACCTGGTCAGCTGAACAAGCCTGGCGGTGTGGTTTGTGATCTTCACATCGTTCTGCTCGTCGCGGCGAGCCTATCAGGTGCGCGCTGAACGAAGGTCCGGGCAGCGCTGATTGATTGTGCCTATGCCGAGCCGCGCGCTCGGATGAGACTTAGATCGTTTGTCCCGAGGTGCAAGTGATCCGATTGCACATCCGTTTCGGATGGCACTACGCAGCCGCCTTCAAACAAGCCCCGCAACGCAACAATCACGGTCAAATAGTGCGTTTTTCGAACTCGGTGCTGATTGTGTCAGCAAGAAATTCTGCGCACCTGCCGTCATACCACCAATAGGTCCGGCGCACTGGGCCGCGTACGGGGGTGTATCGCGAGGCTGCTTGCACAGTTCGCAGCTTCGCGCAAAAAACTAGCCGGGCGCGTAAGGAGGTGAACAGAGATGTTTGCCCAGACACGACAGGCGAAACGTCGAATCGTCGCCCTACTCGCTCTGAGTCAGCTTGTCTTTGGCGCTACCGCGGTAGTCATCTCTCAGTCTGCGTCCGTGAGTCGCGTCAACGCGGCCACTTCCTTCGATCACGTGGTGATTGGAATCATGGAGAACCACGGGTACTCCGAGATCATCGGTAGCTCGAGCGCGCCTTATGAGAACGCGCTAGCTCAACAGAATGCACTGATGACCCAGTCATATGCCATTGGCCATCCCAGCGAGCCCAACTACCTCGAGCTCTGGAGTGGCTCGAACCAGGGTGTGACCGACGACAGCTGTCCCCACACATTCACCACACCGTCCCTGGGCCAGCAGCTCATCAGCGCCGGGAAGAGCGTCGTCACCTACAACGAATCCATGCCTTCCGACGGTTTCCTCGGCTGCACCGGCAGCGCCAACGGGGGCAACTACGCGCGCAAGCACAACCCGGGGGCCGACTGGGTCGTGAGCCAAGATGCGGCCCACAACAAGACCTACAACGCGTGGCCGAGCGATTTCACGACGCTGCCGACTGTGGCGCTCGTTGTGCCCAACCTCTGCAACGATATGCACGACTGCTCGATCGGCACAGGCGATGCCTGGCTGGCCGCGCACTGGCAGCCCTACGTGACCTGGGCCAAGACCCATAACTCATTGGCGATCTTGACCTTCGATGAGGACGGTGGTGGCAGCAACCAGATCTACACCGTCTTCGCCGGCGCCGGGGTGACTCCCGGTCAGTACTCCGAACACATCACCCACTACAACGTGCTGCGCACGGTGGAGAGCTTCTACGGGCTGCCCGGGATCGCCGGCGCCGCCACCCTGAGCCCGATCACTGACGTCTTCGGCGTCGTCACACCGCCGAGCCCATCGCCGTCGCCCACCCCGACGCCTACACCTACACCTACACCGACGCCAACACCCACGCCAACGCCTACACCGACACCGACGCCGAAGCCGACGCCGACACCTACGCCGGATCCGTATCCCGGAGGCGGGCCGGCTCTGGTTCAGGCGGTGGGCGCCAGCGAGGCGGTCAACTCGACCACGCTGAGCGCCAGCTTTGCGGCTCCGACCACGGCTGGTGATCTGCTCGCCCTCGAGGCAAGCGTGTACGGGAAGAGCAACCAGATCAACCAGGTCACCGATTCAGCCGGCAATACGTGGGTTCGAGGCCAAGGCTTTTTCAAGCGCGGCCATTATTCCGATGGCGAGCTCTGGTACGCAGCCAACGCCAAGTCGGCGACCACTGTGACGCTCACCTTGCGTGTTGCGGCGACCGTGGCCGTGCAAATCGAGGAGTTCAGCGGCGTGGCGACCAGCAACCCTGTCGTCGACGTCCTGGCCGGAGCTTCCGACAAAAGCACCCTCGCCGACTCCGGCATGGTCACACCCACCGTATCCAACAATCTGGCGATCGGCTGGGCCGCCGGCCACGGCTCGACCCAGACCATGACGCCTAACGCGGCCGGTTACACCAACTTCGCCCAGCAGACCAGCACAAGCTCGACCCCGGTCACGCTGGTCACCGGTTACCAACTCCTCAGCTCGACTTCGGCCCAACACTTCAGCGCCAGCTTTGGCAAGGGTATGTACTGGGCGGGCGGGGTCACCCTGTTCCGGGCGGCTGGACGTCAGCCTCTGCCCAGCCCTTCGCCGACACCTACCCCAACGCCTACATCGACACCTACGCCGACGCCTACCCCAACGCCTACATCGACGCCTACGCCAACACCTTCGCCGAGTCCGTCTCCGTCACCCAGTCCGTCGCTGAGCGGAACCTGTTATCTGGTGCCTCCGATCCGGGCTGCCTTCTACTACCCCTGGTATCCAGAGAACTGGACCGAAAACGGAATCTACCCTGCCACCCACTACAACCCGGGTCCCGGCTTCTACAGCCTCGACTCCTCGAGCGGCGGTCTCGCAATCGAGCGCTCGCACATCGCCGCGATGCAGTACGGCCGAATCCAGGCCGGGATTGCCAGCTGGTGGGGACAGGGCTCCAAGACCGACATTCGAATCGCCGATCTGCTTGCGGCCGCCAACGGAACCCAGTTCTGTTGGACCCTCTACTACGAACCGGCCATCACCGGTGGGTCCGCACAAATCGCCTCTGACCTCGCCTACATCCAGAGCCTTTACGCGACCAATCCCAACTTCCTGCACGTCAACGGCAAGCCCGTGCTGTTCGTCTACAGCCGTGCTGTGGCGAGCTGTACCGACACTGCGACCTGGAACGCAGCCAACAATGGCCGGTTCTACTTGAATCTCCAGGTGTTCGGCGGTTACACCGGGTGCGCCAGTCAGCCCGACAACTGGCACCAGTACGGACCGGCGGTCGCGGCCGACCACCAGTCAGGCCACAGCTATTCCATCTCGCCTGGCTTCTACAAGTACAGCGAAGCCAGCCCCCGGCTGGCCCGCGATATCGCCCGCTGGCAGCAGAACGTGGCTGCAATGGTGGCTTCGCACGAGCCCTGGCAGCTGATCACGACCTTCAACGAGTGGCTGGAAGGCTCCTCGGTGGAGAACGCCGTTGAGTGGCAATCGGCGTCGGGTCAGGGCACCTATCTAGACGCATTGCGCGGCTAGCCAGCTTCATGTGACCGAGGTGCCCGGTCTGACCCCGGGCACCTCTCCTGCCCCTCTCCTCCCGCTCGCCGCGTATCGCAAGCCGTCACTCGGCTCGCTCGAATACGCGGGTCAGGTCGAGATCTTCTTCAACAGCTGGAGCGCAGCTTTCGTGTAGGCCGTGGCGACCGCCAGGTCTGTAGCGGAAGGCGATGAATTGGCTACGTTCACCGGAAAGTACAGGCCATCGACCACCACCGAACCGCTCAACACGTAGGTGGTCGTTGCGATCCAGCTTTGGCCGCCAACCTTATTGCGATACAACACGTAGCTCATCGCTTTGTCGCCGACGCCTTGAACCGGTGTCGCATCCCCCATCGACGTGCATACCCCACAACCAAACGCCGTCGGCGGGTTCTCAAAGAAGGCTTCAGCCCAGACCGGGTCGGCGAAGACGTAGAAAGTGACGTTGCCTCCGAGATCCGATGTTGTCGTGGTCGACTCGCCAATCAGCCCCGGAACTGCGCCGGCTACGAAAACGTCGTGCAAGGGGGCAGCATCAGCGAGCTCGGGCGGCACCACGTCCCTGGTGAACCGGTGGCCCGCGAGCGCTCTGGCAATCTGGATCGGGGTAAGCCGCACCGTCCCGATTCCGGATGCCTGCGAAGAGCCTGGATCGCCTGACTGCCTCCCCAGCGAGATCGCCAACACCACGCTGAAGATGCCCGCGACGACGAGAACCATCGCGGCCGCGACAAGCCATGTCGTGCGATTGGGGATTCGCCGCAGATTCGATGGCGCTTGCGGGTAAACGGGATCGGCGGGAGGTGGTGGGGGCGCCAGAACCACCACCGCACCCGACCTTTGCGCCGTGCTTGGCTGCTCCGGAACGAACCTCGGAGGGGCAAATCGGGCGGTAGAAGGGGCGGGCGGGTGATTGGGTGTTCTTGCCTGCCGCCTGTCTTCCGCTTGCGAACGAGCACGTCGAGGTGGACGGCTCCGCGGAGGGCCATCCTCTCGTGTCGTGATGTGGACCTGCCGCCCTGGCTCCGGCTCGGACTCCGGCTCTGCGGGGTGCAATGCGAATACGGGCGCGTCCGCAGCACGGACCCATGTCTGACCATCCCACGAGAGGCCTGGCGGGGGCTCCCACATTTGCGTCCAGACGTCGCCGTCCCACCACCACTGCCCGTCCGCCGACCATTGCGCGTCCGGGCCGCCCCGCGCCGGTTGCTCCGTCCTTTTCATAGTTGTCCCGTCGGTGTTGCTAATCCCCATAGTTTTTGTCGTTGGTTTGGCTCACCGCAAGGGGACATTTGACCCACATCTGGGCACAGCGACGCCTTTGGTCCAGCCGTTGCGCATGCTTCGCTACGAACCTTTCTTGATCAGGGCGGACAGTGCATCGAGGTACTTGGATCCGTAGCGCTTGCTCGGTTCCAGGTAAGTGTTCTCGACGAACTCGTTCCAGCTGATGCCGAACCAGCCGTCGGGTCGGGTGGCGCTGTTGAGCTGCCACAGCTCGGTCAGGGTTTGGGTGCCCCTTCTTTCGACGCACGTTCCTCCCATCAGCTGCTTGTTGTAGCCGGCGATGAAAGGGGCGAACCACTGCTTACCGTCAGCGTGGACCAGGTTGGCAAGCTCGCTGACCGCCGACCCGGCGCGCGAGTTGTTCCACGGGTCCTGCGTGGACCAGTAGTAGCTGGTCCCGTCGAGGTAACGGCCGTCGTTGGGCCACGAGGCTGCGGTCTCGTCGCCCAGCAGATACACGTATGGCTCGACCGCGTGAGAGATCGCCTGAATTGCCTGCGGCGAGTACTTACGCGAGTTGAGCCACATGACGATCGGCTTTGGGCTGTAGCCGTTGCGGAAGGCGGGATCAGACCCGTACCGACTGACAAAGTACTGCAGGTCGGCTATGACCTGGGACGCGGGTCGCGCATAGTCCCCAAAAGACGCATACGCGAGGCCGAGACTAAAGCTGCTGCCGTGCGCGGAGTTGTAGGCGTCGACGGTCTTCACCATCAGGTCGAACCTGGAGTTGTAACCGCTCGAATTCGGACCTTGCGTAGTCGAGCCGGTGCCTTGCCAGTCGGCGAGGAAGCCTTTGATGCCGGCCTGGCTCGCAAGCTGAACGTGGCGCTCGAACGTCACGCCCTGGGTTTGGTCGTAGAGCCCTTCCGACGGAACATCCACGATCTGCGCGCCGGAGTAAGAAACGGATGGGTTGCAGCCCTGGGCGTCAATGGAACCCGGAAGCGGTGCGGTGCTGTAGGGGTAGGCCGGTCCGAGCTTGTCGTTCCAGTGCTGCACCGTCCACCACAGGTAGTAGTGGACGTAGACGGTTGCCGGCGTGCGCGAGACGCCAGGCACCGCGGCCGGCGTGCCGGACCCGGGGTGAGTTGGCTGCTGTGAAACCGCCGGGCCAGTTCCGCACCCGGCCGTGATCACCGACATGAGGGCAGCCGCCAGCCAAACTCCTCGCGGCTTCACATTCAGAGCGTCAGGCCGGCCCTGAGGTGGTGGACGAACCCGGCGTTCCTGAATCGTCCGTCGGCGTCGCCGGGTCTCTCGGCCGCCTCTGGACCACGATCGCCGCGCCAATCAGTCCAGCCATGGCCGCGAGGAGCAGCAACACGGTGCCGGCAATCTCGAGCGGAGTGAATGCGGAGAGCTGGACCACCTGGTTGCGGGTGACCTGCACCATCAGGGTTGGAGCTACGCCGTCGCCGACCGCTGTCACCGTGTACAGACCGCGCGGCAGCGCGGTCAACGTAAGACGACCACCACCGTCGGGTTGCAGCGTCTGGCGGAAGCCCCCGGGTGACGTGACGACGATGTCCCGGATTTCACCTCCCAACACCGGCTGCCGCACTTGCAGCTGCATGGAATAGATGCGCAGGTTGATGGACCAGATCCGGCCGGGACCGGGCGTGAACGGGCTGTCTCCGCGATTGGCGACGCTGACTCCGTCATAGGTCGCCGACTGGACCGCATATCTCGGCGTCTGCGCCAGACCAAGGAGCAGAGCGCGAGAGGGAGCCGGAACATCCAGCCAGGCTGCTCTCTGCGTCTGGGACAGCACCATATCGCGGCCTTCTGGTGCGGAGATCGTCATGGGGCCGATGCGTCCAGTTTCGATAGGCCCGCCAGCGGCGTCGTGAAGCGCAATTGTTGTCAGGTAAGAGCCCGAGAACGTGGCGTAAAACGTGGCGCTCGAGAAGATCCTGATCTGTCGCGATGCATGCTGTTCGCCGTCGAACCAGTGATCAAAGCTGATGCGCGTGGTCGGCGTGTCGGCCGGCGGAGTTACCGCCATCGCGTGATTTCCGATCTTGTTGACCTGCACTTTGGCCTTGCCGTCGGCGCCGGTTACAGCAGAGTGGCCATCGATTGCAAACGCCACCCCAGCAAGGCCGGGAACCGTCTGGAATGAGAGGAAGAGCGGCCGTATCTCCAGGGTGCCTCGAGCTGACGATCCGATGATCCCGCGCGATTTGTCGCCGTGGTAGATCGCGACGATCGAATGCGTTCCCGCGGTCAAGCTGCGCGAGAAGTTGAAGCTGAAGGTGCCGTCGCTTCGCAGCTGCACGGTCATCAGCTTTCGCCCGTCGAGCAAAAGGTGCGCCACGATTCTTCCTGAGATCGGACCGACCGCGCTGGTGAGCCTACCCGTCAGCACCGCCGCGTCACCTGCGGTGATCGGTGCGGGAGTGCGCAGTGTCAGGCTAGTTGCCAGCGGCGGCAGCAGGTTGAACGTTCCCGCGGCCGTAGACCCGAGATAGCCCTGGTCACGCGCGCCCTTATAGATGGCGGTTACCGAGTAACGGCCGACTCCACTCCGGCGCGACAGCCGGTACACAACCCTTCCATTGCGGTCGGTGCGCATGGCGATGCGATGGCCGGCGACCTGGATGTGGATAAGGGCGCCGGCAACTGGTCGCGAGCCCGTGTAGACCCTGGCGACGATCGAGAGCGCCGCCCCGACCCGCTGATCGGAAGGCAGGCTGAGAGCAATCCATGTCGACCACGGCTTGATCACCTGGAACGAGCCCTGCGCGGTGGCCGAGTCGGCACCAAGCTGGACGTCGGCTGCGAATGACACCTGGATGCGGTGCGAACCGATCACCAGGTTCCGGCTCATTTCAAACGTGACCTCGCCGACGTCGTTCGTCGCCCCGGCGAGCTTCGTGACGCCATCGACGAGTGCGGTCACCTGCGCATGCGCCAGACGCACCCCGTTCTGAGCGTCTGACGCGGCAAATCCTGCCTTCACGTCGCCGGCGTATACCGCCCCCAGATCATGTTTGCCAAGTCCCAAGGACGAAATACTGTAAGTCGCCGATCCGCCGGGACCAGTCTTCACATCATGTGCATGCACACCGTCGACGAGGACCTGGATCGTTGCGTCGGCCAGCGGCCCGTCCGGCCCTTGCAAGACCATCGAGATCCCGAGAGCGCGCCCGACGGTGATCGAAGTTGGGACGCTCAAAGCGAGCGTGGTCGGGCGAAGCGGGACGACGTTGACGACCGCGTTGGCGTGCGCAGGTGTGTTCAAAACCGTGACGTGGACGTGATACGCGCCCGCGACCTTGACCGCGGGGAAGTGGAAGAGGGCAACGCCGTTCGCGTCGCTGTGGCTTCCGTGGCTGGCGATGATCTTGCCCCCAGGATCAGCCGCGGTGAATCCTACAGTTGCCCCGCGAATCGGCTTGCCCTCGGTTGTCACGGTCGCCGAGATATCGCTCGCGTTTCCCGCGAAGATGGCCGGACCCGGCGCGATCGCGACGTTCAGCGGCGCCGACTCGGCGATTCCCACGGCCGGCAAAAGCACCACCGCAGTCGCCACCAGAGTCGCGAAGGCCCACCTTCGACTCAGGCGTCTTGTCGTCCACCTGCCCGCCGCCGCAAGTCGCGCCCTCAAAGCCAGCACCGGCAGCGACCCGCCCAGCCGCCGCGCGGCAGAGATGACCCGTACCTCGACCCGGCTACCGCCGGACGGGCGCCCAGGTCCGCCCCCCCCGGGGCCTGGCCCGTGACCATTGGACTGGCCCGCTGGGAATCTGCGGCGCCGGATGGCTGCCGCCAGTAGAACCAGAGTTGCCGCCAGCGCTACCGACCCTCCATAGAAGACGACCACGATGAGGACCGGGATGCCCCTCGTCACACTCGCCATCTGCGTGTCGACCACGACCGGCCCTACAGGTTTCCGGCTGAAATCGAACGCCTCTGTCATGCCGGTCGCCTTCGCGTCGCGGCTCGTCAGAGGCGCAAGTCCGTAGGTCGCCTCGATGAACTTGAGGATCGAGGAGAAATCTGAGGTCGTGTGATCGACGAATCCCGGGCGGGCGAACGGCGAGATCACCAGCATCGGCACCCGGAATCCATAGCCGTGCGAATCGACCTGCGGCGGGCGAACGTGGTCGTAGTAGCCACCCCAGTCCGACCAGGTGACGAGGATGGCCGAGCTCGACCACGCAGGGCTGCGCTGGATCGCGGTGACGATCGACGTCACGCGCTGCTGGCCCAGGCTGATCGGATCTGGCGCCCGTTCCGAGTCACCGCTCGGATAGATGTACGAGACAGCAGGTGTGGTTGCGTCCGAACGCAGATCCCGGAACAGGTTTGACTGGTCGGTGAGGTTCGAGAAGCGGCTCGGATCGTCCACGATCGCGGGCATGTTGAGCATCGGCACGCGAACCACCTGCGGTATGAAGCTCGCGTAGCTGCCAACCCTGTGGTAGTTGAGGGTCGAGTCGTAGTGACGGATGTAGGCGCGCCAGCTCAACCCGGCCCCGTCCAGGCGATCGAAAATCGTCGGGATCTTGTAGCCGCCTGCGCTCTTGAGTTGAGCGGCCGGCACCGCCTGCCCGGCGACCAGGTAGAGGTGGTTGTCAATGCTTCCGCCCATCGCCGAAGAAAAGAACTGGTCCATCAGTGTGTAGTTCTTCGCCAGCTGCCAGTAGGAGTCGACCTGCTCGGGGCTGTAATAGCCAAGGCCGGCGACCGCGCCCTTGCCGTTGGCGTTCTGGGCAGCGGCGAAACCGTTCATCCGGCCGCCGTTGAACGCGGCACGGGCGGCTCCCAAGTCGGCGGCGATGGAGGTCGCCCCTTCGGCTCCGATGACATGCAAGCCAAGCGACTGGCCGGCCGCAGCCCTGGGGTCGACAGGGACCTGGACTTTCGCTGGAACGATTCCATCGGCGCCCGGAAAGGTTCCGAAGTAGTTGTCGAAGCTGTGGCCCTCTTCGACGATCACGAAGACGTGCTTGATCTTCGTCGAGGCAGCGTTCGGGGCAGTCGGGGCGGTCGGGGCGGCGAGGGCGGGGATCCAAGCTCCCGACAGGAGCGCCGCGCCAAGGATGCCGAGTGCGAGCTTAAGCGGCCGCTTCATGGGTGCACCTCGTAGATCACGACGTCCGCCGGTTGGTTCGGTCCGTCTTCGCGGAACGAGAAGACGGCCACGCCTCTGAACTTGTTGACGTAGGACATCATTCGCTTGGCGAAGAAAGGACTGCGGGAAGCGGAGTACGAGTCGTAAACGAGGTACTGAATCGAGCCGCTGCGGATGGCAGCGTCCGGATTCAGCACCGGCTCGTATTGCGGGTTGCGGTGCAGCGGATTGGAGCTGACGCTCAGGGCCAGTGCCTTGCGCTGTCCGTAGAACTGGATCACGTTCGCAAAGGAAGGACCGATCGTCAGAAACCGAGCACTCGGGAGGGTGTGGGAGCGCACCCACTCACCGGACGGGCGGCTGGCCTGTAGACCGCCGGTGCCGGCGAGGAATGTTCGCGCGGTGGTGCCCGGCACCGTGATGTCTGAATCCGTCGCAATCGCGGCGCTGGCCGCCTGGCGCGGGCTCGCGGCCACCCCGACCGCGGGCGGGGCCATCGAGATGAGCGCGAGCGAAAGAGCCGCCGCCGCCGCCCATCGCCACTTCACCCTCTCGAGGCGAAGAGGGCGGGCGATCGAGGGTCCGAGCTCGCCCAGGGCCATCGCGCCGCGGCCTGCGAGGTAGACGACCGCCGGCACGATGGGAAGCATGTACTCGTAGCCTTTGGTGGGCCAGATCTGGAAAAAGGCGACATTGCAAAGCACGAGCGAGATCGCCAATGCGTCGAATGTCTGCCAGCGCCATCTGAGTGAGGCCAGCCCGACCGCCGCCAGGGCGACGGTCACGTAGCCGAGGCTCGGCAAGACATTCAGCAGGTAGAAGTCGGGGGTGTGGTTCGGCTGGCGGAAGAATTGCCACACCACGAACTGGTTGGTCGTGTGGGCACCGCCGCCAAGCACCAAAGACAGCGGGTAAGGCGAGATCGCGATCAAAAAGACCGCCCCTGCGATCGGCAAGTCGCGTTTCCACCGAAGCGGCAGATCGCGAGAGAAGAGCACGAACAGAATGACAGCCGGCACCGTGAGCATTCCCATCTCTTTCGCGAGGACCGCAAGCGCGGCCATGGCGGCGGCCGCGTAAAACCACACCACGCGATGCGTCCGCAGCCAGAGCGCGAGCATCAGCATCGTCGCGGCGACAAAGGTCGTCATGGGGCCGTCGAGCAGCATCTGTCGAGACACCAGGACCGCGTAAGGGCAGAGGGCGGCGATCATGCCCATCGCAAAGCCCAGGAAACGGCCGCGAAGCACCATGCCGATGCCCCAGCAGATCAATGCGAGGCCGACCCCAAAGCTCGCAGTGACCGCTCGCGGCAACCAATCGCTTACATGCCCCGACAGCGCATAGCCG
>WNGN01007476.1_pt1 | contig 12004 bp, 14 predicted proteins | sample 5400561 | NCBI WGS metagenome assembly WNGN01 (sample SAMN13153379, study PRJNA577476) | soil metagenome | isolation source: 115 cm soil or saprolite under Garry oak tree replicate 2 | place: USA:California | collected 2016-06-15
GTCTGTACGGAGTGCCGCTCACAAAGCCGGCGATCTTCGACCGCCTGACCGAAATCCACCTGGGCGACGAAGCGTCCAGGCGCTTCAGCCAGCTGTCAGGCGGGCAGCAGAAGCGCCTGTCGCTGCTCATCGCGACAGTCCACGACCCTCCGCTCGTCCTGCTTGACGAGCCAACATCAGGCCTCGACCCGCAGGCAAGGCGTCAGCTTTGGGACCGAATCGAGGGCATCCGCAAGAGTGGCCGCAGCATCCTGCTGACCACGCATTCGATGGAGGAGGCGCAGTCGGTGTGCGACCGCGTAGCGATCATGGACTACGGCAAGATCCTGACCGTCGACAAACATGCCGGCCTGATCGAGAAGCACAAAAACGACCCCAATGTGCTCGCGGTCGCGAGAGGTCAGGTCACGCTCGAGGACGTCTTCATCGGTCTCACGGGACGTGAGCTCCGTGAGTGAGCCAAGCGCGGTCAGGACTCCGTCGGTCTCGCCTCCCCTCCGCGCACCGGCGCTAACCGAAATCTTCAGAGCGCTCCTGGAGGCCGACTTTACCGTGCAGCTGCGCAACAACCGCGCGCTGCTGCTGAGCTTCGCTCTGCCTCTGGTCCTCCTCTACGCGCTCTTTGCCTCTTTTGCCGTCAAGCGCGGAATCATAGTGGGTGATCCACAGTTCAAGGTCGCGGCCGCGCTGACTCTCGGCATGGCGTCGATCGCGATCCTGGGTTACGCGATGACTGTGGCGAGAGATCGGGAAAAGGGAATCTTTCAGCGCCTACGCGTGACTCCGGCGCCCACCTGGACGATCATGACCAGCCGCCTCCTTGTGCAGGTCGCCGCCAACCTGGCGATGGCACTGGTGTTGCTGGTGGCGGCCGACCTCTTCGAGGGCGTTTCCCTGATCGCCGAAGCGTATCTGCTCACCTTCATCGGCGTGATCTTCAGCTCAGCCCTCTTCCTGAGCGTCGGCCAGGCGCTGGCCGGCCTGGTCAAATCCGCCGACACGCTGAGCGCGGTCGGACGCATCGCCTATTTGCCCCTGTTTGCCCTAGGCCTGTTCGGCCAGTCGACCATCTTCGGCACGACCTTCGAGCTCATCTCCCGATGGTCACCCGGCGGGACAGTGGAGACGCTCCTATCAGGTGCAATGAACCCATCGAGCTGGAACAGCGACACGTGGTTGGCGCTGGCGGTGAGCACCGCTTACTCGGTCGTTTTCGCGGGCATCGGCATCCGGTGGTTCCAGTGGGGCGCCCGCTGACCCCTTTAGGGCCCCACTCCTGGCCCGTGCGTCGTGAGACCCTACCGGGCGCGGGTGCACAGAAGGTTGTCCAGCGACTTACTGTTGAGGCGGCACCGTTGTATCGAGTCCGCCTAGCCTCTCGCCGTTGACGGTCCTAGGCGCCAACGAGAGGTTCGAGTTTGCGCGTCTTCGACTGACCTGCCCAATCGCGCTGTACGCGCGTAGACTCCGGCAGGATCTGCTAGGAGGACGCATTTTGGCCGAGGCTTCGACCCGGCGCAGTCAGCCGGATACGGTCGTCGTTGTTTGGGTTATCGCTCTCTTTGTCATAACGGGCATCGGCATTCTGCCACCCTTCCTCTATCGGCTCGACCTGAGCAAGCTCACGTTCTCATCGTCGGTACCAATCGTTGCCGGAATCGGGATTGAACTGACGGCCTACGCTCCGACGCTGGCCGCCCTGCTAGTTGCTGGATTCATCGTGCGCAAAGCAGGAATTCGCAGTCTGTTGCGACCAGTCATCCGATGGCGGGTTGGGATTCATTGGTACTTGATTGCCCTTGCCGGCCCATCGATTCTCTTCGTGGCCGGAGACCTGATCCGACTACTCGCGGACGCGCCGCTCCCGACTTCCTGGTTTGCGATTCCGAGTGCAGGTGCCGCAGCTTTCTTGCTCGGTGCGCTGATAGCCGGATCCTTTGGCGAGGAGGTCGGCTGGCGTGGACTCGGTCAGCCGCGATTGCAGCAGCAATATGGAGCTTTCTGGGCTGCGGTAATTGTTGGGTCCGTGTGGAGCCTCTGGCATCTGTGGCCCGCTGTGGCACCTGGAGGCATCGCCACGATGACCTGGTCCGATGTGGGACTCACATTTCTTCGGCTTACTTCCACGTCGATCATTTATGCGTGGCTGTACAACAACACGGGGGGCAGCCTGTTGGTCGTGATGCTTGCTCACGCTGGCCATAACATTGCAGTCCGCATACTGCCGGCGGCGGGTAGCGTCACTCACGGCGATCATGTGGTCGCAGGCCTGTACGCTGTCGCCGCAGCGGCCGTCGTATTTGTGGCAGGAGGCCGATGGCTCACCCGCAGCCACGTATTCCCCGACCGGCCGCCAACGCTACCGCATGTCGGGATGCACGTTGGGTCGTCGCCAGTGCCGCCCTTATAAAGGCCCGCCGAGTGGTCGATTCCAGCGGACGGTTGGGGATACAGAAGGATCTGGCCAACCTATAGTCCGCCGGTCCTCGCCGGACACTCATACGGCGGGCAGATCATGACCGCCCTCGGGGCGGAGGCTCCGAACGTCAACGGTCTTGTTTATATCGCCGCGTTCGGTCTCGACAAGGGTGAATCGCTTGGCGCACTCCTGGCACAAGGGCCGCCGGCCCCGGCAATCGCGCATCTGAACATCGACAAGCAGGGCTATGCATGGCTACCCGAGGACGACTTCGTCAATCACTTTGCGGGTGACGTCGATCCCGTCCAGGCCAAGGTCATGTTCGCCGTGCAGCAGCCGATGGCCGGCAGCGCGTTCGAGTACGTGATGGTCGAGCCGGCTTGGAAGTCGCTTGCTTCCTGGTACTTAGTCGCCCAGGACGACCAGGCCCTCCCGCCCGACGCGCAGCGATTTTTCGCAAATCGGATGGGCGCCACCACCGTCGAGGCCAAGTCGAACCACCTCGCGATGGTCTCCCACCCCGACGAGGTGGTTCGGCTCATCAAAACGGCGGCCGAGAAAGTCCAGCGGACCGAGACCTTGGCCTCTGCCTCGAGATAGAGCGAGCCTGTAGTGTCGCTGTCCGGCGCTGCTGAGCAGCGGCGCCGGACAGGCGTCAACCCCTGCGAGTACCAGGGCGAAACGCTGACGGCACTCGGGGCTGACGTGCGCGCTTCAGGAGAACAGATCGCCACTGGGGGACCGGCCAGTCTGCAATGCGACTGGTCGCCCATCGATGACGCGATCGGAATCAGTCCGGGTATTCATCCTTCCGCAAGGTGCTGGCGTCGTCGGGTTGGGCTTTCGGTGTTCGCTCGAGCAAGAAGCTGAAGTACGGCGCGACGAACGGGTCAGGCGCCGACACCGTGTAGGTGTGGTAAACGGTGCCGTTCTCGCGCGCGAAGGCGATCCAGCTCGGGTTCTCACGCAGACCATCTTTTAGCTCAGCCCCGATCTGGCGAGACCACTTCTTGAGGAACTCGGGGGGGTTGTCGATCATCTCTTTGACCTCGGGAACCTGCTGCGCCTGCTCCTCGGTCAGCGCGAGGCCGAAGTCGAATGCGAAGTCGCTGTTGTAGGTAGATACGTAGGGGAACTGCCAGCCCATCCGTTGCTTGTAGGCCGTCAGCCGCTCCACCGGCGCCCGCGAAAAACAGAGAAGGGTCACGTCGAGGTGGCTGAGGTGTACGAGCGAGCTGTCGAGCCCGTCGGCCAAGCTGGTGCAGCCCGGGCAGGCGCCGAGCGTGTAGTCGGGGCCGAACATGATGTTGTAGGCGAGCAGCTGTGAGCGCCCGTCGAAGAGTTCGCCCAGGGTCTTCTTGCCATCCTGGGTGTCGAACTCGTACTTGTTCTCGACGCGGACCCAGGGCAGATCGCGACGCATGTTCGTGATCTCCTCGTTTCGCTTGGCCTGCTCGGCCTCGAGCTTCGCGAGCTCGTTCCGGGCCACCTGCCATTCCTCGCGGGTTCCAATCCTGTGTTCGTGCATCTCATCTCCTCCAGTCCGCCAGCGGTCGAGCACGAGCCGAATCCATCATCGCGTCGGACGCTAGTGCAATTACCAACTAAGACGCCCGACGACCAGCAAAGTCATCGCAACGGTCCTCAGAGCGTAGTTGCGGCGGAACCGACAGGTCACAGTCAGTCACAGATTCCGCTGGCCGCACCGCCGCGACGAGTACCCTGACTGAAGGCTGGTCATGGCTTTTGCGATGGCGGCGATGATGACGGCGTCCGCGGTGCCGTTCTTCTTCGCGTACGGGCGCGACAGCCGGCGGCCGGTGGCCACCGCCATGGTCGTCCTTATGTACGCGGCGACCTGGGCTCTAATCGGCTTCACTCTCGATTACATGATGGGCATGGTGATGATGCCGTCGTCGTTTCCGATCGCCGCTGGAGCGGCTGCGATCGCTGTCGTCTACGCCCTCACGCCATGGGGCAGATGGGCACGGGATCGGTGCCGCGGGATGGCGCAGCGGGAGCCGCGCAAGTCCCGGTTCCGAGACACGTTGGTCGACGGCGCGGGCTACACCGCGTACTGCATCGCCTGCAGCGCGGGCATGATGCCGTTCCTCGTCGTGGTTGGCATGTCGAACGCTCTCGTGGTAGTGGCCGGGGCAGCCGCGATGCTGGTCTACAAGATCACGCCCTGGCCCGTGCCGGCTCTTTCACATAGTCGGTGAAGCCAAGGTTGGCCGCACTGTTGAAGCAACACCGATAAATCGAGGCCGCCAAGCGTCGCTGCGCTGCTTGACATGAAGCAGAGATCGCAATCTGTGGCCCGCAATTTGCGGCTCTAGGCATACAGAAGGTGGGCCGAGGGCGGACTGTAAGCCGGGTTCTGTATCCCTTGCGGGATGGTGACCATCTGTCTTGGACGCCGGTTGCCCGGCGACTCCAGCGACCGATACCCGAGGGCTCGGCGAGCAGCCTTATCCCCCGAAGGGGACGCCCTCCTACTTGGTCTTGCTCCGGACGGGGTTTGCCTGGCCGGCAGGTCGCCCTGCCGCCGGTGGGCTCTTACCCCACCGTTTCACCCTTACCCCGAGAACCTCTCTAGAGACAGGCCCTCGTGGCGGTTTGATTTCTGTGGCACTTTCCTTCGGGTCGCCCCGACTGGGTGTTACCCAGCGCCCTGCTCTGCGGAGCCCGGACTTTCCTCCAACGCTATTTACTTCGCCGGCGGTCACCCGTCCGCCTCGGCCCGGCAGTAAGTCTACCCATGGATGTTCGCGAGCATGCGTCGCGTCCTGGCCGCGAGGAACTGGCCGTTGGTGACCTGGAAGATGCCGTGGATGATATGGCCGACGAAGCCCTTGGCCTTGCGGTCCATGCTGATCGTGAGGATGGAGCCGCCGCTGGGACCGGGCTGGACCTCCATTCGCCACGTACCGCCCGTCTGGGCGGCGTTGGCTTCCTCGACGGTCGCGGTGATCACAGGCTCCTTCCACTCGTAGCGCTCGATCGACCAGATGCCGAGACTCTCGGTTCCCTCTTTGACCCGCGCCCAGTTGTCGCCGCGCTCGAGCACCTTGAACGACTCGGGTGAGAGGTCGGGCCACAACTCGGCGCGCCTTGGCCCAAACTCGGTGAGGGCGTCCCAAACGACCTTTGGGTCCAGGTCCGTGCTGACCGAGTAGCTAACCCTTGCCATGCTCGTCGAGAGCCTGGTTGGCGAGATAGTCGGCGCGTTTGTTCTGCTCGCGCGCAACGTGCTTGACCTTGACGTCCGGAAACGAGGCCAGCAGCTCTTTCGCGCGAGCGTTGAGCGTCTTAAGCCGCTCCTCCTTGACCCGATAGCCTCCGTTCACCTGCTCGACGATCAGCTTGGAGTCGAGGCACACCTCGAGCGTGTCGGGCTTCCACGACTCGACTGCTTTGAGACCGTCGATGAGGGCGTGGTACTCGGCCTCATTGTTGGTCATCACCCCCAGCCAGCGGTGCATGGCCTTCAGCTTCATGCCCTCCTCGTCCTCGATGACGATGCCCGCGGCGGCGGGACCTGGATTGCCGCGCGAGGCGCCGTCTGTCCGGAGGCGCAGGAACTTCGTCAACTGGCGGCGAGGATGCGGCCGCAGTTCTCGCACTGCACGAGCGCGTCGCCCTTGCGCAGGATCTGCATGCCCGACGAGGTGACGGTGACGTGGCAGGCCGCGCACTGGGTGCCGTTCACGCGCGCGATCGGAGGCCGGACGCGGATGCGGCTGAAGAGCGCCTGGTCGCGCGGCGGCACCTGGGCCCAGATCGCGTCTTTCTCAGTGATGACGTCGGCGAGCTCCGTATTCCACTCGGCGAGCTGGGTGCGCAGGCCGGGTTCTTCTTCGGTGGATGTGCGTCTTGCGTCCTCGAGCTCTTTGGTCGCCGAGCGAACTGAATCGTCGGCGGCCTCGGCGTCCTCCATGATCCGCAGCTGGGCCTCCTCCTCCTCGACGAAGCGAGCCTTCATGTGCGCGACCTCATCGGACATCTGCATGAGCTCGGTCGGGTTGCGGATGCGGCCGCTCATGAGCTCCTTCTGTCGCGAACGAAGGCGGGAGCGATGGTCCTCGCGCACCTTGTCCGACTCACGCAGGCGGCCGGCGACCTCGTCCTGCTTGGAGCGGGCCGAAGCCAGCGTCTCCTCGCGTTCGACGATGGCGGGATCCGACTCCAGCCTCGCTTCAGTGGCTGCGAGCGACTCGCGGAGCGCGCGCTCTCGATCAACCAGCGCCTGATAGCGGAGCAGGAGCTGGGCTGCGGTCAACGAGCGGGCTTGGGTGGCTCGGTGTCGAAGCCGATGCGGTGAGCGTTGGCGGCGCGGTCCTCGGTGACGACCATCGCGCCGAACCGCTCTTCGTAGGCCTGCACGTTCTGCGAGAGCAGCTGCGAGAGCAGTTTCAAGTGATTGGGGCTCATGCCCACGCGCGAGTACACGCGGACCAGCCCAGGCTCCTCGGGCGCCCACTGCCCGAAGTTGAGGACGAAGCCGAGTGGGTTGCCGTTGATCAGCACGGCGTCCGTGTAGACGACCTGGCTGGCGCTCTCCTGGACCTTCACCTTCACTGGCAATTCGCTCACTCCAAAACCACCAGAACCTGGCCCTCCTTCACGACGTCGGTTTCTTTGACGCGTATCTCTTTCACGCGTCCTGGCTTGGGGGCGGTCACGGGAATCTCCATCTTCATCGACTCGAGGATCATGAGCACATCGTCCTCGGCCACCTGGTCGCCGGGCTTCGAGGTGATCTTCCAGACGCTGCCGACGAGCTCTGCCTTGACCTCCATCTATTTGGTCCGGTGCATGGCCGGCGCGGGCCTCGGTTCTGGCTCGAGTCCGAGCTGCTGGCGCGCGTCGGCCGGCGACGCGACCTCGGTGCCGAGCTCCTTGCACATGCGCGCGGCTTTCGCAACGAGCTCGCCGTTGGATTTCGCCATCCGCCCTTCCTCCAGGTAGAAGTTGTCTTCGAGACCGACGCGTACGTTGCCGCCCATGGTGATGGCCGCGGCGACGAGCGGCCACTGCGCGAGGCTGATGCCGATGACCTGCCAGTGCGATTGTGGCGGGAGCGTGTCCACCTGGTGATGAGCGGGCGGGTGTTGCCGATGTGGCCGGTGTCGAAGCATTCGAGCTCGGGCCGGATGTTCGCGTCGTTCATGGTTTTCAGGAAGAAGCTGATGTCCTTGAAGGGGTTGGCGAACACGTGGTCGTGGATGAACTCCTTTCTTCTTTCTGAGTAGATCGCGTAGTTCATGCTGCCCATGTTCAGGGCGGCCATCTCGGGCTTGAGCTCACTGATGTGGGCGATGCGCTGCTCGGCGGGGATGCCGACGGCGCCGGTGGAGAAGTTGACGATCACGTCGGATCGCGCTCTCACCTCTGTGTAGATCTGCGCAAACGTTTCGACGGACCAGTCGGGGCCGCCTTCGGGGGTCCTGGCGTGGATGTGGACGATGGCCGCGCCCTCTTGCGCGGCCCTTGCGGCCTCCTCGCCGATCTCGCGCGGGGTGTACGGGATGGCCGGGCATTGGTCGCGGGTCGCGAGGACGCCCGTGAGAGCGGCGGTGATGATGGTCCTGGTCACGGCCTTAACAGGCTGGGTTGTCTTGCGCTTTCAATTCGCGCAAATTCGTTGCTGCGTGGTGCGTTGGCGAGGGGGAGGTCGCCGGGAGGAGGGAGGGCCCGCCAGGGCTGTGGCCGTGGGGCTGGCGGCGGGCTTCATACCGGGATGTTGCCGTGCTTGCGCCATGGGCGGTCGACCTTTTTGGTGCGGGCTTGCTCGAGGCCGTGGACGATGACCCGGCGAGTTTCGGCGGGGTCGATCACGTCGTCGATCATCGCCCAACCGGCGGCCAGGTAAGGGTTGATCTGGGCGCGGATCGTGTCGAGGAGGTGGGCGCGGGTTTCCTCTGGGTTGCTCGCAGCCTCGATCTGCTTGTTGAAGATGATGTTCACGGCACCCTCGGGTCCCATCACTGAGATCTCGGCGAGCGGCCATGCGACCAGCACGTCGGGTCCGTAGCCCTTGCCGCACATCACGTAGTAGCCCGCGCCGTACGCCTTGCGCATGATGACCGTGATCTTCGGCACGGTCGCCTCGGAAGTCGCGTAGAGCATCTTCGCGCCGTGGCGGATGATGCCCTCCTTCTCCACCTGCGACCCCACGAGAAAGCCCGGCACGTCCATCAAATAGACCAGCGGCACGTTGAACGCGTCGCACATGCGGATGAAGCGCGCGGCCTTGTCCGCGGAATCGGAGTCGAGAATGCCGCCCTTCGACATCGGCTGGTTCGCGACCACGCCGACCGGGTGGCCGCCGGCGCGCGCGAAGCCGATGACGATGTTCTTCGCCCAGGTCGGCTTGACCTCGAACCATGAGTCCTGGTCGAACACCGACTTGATCACCCGCTTCACGTCGTAGGCGGCGCGCGGGTTGCTCGGCACGATCTTCTCGAGGCCATCGACCAGGCGGTCAGGCGGGTCGTCCGACGGCATGCGCGGCGGCGGCTCCGAGTTGTTGGAGGGCAGATAAGAAAGAAAGCGGCGCACCGACGCGATGCACGCCGCGTCGTCGTCGACCTCGTTGTCCCCCACTCCCGACTCGTAGCAGTGCACCTGCGAACCGCCCATGTCGTGGTCGGTCACGTCCTCGCCCGTAGCCGCTTTCACCAGGCGTGCGCCGCCCAGCGACATCGACGACGTCTCCTTGACCATCGGCACGAAGTCCGCCAGTCCCGGGATGTACGCGGTGCCGGCAGCGCACGGCCCGAGCATCGCCGCGACCTGCGGGATCACGCCTGACATCACCACCTGGTCGTAGAAGAGCCAGCCAGTGCCGGCGAACGTCGAGCCCGACGCCTCCTGGATGCGCGCGCCGGCCGAGTCGAGCAGCCACACGATCGGCTTGCGATAACGCAGGGCCAGCTCGCGCACGCGCGCGGCCTTGAACTGCTCGCCCACGGCGCCCATCGAGCCCGCCATCACAGTGAAGTCGTAGGCGATGACCCACACCTGGCGGCCGTCGATCTCGCCGTGGCCCGTGACCACGCCGTCCGCTGGTGAGCCGTCAGGCGACGGCTCGATGCCCCGAATCGGCTGCTGCTCCGCCAGCAAGCCCAGCTCGACGAACGTGCCCTTGTCGAAGAGCAGGTCGATCCGCTCGCGAACCGTCAGCTTGCCCTTCTCGTGCTGCTTGGCGATGCGTTGAGCGCCGCCCATCCCCAGGTTCTTCTTCCTGCGCGCGTGCAGGTCCGTCACCCGGCTCTTGTATTCGTCGGCCACCGATGGGAATTCTATTGAGGCGGCTGGGACTCCCCGACCATAAGGTCGGTGCGATCCCTCCATCGGTCCAGAAACCGGTACAGGTTTCGGCGCGAAAGCCGGTCGCGCTCGGCAGGCTCGGTCGCCTCCCACAGGCGGTGCTCATGCTTCACGACCGGCAGGTCCGGAACGACGAGGGCGCGGCCCCCATGGTCGCGCAGGCGGAAGCTGAACTCGATGTCGGCGATGCGGTAGAAGCGGAACTTCGGATCGAAGCCGCCGGCCGCCAGCGCGTCGGCTCGGCGGAACGCCACGCAGTAGCCCTCGACCGCGTCCACGTCGGGGCCGGCGCTTTCCTCGAACTCCTTGAGCGTGCCTTTGGCCCGCACACCGAACGGTCCGGCAACGGCCACAGACGGATCGTCGAGCGCGGTCAGCAGCGGCGTGATCGCGTCGCCCTTCAGCTCGACGCTCTGGTCGAACAGGACGCAGACCTCTCCGGCGGCCGCCTCGATGCCGGCGTTGACGGCGGCGCCAAAGCCGAGCGGCGGGTCGAGACGGATGACGCGAAGCCGCTCCGCGGCGCGGCTGTCCAGCCATGAGGCGATCCCCTCGTCGCCGGAGTTGTCGACGATGAGCGCCTCGAAATCAGCCGTGCTGCGGGTGAAGACCGAGAGAAGCCACCGCTCCGCGTCGGGCTTCCAGCCATGAACGACAGTGAGCAGAGTCACCTGACGCGGTGCGCCGGCAGCGACGGAGGGCGATTCTGCGCGGAGTGGGCGCAGGTCGCTGCCCGAGGGCCCGTCGAGAACTTCCCATCCGGCGTCGTTGAGCCGCGCGCGGATCGAGTCGGCGGCCTCGAAGTCCCTCGCTTCCCTCAGCGCCGCGCGCTCGGCGGCGAGGCGCTCGGCCTCGTCCCTGTCCGTGGTCTAGGACTTGCCTTTCTTGGCTTTGACCGCGGCGGTCAGGGCCGGCACGATCTTCAGCGCGTCGCCGACGACGCCGAGGTCGGCGATCTTCATGATCGGCGCCTCCGCGTCCTTGTTGATCGCGATGATGACCTTCGAGGTCTTCATGCCGACGGTGTGCTGCATCGCGCCGCTGATGCCGACGGCGATGTAAACGCCGGGCCGCACCGACTTGCCGGTCTGGCCGACCTGCATCGAGTACGGCACCCATCCGGCGTCGACCACCGCGCGGCTCGCGCCGACTGCGCCGCCGAGCGCGCTGGCCAGGTCCTCGAGCAGCGGGAAGTTGTCGGGCCCGCCCATCCCCCGCCCCCCGCTGATGACCACCCGCGCGTCCTCGAGCTTCACCTTCTCGGAAGCCTCGGTGACGCGTTCGAGTATGTGCGCGCGCTTGGAGCCGTCGCCCACAGAACCTGGCGCGTCTTTGACGTCGGCGCTGCCTCCGGTCTCCGATGCCTCGAATGACTTGGGCCTGACGAGGACGATCGCCGGCTTGCCGTTGGCCTTCATCGAGGCCAGCTTCGCGCCACCGAAGTAGGGCACCTTGGCGACAAAGCTCCCGCCCTCCGCGCTGATGTCGGAGGCGTTGGAGATGAGGCCGGTGCCGAGTCGGGCCGCGAGGCGGCCTGCGACGTCGCGCGAGTCGCTCGTGAAGCTGAAGAGGATGAGGTCATAGGCGTCTTGCTGCTGGAGCGCGTGCATCACATCGGTCGCGGGCTCGGCGAGGTAATCGTCAAAGGCCTTGTCTTCTTTCACGTACGCGACCTTCGCGCCGTGCTTGCCGAGCGTTGCCGCCGCCTCCTTGGCGCCGGTCCCGAGCGCGACGACGCTGACATCGCCCAGCTCGCGCGCTTTGGCCATGATCTCGGTAACGGCCGAGTTGAGCTTGCCCTCGCTCAGCTCCGCGTAGACGCAAACCTTCGCCATGTCAGATCACCTTGGCTTCGGCGAGGACTTTCACGATTTGGTCGACCGCGTTGCCGTCGTCCTCGATGATCGAGCCCGCCTTGCGCATCTCCGCGCTCGCGACCGACTCGATTGTCTCGGCAGGCTCGCCGCCGTCGACGCCGAGGTCCTGCAGCGAGAGCTGTTTGACCTCTTTCGAGCGCGCGGCCATGATGCCTTTGAGGGACGCGTAGCGGGGCTCGGCGATCGCCGCCGTCACGGTGATGAGCGCCGGCATCGCGGCCTCGACCACCATGTAGCCGTCGGCGGTCTGGCGGTTGACCTTGAGGTTGGTGCCGTTGACCTCCACCCTCTTCGCGAACGTCAGCTGGGGCAGGCCCAGCAGCTCGGCGAGGATCGGCGGCACCATGCCGGTGCTGCCGTCATACGACTCGGT
>WNGN01005407.1_pt1 | contig 11998 bp, 10 predicted proteins | sample 5400561 | NCBI WGS metagenome assembly WNGN01 (sample SAMN13153379, study PRJNA577476) | soil metagenome | isolation source: 115 cm soil or saprolite under Garry oak tree replicate 2 | place: USA:California | collected 2016-06-15
GCCCCATTTGCCCGACTGCAGGCAGCGCTCCATCTGGCCGGTGCGGACAATCACGAAATCGCCGCGGCGGATTTCCACGTTCTGCGCCTTCGCGGTCCTGTCGAGCTCGTCGTTCGAGACGCCGTAGCCGTCCTCGAGATAATCGACGCCCTTCTGCCGCGCGATGTCGAGCAGCACCCCGCGTCCGGCCATCTTGGCTCGCGCGTGTTCGATGCCGAGCTTGCCGAGCCCGTTGCAGTCGACCAGCCGCGCGTCGTAGCCGTTGTACATCTTGTCATCGAGAAAGATGTGGCCGAGCGAATCCCAGTGGGTCGCGGCCTGCACCGGCATGTTGATGGCGTCGTCGGCGTAGAGCAGCTTGCCCTGCCGGCCGGCGGCCGCATCGGTTCCGGTCGCCAGCATGGTATGGATCGGGTTCCAGCGTCCGCCGAACAGGCCGGTCTGCGGGCCGTTGCGGTCGAGCGGAATGCCGAGCGCGAAGCTCTCCCCGCGCTTGATCAGGCCCGCCGCGGCGACGACATCTTCCGGCGTGACGTGATTGAGCGTGCCGATCTGGTCGTCGCGCCCCCAGCGGCCCCAGTTCCTCAGCTTCTCGGCGGCTTCGTACACCGCCTGCTTGTTGACGCTGATGCCCATCGGCGCTCTCCCTGTTCTTGTTTGGACCGCCATCGGTCAGAACCCGACCTGGTCGCCGCCCTTGAGCGAAAGAATCTCGCGGGCTTCGTCCGGGCTCGCGAGCTCGAGGCCGAGGCCCTCGACGATCTGGCGCGCCTGTTTGACCTGCATGGCGTTGGATTCGGCGAGTTTGCCCGGCCCGATCCACAGCGAGTCCTCGAGCCCGACGCGCACGTTGCCGCCCATCGCGGCCGCCATCGCCGCGATCGGCATCTGGTTGCGGCCGGCGCCGAGCACGGACCAGTGATAATTCTCGCGCCCGAACAGCCGGTCGGCGGTGCGCCGCATGTGGATCACGTCCTCCGGATGCGGGCCGATGCCGCCGAGGATGCCGAACACCGATTGCACGAACAACGGCGGCTTGACCACGCCGCGCTCGGCGAAATGCGCCAGCGTGTAGAGATGGCCGATGTCGTAGCACTCGATCTCGAACCTCGTGCCGTTCTCGGCGCAGGTGGTGAGGATGTGTTCGATGTCCGCGAAGGTGTTCTTGAAGATGCGCTCGCGCGAGCCTTCGAGATACGGCTTCTCCCACTCGTGCTTGAAATTCTTGTAGCGCGCCAGCATCGGGAACAGCCCGAAATTCATCGAGCCCATGTTGAGCGAGGCGACCTCCGGCTTGAAGGTCGCGGCCGGCCGCACCCGCTCCTCGATCGACATCGTCGGCGCGCCGCCGGTGGTGATGTTCACCACCACGTTCGAACGCTGCTTGATCACCTTGAGGAACGGCGCGAACGCCTGCGGCGACTGGTCGGGCCTGCCGTCCTTGGGATCGCGCGCGTGCAGGTGCACGATCGCGGCGCCGGCTTCGGCGGCGCCGATCGCCGCATCGGCGATCTCGCTCGCCGTGATCGGCAGGTGCGGCGACATCGTCGGCGTATGGATCGAGCCGGTGACCGCGCAGGTGATGATGACTTTGTGGCCCTTGGCCATGAGGTTGCTCCCTTTATGAACGTTTGAACCGTGATCCGTCATCCTGAGGTGCTCGCGCATTTCGATGATAAACCTCATCCTCGGCGGCGCGTAGCGCGAGCCTCGAAGGATGCACGGCCATCGGTCGTCCGTTGTTTCCAAGGTCCGTGACCGTCGCCCTTCGAGGCTCGCGCCGCGCTTTGCTGCGGATGCCGATCGACCTCACCTGCGCGAGCACCTCAGGGTGACGGAGTAAGCGCGTCATTCTTGGCTGCCGCCCATCATGAGCGTCACACCTTGCCCAGCGCGGCGAGCACCACGCCGGGCGTGATCGGCATCTCGGTGATCGGCTCGGCGCCGAGCGGGGCGAGCGCGTCGTTGACCGCGTTCAGGACCGCGCCCGGTGCGCCGGCGGTGCCGGCTTCGCCCGCGCCCTTGGCGCCGAGCTCGGAATCCGCGGTCGGCGTCTCCACGTGGGCGACGTCGATGTCGGGCATTTCCGCCGCCATCGGCACCAGATAATCGGCCATGTTGCCGTTGAGCAGCTGGCCCTGCGCGTCGTAGACGCAATGCTCGAACAGCGCCGCGCCGATGCCCTGCACCACGCCGCCACGGATCTGCTCGTCGACGAGCTGCGGATTGATGATGGTGCCGCAATCCTCGACCACGAAATGCCGCAGCAACTTGACGAAGCCGCTCGCGGGGTCGACCTCGAGCCACGACGCCTGCACGCCGTTGGTGAAGGCGAACGGGTAGGCGCGCGGCACGTAATGCCGCACCGCCATCAGCTCGGCCTGGAAATCCGGCGGCAGCGTATCGGGGCGGAAATAGGCGATGCGCGCCACTTCCTCGAGTTCGATGCGCTCGCGGCCGCTGTCGGCGTCGACCACGATGCCGCTGCGGATGTCGAGCGCTTTCGCCTCGGCCTGCAGGATGCTGGCGGCGACCGCGAGCACGTTCGCCCGCAGCGCCTTGCCGGCCTGCCAGGCGGCTTCGCCGCCGATCCCCGCGCCGCGCGACGCCCAGGTGCCGCCGCCGTAGGGCGTATGGTCGGTGTCGCCGGTGACCACGCGCACATGCTCGATCGAAACTCCCATCGCCGTCGCCACGACCTGCGCGATCACGGCCTCGGTCCCCTGTCCCTGCTCGGTCACCCCGCTGTGGCAGATGATTGCGCCGGTCGCGTCGAGCCGCACCAAAGCGCCGTCCTGCGATGAGATGCGCGCGCCGCCGACCCCGTAGAACGCCGCGCTCGGATTGGTCACTTCGATGAATGCGGCGAAGCCGATGCCGCGAAAGACGGCGCGGCGGCGCAGGCTCTCCTGCTCGCGGCGCAGGCTTTCGTAATCCATCAGCGCGATCAGCTTATCGAGGGAAGCGTGGTGCGACAGCTTCTCGAATTTGAGCCCCGATGCCGATGCGCACGGATAGGAATCGTCGGCCACGAGGTTGCGCCGCCGCAGCTCCAAAACATCCATGCCGATTTTGCGCGCGGCGAGCTCGACCAGCCCTTCGGTCACCGCGGCCGCGATCGGATGGCCGACCGCGCGGTACTGGCACATCACGTTCTTGTTCTGGAACACCACGCGCGTCCGCGCCCGGTAATTCGGGCAGGCGTAGGGACCGCCCACCAGATTGACGATCTGGTTCGCCTCGATGCCGCTGGTGCGCGGATAGACCGAATACGGGCCGATGCCGGTGAGATCGTCGATCTCGAACGCGGTGATGCGGCCGTCGTTCTTGACCCCGATCCGCGCCTTGACCCGGTGATCGCGCGCGTGAATGTCGGACACGAAGCTCTCGATGCGGTCGGCCACGAATTTCACCGGGCGTTTGAGCAGCTTCGAAAGCGCCGCGGTCGCCATCTCATCGGCATAGACGTGCACCTTGATGCCGAACGAGCCGCCGACGTCCTTGCACAACACCCGCACTTGGTGCTCGTCGAGCCCGAGATGCTTGGCGAAGATGTTCTGCATCATGTGCGGGGCCTGGGTGCCCTGATAGACGGTGAGGCGCGCCTCGCCGGGATTCCAGTCGGCGACGATCGCGCGCGGCTCGAGCGTCACTCCGGTGTGGCGGCCGAACACGAACGTCGCCTCGACGACGGCATCCGCATCGCGGAACGCCTGATCGACCTCGCCGGCGTCCAGCCTGCGCTCGAACGCGAGGTTGTCGCCGAGCTCGGCGTGGATGACCGGCGTTCCCGGATCGAGCGCGGCCTCCGGATCGGCGACGGGCGCGAGCGGCTCGTATTCGACGCCGACGAGCTCGGCCGCGTCCTCGGCCAAGGCACGGGTCTTCGCCAGGACGGCGGCGACCGCCTCGCCCTGCCAGCACGCCTTGGCGACCGCCATGGCGTGCTGCGGCGCGGATTTCAGTCCCTTCAGATGCGTGAGCACGCCGACCCACGGCGTGCACACGTTTGCGAGCTCGGCACCGGTGACGACCGCGACGACGCCGGGCGCGCGCTTTGCCGCCGCCGTATCGATCGCGCGGATCCGCGCATGCGCGTGGGGGGAACGCACGAAACAGACATGCACCATGCGCGGCAGCACGACGTCGCTGACGAACTGGCCGCGGCCCTCGAGCAGGCGCTTGAGATTCGGCCGCGGTACCGCGCGGCCGATATAGGAGTTCGGCCGGTCGAGCGGAGATAACCCGGAAGTTTTGTGGCTCTTTTCCATGATGTTCACCGACCCCGCCCCGGATCGCCTTCGGCGATCCGACCCTTCCCTTGCAGGGGAGGGATTTTTGCTCTGGCGCGGGCGACGGTCTCGATCGCGTCCACGATGGCCTGATAGCCGGTGCAGCGGCAGTAATTGCCGGAAAGCTGCGCGCGGATTTTTGCGCGCGACGGCACGCCGCCCTCGTCCAGCAATTGCGCGGCGGTGAGCAGCATGCCGGGCGTGCAGAACCCGCATTGCAGCGCATTGCGCGTCGCGAATGCTTGCTGCAAATCGCCGATGGTTCCGGAATCCGCCACGCCCTCGATCGTGTCGACCCGGGCGCCGTCGCATTGCACCGCCAGCATCAGGCAGCCGCGCACGATGGCGCCGTCGAGCAGCAATGTGCAGGCGCCGCAAACGCCGTGCTCGCAGCCGATGTGGCTTCCGGTGAGCCCGAGGTTTTCGCGTACGAACTCGACCAGGGTTTGGCGGGCCTCGACGCTCTCGCAAAATTCCTCGCCGTTGACGGTGAGACGGATCTCGTGGCTGTGTCCGCTCATGTGTGTCCCGCCATGAGCTGCTGCGCGACGCGCTCGAGCAGCACGCCGGCCAGATGTTTCTTCACCGCAGCGCTCGCCTGCAGGTCGTCGGGCGGATCGAGGTCCCGCGCGAGCGCGGAGGCTGCGGCGGCAATTCGCAGCGGATCTGCGGCCAACGCGGCTTCGGCGTTGCGCGCGCGCACCGGCGTTGCGCCGACCCCGAAATAGACCAGGCGAATCGCGCGCAGGCCGTCACCTTCGGCCCGCGCCTGTGCGGCCAGCCCGACCATCGCGTAATCGCCGTGCCGGCGGGAAAATTCGGCGAAACCGAACCGGCTGTCGCGAGTAGCGAGCGGCACGCGAATGGCGGTGAGCACGTCGCGCGGCGAGAGCGCGGTCTCGAACAGGCCGCGGAAAAATTGCTCCGCCGCCACGCTGCGGCGGCCGTCCGGGCCGGCCAGCGACACCTCGCCGCCGAGCGCGACGAGACAGGCGGGGAGCTCCGCGGCCGGATCGGCGAACGCAATCGAGCCGCCGATGGTGCCGCGGTTGCGGATCGCCGCGTGCCCGATGTGCGGCAGTGCCATCGCGATGAGGGGAGCGTACCGGGCAACGACATCGGAGCGCTCGGCTTGCGCATGCCGCACCAGCGCGCCGATCTCCAGCATGCCGTCTTTGACGGCAATGCCGTCGAGCCCGGGAACGGCGTTGATGTCGACCAGGAGGTCCGGACTCGACAGCCGCATGTTCAGCGTAGCGATCAGCGATTGGCCGCCCGCGAGCACACGCGCCTCCGCGGAGGCGCCGCCGAGAAGCTCGATCGCATGGTCGAGCGAAAAAGCCTTCGCGTAGGCGAATGCCGCGGGCTTCATCTCCCTCCCCGTCGCGCGCGCGTTTCATCCGGCGCTTGCGCGCATCATCGAAGATCGGCCGGCGCCCAGCAAGCCGGGAAATTCACGGCCGGCTGCGGTCGGAACGGGAAACCTTGAGTTTCGCGGGAGCGGTGCGCCGATCGGGCTCGAGCCGCAGCCCCATGGCGGCAGGCGACGGGGGCGGCGGCGTCGCCTCGTTCCTGGCGAACTGGAAGCCGACGATGCCGCAGGCGGCAACGGCATATTGCCGCTCGAGGTCCCCGATGATGCGGGTCGTGCCGGCGTAGGCGGGCGACTTCGTCTCGTCGGCGGAAATGATCAGGCCGAAGATCTCGATGGTGTCGGCGCGGGCTTCGCCGGGCTTGACCGCGAGCTGCCGGGTTTTTGCCGATAGCACGTTGTCGAACTTGTCGAGCAGGTCGACCGTCACCCCGTCGATCGGCCTGATGCCGGAGTTGCGGATCGACAGGCCCACGCTGACCACGAAGATCTGCCCCATGCCGTCCTTGAACACGGATTGCACATTGGCGCGGCAGGGCTCGACGTAGAGATATTTGTGCTCGTTGGCGTCGAACGTCTGCGCGAGCGCGGCGCTTCCCGCGCAGCAGATCGACAGAATCGGAGCGAGCAAACCGATGGCGCGCATGTTCGGCTCCCCAGCCGTGCCGACCGCAATGCCGCGCCCCTCACGCAACGACAGCGCCGAGCGGTCGTTGTTTTGAACGTCCTGTGTGACAAATGGTTCCTAGGAATTCGATGCGGGCAGCCGATTGCCGGTTCAGACCTTTGCTAAGGACGAAGTTTTAATGCCCCTACCGAATCGAGGCGGTTGGTTCCCCTCCCCCGCGAGTGAAGCGAGCAGCGGGGAGGGGTTAGGGGTGGGGGGCGCTTTGAATCGCATCATCCCCGGCCCCCCACCCGGCTCGGTGCAGGCCAAGTCGGATGTTTCCGACTTGGCCAATGATCATCGCCGAAATCGGCAACAGCCGATTTCGGGTGGCACCTTGCCACCCTCCCCGCCGCTCGTCCAAGTCGGATGTTTCCGACTTGGACCAATCATAAAATGGCCGAACCCGGGAACACCCGGGTTCGGCGGGGGGAGGGTATCTGCTCTCGCTGTTTGTGACTCAACTCTTGCAAAATGTGCGGACGCTAGCTCCCGCCGGCCTTGCGCGTGGCGTCCCACCACGGGCAGGTGCCGGGCGCGAGCGTGTAATTGCCCTCGATCACCTGCACCGGCTGGCGCTGTCCCTCGAGCGCGGCGCGCCCGCGCATCTCCCGCGCCTGCGCGAGCTGGTCCGCCGGAATCCAGGTGCGCTCGTGACCCCACAGGCTGGGCCCGTGGGTCATCTCCACCGCTTTCCAGCTGTCGGGGTCGATCGAGCGGCCGCCCCAGCCGTACTCGACCAGGAAGCCGGACGGCGTGCGGGAATAGAACGAGGTCATGAAATCGTTGGTGTGCCGGCCGAGCGTCGCGGCGATGCGGCCGTCCTCGCGCGAGGCGAGATCATAGGCCTGGCCGACGTCGTCGAGCATGTAGAGCTCGACCATGAGATGATGGATGCCGTTCTGTCCGGTCTCCAGCACCGCGAAGCTGTGATGGCGCGGATTGACGTGGAAGAAATAGATCTTGAACGGCTCGAGCATGTAGTCGCTCAGCCGCAGCCCGAGCACGTCCTGATAGAACCACAGCACGTCCTCGACGCGCTCGACCGTGAGCACGACGTGGCCCATGCCGAGCGGCCCGGTGCGGAACCCGGAGATGGCGCGGCCCGGCCGGAACGGCTCGACCGCGATCTCGGCGCCGTGAAACGCTTCGAGCCGGTTGCCCAGCGGGTCGACGAACGCGATGAGCTCTTGTACGCGGCGCGCGTCGGCGAGCGCCTTCGGCTGGCGCTCGACGCGTGCGCCCGCGGTCTCGAGCCGCGCGGCGAGCTGGTCGAGCGCGGCGGCGTCCGCGACCTCCCAGCCGAGAAAGGCGGGCCCGTCGGCATCGTCGGCCTCGACGATGAGCCGCTGGCTGCGGTCGTCCATGCGCAGGCGCAACGCGGCCCGGCTGCGCTCGACGAGCTGCATGCCGAGAAAGTTTTCGCCGAAACTCGCCCAATCCTCGAGGTTGCGGGCGCGCAACCCGACATAGCCGAGCGACTGCAGTGCCATGTGCGCCTCCTGATCGCGGGAGCGTCCGCGTGCCGCGGCTCTTGTACCGCATCCGTCCGGTTCCGTTGAGAGCTTTCCATGGGCCGGCCGGGGAGCGACCGAGCGCCGCCTTGCCCCAAGTCGGCCAAATTTCGTTCTATAGATGCGGTCTCGGGCCGCGTGTGCGCCGACCGGACCGTTGCCCGCTGGCGGCGGTAGCCGGTAGCCGCGCGCACCAGGATCGCCCGGTTGGCGTTTGCGTTTTGAGGCAGCCGAATGGCGGGCGCCGGATTCGACGAGGCGCCCGACCCGCACGAGACGAGACACGGAGCATCCCATGAGAATGGCCGCCCTTATTGCCGGACTGCTGCTGTCGTGTGCTTTTGCCGGCGCCCAGCCTCCTGCGCCCGGCGCCAAGCCTCCCGCCGCGCCGCCACCTCTTGCCGCGGCGCAGCCCGCGACCGAGATCCTCGAGTTCGCCATCATGCGCAAAGGCGAGCAAATCGGCACACACAAGATCGAGCTGCGGCGCACCGGCAAGGAGACCTCGGTCAGCGTCGAGACCAACGTCGAGGTGAAGATTCTGTTCGTCACGGCGTACCGGTTCCAGTACACGGGCACCGAACGCTGGGTGAACGGGCGTCTGGTCGCGCTCAGTGCCGCGACCGACGACAACGGCACGCAGCACAAGCTGACGGCTGCGCTGAAGGGCGCCGCTCTCGAGGTCGACGCGGACGGCAAGGCGGCTCAGGTCGACAAGAACATCATCCCGGCGAGCCTGTGGAACCCGGAGCTGGTGCGGCAATCGGTGATGCTGGATACGCAGACCGGGCAAGTCATGCCGATCTCGGTGGTGGACGGCGGCTCGGAGGAGGTGACGGTGGAGAGCGGGCCGGCGTTCGGTCATTTCCTACAAGCTGATGTGATTTCCAGGGGTCGGATATCAGAAGTCAGAAATCAGAATCCATGACGTTGATTTTTCGGACTCCGACTTCCGATCTGTGAAAAATCAGAAGCCGGGTGTCTGCCTTCCGAGTTCCGATTTTCTGATTTCTGACTTCTGACTTCTGACCCCTGCCCCGGCGGCGCCGATCACCCGGCCGGCCACCGGAACCCGGCGGAGCGCGGCGCTCGCCGCCCAGCTCAGAACGAGGCTAACCGCGAACACGATCCCGCCCTTGGCAATAGCGGGCAAGGACACGTCGAGCAGCAGGTATTGCGTCCAGAGCACGAATACATAGTGGAACAGATAGATCCCGTAGGCATTCTCCGAGACGCCGTCCAAGATCGGCAATCGGACGGCAGCAAAGCGCAAGAACACCGCCGACAGGCCGAAACAGGCGCTTGCCGCGAACAGCACGGCGCCGAGATCGGCGAGGATTTGCAGGCCCGGCAGCGCTGCACCGTGACCCTTCACGATCAGCCCGGTGGGAACGATCCACAGCACGAACGATGCCGGAATGCCGGCGAGCCAAAAACCCCAGCGCCGCGCCAGCATTGCGTCCGATGCCAGCAGGCCGCGCTCGAGCCCATACGCTCCCACGCCGACGCCGGCGAAGAAGAACAGAATATATTGAACCGCGGGTCCGGGCTGGAACCCGAAAGGCCCGAATTCCACCCATTGCCAAGGGGTAAAGACGGCGGCCACGGGCACATAGGCGAGCGCCAAGACGGCGACCAGCGCGATGAAGAACCGGCCGGGATCGGCGGCGCTTTTGGCCGCAAGCCGGGCCAGGAACTCGCCCGAGCGCGGCGCAAGCCGGTACATGCCGGCCGCGGCGATGTTGAGCGCCAACAGGAACCACAGGAACCACATCGGTCCGCCCGGCCAGAACGGCAATGCGGTCCAGTGCGACCAGAACGCGGACCAGCCCGGATCGACGGCGGTGACGCGGTAGACCGGGTAGTACGCCAGCGGCATCAGCACGGATACGCCGAGTACGAACGGCACGCCGACGCGCAACAGACGGTCCTGCAGAAACGTTTTGGCGCCTTTGCGCCGGAGGCTCGGCCACACGAACAGACCGGAAAGCAAGAACATCAGCTGCATCAGGCAGAGAAATTCGAACGCACAGATCAGGTCGAACCCGAGCCAGCGATGGCTGTCGACGATCGGGTTCGCCGTCCAACCATAAGGGGGGCTGTCGAAGGGCAGCGGGGAAGCAGGTTGCGAAACGATGTAGGCGATGAAGGAATGGAAGACGAGCACGTTGAGGATGACGAAACCGCGCAAATTATGCAGAGCCAAGCTGGTTTTGGACATGCTGGTTCCGGGCCTCCGCCGGGCTCCGTACAGTCGCAGATCAGGGAATCATTGCCCGCCGTCGCGAAAGCATACGCCATGCTTCGCGGTGCCGACAACGAGCACGTTGGGGTGGGGTTGCGGCAGCGATTTCCGCACGCAGAGCGACCTAGAGCATGTTCCGGTGAAATGGAGTCGTGACACGTACGGTTTGCGCGAGCTGCATACTCGTTTCCCCTCTCCCCTTGTGGGAGAGGGTGGCTCGTTGCGAGCGTGAGCGAGCAACGAGCCGGGTGAGGGGTAGAACCTATTGGGTGCGCCGGCCGCGGCCGCGAGGCCGGTTCGCAGCCGCGGGATCGCGCCGTGATTCTTCCGCATGCTTCCTCGCCGGCCGATGCAACGCGCCTTGCTCATTATATATAATATACGCCGTCCACCGGCATATACGCTGTCCACCGGCACCCGCCATGGAACCAAATCCGAGAGGGCGGGGTTCCGATGCCGGAGCCTCCGCCATGAATCTTCGCCTCCCCGCCGCCGCTGCATTTGCCGCAACGCTGGTTTGTTTCGCAGCCGCGGCGGCGTTCGCAGGGGACGCCGCACCCGAGGACGATGCGGTGTGCACCGGTCGCGCGCCGTTCCGGGAGGTGGCGCAGGACGAGATCTATACGTTCGCCGAGCTGTGCGGCATCCGGCAGGATTTTCTCCGTGCGGATCGCGAAAAGACCGGCACCGGCGCCGTGGGGTGGGCAAAAACGCCCAGCGCCGCGCCGCCGCGCAGAAACTGACGATCCTTCCATCTTGTTGTCTGCTCCCGTGGACGCGGCGCGTCCGCGCGTTTGCCCAGTCTACCGCCCGGCTAGCGTGTCGCGCAGCCAGCGTTCGATGCGGTCGAGGATGACTTCGTAGACTGCATCCTGGGAGATCCCGGCTCGCTTCGGCACTTTGAACGAGTGGTCGCCGCCCTCGACGACATGAAGCTCGGCGGGCGCATCGAGCTTCGCGAGGATCGGCCGCAGCTCGGCGGGCGTGCCGAATGCGTCGCGCGAACCTTGCACGAACAGCATGGGGGCCGCGATGTCCGTCAGGTGCTTCGCGCGCAGCTCTTCCGACCTGCCGGGCGGATGCAGCGGATAGCCGAGAAACGCTAGCGCCGCCACGCCTTCGGCGCCGGCCGCGGCGACCTGGGAAGCGATGCGTCCGCCCATGGATTTTCCGCCGATCGCGAGCCGGTTGCGGCCGAGCTTTTCGTGATCGCGCACGGTCGCGATCGCGGCGCGGTAGCAAGCTTCCAGTTTTGGGTTCGGATCGGGAGCGCGGCGGCCGTGCTCGATGTAGGAAAAATTGAACGTGACCGCATCGATGCCGCGCGCCGAAAGCCCGGTCGCGAAGCGCACCAGGAACGGGCTCTTCTGCCCCGCGCCGGCGCCGTGCGCCAGCATCAGCGTGATCCCCAAGCGCGTCCGCGCGTCCGCCGCATAGGCGAGCGCGCTCACGCGCTCGTCGGGGGCGATGTCGATGCGAAACGGCTCGGCCATGGTGCGCGCCAATTGGTAACCTACCTGCGCAGTCTCCGGCGCTTGTAGCCCGGATGGAGAGCCCGCGAAGCGGGCGCGAAATCCGGGGCTGTCCCTCCTGAATCCCGGATTTCGCTTCGCTGCATCCGGGCTACACTCCCCGTGCGGACTATAGCCGCGACAGATACTTCGGCAGCTCGCGCTCGAATTCCGGGAAATAGCGCACGATGATGGTCACGTCGAAGTGTCCGAGGATGGATTCCTTCGGCTCGCGGTCGAGCAGGAAGAAGAACGCCGCCTCGATCAGGCGCTCCGGCGCATGCTTGCCGCCGGTCAGGCGCTCGCAGGCTTTCCGCGACATCGTGACCTGATGGCGGGTCTCGCCCGTGCCTTCGCGCACGACGACCCCGAACCCGAGCGGATCGCCGTCTTCCGT
>WNGN01012990.1_pt1 | contig 11997 bp, 12 predicted proteins | sample 5400561 | NCBI WGS metagenome assembly WNGN01 (sample SAMN13153379, study PRJNA577476) | soil metagenome | isolation source: 115 cm soil or saprolite under Garry oak tree replicate 2 | place: USA:California | collected 2016-06-15
GGGTGATGACCCCGCATCTCTTCGAAATTTCCACCTCGACGCATTACGGCCGCATGGTCATGACGGATGACAACACCGTCATGCTGTTCGGCGACATGAACGAGATGATGAAATACATCGTTTGAAGATTGCTGCGAACGACGCTGGCCGGCATGGGTGCCGGCCAAGCCAATCCGGCTACGCCAACGGCGAGCCTCATAACACTCAATCCGAGCGGGAGCAGGAGAACGCCATGTACAGGACAGCCAAGGGTGAAGAAATTTTCGTCATCGATGGGCATACCCATTTTTGGGATGGCAGCCCGGCAAACCAGAAGAATATCCACGGCAAGCAATTCATCGAATGCTTCTATGCGTACCACTCGAACCTTAGTCCGCCATCGGAGAAGTGGGAAAAAGAAAAGTTTGAAAAATATGATGCAAAGACGATGTTCGAAGATCTGTTCGTGACCGGCTATGACGACATGGCGATTCTGCAGCCGACCTATCTCACGGATTTCTACAAGAACGGTTTCAACACGACCGAGCGCAATTCGGCAATGAAGAAGACCCATCCGGATCGTTTCATCCTGAACGGCGCCTTCGATCCGCGCGACGGCAACAAAGGCCTGGAAGATTTGCATGCCCTGTCGGAAAAGCACAAACTAAAGGGCGTCAAGCTCTACACCGCGGAATGGCGCGGCGAATCCAAGGGCTACAAGCTGAGCGACAAGGCGTCGTACAAATATCTCGAGGCGGCACAAAAGCTCGGAATCAAGAATATCCATGTCCACAAGGGGCCGACCATTATTCCGCTTAACCGCGATGCGTTCGATGTGGCCGACGTCGATGACGTTGCTACGTCGTTCCAGGATTTGAACTTCATTGTCGAGCATTGCGGCCTGCCGCGACTGGACGACTTCTGCTGGATCGCGACCCAGGAAACCAACGTCTATGCCGGTCTTGCGGTGGCGTTGCCATTCATCCATACACGTCCGGGGTATTTCGCCCATGTCATTTCGGAGCTCTTGTTCTGGGTCGGGCCAGACAAGATCCTTTACGGTAGCGACTACGGCATCTGGACGCCGAAATGGCTGATCGACAAGTTCATGGCGTTCGAGATTCCGGCCGATGTCACCAAGGAGACCGGTTCGGTGCTGTCGATGGAAACGAAAGCCAAGATTCTCGGCCTCAATGCTGCGCGCCTCTACGGCATCGATGTCGAGGCCCAGAAGAACAAGATCAAGGCAGGTGGCGGCTATGCTCACTTGCCCGAAGCCGTCCACGCTCCGCGGTGATCGACATGACCGGTCACGCCGAACAGAACGAACAATGGCGAAACAGGCAGGTCCAGGAGAGGCAAGCCGAAGTTTGGGCATGCCTGCAAGGTGTGACAGACCCGGAGCTCGATGAGTCCGTTACCGACCTGAACTTCGTCACGAAGGCCGATGTGGATCCGGAAAACCGGGTCTACATCGAATTTCGACTGCCGACCTATTGGTGCGCTGCCAATTTCTCGTTCCTGATGGCGGACGACATGCGCCGGGCCGTGAGTACGCTGGACTGGGTCGAAGGCGTTATTGTCGTGCTCGGCGAGCACATGTATGCCGATAAGATCAATGCCGGTCTTGCCAAAGGTCTTTCCTTTCAGGAGACCTTCGGTGTGGAAGCTGACGGAAGTCTGGATGAGTTACGCCGGACGTTCCTGGTGAAGGCGTTCCAGCGCCGTCAGGTGGCAGTGCTCAACCATCTTGCCGGGGTGGGCTGCCCGCCGGAGACGATCGTCAGCCTGACGCTGATGGAGCTCGACTGTCTACCAGTCGATGACGAGGGCGCAAATTTGGTGCGGCGCTATCGTGAACGGCGTGCCGTCGTTGGGCCGCTGCGTGCCGACGCGCTTGCGTTCATCGACGCGGACGGAGCGCGTCTGAAGGCCGGCAATTTATCGGCCTACATCTCGGGCTTGCGGCGCGTCGGCGTCAATGCCGAGTTCAATAGCGCTCTCTGCCGCGGTCTGCTTTCCGTGCGCTTCGATCTCGAAACGCCCTTCGTGCCAACATCGAAAGCTTCGTCGAAAACGCCGGACTCGCAGCACGTGCCCTAACACCGGAGTGCCGGATCGTGAAAGGCTCCAGGTAGACAACGCTTCAGAAAAGGTGAGGACATCCAAATGCCGAAAATCATGCTGCATGATGAAGCCGCGCGGGCGGCGCTGGGCAGGGGCGTCGCCAAACTCGCCAGAGCCGTGCGCGGCACGCTTGGTCCAAAGGGAATGAACGCGATCATGGACCGGCCGATCGGCACACCGATCGTGTCGCGCGATGGCGTCAGCATCGCCAGCGAAATCGAGCTTGAATGCCCGTTCGAGAATATGGGCGCGCAGGTGTTGCGCGAAGTTTCAAAGCAGACCAATGACGTTGCGGGCGACGGCACCACCACCGCCACGGTGCTGGCCGACGTGCTTGTGCAGGACGGCCTGAAGTGTCTCGCCGCGGGAGCTAATCCGGTAGAATTGGTCGAGGGGCTCGAACTGGCGGTCACCGAGACCATCGCGGCGCTGAAACGCTCGGCCAAGGCTCTGCAGGGCTCGGCCGGTCTGCGTGCAGTTGCGAGCATTGCCGCCAATGATGCGGCGCTTGGAGAAATGGTAGCCGAAGCCTTTGAGCGAGCCGGCAATCACGGGATTGTCGCGGTCGAATTTGGCAATACGGTTGAAACGACGTTGGAGGTCATCGAGGGCATGGCCTTTGAGCGCGGTTATCTCTCGCATCACATGGTTACGGATGTGGAGAAAATGCAGGTGGTTCTCGACAACCCATTCATCCTCATGACGGATCACAAAATTCAGACCGGCGAGCAGTTGGCCGGCGTGATCTCGCTCATTGAGAAGAGCGGCCGGCCCTTGCTGATTATCGCCGAAGAAGTGGCGCCGCCGGTGATCATGCAACTGCTGGCGCGCCGGGAGAAAACCAATTTCAAGGTTGCCGCGATCCATCCGCCGGAGTTTGGCCATTGGCGCAAGGCGATGCTCGAGGATATCGCGATTACCACCGGAGGCCGGGTGATTTCGGTCGATCTCGGCGGCAAGCTCGAAAAGGCCGAATTGCACGATCTCGGCTCCGCGCGCCAGGTGCGGATATCGGCCTCGAAGACGCTGATCACGGGGGGAGGTGGCGATCAAAAGAAAATCGCCGCCCGCCGCGAGCAGGTCATGCGCCAATACGATGCGGCCCCTGAAAATATCGAACGCGACAAATTCCAGGAACGGATCGCCAAGCTGTCCGGTGGCACCGCCATGATCCTTGCGGGTGGCGCGACGCCGGTCGAGCAGAAGCGCCGCACCCAGCTGATCGAGGACGCGATCAATGCGACCCGTGCGGCGATCGAGGAGGGTATCGTGCCGGGTGGCGGCGTCGCGCTGCTCAGAGTAGCGCCGCAGCTCGACGGCATGATCGATGGATTGAAAGGCGGTGCCAAACAAGGGGCGGAGCTGCTTCAACGCGCGTTGAGCCGTCCGTTTTTCTATATTGCCGCCAATGCCGGCCTGAACGGTGAAACAGAGGTGACGAAGGTCGCTCAAGGCAAGAATGGCCACGGCCTCGATGCACGTAACGGCGCATCCGTCGATCTCGTCAAGGCCGGCATCATCGATCCGGTCAAGGTCTGCTACAGCGCGGTTCGCAATGCGGCCTCCGTCGCTGGCCTGATCCTGACGACGCAAACGCTGATCGCCAAGAAGCCGGACGACTATGATCCAACGGCGGGACCGGCCCGGGGTGGCGGCGCCGAGTTACTTTGATAGGAGACAACGGCGAGCGTTGGAAATGATCGGAGACAAGAGGACAAACGAATATTCTGGACACGCGCGCGCCCCAGGGAACATTTTACGCGGCGGGTGCAGCGCGCCTGCAGGTCATCTTGTGCTGGTCATCTTGGCTTTGTTTGTCCAAGTGCCCGATAGATCGTATTTCGTGAGACACCGAGACGTCGCGCAGTTTCGCTGATGTTTCCAGCGGTTTCGGCATAGACCACAAGGATTCGAGCCCGCTGGATGTCGTGCAGTGATCCGGGCGTCGTAAGCGGGGCCTGATCGATCACGGCCTCCACGCCGGCCTCGTCGATGAAGCCGTCGGCGTTAGCGAGGGTGAAGCGTGCCAGCATATTGCGAAGCTCGCGGATGTTGCCGGGCCAGGGACGCGCGGCGAGACGAGCGATCGTCGCCGGTGTGATTTCGCAATTTGGATCGATCGCGCCCAGCAGATGGTGAACGATGGCCTCGAAGTCGCTGCGATCACGGAGTCTCGGCAGCGTCACCTCCAGGGTATTGAGGCGATAGAGCAGGTCGGAGCGGAAGCGGCCCTCGGCGATGGCCTTGTCGAGGCTAGCGTTGGTAGCGGAGACCAGGAAGACATCGACCTTGGCTCTGACGCCGCCAACGGGGCGCACCGTCCAGTCGTCAAGCAGGCGCAGAAGCACGGCTTGCAGCGCCACGGGCATGTCGCCGATCTCGTCAAGGAACAGCGTGCCGCCGTCAGCCTCCTTGACGAGTCCGACTGCGCCACCGCGCCGCGCGCCGGTGAACGCGCCGTCAGCGTAACCGAAGAGCTCGGCCTCGATCAGGCTTTCGGGAAGGGCGGCGCAATTGACGGGGACAAAGGCGCCGGTCCGTCCGCTGGCGGCATGGGCGTGGCGGGCGAGTTGTTCCTTGCCGGTACCGGTCTCACCGCGGATGAGGATCGGCATCTTGCGTGCTGACGCAGTCTCGACCTGACGGACAATGGCCCGCACTGTCGGATCGCGGGCGATGAAGCTGGAGGTCGCGCTGCCAACGTTGTCCTGGGGGTGCTGAGGTCCCGGCGTCAGATCGTTCCGAGGGCGCGACGAACTCGCGGTCTCGCGGCGTTCAAATGCGGGTTTCAACTTCTGAACATCGCGATCGACGACCGACAAGCGCCGCCTTGCATGCAGCACCAATATAGCGCCGATGCCTGAGGTTTCGTTCTCGACGAGATCGAAACTCGCGTTCGGAAGCAGTTCTTTCAATTTGACCGGCCACTCATCGAAGGCAAGTGTCTTTAAAAAGCGGGTTGGCGCATCGCCGTCAGTGCCGGGTTGGCTATTCTGAAGAGCGCTCAGAGCGCGCTCGGTGGCGTGGAGGACCGCGCCTCGACGGTCAAGCACAATGTATTCGTCGCTCATCCACAGCGCTCTCTTGGCGAGAAAGTGGCACAGCAGCTTTTCGCGGTCTTGTCGGACCGATTGCGCCAACACGCTTTCCACGTGATGACCGACGGAGACAGCCAAAGCGAGGCTCTGCGGATTAAAGGTGCTGGCCGGGCCCGAGATATCCACCACGCCAAGCAGTTCGCCATCGGTAGGATCGTGAACCGGAACGGCAGCACAGGTCCATCGCTGCACCTTCGAGCAAAAGTGCTCAGTGCCATGGATTTGGACGGGTTTTGATTCCGCTATCGCAGCGCCGATGGCGTTGGTGCCGATGTCGGCCTCGCTCCAGCGTCCCCCATGTTCCAGATGAACCGACCGACCGGCGTCAATGACCCTGTCATCTCCCTGGGTATCGATGATCAATCCGGTGGGATCGGTGAGGATCATGATTGAATTCGCATCGCTCAGGAATGTTTTCGAACTTTCCAGTGCGCACCGGGCGGCATGACGGAGTGAAGCGTGCTTTGAGCGATGACGAAACAGCTCGGCGTCTGCGACAAGCGGTGCCCGCGCGCGATCGATCGTGACCCGATGGTTTTTTCTCCCACGCGGCCAGCACTTCTCGTTGGTCCATCCCGGCTCCTCCGAGGTGACAAAGTTCGAGACCCGAACGTTAACAGGCCTCGTGATCAATCACCGGAATGCGGGCTGCTTGTCGCAATTGCCGTTTTCATCACGCAAAGTGCAACTTCAAACCGCCAAAGGCACCCGGACGGCGGGCGCCTTTATCGAGTAGAATACCTGTCACACTTGTCATGAGGACGGCTGCGCCATCCAACCGAACATCCCTCCAGCGTTCACATCCCAGACGTCCCGTGCGGTTCTTTAGCGCCGCCGATCGGCCTCAGCCTACACTTCTTGGCTACCGGCGCAAAGGAGGAGTCCAAAGGTCCGAAGCCTTTGGATTGTTCATCGATGACGCGTGTCACGGAACGGCCCAAGGATCCGGTTTGAACTCGAAAATGGCCGCCTCGCGGAAACTCGCAGCACGCAGAGAGCCGCAACTCGATTTGGTCGAAGGTTCGCCGGCCGGATCTCATGTGTGCAGCGCAACATCCAGAGTTCGAGCGGTGCTCCACCAACCCAGCTCCCTTTGTGTAACAGCCCGCTACTACCACCCGCTACTTATCGCCACCGGCGTCAGATTCAAGATCGCGCCCACCAAAGGACCATCCGTCGGACAGCACAATGACGAGATATTGGGGAGTCTGGGTGAGACGAGCGCTCTCACGCCCCACGGCAAGATCCAGAAGATGGAATTACGCCGCCGCTTCGCCGGCCATTATTCGTCATGCGTGAGGTCGACGGCGTGAGGACGCGGAAATCACCGTACGATCGGCTGTCGCGGCACGGCGCGCGCGCCTCCCGAGATGCATTCTTCAGGCCGCCGCCTGCTTGCGCCTCTTCGGTTTCGCCGGCTTGTCGGGAGGTGGCAGCTTTGCTGAAGCCGAGCGTGCGCCGGGACCGGGGTGGGTATGGACTTCTTTGGCCAGCAGCGGTTCGCCGCATTCAGAGCATATCATCACGGGGTCGAACGTCTTCCCGCACTTGCGATGCTCATGCAGCAGCGGCCGACCACGCTCGTCGACCATGTGGGTATCGCCCCAATGCACCAGCGCCATCATGACAGGATAGAGATCGAGGCCCTTTTGAGTGAGGATGTACTCGTGCCGTTTGGGCGATTCCTGGTAGGGAATGCGACGCAGCACGCCCTGCCGGACCAGCTTCTTAAGCCGTTCGGCGAGCAGGTGGCGCGTGATTCCGAGCGCGGACTGAAATCCCTCAAACCGCCGTGTTCGCAGGAAGCATTCCCGCAAGATCAGAAGGCTCCAGCGATCGCCAATCACACCTATGGTGCGGGCCAGCGAACATGGTTCTTCCTCCAGGGCATCCCACTTCATTCCTGCTCTCTCCAATCAGCACGGCACGTCGAATCGAACCCGGGAACCCCGACCGTAGCAGCCATTCTAAATAGGTACTCAACGCGAAACAATCACCCGAGCAGCCCTTATTGTTCGAATAAACTATCAGAAACGGGCTTTTATTGACAGTTCGTTTTTAGAACTGTATTAACAATCTATAGCTGAGGCACGGCTGCTGGTCGTTTCCACCAGCCCCCGAAAACAACGCGCGCGCCCGAGGAGAAACCGGTGGTTAGTCCCCTGAAAGTTGAATTTCAGTTCGATTTCGGCAGCCCGAATGCGTACCTGGCGGAACTGGCGTTGCCGGCGATCGAACGGCGCACCGGCGTGAAGTTCGAATATGTTCCCGTGCTGCTCGGCGGCATCTACAAGGCGACCAACAATATGTCGCCGGCCGAGTCGCTTCGCGGAATCAAGAACAAGCCCGAGTATCAGGCGCTGGAAACCCAACGCTTTATTCGTCGCCACAGCATCACGAAATTCCGCCAAAATCCGTTCTTCCCGGTCAACACGCTGATGCTGATGCGGGGCGCCGTCGCCGCCCGGTTCGAGGGCGTGTTCGATCCGTACTTCCGCGCCGCCTACCATCATATGTGGGAGGAGCCGAAGAAAATGGACGACCTTGAGGTCTTTCGAAGCGCCTTTATCTCATCCGGGATCGATATCGAAAAGCTGATCGCGCGCGCGCAGCAGGATGACGTCAAGAAAAGGCTGATCGAGCTGACAACCGACGCGGTCAACCGCGGAGCATTTGGTTCGCCCACGTTCTTCGTCGGCAACGAAATGTTCTTCGGCAAGGATCAGCTCCGCGATGTCGAAGAATCGATCGTCGAACAGACAAGTCACGTTGTTTCAAGAACGGCTTGATTGAGATCGTCATTGCGAGCCAACGGGTCGCGCGAATGCGCGCCCGATGATAAACTCCGCGAAGCAATCCATAGCTTGGGAAGGTTGGATTGCTTCGTCGCTTTGCTACCCGCAATGACGAAGCTGCGGTCCAATTCTATCAAGGGAGAATGTCATGCCCGGCCCACTCAACGGCGTTCGCGTGCTCGATTTGACAGGCGTGGTCTCGGGCCCATTCGCGACCATGTTTCTGGCGGATCAGGGCGCCGACGTGCTCAAGATCGAGCCGATCGGCGGCGATATCACCCGCCGCAGCCGCGCCACGATCGACAAGGGTGGAGAGTTTTCCGCGCTGTTCATCTCCTCAAACCGCGGCAAGCGCTCGCTGTCGATCGACGTCAAAAGCGCGGTCGGCCGCGAGGTTCTTGCCAAGCTGGTCGCGCAGGCTGACGTCCTGGTGCAGAATTTCCGCCCCGGCACGATGGAGCGCCTTGGCCTGGGCGCCGATGAATTGCGCGAGCGCCATCCGCGTCTGATCTATGTTTCGATCAGCGGCGTCGGCGATACCGGACCCTATGTGAAAAAGCGGGTCTACGATCCGATCATCCAGGGCCTGTCCGGCTTTGCCGACATCCAGTCGCAGCCGGTGACCAACCGCCCGCAGATGATCCGCACCATCGTCTGTGACAAGACCACTGCTGTCTTTACCGCGCAGGCGGTGTCGTCGGCGCTGTATGCGCGCGAGAAAACCGGGCAGGGCGATCACATCCAGGTCGCGATGCTGGACGCCATGATCTCGTATCTGTGGCCGGAAGGCATGATGCAATACACCGTGGTCGGACGGCTACATCACCGCCGGCACCATCTCGGATTCCGAATGGCAGGGCTTCTGCAAGGCGTCGGGCGATCCGGAACTCGCCAAGGATCCGCGGTTTGCGACGCCGTCGGCGCGCTCCGTCAACGCCACCGCGCGCATCAACAAGATGGCCGAATATATCAGCCAGCACACCACCGCCGAATGGCTGGAGCGGTTAGATGCGGCCGACGTGCCCTGCGCACCGATCCTGCGCCGCGGCGAGATCATCCATAACGAGCAGGTGGTGGCGCGCGGCATTATCGCCGAGTTCAATCAGCCTGCCGTGGGACGGGTGCGGCAGCCAAAGCCCGCGGCCCGCTTCGAAATCAATGAGGCTGCGATCGGAGGACCGGCGCCCCGCGTCGGCCAGCACTCGCGCGATGTGCTGCGCGATCTCGGTTACGACGACGGCGCGATCGACAAGATGGTCAGCGAAAAGTCGGTCCGGGTAGCGGTTTAATCCGGTCAGGTTTTTTGCGGCACCGGAACGATCGGCGTCAGCGGGACATTCGCCGCCTTGGCGAGCTGATAGGCGTCTCGCGCCTGGATGCGTGCGAGATAGGGGTGCGCGTTGTCGCAAATGCCGACGCCGTAGGCGATCGCCCAATCCAGGCAAGTCGTCAGCAGGATGTCGGCGCTGGTGAACTTTTCACCCATCAGAAACTGCCGGCCATCTGCAAGCGCGACCTCGACATGACGCAACTGCTCGCGAAAATACTCGCCGGCCTTGGCGACCACCTCGGGCGCGACGCCGTAGATCGGACCGAGCGCGTCGGCCCGATGCCGGCGCATCACGTAAAGGCTGGTGGAATCCAGTTCCGCCACGACAAAGAAACACCATTCCAGCCAGGCGGCATATTCGCGCGGCGCTTCGGGAATCAGCGAGCGCTCCGGCGTCGAGTACATCCGCGAAAGGTAGGCAACGATCGCCGCGCTTTCGCCGATGCAAAAATCGCCGTCCTGCAGCAGAGGGACCTTTTGACGGGGATTGAGCTTGGTATATTCGGCTGTCTTGGTCTCACCGGTCCGCGGCCCGATCGGCTTCGTTTTATAGGGCAACCCTAGTTCGTGCATGGCCCAGTGCGGACGAATCGTGCGGCTCGTTCCAACTCCCCACAGCGTGAGATCCGGAGCTGCGTCCATGTTACCACGTCTCCACGGAGGGGCGGAGATCGAGTTCATGGGTCCAGCCGTCCCTGGTTTGCTGATGCGCGAACCAATAGGCTTCGGCGATGGAAGACGTTTTCGTGAGGCTGTCCGGAGGGATGTCACTGGCCTCAATCCCTTTCGCCGCCTTCATGCGCAGATGGATGGCTTCGCTGTCCACGCCGGCGTCGATCAGGAGATGCACGACGTGGATATTCTTGGGCCCGAGTTCGCGGGCCATGGCCTGGGCCACCGCGCGAAGTCCGAATTTCGCCGACGAGAATGCCGCAAACCCCTGGCCGCCACGGATGCTGGCGGTCGCTCCGGTGAAGAAAATCGTACCGTGCCCCCGCGGAAGCATGTAGCGTGCGGCCTCGCGGCCGACCAGAAACCCGCCGTAACACGCAAGCTCCCAGGCCTTGAAGAACAGCTTTCCGGTCGTATCCAACAGCGGCTTGTTGACGTTCGATCCGGCATTGAAGAGACAGACCTCGATCGGTCCGATGTTTTTTTCGACGTCGGCAAACAGCTTCTGAACTTCGGCTTCCTGACGGGCATCGACGCTGAACGCGTGGGCGTCGAGGCCCGTGGCTTTCAGCTCGTCGACCAGCGCTTGCGACTTGGCTGCGTCACGCCGGCAAATGCAAACTGTATAACCACCCTTGGCAAAACGCCGGGCGACCGCCGCGCCGATGGCATCGCCTGCGCCGACAAGTATTGCTACGCCGCGGCTTCCCGCCATCTTTGACTCTCCTAACGAGTTCTTATTTGATACTTAAATAAATACCGGGATCCGGGCTCATTGTAAATAGGCGTGCTCTGCAATCCGCTCAGTTGTGGCGCGAAGTGACGGTGGTCCAAATGGGAACTGAGGGTTCAGCAGAATGTGATTGACTAGTTCTAAAAAAGAACGGTAATTGACCCGACGATAAGACCGGGGTCCCTGCACGGCGCATGACCGACACGGAGTGAGCCACGCCTTCCTAACTGACAGATTTGACCTGACCGGGAGAACAGCCTTGCAGAAAAGAAACGCGACCGTAGCCGTGATCGGCGCCGGTGACTATATCGGCGGTGAAATTGCCAAGAAGTTTGCGTCGGAGGGGTTCACGGTGTTCGCCGGCCGCCGCAACGGCGCCAAGCTGGAACCGCTGGTGAAGGAGATCGAGGCGGCCGGGGGAGAAATCCACGCGCGCTCGCTGGATGCGCGCAAGGAGGAGGAAATCATCTCCTTCTTGGGGGACGCCGACAAACACGCGCCGCTCGAAGTGTGCATCTTCAACATCGGCGCCAACGTCAACTTCCCGATTCTCGACACCACCGAGCGCGTGTTCCGCAAGGTCTGGGAAATGGCCTGCTATTCCGGCTTTCTCGCGGGCCGCGAAGCGGCGCGGCTGATGCTGCCCCGGGGCAAGGGCAATATCTTCTTCACCGGCGCGACGGCGAGCCTGCGCGGCGGAACCGGCTATGCGGCCTTCGCCAGCGCCAAGTTCGGCCTGCGCGCGGTGGCACAGGCGACCGCGCGAGAACTCGGTCCGAAGAACATCCACGTTGCTCATCTGATCATCGATTCCGGCGTCGACACCGAATGGGTGCGGCAGCGACGGATCGAGGCGTTGGGACCGGATGCGCTGGACAACCCTGATCTGCTGATGCCGCCGTCGTCTGTCGCGGAATCCTATTGGCTACTGTATCAGCAGCCGCGCAGCGCCTGGACGTTCGAGCTGGAAATACGCCCGTTCGGCGAGAAGTGGTAACGGGGAGCGATTTCGCGATGGAGCTGAGCCTTTCCAGAGAGGACGCCGCGTTTCGCGACAAGGTGCGTAGCTTCATCGCGGAGAACTATCCGCAGGAAATGCGCGTTGCCAATCCCGAAACCGATCGTACCAAGGAGCAGATGCTGCTCTGGCACCGGATCCTCCACAGACAAGGATGGATCGCGCCGCTGTGGCCAAAGGAATATGGCGGGCCCGGGCATGACCGGCGCGCGCCTGACCGGTCACGCCCTGATCGAGGGCCGCCG
>WNGN01002672.1_pt1 | contig 11995 bp, 14 predicted proteins | sample 5400561 | NCBI WGS metagenome assembly WNGN01 (sample SAMN13153379, study PRJNA577476) | soil metagenome | isolation source: 115 cm soil or saprolite under Garry oak tree replicate 2 | place: USA:California | collected 2016-06-15
TTCCCGATAGAGAGAAGTGAATCCGAGCAAGACCAATCCAAACCAGAGGCGCCGCTGCGAGATCTCAGCGCCGCGCGCATTTTCGAGTAACGCTTTGCGTCGGCGATTATGCGCGCGAATCCATCCGCCCCAATAAATCTTGTGGAAGAACCAGTTCATAATCACCAGCAGAACAATGATCGCGAGGAGGCCGGTGGCAGCCTGTAGATCGAGTGCGGAGACATTGTCGCTGAGCGAGCCGACGATGCGCACTGCTATAACCCACGTAATCAAGCTGGCGATAAAAGCGAGGCCTGCACCGAGCGCCACCGGTTGGCGATGCACGCGTTTGGCACCAATCATACTGGCAGTGATGGCCGCCAACACAAGAATGCATTCCAATCCCTCTCGAAAAACGAGAATGCCGATGTCGAGGAATGCGACGGTGGGGCTTGTGTTGGGGCGCATCGGATCAGGCGCGCCGTGTGCCGTGACTCCCTGCCAAAGCAGCATCGCGACCACAAAAAACGCCGCTACGATAACGCCAATGCGCAGAGCAGGCTTCATTTGCGCTTAAGTTTATCACAGGGACAAGGTCACTGCTGCCGATTGATTGCTTTTTTTTAGCGGCTGCTTGCTGGTGAGAAGGCCACGCCGATTCATTATTTCATTCCAGCAACGATTGCCGGTGCCGCAACAGTCCACTAGGATCGGGGCGAAAATGTCCGAATACGTTCTGGGTCATCATTTGAAAGGCGAGGGGAGCCGCCTCGCGTTAATGTCAGAGTTGCTCGATCCGATGCATCGCCGGTACATTGAGGCGCTCGGAATTATTAAGCCCGGCGCGCGGACACTCGAAGTGGGATGTGGCAACGGATCGATTTCCGCATGGCTTGCTGAGCAGGTAAGCCCTGGGGGAAAAGCAGTGGCGGTCGATCTGGACCTGTCGCTAATCGAAGTGCGTGCGCCCAATCTTGAATTGCGCCAAGGCGACATAGTCGCTGGTCCGGTGGAGCGCGGCAGCTTCGATCTCGCAACCGCTCGCGCTGTGCTTCATCATGTTGTAGATGCAGAAGCGGCGATTAAGAATTTGGCCGCAAGCGTGCGTCCGGGTGGTGCGCTTCTACTCATTGAGCCTGATTTTCTCCCTGTCAGCGTCGCCGAGCCGCCGGAAGTCCGAGCGTTTTGGGATGGATGGCTCGGGTGGTCGCGCGAACGCGGGATCGATTACTACATTGGGCGCGAGCTGGCGCCGCGACTCGCAGCGTTGGGCCTAACCCAAATAAGCGGCAATGCGGAAACCGCCATCTACAACGGAGGCTCGCGATGGGCTGACTACTGGGCGCAGACGATCACCGAGCTTCGTAGCGATCTGATAACTTCCGGCAAACTTAACGACGCGCTGGTGGACACATTTCTTGATCACTGTGCCGACTCGCGTTGGTGGACTGAGACTATTGCTTTCAGCGCAGTGCACGGCCGCGCACCCGACGGTTGAGCAAACGCAGACGCACGAGCCGGGTGGTTGTGATTTTGCGTCAATCGAGTAACTTCGGCGGTGCAACGTTTTAGGGCGTTTACTTTAATCGAGATTGCGTTGTCCCTTTTCATCCTGATGCTATTGCTGATGCTGGCAGTTCCCAGCTTGACCGGCGTGGTCGCAAGCAGGCGGCTGAAGCAATCCCTGGATGGATTCAACGATCTTGTGCGCCAGGCACACGAGCGAAGTATGACTGAGCGTCGCCCTTACATTATTGTTTGGGGCAAAAACAGCGTGCTGGTGCGTCCGGAAAGTTTTGCAGAAGACGAGGAAGCCAAACCGACGGCGGTATTTCGTCTGCCTACGGGAACGTTGCTGAAACTCTCCTTGCCGGCAGCATTGGCGGCAAAGCATCCGCCGGAGTGGATATTCTGGCCATCTGGGAATTGTGAACCCGCGATTGTTCAGTTCAAAGGTCCCGCTGGTTTGTGGGCGGCGAATTATTCACCCCTGACGGCGCAGGCAGAGGTTACGCAGTATGCAGCAAGGTGAACAGCATCGGGGCAATGGAGTAATGGAAAAATGGAGTAACGAAATTTTCAACACTCCATCACTCCCGCACTCCAATACTTTAACTATGGCTGCGACCCGCATTCGGACTCCCGCAAGATCGGCGTACGGCTTTGCCTTGTACGAAGTGCTGCTCGGGGTGGCGATCTTTGCAATCGGCGTCGTCGCGCTCGGGCGCGCGGTACAGAATTGTCTCAATGCAAGCTCGATCAGCGCGGAAGAAAGCGCCATCCGACAGATTTTGTCCGATCGCATGGCGGAAATTCAAGCTACGAGGGTCGTGCCTGACGCCGAAAAGGAATTCAAGATCAAGAGCAGTTACGGCATGGTAAAATTAATCCAGAAAAGCGCTCCCGCACCTTTGACCGAACCGGATAACACGCTCATAAGCGGGATCAACTTCGTGACGTTGACTGCTTACTGGCAGCACGCCGGCGTCCCGCAATCGAAACAGATTCAGTTTTATGTTTATCGGTCCGGATAAGACGAGGAATCGGCGAACTGGTTTCACATTGATCGAGATCATGCTGGCGGTGGGAATTCTCGGGATGATGTCGGTGGCGATTTTCCGCTTTGTGCAATCGAATATGATTGCGCTGCAGCTCTCATCGGATACGGCCGCCGCGGATGCGCAATATGACGGGTTGCGTGATCTGCTCGCTGCTGAATGGCAAAGCCTGAGTCCTTTGCGTGCCAACATGACTGGAGAGCCATTCAAGTTAAGCGATCGCGAGCGCGATGAGATCAAGTGGAGGAGCACCGCAGGCCCCGGACTGCTTACGCGCTATGCGCCGGGCGATTTTACCGTTGTGCTGCGCTTGCAGCCGGAGAACGAAAAAGGCGGCCTGCTGGATCTTGGTTTTTCGCGAAAAGCGCAAGAGGATTCTGACACCGGAGAGGCACGCGAGACTTGGGTGCCATTGATCAAGAATGTGAACAGCCTCGAAATTAGCTATTTCGATGCGAATGCCAACAACTGGTTGCCCCGATGGCCCCTAGGAGGAAGGTTACCGTTGCTTGTTAAGATTACTGTGGGACGCACCGACTCAGCCGTGCCGTGGGAAACAATTATTCCACTGCGACGAACACCATATTGACGATCGATATCATGAATGCGCCCTTTGCAACGTCGAAATCAGATGCGGGAGCTGCGCTGCTCTTAGCACTTTGGGCCCTATTTTTGCTCAGCGCCATGGTGATCGCGTGGGCGATCAACATCAATTCGCAACTCACCGTTTCCGGCTATGCAAACCGCATTGTAGAGGCCGAAGCGATGGCGTCTTCAGGTGCGGACATTGCACTGAACCCCACGATCAAGCCCGACTCTCCGAACTTACATATGAAATTGGGCGGAGGAGAAGGATTTGACGTCCGGATGATCGGTGAGTGCGGCCGCTTAAACTTGAATTTCCTCACCCAGGGAGAGGATCCCAGGAAGCTGCAAATTCTGCGCCAATATCTTACGCTCAAAGGCATCGAGCTGAACGACCTCGACGTCATGATAGATTCCTTGCTCGATTGGGTTTCGCCAAACAGAGGACTTCATCACTTGAACGCTCCGGAGGAGAGAGACGATTATCGTCCGGCGCACGCACCGCTAACCTCTATGGATGAGCTCAAGAAAGTCTTTGGCTGGGCTGAATTTACTTCCAAGCCCGGTTGGGACCAAGATTTCACCGTCGTAGGCAGCTGTGGTCCCATTGATCTCGCATCGGCATCGCGCGACGTGTTACGCGCCTTGGGCATAGGAGACGACTTCGTTGATCGTTTCCTTCAGTTAAGGCAGGGGCCCGATGGAATCGATGGAACGGCTGATGATTTTCAATTCACCGCGACTGCTGCAACATCGGTGCCGCCTGACGTTCAAGCTGCGCTAGGTTTGAATCCACAGCAATTTCAGCAGATTCAGGCAATGGTTCAATATAGAGGGCCCGTCTTGCGCATCGTCAGCGTAGGAAGATCAGGTGATGTTACGCGCTCTGTGGAGATGGTTGTGATGAAGCAGCCACTGGGAGTCGGTCGGCCTCAAGTATTCAGCTGGAAGGAGCTTTGATATCGAGCCCGGAATTCCATCCATTTTCATAATTCCAACTGCACACGGCTGGAATTTTCTGCGCTCGGCTGAGCAAAACGGGTCGTGGAACGTACGCAAGCTGCAAACATTGGAAGAAGCAGTGCCGCTACTTGCTGCGACTGACGATTTTGTCCTTGGCTTGCCTGTTTCAGTCGTGCTCGCCCAGCGATTTCGTCTGCCAAGCGTCGATCCGACGGAGTTTCCGGAAATGCTTCGGATCCAAGTCGAGAAGCTGCTGCCGTTCTCGGCAGATGAAGTAACGACCGATTTTGAGCTGATCGAACAAAATGAGAGCGAGAGCGTCGTTTCAGCCGTTGCAATCAGAAACGAACAGCTTGCTGAGATGGCTTCACCTCTATTGGAGCGCGGTTACATCCCGCTACAAATTACAGTGTATGCCGCACAGCGCGCGAGCACCCATGCTCCCAATGGCAGTGCTGTTCTTATTTATCCAGAAGGTGAGACGCTCGTTTACGCCGTGACAGAGAACGGAAAACTGAGCCTTGCCCGGGTGTTTGAAGGCGGCAATGGCGACCAGCTGCAAATTGAATTACCGCAACTGCGATTGAGTGCCGAGCTACAAGGGATAGATGCCTCCTCGCCTAACGTGCTATTGGACGAAGCCTGTTATGAAATGCGCGACACGGTACAGGGAATTTTGTCCAGCCCCACCGAGATAGTTGGTATCGAGCTGCCACCGGCTCCGATCAAACTGAACCTTCTACCAGAAAGCTGGCGACGTCGCCGCCTGCAGTTGGTCAGACAAGCAGAGTGGCGAAGACGACTTCTTTGGATAGGTGGCGCTTATGGCGCGCTTCTCGTACTCTTGCTCGCGTATCTCGGGCTGCTGCGGTTTGAGATAGCGCGGTTTGACGGGCGTATAGCCCGCGATGCGCCTGAGACCGAGTTCGTGCGGACCACAGATGCAAAGTGGAAAGCGCTCGGACCGGCAATTGTCGCGCATTATTATCCGGTCGAAATCCTGCTGCATCTTTTTGAAAGTCTGCCGTCGTCCGATGTGCGCATCACAGCATACAACCAGTCGGCGCGGCAGATTTCCGTCGACGGCGAAGCGAACACGGCTGCTCTGGCTTACCAATTCATTGAGAAGCTAAAGAAGAATCCAGACTTGCGAGCGTTTCAATTTGACATGGCTGCCCCCAGGATTTTGGGCAACGACCATGCGCAGTTTCGATTAGAGGGAAAAGCAAAATGATGCCGGCGTGGTACAACCGAATGAATCCACGGGAGCGTGTGCTCTCGTGGGTCGTTGCCGGAACCATCTTCGTGCTGCTCAATCTTTGGATTTTGAATTGGATCCTGGGTGCACTCGGTGTCGCGCACAAGGAAATGGCGGCGCGCCGAGCCAAGTTGGCTGAGCAAGCTCTTTATGTGAAAGAGAGGGATCTCTGGACCAAACGCGAGGAATGGATCGGCAAGCATCAACCAGTCCTCAACAATCCCGCAGAAGCCTCCGCCCTGCTTGATCAATTGAAGCAGGTGGCTGGCAAATACAATGTGCTGGTCGAGAATCCTGCAATTGGGGCCGGAGAGACCACTCCCTATCATCAGACAGTCTTTGCTTCCATTGAAACTAAGAGCCCTTGGCCGCCGTTGGTGCATTTTCTTTACGACGTCCAACGGCCGGATGCTTTCGTTGTATTCGAAAATGTTAATCTAACCGTCGATGGCAGCGATCCTACAATGATGCGCGGCAAATTTAAAATCGCCCGCTGGTTTGCGCCGGCGCAAAAAACCAAGTAATAATAGCAAGTAGACTATGAAATATTCCGTTCCGCTAACGTTGATTCTCGCTGTTCTCGGAGTGATCGGCAGTCAGGCCGAGGAAGTTTTGCCGCCACAATTCAATTTCGAGCGCTACTCAAAGATGGTGGACCAGTCGCCATTCGCAATCGCCACAGCCGTTGCGGCTCCTGCGGCTACACCTGATTTTGCAAAAGACCTTTACATCGCCAACGCCGCGCGTTCGCCTGATGGCGATATGGTGACGCTGGCTTCTACTTCCGACCACAATTTCAAGAAATATCTTACGACCAAAGAGCCGGTGGACGGCTACAGCCTCGCCAACATCGAATGGTCGGACAAAGTCGGTGAAACCAAGGTGACAATTGGCAAGGACGGAAATTTTGCGACTATCACGTTTAATCAGGCGCTCTTGTCGCAGACCGGGCCGAATGCAGGCCCTGCTTCCAGAGGAGTAACGCCGCCGATGCCTTTGGTCCCGATGCCTAACCCTGGTGGCGCTCCTAACACAGCCTTATCGAAACTACCTGGTGGTGTACCGGCGGAACTGCAACAGTTGATTCCCAAAGACGCCGGTCGGCCTTATTCGCGTGGCTTGATTCAGCGAAACCCGCGAGGCTCGTCGGGCGGACCTTCCCAACAATCAGGCGCCACAACGAAGGGGTCTTACCGGGGAGCGCCCGCGAAGAATTAGAGCTCAAGAGTCTGCGGAACAGCGGCTAGCGTTGGCCCCAATCGTCGTCTCCCGTATCGGCTTGCCGGTCTGGTCCTGCCGAATACAAATCGTAACCGCTTGGGTTTTTCACACCAGGACTTTTGTAAATATAGCCAGTGCCCCAGGGATCTGTTGGTAGTTCTTTGAACAACTGATACCAGCGAGCCGGGCGCGGGTCATTCGAGGGCTGCGTTACCAGCGCCTGCAAACCCTGTTCCGTTGTTGGATAAAAACCGTTCATGCTTTCGTAGAGTTGCAGTTGTGTCTGGATCGCCTGAATGTCGGCTTGAACGCGCATGCTCTTGGCGATGCCAGTCGTATTGCCGAGTTTTGAAATCGCTACTCCCAGTATGATTACGATGATGCTCACAACGAGCATTATCTCCAGTAGCGTGAACCCCTGATGTTTCCTTTTCGTTTTCATCTCAATCAAATGTGGACCCTCTCTCCTTGTGCGCGATTAAAGTACGCAAGTCTTCAAGAATTGCTAGTGACTGGCGCGCAGAAGATAATCCGATTTATCCCAAATGTACTTTAGTTGAATCTGCGTTGCGCGGATGGCCGAAGATCCGCTCCCAATCCCATTGGCGACGACCAGATCGTTCGGGCCGACTTTCAAGATCGTGGTCGGCACAATTTTCTGCGCCCGCAGCCACCCAGTATAATGGAAATGCATTTGAGGCGTAAGCGACTCCACTTCGCCCCGGTAACCTGGGTCAGCCAGGTCCGGCAACGTCAGAGAAACCGGCCCGATATCCTGTCCGTTAAGATAAACTTCCGGTGGAGCATCGATGGCAGGATTGGTAATCTCGAAAGTGAGCAACGCTGTTAGCGGTTGTGTTTCAATTGGAAATTGAAACACGGCGCTTTCCTGAGTTTCTCCATCAATGCGGATTGGGTCAGCGGACAGAGTCGCGGTGACGGTTCCAAAGTTCTCAACATCCTCTGGAGGTGCGTGGAGACTGGGCACCGATGAGAACGGCTCGGGAATGACGTCACGATGTTCGGCGTTCACTGGATGCACTACTTCGCTGGTTGTCATCCAATCGAGATAAGCTCCGCGGATCGTCTTTCCATCGCCGGGAACCTCGATATCGATAGCGGACGCGCCGGTCATCGGAATGATAACGGAATCTGAACTTGGCAGATTCATTCCCACACCGAGAGTGCCTGAGCGCAAAATGTGTGTGCCAGATTCATCCCATGCGATCAATTCAGGTTGCTGATTGGGTTTATCGTCAAAGAACAACCGGAAAAAGAGAACTTGATAATCGGGACCTGGTTGCGTTACGCGAATGCGAAAGATGCTCTTCGCCGTGCTACCGCTTTCCGTCGCCTGGCCCGGCAAAAGAGTGAGCGCTTCGACCCAAGCGGGTGTGTTTTGCGTCTTGGAATTGCGAGACGCATTCTGGCGCAGATCAAGCCACGCACTCTCTGGGAAGGGCTGCGCGTTTATTTCCGCTGGAGAGGGCAGGGCGTCGCTCAAAGCTTCCTGCGCGTATACACGGCAGACCGCAGCGAAGAAGATCGCAAAAACGGCGCGAGCTAACATTGGGCTGCCGAGATTATTCGCACACGAGCTGCTTTGCAAGTTTCAGTTTTCAATGCGGTCTGAATTGAAGACTGTGTGTCATCTCAAATACCGCCGACAAAATACTGAAGACAACCAGACCAACCAGAACGGCAATGACCACGATGATGACCGGCGGAATCAATTGCGAGATCACGCCAACGCTTCGGTCAAGTTCGCGCTCATAAACGTCGGCGATGGCTTGCATTGTTTCGGCGAAATGTCCGGTTTGTTCTCCTACTGCCATCATATCGGTAAACAGATCTGGAAACATTTTTTGCTCTTGCAAAGCAGCGGAGAGCGTCGCGCCATCGATCACTGCTCTGCGCACGTCGCGAAGCTTAAGTTCGAGGAAACGATTGCCGGCAATTTCAGTTACCAGATCCAGTGCGCGAAGCAGCGGAACTCCATTTTCCATTAGAGTTCCCAGCGTACGCGAGAACTGCGCGTAATAGCGGTGGCGAATGACTCCTCCGTATCCAGGGATCATCAGCCGTAAGCGATCCCACCCGGCACGCCCTTCCTCGCTGCGGACAAGGGCGCGGAAACCGATAACGGCACCGACCACGGCCAGCACGCCGACCCACCAGTAGCCGGTGATCGCATGATGAATTTGCAGCAGAATCCGTGTAGGCAATGGAAGCGCGCCGCCAGTTTGCGCCATGAAACCCGTCAACTGCGGCACCATGAACGTGATAAAAATTGTGACGAGAACGGCGCCAGCCAGCGCGAGAAAAGCCGGATAAATCAACGCCTGTTGCACCCGATCCCGCAGATCTTTCGCCTGCATCAAATGCTTGACCAGCCGAAGCAGAATTTGCGGTAGCGCACCGCTGGCCTCGCCTGCAGCCACCAAGTTTACATACAGCGGCGTAAAAATTCGCGGCATCTCGCTTAAGGCCTGCGAAAAACTGCGGCCATCGACCAGTGCCTGATGCAACGAATGCGTCATTTGCTGAACGCGCGGCTGCTTCAAACGCTTTTCCAAGATCGACAGCGCTTCGTCGAGCGTCATCCCAGCTTGCAGCAAATGGGCCAGCTGCTCGGTGAAAATGAGCAACTGGCCGTGCGGAATTTTCAGGTTGCGCGTAGGACCTTCAGGTTGCGCGGCGCCCGTCGCTACGACCTTCGGCTCGGCGCCAAGCATTTCGATCCGAACGGGAATGCAGTGTTGCATTTCAATTTGCCGGATCGCAATTGCTCGATCCGCGCAATCGAGCACACCTTCAACAAGGCCGCCCTGCGCGTTGCGGGCACGATAAGAAAACTGTGGCATCGGCGTGGAAAAATATCCGGAAACCTCGAATCGCAAACTGGAATCTGACCTCGCCGAGTTTATTGGACGATGTAACGCTTTAACGAATTACGAGTGGCCCGCCTGTGCTCTGCTACCGCGCGGCAAGCGTTCGCGGGTCGCCCACGATGCGACGTTTCAACGAATCCCGAGTCACCTAGGTAAAAATTGTACTTGTCATGCTGTCGGATTCTGATAAGAGCGCCAACCATGAAGTGTGCAGTAGTAGCGACTATGATCGTTTTCATTGCGTTCGCTTCGCAAGTGTTCGCGGTGTTCCGACCGCTTCTTCCGGCGAAAGCGGGGCCGCCATTTAGCGGCGGAGCGATCATTATAGGAGACGGTTGGGTCCGGTATTCCACCAGCCAAGCGCCTGCTACAGTGCCGAGATAAGCGCTGTATCAGCCGCGACACGGAGGCGCTCCGCCTGCGTGACAGGGGCTTTCTCACCTCTGATCCCAAGCTTCGCCGGGCGATAAAACAGGCGGGAGCGGGAATGGAGGCGGCACGGGGCCGCCGACATAGACGGCCACGGACTTTATTCTAAATTCGCAATCGATGAGTCAACTTCGCTAGCACTCGGAATGGGCCTAAGCAACCATTTTGGCGGCATTCCCTCGGTTTCGGTAGACTTGGCAAGAATCCTGAGTACAAGGGGACGATGCATATCCAATTCCGGTGTATCTTAGCGATCGCCCCGCTTGCGTTTGCGCTTGCGAGCGGGTTCCCAAACGAAGTCAGCGCGGACGAGCTAAAAGAAGCCAAGGTGACTCAAGTCATCCAAGACGTTCGAGTGCTCCCATCGAACTCATCACCGCGTCCGGCTGCAGTGAACGATAATGTTGACCAAGGCACGGCCGTGCAGACCGGTGTCCAGTCCCGGAGTGAGCTGACTTTCAAGGATCAAACGATCACACGCCTTGGCGAGAAGACTATTTTTAGCGTGGGTGGAGGAACGCGGACCATTGTTCTTGGCAGCGGCCAATTTTTGCTGTATGTGCCGAAAAAGGCGGGTGGCGCAAAGGTTAAGGCCGGGCCCGTCACGGCAGCGATCACTGGGTAAACAAATTTCCTGTGACCCGGCTTGCCCGGGATTTCAAAATACGTTCACCGCATTTAGATGCGCGCGAAGTAATGGGAGATCATCGCCGACAATCTCAGCAAAGCCGGTTGGAGTTTGAGCTACGTTTCAGCGATTGATTCTCAGGGATGAACGATGTGGATGGCTGACGCGCACCGCGCCGACGGAAAAGCCAGGTGCGGGTGAAAAGTTGATCGCATTTATTGGACCTGCGACCCGGCTGCTACAATGAGAATGCGCTAGCCGTTGGTTTCCGCTTAGCGCGGGGAGATTTTCGAGAACTTCCTCCCGCAGATGCCGGATTGGTAAATGGAGATCATGAAATCCGCTTTATTTGCTACAATTTTTGTGATCGTTGGAGGAATCGCGATTTTTCACGCCTTACCTGCCGAAGACAAGCGCGCGGCCTTTGAATTTCGTCAGGCCAAGGCTGAGTTGGGGTTGCCGCCTCAAATAGAGGATGAAAAAATAGAGGACCACGTTGCTGTAACTCCTGAACCTGTAGATAAGTATTCAATCGTTCATGTGAAGCCTGAATTACGAACGACTACGTCTCGCCACAGGCACGTAGCACGCCAGCGCCTAAACTTCTTGGAGAAATTAGTTGTCAGTTTCATCACCCTGCAAAAACACCATCCCGCGAAAACGGCTACTAAACGGTCTCATACGACCTCCCCGCGCGGCTGAGCGTCGCTGATTAAATCAAACCCGCGCCGGTCTTTTGCGCGGACGGGCTTCGTAAACGTGTTGTGAGCTAGTCTTGTGACTCAGCCAATTTTCGGGAGGATTTCCGATTCTTTTACCCATGAAAAGAGGCGGGGGCGGGAATCGAACCCGCGAATAGCGGTTTTGCAGACCGCGACCTTACCACTTGGCTACCCCGCCGAGGTGCGAGAGCGAACAATATCGTTGTAGCGGCGCTTGTATCAAGCGCCGACCGTGGATCCATGGAAGCTCGCCGCGGCGAAAGCCGCGACAACTTCTCCGATTTGGGCGTTGAACGCTGAACGTTGAGCGTTGAACGTTTCTTCTTGAACTCTCGATCATCAGAGCTTTTCACGCGCGCACAACAGCGCATACCCGGCGGCGTCAACTCACCAGTCCGCGCATTTCGCAATGTTGGCGGCGAGCCGTTCTTCGTCGCGCGCTCTGAAGGTGCGCGGGTTTGGGACGTCGACGGAAATAAATACATCGATTACATCGGCAGTTGGGGCCCGGCGATTCTCGGTCATGCGCCAAAAATCATTGTAGATGCAGTGCGCGAGGCCGCCACGCGTGGCCTGAGCTTTGGAGTTCCAAATCCGCTTGAAGTGGAAATGGCGGAGTTAATTTGCGACTGGATGCCGGCGATCGAGAAAGTGCGGATGGTAAACAGCGGCACGGAAGCGACCATGTCATGCATTCGCCTCGGACGGGCGTTCACGCGACGGGACAAGATCATCAAATTCGACGGTTGTTACCACGGACA
>WNGN01017149.1_pt1 | contig 11989 bp, 12 predicted proteins | sample 5400561 | NCBI WGS metagenome assembly WNGN01 (sample SAMN13153379, study PRJNA577476) | soil metagenome | isolation source: 115 cm soil or saprolite under Garry oak tree replicate 2 | place: USA:California | collected 2016-06-15
CGTGGACGCGCTCGAGTTCGACGTCCACCTGACCGCGAGTGGCGAGCCCGTCGTCATCCACGATCCCACGCTCGATCGCACCACCACGGCGCGCGGGCTCGTGCTCGAGGCGACGCGCGACGCGCTCTCGACCGCGCGGCTGCGCGACGCGACCGGCGCGCCGACGGACGAGCGCGTGCCGACGCTGGCCCAGGTCCTCGATCTCGCGGCGTCGTCGAAGGTCGACGTCTTGCCGGAGATCAAGCCACAGGTCAACGGCGCTCCCTACGACGGTCTCGAGGTGCTCGTGCTCGAGGCCCTTGCCGCGCGCGGTCTCTCGCCGCGAGCGGTCGTGCAGTCCTTCGACCCGGCCACGCTGGCGCGCGTGCGCGCGCGGACGCCGTCGGCGCGAACGATGCTGCTCGTGAGCCGAACGCGCCTGGGTGTCGAGGGCATCAGCGCGGTGGACGCCGTGCGCCGGGCCGCCGGCGTCGGGACGACCGACGTCGGCATCGACCACCACCTCGTGGACGCGCGCGTCGGCGCGGCCGCACGGGCTGCCCGCGTGCGCCTCTCGGCCTGGACCGTGAACGCGGAGGCCGACCTGCTGCGCATGCGCACATTGGGCGTCGATGTCGTGATGACCGACCGCCCGGACCTGGCGCTCCGGCTATTCGGGAGACGCTGACTCGATCAGCGTGATTTCAGCCGCACGTCCTCGTAGGGCGACGAGAAGAAGGCGTAGCCGGCCACGAGGCCGATCCCCGACTCCTCCACCCGCGGCCCGACGCCGCTCATGGCGGCCAGCTGCCAGATCGGCGCCAAGATCACCTTGTCGTGCATGAGCTGCTGGATCCGGTGCAGGGTCGCCTCGCGCCGCTTGCGATCCAGCTCCGTCGCCTGTTCGCGGAACAGCCCGTCGATGTCCGGATAGCTTCCATACACGTAGGTGCCGCCGGAGGCGACGAAGGCCTCGATCCGCGTGGCGGCGTTGCCGAACGCGCCGCTGCCACCCTGGACGAGGTTCTTCAGCTTCTTGTCGCCGAACGCCTTGAAGAACGCGGCCCGCTCGAGCGGCCGCACCTTCGCCCGGATGCCGGAGGCCTGAAGATAGTTCACCGTCGCCTCGGCCACGTTCACGAACGCCGCGTCGACGAAGTAGTCGCCCGCGTCGAAGCCGTTCGGGTAGCCTGCCTCCGCCAGGAGCTGCCGGGCCCGGGCGGGATCGTACGCGTACGCCGACGGCTGCCAGTAGAAGTCGAAGCTCGTGGGGATGAGGCTCCCCGTGATCTTCGCGTGTCCCAGGTTCTCCGCCTCGTTGATCGCCTGCCGATCGATGGCGTGGTTCGCGGCCAGACGCACGCGCCGATCGTGCCACGGTGATTTCGGATCCCACTGGTCGGCGAAGTACACCCAGAACGTGGTCGGCACCACGGTCGCCTTCAGCGTGAGCCCGGGTGTGCGCCGGGCTTCTTCGGCCAGCGCGCCGAAGAACGCGTACCCGATGTCGACCTCACCACGCTTGAGCGCGGCCAGCCGCGTGGAGTCGTCCGGGATCGCTCTGAAGACGAGGCGCTTCACGCTCGGCGTCTTGCGCCAGTACTGATCGAACGCTTCCAGCACGAGCTCCACGCCCGGTGTGAACGAGACGAACCGATAGGGCCCGGCGCCGATCGGCGCCTTCTTGAAGCCGTCCTCGCCGACCTTCTCGGCGGATGCGGACCCGCCCCGGATCCGGAGTCTCGATGGCCAGCACACGGTCCTTGAGCATCCTGTTGGACGCCCCGCGATAGCGCTCCAGCGAGAACTTGACGTCCTCGGCGGTGACCGGCTCGCCGTTGTGGAATCGCACACCCTTGCGGAGCACGAACTCGTAGACGAGCCAGTCCGTCGACGCGCTCCACGACTCGGCCAGGCTCGGCGCCATGGGGTTGCCCGGCAGCGGCTTCACCATCGCGTCGTGCAGCGCGTACAGCACCACGAACGGCGTGATGATCCCGGACGTCTCGGCGGGGTCGAACCAGGTCGGAGCGAGCGAGAAGTGAACCGCCCAGGTCATCTGGCCTTCGGGCGCGGCGTGGCTCGGCGTCGCGCCGAGGGGCGGGATCGCGAGCAGGAGCAACGCGAGGAGGAGTCTTCGAACGAGTCGCATCGCGCGCGCCTCCTTCAACGAGGCCATATGATAGCCTCCCGCTACCATGGCCGGCGGCTTCGTGCTCGCGCTCGACCAGGGAACGACCGGCTCGACGGCGCTCGTCGTCGACGTCACGGGCGCCGTCCGGGCGCGCGGCTACGCCGAGGTCCCGCAACACTATCCGCGGCCGGGCTGGGTGGAGCACGACCCCGAGGACCTCTGGACGACGGTCGAGCGGGCCGCGACCCAGGCGCTGAAGACGGCCGGCATCACCGGCGACGACGTCGCCGCCATCGGCATCACCAACCAGCGCGAGACGACGACCGTCTGGGACCGCGCCACCAGTGCGCCGATCCACCGCGCCATCGTCTGGCAGTGCCGCCGCACCGCCGCCGTCTGCGATCGGCTGCGCGCCGACGGCCACGAGGCGATGGTGCGCGAGCGCACCGGCCTCGTGCTCGACGCCTACTTCTCGGGGACGAAGATCGCGTGGATCCTCGATCAGGTGCCCGACGCGCGCCGCCGCGCCGCGCGCGGCCAGCTGGCCTTCGGTACCGTCGACACGTGGCTGCTGTGGAAGCTGACGCGCGGTCGCGTCCACGCGACCGACGTCAGCAACGCCTCGCGCACGCTGTGCCTCAACCTCGCCAGCGTCGACTGGGACGAGCGCATGTGCGCGCTGCTCCGCGTGCCGCGCGAGGTGCTGCCGACGATCGTCGATTCCTCCGGGCCGTGCGGCGAGACGTCGGACCTCGGCTGGCTGCCGGGCGGGATCCCGATCGCAGGCATCGCGGGGGATCAGCAGGCCGCGCTCTTCGGCCAGGCGTGCTTCAAGCCGGGCGAGGCCAAGAACACCTACGGCACCGGCTGCTTCGCGCTGGCGAATACCGGCGAGCGGCCGGTGACGTCGTCGCACGGGCTGTTGACGACGATCGCCTGGCGCATCGGCGGCCGCACCACCTACGCGCTGGAGGGCGCGGTCTTCGTCGCCGGCGCGGCCGTACAGTGGCTGCGCGACGGCCTCGGGATCATCGCCAGCGCCGCGGAGACCGACGGGCTCGCGCGCTCCGTGCCCGACACGGGCGGCGTGTACTTCGTGCCGGCATTCGTCGGGCTCGGCGCCCCCTACTGGGATCAGCACGCGCGCGGCACCATCGTCGGCCTCACGCGCGGCACCACGCGCGCTCATCTCGCACGCGCGGCGCTCGAAGCGATCGCGTTCCAGAGCCGCGATGTGCTGGAGGCGATGGCCGCCGATGCCAAGTCGACGCTCCGGCGGGTCCGGGTGGACGGCGGCGCTGTCGCCAACGACTTCCTCTGCCAGTTCCAGGCCGATGTGATCGGCGCGGCGGTGGACCGGCCCGCGGTCATCGAGACGACGGGCCTCGGCGCCGCCTATCTCGCCGGCCTCGGCGTCGGGTGGTGGCGGTCGCTCGACGCGGTGGCCGAGCGCCACACGGTCGAGCGCACGTTCACGCCGACGATGGCGGCCGGCGAGCGGACGCAGCGGTACGAAGCCTGGAAGCGCGCGGTCGAGCGGTCGCGCGGATGGGCGACGACGTAGTCGGGCGTGGGGTGATGGAGTGGTGACGTGGAAGGAGTTCGCGAGCGCCAGGCGGGACCTGGCCGAGACCGGCCGCTCGCTGCTCCTCCACGGGCCTGGTATCGGACTGGCCTTTCTGGCGACGGTGCGCAAGGACGGCGCGCCCCGCCTGCATCCGGTATGCCCTGTTCTCTCCAGCGATCGTCTCTTCGTCCTCGTGACGCCAGCGTCACCGAAGCGACACGACCTGGTACGGGATGGCCGATACGCTCTGCAGACGTTCCCGCAGCCCAGGGCGGGAAGCGACGAGTTCTACGTCGCAGGCAACGCCAGGCTGGTCGAGGATCCGGCGGTGCGCGACGCAGTCTTTCGAGACGCCAAGCACATGGCGGATGCGTCTGAAGTCCTGTTCGAGCTGTGGATCGATCGGGTCATGCATACGCGATGGGAGAACGTGCTAACGCCACAGATGCGACCGGTGCACAGCACGTGGCGCGCGCCGGGAGCCGCGACAGGAGGAGCGTGACGATGACGCGACGAATGATGGTGCTGACCCTCGCCGCGCTGGCGGCGGTGGCCGCGGCGAGCGGGGCCGGCGCCCAGGCGCCGATCGAGAGCGAGCTGAATCTCATCACGCCGGTGTCGAAGTTCATCCACGACGCGGCGCTGAAGGCGTTCGCCGAGTACGCGAAGGAGAAGTGGAACGTCGCGGTGAAGGTGAACGCGATCCCGGCGGGGACGCCGATCGCGTACGGCCGCATCGTGGAATGGAAGGGCAAGCCCGAGGTCGACATCTTCTGGGGCGGAGAGTCGGCGCTGTTCGAGAAGCTCGCCGACCAGAAGCTCCTGCAGAAGGTCGAGATCTCACGCGACGCCTGGGAGTCGGTCCCGGCCTCCATCGGCAAGCCGAAGCCGATCCCGCTCAAGGACAAGGAGGGCTACTGGATCGGCACCGCGCTGGAGCCGTACGGCCTCGTCTATCACCCCAAGAAGATCCAGCGCCTCGGCATCGCCGAGCCCAGGGAGTGGGACGACCTGCTGAACCCCAAGCTCAGGGGCGAGGTCGCGCAGTGCGCGCCCACGCGCTCGTCGTCGTCGAACGCGACGTACGAGGTGATCCTGTCGATGTACGGCGAGGACAAGGGCTGGGAATGGCTCAAGAAGCTCGCCGCCAACACCGGGCACTTCACCGCGCGAAGCCGTGACGTTCCGACCGTGGTCGCGAAGGGGGAATACACGGCAGGATTCGCGCCGAGCGCGGCCAGAAAGTGTTCATGGAGCGTGGTCTCTTCCCGATCACCCCGAGGTACAAGGTGCAGGGACCGCTCGGCTCGACGGCGGAGATGGCGGTGGAGTTCACGGGAGGCGTGCGCTCGTACTTCGACCGCGAGGTATCCAACGTCTACGACGACGCGGGGGCCGCCCGGCGCTCGGAGGCGCTCAAGACGAAGTTCCGCAGCGACATCGAGGCGGTGTGGAAGAAGCCGTAGCCATGTCGTGAGGATCGAGCTCCGCGACGTCGTCAAGCGGTTCGGCGCGGCCACCGCCGTCGACCGCGTCTCGCTCGGGGTCGGCGACGGCGAGCTGTTCACGCTGCTCGGCCCCTCCGGCTGCGGCAAGACGACGCTGCTGCGGATGATCGCGGGCTTCTATCCCGTCGACGGCGGCGAGATCCGGTTCGGCGAGCGTCGCGTGGACGGCCTGCCGCCGTACGAGCGCAACATCGGCATGGTCTTCCAGAACTACGCGCTCTGGCCCCACATGACCGTGCGCGGCAACGTGACGTACGGGCTGCGTCTGCGCAAGCTGGCCGCCGCCGAGATCGGACGGCGGCTGGCGGCGGGGCTGGCCAAGGTGAACCTGACCGGCCTCGAGGACCGCTATCCCGGCCAGCTCTCCGGCGGCCAGCAGCAGCGGGTGGCGCTGGCGCGCGCGCTGGTGCTGAGCCCCGACATCCTGCTGCTCGACGAGCCGCTCTCGAACCTGGATGCGAAGATCCGCGTGCAGGTGCGCGGCGAGATCCGCGCGCTCCAGAAGGACCTCGGCATCACGACGGTGTACGTCACCCACGATCAGGAGGAAGCGCTCTCGCTGTCCGACCGCGTGGCCGTCATGCGCGACGGCCGCGTGCAGCAGGTGGCGCCGCCCAAGGCGCTCTACGAGCGCCCCGCGAACCGCTTCGTGGCGGACTTCGTCGGGACCAACAACTTCATTCCGGGCGTGGTCAAGGAGCGCGCGGGTGCCCACGCGCTCGTGCAGACGGCGCTCGGTCCCGTGCGCGCCCGTCCGGCGGCGGAGCTGGCGCCCGGCGCCGCGTGCGTGCTCGCCGTGCGCCCGGAGAACGTCGCGCTGGACGGCGCCGGCGAGAACGTCGTCGAGGGGCGGGTGCGGCTGGCCGCCTATCTCGGCAACACGCTTCGCTACGACGTCGAGACGACGACGGGGCTGGTGCTCAAGGTGGACGTCGGCGACCCGTGGCATCACGAGGTGCTGCCGGCGGGGCGCGCCGTGCGCGTCGCGTTTCCCGCGTCGGTCACCCTCGTGCTGCGCGACGACTGAAGAGGAGGACGTCATGAAGGTGTTGGTCGTCCGGTGACCGACGGCGCCCTCGCGGCCGCACCCGCGCGCCGGGCCCTGGCGACGGCGCTGCCCGCGCTGGGCGTCGCGCTGATCTGGGCGTTCCTGGCCCTCTTCCTCGTCTACCCGCTGCTGCGCGTCTTCTACGACGCGTTCAGCGACGAGGCCGGACGGCTGACGCTCGCGAACTTCACGGCGTTCGCGGGCGACGCGTTCTATCGTCGCTCGCTCTGGAACTCGCTGGTGCTCGGCGCCGGCACGGTGGCGGCGACCTCCGTGCTCGGCTTCGCGATCGCGCTGCTGCTGGTGCGCTACGACTTCCCGGGCCGCGGGCTCTTCGGCTATCTCACGCTCATCCCGATCATCTCGCCGCCGCTGGTGGGCGTGCTCGGCTTCACCTTCATCATGGGCAAGGCGGGCACCGTCAACATCCTGCTCGAGGACTGGTTCGGGCTGGCGAAGCCGATCAACTTCGTCTACGGCGTGCACGGCGTGCTGCTGGTGGAGACGCTGCACCTCTTTCCGATGATCACGCTCAACGTGGTGGACGCGCTGAGCAAGATCGACCCCTCGCTGGAGGAGGCGGCCGAGAGCGTCGGCGCGCGCGGCTGGCGCAAGCTGCGCACGATCACGCTGCCGCTGACGACGCCGGGCTACGTGGCAGGTGCGCTGCTCGTCTTCATCTGGACGTTCTCGGACTTCGCGACGCCCCTCGTGCTGGGCGTGCATGACCTGCTCGCCTCCCAGGCCTATCTCAACATCGTGCAGTTCGTGGACCGGCGCCTCTTCCGCATGGGCCTCGTCATCTCGGCGCTGATGGTCGCGCTCGCCGTCGTGTTTCTGGCGGCCGCCCGGCGTTACGTCGCCATCAAGGACTACTCGTCGCTGTCCTACTCGCGCGTGGCCCGACGGCGTCTGGGCCCGCTCGGCGCGACGGCGGCGGTGACCTTCCTGTCGGCCGTGATGGCGTTCTCGTTCATCCCGTATCTGGGAGTCGCCCTCGCCTCGGTCGGCAAGGGCTGGTCGATGACGCCGTTCCCGGTGCGCTACACGTGGCTCTTCTTCGAGCGCGTGATCGTCGAGACACCGAAGTACATCGTGAACAGCCTGCTGTACTCCGTCCTGGCCGTGGTGATCTGCATCGTCGTCGGCGTGCCGATCGCGTGGATCCTCGCGCGCACCCGGCTGCCCGGGCGCGACACGCTCGACGGGCTCAACACGCTGATCCTCGCCGTGCCCGGCACCGCCATCGGCATCGCGTACATCCGCGCCTTCCACGTCGAGCTGCCGTGGCTCGGGGTGCCGCTCACGAGCCTGTGGATCATCCTGCCGATCGTGCTCGCCGTGCGCCGGCTGCCGTACACGGTGCGCGGCTCGTACGCGTCGCTGCTGCTCGTCCACCGCTCCATGGAAGAAGCGGCGGCCAGCGTGGGCGCGACGGGCGTCCGCTCCTTCCGCGACGTGACGCTGCCGCTGATCTGGCGCGGCGTGCTCGTCGGCTCGCTGTTCTCGTTCATGACGTCGCTGCAGGAGGCCTCGGCCGTCCTCTTCCTGTCGCTGGGCGGCTGGGAGACGATTCCCGTCGGCATCTTCGCCTTCTACATCGCAGGCAGCGCCAACGAGGCGGCCGCGCTCGGCGTGATCCTGATCGCCGTCGCCACCGTCAGCGTGCTCGCGATCAACCGCATCGCGGGCACGCGCATGGGCGGCATGTTCGGTTAAGGGCCGAGGAGTCGGGGCAGCTCGCGCATGTCCTGGAACACCACCGTCCCGCGTCCCTCGAGCCAGTGCCTGGGCGTCAACCCGCCGGCATAACCGAACGCGCGCATGCCGGCCGCGCGCGCGGCCTCGATGCCATAGCGGCTGTCTTCGACGACGGCGCAGTCTGCGGGGCGCACGCCCATGCGATCCGCCGCGTGGAGGAAGAGATCGGGCGCCGGCTTGCCCCGGACGACATCGCCGGCGCCGAAGATTCGGCCCGCGAAGCGGCTGTAGAGCCCGGTGAGGCCCAGCGTGTAGCGAATCCTCTCGTGGGTCCCGCTCGACGCGACGCAGGTCGGAACGACGATCGCGTCGAGCGCCTCGAGAATCCCGGGCACCGGTTTGAGGTCGGCTTCGAACGCGTCCCGATACAAGCGCTGGAAGGGCTCGTCCCAGTTCGCGGCAAGCGGCCGGCCGAGGTGGGCCTCGATCTGCGACGCCATGTATTCGTCCGTCCGGCCCAGGAATCGCTCGAGCACTTCCGCCTCCGTCAGCGTCCACCCGAGTTGCGCGAGCACGGCGACGTCGATCCGCACGGTGATCCGCTCGCTGTCCACCAGCACGCCGTCGCAATCGAAGATCACGAGCCGGACGGGGTTGCTCACGGGCGCGACTCTACCCGAGCGAGCCGCGGTTGTGCGATCTCTTCACAAGCCCCGGGGGCTGTGCTAGTGTTTCGCGTCACATGGCGCCGCCCGGGAAGAAATCGCCCTGGACCGCGCTCGCCGAGCTGTCCTCGATCGGCATCGCGATGGTGCTCGCGACCGTGATCGGATTCGTCGGCGGCTACTATGCCGACACGTGGCTCGGCACCGAGCCGTGGCTCCTGCTGATCGGGCTCGGCCTCGGGATCGCCGCGGGGTTCGTGATGTTCTTTCGATCGGTCAGCAAAGCCGGACGGGAGATCGATGACTCCAAGTGACCTGACGTCGCGCGTGTCGCGCGACGCGTGCGTGCTGGGCATGGCCGTGGCCGGCCCCGCCGCGTGGCTCGGCGGGCTCGACGGCGCGCTGGGCGCCGCCGCCGGCGCCGTCATCGCCGTCGGCAACTTTCGCTGGCTCGCGTCGCGGGTCACGGGAGGGCTCGACGCCGGGTCCACGATCCGCGCCCTGTGGACGCTCGCCGCCGTGCTGCGGCTCGCCGCGCTGGCGGCGGCGGTGGGGCTGGTGCTCGTCAGCGGTCACGCGCATCCGCTCGCGGTGGTGTGCGGGCTGAGCGTGCTGCCGGTCGCCGTCGTCGCGCACGGTCTGCGCGGCGCGCGCGCGGAGGCCTGAGTGGAGGCCATCGAGCACCCGCCGATTTTCCATCTGCCCGGCATGCCGGACCACGTCACCTACACGTGGCTGGTGATGATCATCCTGGCCGGGGTCGCGTTCATGGCGACGCGCCGGCTGGAGCTGGTCCCGCGCGGCGCGCAGAACGCGCTAGAGATCGTGCTCGAGCAGTTCCAGCAAACCATCGAGGACGTCATGGGCGCCGCCGGGCGTCCCTACCTGCCGCTGATCGCGACCCTCGGCCTGTTCATCTTCACCGCGAACCTCATGAGCCTGGTGCCGGGCCTGGCCGGGCCCACCACGAACCTCAACACGACGGCGGCCTGCGCCCTGATCGTCTTCTTCACCTATCACGCGGTCGGCATCCGCAAGCAGGGCGTCGTCAACTACATCAAGCACTTCATGGGACCGGTGTGGTGGCTCGCCTGGCTCATCATGCCGATCGAGTTCATCAGCCACCTAGCTCCTGGTGTCCTTCCTCCAGGCGTTCATCTTCGTCATGCTGACGATGCTGTACATCTCGGGAGCGATCGAAGAGGCGGACCACGGTCACGGTGCGGAGCACCACGACGCGGGCCATCACTAGCCGCAGATCACACGTACAGAGGAGGACGGTCGTGCGACGTTCACTGATGCTGGGAGCTTTGTTCGTTCTGGCGTTCCCCGGCCTGGCGCTCGCCGCCGACGCCCCCGCCACCGGCGGGTGGCTCGCCCCGTTCACGGTGATCGCCGCCGCCATCGGCATGGCGATCGCCGCCGGCCTGTGCGGACTGGGGCAGGGTCGGGCGGTGGCCGCGGCCGTCGAGGCGATGGCGCGGCAGCCGGGCGCGGCGGCGCGTATCCAGCTGGCCATGGTCATCGGTCTCGCCCTGATCGAGTCGCTGGCCATCTACACGCTGGTCATCGCCTTGATCCTGCTGTTCGGGAAGGGCATCAACTTCGCGTGATGTCACTCGGGTAGGCTGACTCGGCCGGGCGTCCGTCTCGACGGCGCCCGGCCTTTTTCACATGCCACGTCGGTCCGCGTACCGCGCGTCGAGGATCCCGGAGATGACGATTCACCGTCTCTCCGTCTACACGCGCTGCCTGCTCCAGCTCGAGGAGGACGGCGTCAAGACCATCTCCTCGCAGGAGATGGCGGACCGTTTCAATCTGAACTCCGCCCAGGTGCGCAAGGACCTCGCCTACTTCGGCGAGTTCGGCGTGCGTGGCATCGGCTACTACGTCGCCGGCCTCAAGGCCGAGCTGCAGCAGATCCTGGGGCTCGACCGCCAGTGGCCCGTCGTGCTGGTCGGCTTCGGCAACCTCGGCTCCGCGCTCTTCCACTACAAGGGCTTCGGCCGCCAGGGCTTCCGCATCGCCGCCATCGTCGACGACGATCCCGCCAAGGTCGCGCGCGAGGTGGAATCCGTGCCCGTCGTTCCGAGCCGCGACCTCGCGCGCGAGGTGAAGGCGCGCGGCATCCAGATCGCGATCGTCGCCGTCCCCGCCGAGTCGGCGCAGGCCGTCACCGACCGGCTCGTCAGCGCCGGCATCCGCGCGATCCTGAACTTCGCGCCGGCGCGTTTGAAGGTGCCGCGCGAGGTGCGGCTGAAGAACGTCGACCTCTCGATCGAGCTGGAGACGCTGTCGTTCTACCTGGCGCAGGGGGCGCGCTAGGGCTGACGTCCGCCCTCCCCGTGGTACCGTAAGCCGTCGAGATGTTGAGGGACTGGCAGGCGTTTGGGGACCTGGCAAAGAGGTTCGCCGAGGGAGACGTCTGCCTCCGCGTGGCCGGGCTCGCCGGCGCGGCGCGCGCGCTCGCCGTCGCCGAGCTTCTGCACGCCCATCCGCGGCCGGTCGTCATCGTCGTCGCGTCGCTCGCCGACGCCCACCGCTTCGCGCAGGACCTCAAGTTCTTCGGCGCCCCCGCGTTCGAGTTCCCGGAGCGCGAGCCGCAGCTCTGGAAGGGCGGCCACCATCGCGAGGCGGAAGCCGAGCGCGCGATGATCGTGCGGCGGCTGACGGCGGGCGAGCCGATCGCGGTCGTGGTGACGCCGGCGGCGCTGGACACGCCGCTGCAGGCGCCGGGCGCGTTCCGCGAGGGCACGCTGCGCCTCGCGACGAAGGACAGCCTCGACCGCGAGCTGCTGCTGGAGGCGCTCGAGAAGGCCGGCTACGAGCGCGCCGACACCGTCGTCGAGGTCGGGCAGTGGAGCGCCCGCGGCGGCATCGTCGACGTCTTCTCGCCCATGCATCCGAGCCCGGCGCGGCTGGAGTTCGACGGCGACGACATCGAGTCGATCCGCCTCTTCGATCCGACGACGCAGCGCTCGACGGGGACGCTCGACGAGCTGCTCGTGCTGCCGCTGGTCGCGGTGCCGGAGACGGCTGACGCGGGCGCGACGCGCCTCCTCCAGTATCTGCCCGCCGGCGCGCCCGTCATCGTGGACGCGCCGCGGCTGCTCGACGAGACCTCCGAAGACGCGCCGGGCCGCCGGCCGCTGGTCGAGATCATCGCCGGCCGTCCGCGCGTCGAGCTGGAAATCCTCGCCGCCGGGGAGGCCGACGTCACGCTCGAGGCGCTCTCCGTGGATCCGTACTCGGGCAAGTTCGACCGGCTCGTCGACGACGTCAACCGCTGGCGCGGCGAGGGCTTCACCGTCCGCCTCGTCGCCGCCGATCCGGGCCAGGCCGAGCACCTGCGCGAGATCCTCCACGACCATGATCTCGACACGCGCG
>WNGN01002675.1_pt1 | contig 11988 bp, 10 predicted proteins | sample 5400561 | NCBI WGS metagenome assembly WNGN01 (sample SAMN13153379, study PRJNA577476) | soil metagenome | isolation source: 115 cm soil or saprolite under Garry oak tree replicate 2 | place: USA:California | collected 2016-06-15
GATTCGGACCGAAACCGGTCGAAGAAGGCAAAGAATACGATGTCGACATCAAGGAGATCAGTCGCCGCGGTGAAGGAATCGCGCGCGTCGAAGGTCTTGTTGTCTTCGTACCGAACACCAAACCCGGAGATCACATCAAGATAAAGATCACACGGGTTTCGAACCGCTTCGCTTCAGGCGAAGTCATCCAATAAGGATGCCCAATAAGAGGTAGGGAGAAACCGTGTTTCTCCCAAATCCCCTATTTCTCATTTCTACGAAAGCCTAAAGGCACTATTGCCCGTTAGGGGAACGAGTTTCCTATGACAGACGGGAAGCCGGGCCGCACACGTTGGACCGAAATCCGATCCTTCATCGAAAGACGACCCTGGTCTTTCTTATCTTGGTCAGCTGGCCTGACAGCGCTGGCTTTCATCGTATTCTACGGGCTACAGGCAACAACGAACCCCCAGGTAGGAATACAGTTTGTCCAGTCAGAATGGCCTGATCCCTCGATCTTTCCTTACTTCTATGCCAAACCCATAACCTGGTTCGCGTACTTCAGCTTCGTATACTGGGCGGCGGGCCTCGAATCCAACAAGGAACATTTCCTCAAGCTTTCCCCGAGAGCCCGAAACATGCTCTTCCTCGGCACAGCCCTGGTTGCGTTCGCCTCGTTCTACGAGATCTTCTATAACTTCATGGTCTGGTTGGCGCTCGAAGTTCTAACGACTAATTGCCTACCCTTCCCGTGCAACCCCGATAAAGTGGCAAGCATTTTCGACCTCAAGAGCCCTCTCAATCTGGTTTTCGCGACAAAGATCGTTACAACGGCCTTCGGCTTGTCTATGTACTCGCTATGGTTCCTTCACCGGGTCGATGTGGAGACGGAAAGGCGAAATCAGACCACGACGACAGTCGACACCAATGTGAAGACGCCTTTGGCTATTCCGCCAAGGAAACATATAGAAATCGAGGCTGGCCTTGCTGCCCAGCAACCGATAGACCCAACTAGAGACAAAGCCGGAGTCAATGTTTTAGGAAAAATGGATCTTTGGAATCTTATGATGTAGCCGTTATCGGAGCTGGTCCTGCAGGGGTAATGGCTGCTTGGAAAGCGGCGGAGTCGCACGCGAGGACCGTTCTGATAGAGCGTGAACCCTCTCCGGGGAAGAAGGTTTGTGCCGAGGGAGTACTCGCCGATGCTCTTGTGGACGCGGAGCTCAAGCCTTCGAGCGAGTTTGTATCGAACTACATATCCGGCGCTGTTCTCTATGCCCCCGATGAACAGAAGAAAGTAAACGTGGGCGGCGAAGGCTACATTCTTGACAAGCCCGCTTTTCTTCGAGTCCTATCTGACCGCGCTGAGAAGGCGGGGTCTGAAACAAGATTCGAGACGTCCGTGGAAAATGTCGAGCGAAAAGACGGGTTAATCGAAATTCAGACGAAAAACGGCGGGGAGTCCAGCTCGGTTAGAGCGAGGATTGTCATAGGATGCGATGGCACTGGGTCGATCCTGGCAAGACGATTTTTCCTCCGAAAGAACTACCAAGCGATTACAGCCTTACAATATTCGATGACAGATTGTGTTGTGGAGGATGAGTCAAAGCTCGAAATTTACGTTGGGCATGAAAAGGCGCCGGCTGGGTACATCTGGGTGTTCCCGAAGGGAAAAGGCGATGCAAATGTCGGGATTGGCGTGAAAGGGGCTGGAGCGAAAGTGCTTCTCGACAAGTTCATCGAGAACCACCCGCGAGCCTTTGGATCTGCTAAGATAGAGCGGACCCTTGCCGCCCCCGTCCCAGTTGGAGGAGAGGCTGAGAGTTACATTGCTGACAACATGATGCTATGCGGCGATGCCGCGAGCCAAGTCATACCCCTCACGGGAGCCGGCATACACACTGGTTTAGTCGCGGGAAAGATTGCAGGCGAAGAAGCAGCGATCTCGGCTCTCAAAGGGAACGTGTCTGCGGAGAATTTGCAACGCTACAGAGATAGATTTGACAAGTTGTGGGGAGACCGAATATCCAACAGTTTGAGAGCCTTGGATTCGTTCGAAAGATTCTCTGATAGCGAGTTGAATATCATAACAGGCTTGTTGGAGGGACAGGATCTGGTTGATATGGCGAATGGTTTCAGTCCCACGAAGGCAGTCGGGTTGATGGCGCGACACCCGCTTCTAGCGATGAAGGTCGCCTATCAGCTATTGACAGGATAGAAAGCGGAAAAAATGGGACCCGTCGAAGCTTCTCTCCTTTCAGCGATCAAGGAACAAGGCTGCATTCACTTATCATTGATCGACCCTGAGAAGTTTACAGGACGACTATCGAGGTCACTGGAAGATCTCGAAAGTTGGGGGACTGCCGCGATAATGGTCGGAGGCTCAACTGTCAGGTCAGTTGATCAACTCGACGGGACTGTGAAGAAGATCAAGGAGCTAACCGATCTCCCGATTATTCTCTTTCCGAATGGGCCGGCTGGCGTGAGCCGTTTTGCTGATGCGATATTCTTCATGTCTCTACTCAACTCCTCAACTCCGCGATTTCTGATTCGCGCTCAAGCGACGGGTGCTCCGTCAGTCAAGCGGTTCAAGCTCGAACCGATTCCCCTAGGATACTTGGTAGTGGGAGACTCGAAGAGCGCTGTGAGCTCTGTCGGAAGAGCGAACAGAATCCCATATTCCAAACCAGAGTTAGCAGCCGCATATGCCCTCGCGGCTCAATATCTCGGGATGCGATTCGTCTATCTTGAAGCAGGGAGCGGAGCCGAACACCCGGTAGAAACGAGCATGGTCCACAAGGTCTCATCCGACTTGGACACTCCTGTAATTGTGGGAGGAGGTATTCGAACGCCGGACCAGGCGCGGGCCTTGGCGAAGGCTGGAGCCTCCGCCATCGTCACGGGGACCCTTCTCGAGCAACAAGGACCTGGTCCAGTGAAGAGTATCGTATCCGCCATGAGACGCGTTTAGTGGATGCGTCGTGGCTCAAGAGGCGACTGGAGGCGTAGGTGGTACCGTTAGCGCGTTCAATTTCATTCGAAGAGTAGGCTTTCCCTCGACGCCCGAAGTTGTTTCTGTTCTGCTGACGTTGGCTGTCCTCGCATCTGTTCTCTCCCTTCCATTAGCGGGGATTAGTATTCAAGGTGCGTTCTACTTCCCGCTGGTTGCGGTTGTGATTCCGTCCCTGATTGGCGAGGCGCTAAACTCGACAATGATTCTTCATGGAGACAAGGTTCTGAACTTTCGAAGGCTGATTGGACTTGAGATCCTATCGTGGTTCTTGCTCATAGCGGCATTGCCGCTGGGGGCAATCGCCGGGGTGGCCGTTTCCAATCCAACGTTATGGGTTGACGGATTCTTCACAGTACTGGTCATTTCTTTGCCGGTACGGTTTCTCACAGTTACCTCGATTTCATCGGCCCCGTCTCGGAAGAAATTCTCGGCGTCGGCGTTGCCTCCAACTCTCGCGATTTTGTCCCTTTCGGCATTCGGGCCTGGTATCGGTCTCACAAATTTTGTCAACGCTGTTGCGATACGTGGGATAACCGCTTTCGTCGTGGGCATCGTCCTTTCGGCTGCCGGCGTCTCAAGGATCACGCGGGACGTGGAACGTTTGGGTTCTCCGGAGGTTCGCGATTCTCCTCTAACTCTCTTCAGGGTGTTTCTTCAGCACTGGTTAAGGTCGGATCCTGAGCCTTTAGAAAATCGACTCGGCGCGCTCGGGACGCATGGAATAATCGAGGGCTCGATTCTTGACTTCTCAGGCATCAAAGGTGCTATTGGTAGCGTTGTTGTCTCGAATTTTCATCCGGGCCCTTATCGGGATCTCGGTAGCGGAGGCCTGCCCTCTCGGTTGAAAGCCTCGCTTGAAAGGTCGAAAGGAGGGGTCGTCCAGGTCCCACATGGGATCTCAAATCATCAATTGAACATCGTTTCGCAAAAGGATGTGCAGCGAGTCATAGAGAAGGTTGCAGCCCAATATCCTGTGGGTGCTACGGTTCACGAATCTAGCGCCATGGTTAGGTCCGTGGTAGGCGAGGCTAAAGCATCCGGCCAGGTCTTTGGTAACGTTGCGTTTCTCACATTGACGCTCTCGCCATTGGACATGGAGGACTTGCCTTCCGAGGTTGCTCTTGAGGTCGAACGGGAGGCGCAAGCACGAGGCCTGGAGGCCGTTGTCGCGGATGCTCACAATAGTCTGTCGAATCAAACCTCAATAACCTCTGAACAGGCACGAAAGCTCGTTGAGGCCTCAGTCAAAGTGCTGGACCAGTTGGCTCTCGCCCGCAGATCGCCATTCTGGGCAGGGTCTGCTGCGGACCCTCTAAAGGAGTTTCAGCTTGAAGATGGGATTGGCCCTGGAGGGCTTTCCTCGCTGGTGGTGCGGAATGGAAATCAGGTTGTTGCCTATCTGACCATTGACGGGAATAACATGCATACAGGAACTCGAGAGGCGATACTGGAAGACCTTGAAACGATCGGAATGGCTGATGGCGAGGTAATGACAACTGACACGCATCTCGTGACTGGACTGGTCAGGTCTACTCTCGGATATTACCCGGTTGGCGCCCATCTAGACGTTGGGTTGTTGAAGCAGAAGGCGAGGGAGACCGTTCAGCGTGCGATATCTTCGATGGAAGAATCTACTGCGGGCTTCTCGAAATTCTCGATCGAAGTACGAGTTCTTGGATCAGAGACATTTCAGACCATCACGAGTTTCGTTGGCCGCATTGCAAGACGTATCGGGCGTCAGTTCTTCAGGCTTGAAGCCCTGACTCTTGTTGTGACTCTGATTATCCTGTTCTTCCCGTGAATATCATGGAAGTCGACGAGTCTCTACACTACATGCAGCTTCCACGAGAGGTTATCGTGGGTAAGAATGTTCTCGGCCGAGTTGGAGAGGTTTGCGCACGACTCGGCTTCACTGGCACTGCGCTTGTTGTATCGGGACCCGTAACCTATCCTCTCGCAGGCGAGCCCGTCGCGAAATCAGTTACAAAGGCCGGGTTGAAGGTCGACCATGTCATTGTCAAAGAATCAACCGAGCAAGTTGCGAATCATGTCGTAGAGACGATCAAAAAAGTCAAGGCCTCACTGGTCCTTGGCGTCGGTGGAGGCAAGGATATCGATCTGGCAAAGCTCTCCTCTGCAAAGTCGAAGGTCCCGTTCATGAGCGTTCCAACGGCTGCAAGCCACGACGGCATCGCGAGTCCCTATGCTTCGATCAAGGGAGGTTCAAGGCCTTATTCGATCAGAGCGCAAGCGCCAGTGGCGATTCTTACGGACATTGATGTTATAGCCGATTCTCCCTACAACCTATTGGCCGCTGGCTGTGCTGACATCGTTGCCAAGTTCACAGCCGTTAAGGACTGGCAGCTCGCGCACAAACTGAAGAACGAATACTACGGCGACTATGCTGCCGAGCTCGCAATGATGAGTGCTGAGCTTGTTACCAAGAACGCCAAGGAAATCCTCAAGCGAAACATCGAAGGCGTCCGAACAGTAGTAGAGGCACTCATAAGCTGCGGAGTAGCAATGAGCATCGCAGGAAGCTCCCGACCCTGCAGTGGGTCCGAACACTTGTTCAGCCATGCACTCGACATTGTCGCCGGAGAAACAAGTCTACATGGTGAGAGAACAGGTGTTGGCGCAATCTTGTGCGCTTACCTCCAGGGATCCAACTGGGAAGCAATTCGAACCTTCCTGAAAGAGATTGGAGCTCCCTCAACCGCGAAGGAGCTTAACGTCTCACCTGAACAGGTGGTAAAAGCCCTGACGATGGCTCACAGTCTGCGTCCCGAACGATACACAATTCTCGGAGAGACTGGAGTGGCTGAAGGGGCTGCGGAGAAAGTCGCTCGGACTACAGGCGTCATCGGATAGTATGTTGAAGGCCTCCGCGCGAGCCTACGCGATTCAAGGGCTCGTGAAATACCACGGTCTCCGGAACGAGAAACTCCGACTACCCTTCCACGACAGCATATCTGTCTGCATGAAAGCTCTTCCCACAATCACAACAGTCGCGTTCAACCGAGAGTTGGCAGATGATCGTATCCGGATAAACGGCAAGCCGCCATCCCGGAAAGAACAGGATAGAGTGTTGGCGGTGGTTAACCGTCTCCGGCATTTGTCTCGTTTGGGGTCCTTGAAGGCAAGAATTGAGTCTAGGAACCCTGATGTCAAGGGTAAGGGACTGGGTTTCTCGGCCTCCGGGTTCGCAGCGCTGGGACTCGCAACGGCACGGGCATTGGAGCTGGAGGTCAAGACGCAAGAGTTGTCCGAAGTTGTTAGATTGGGCGCTGGCTCTGCTTCACGGAGCTTGACCGGAGCCTTCTCCATCTGGTACGCGAACAGAAACGGTCGTTCTTATGCGGAGGAGCTTGCATCTGCCAGCTCAATCAAACTAAGAACGATAATTGTTCCGATAGAGTCAGAGATCAAAACGGATAGAGCTCATGCTGATGCTGTCAAGTCTCCATTCTTCAAACCACGGCTGGCTTACCTTCGAGGTATTCTTCCACGGATGAAACGGGCGATTTCACGGAAGGACGTGGATTCCATTGGACGATTAGCTGAGGAGGATACACTCAACCTACATGCAGTCACGATGACGGGTAGAGAGGGGCTGATTCTTCTCAGTCCACTCTCCATAGAAATCATCAGAGAAGTAAGAAGGCTCCGAATCGAAGAGGATCTTCCAGCATGGTTCTCTCTAGACACTGGTCCATCGGTTTTTGTCAACACTACTCGAGACGCTGCCAAGTCAGTACGAAGGAGTCTCAGCAAGATTACAGACAACGTGGTGGTCTCAGATCCAGGTGGACCAGCCGAAATCATCGACAAGCACCTTTTCTAACCACTCAATCGGTTCGAGTCCGCGAGAACTAGATAATCGAATGTCGTCGCAGAAAGGATCCATTGCTGGACTGGCGGATGCCAAAGCTCTGGCTCCGCTTCCAAACGCCGACAAGTACTCGCTGATCGTGACCCGGTTTGCCCCGAACCCCGACTTTGTGCTCCACATTGGATCTCTCCGCGCTGTCTTCCTCTCCCATGACTACGCGAGGATGTACAAAGGCAAATTCATCCTCCGGTTTGAAGATACGGACCCGAGACTGAAGAAGTCTGTTCTCGAGTATTATGGACAGATCGAGAGTGACATGAAATGGCTTGGTTGCCAGTGGGACGAGGAGTACATCATGAGCGATAGAGTCTCGATTTATTATGAGTACGCAGAGAAAGCGCTCGGACAGGGAATCGCATTTGTCTGCACGTGTGAGCCTGACCAGTTCAAGGCGATAATCGAGTCAGGTCGTGCTTGTCCGCATCGGTCGAAGAGTCCGGCCGAGAATCTTGAACAGTGGCACAAGATGCTCAGCGGAGGGCTGAAAGAAGGAGAAGCAGTGGTTCGCGTCAAGACGGAGACAACTCACCCGAATCCAGCGGTTCGAGATTGGCCAGCATTCAGAATAATTGATCCTGAGAAGTATCCACATCCGAGGGTCGGCTCGAAGTACCGGGTGTGGCCGCTGTACAACTTCTCCGCTGCGGTAGACGATCATCTCATGGGAGTTACCCACATCATACGCGGAAAGGAGCACTTGACCAACGCGGTCCGACAGACCTTCCTCTACAAGCACATGGGCTGGTCGTATCCTGAAGCGATCGAGTACGGTCGGTTGAAGATGATAGGCTTCAAGCTGAGCAAGTCAGAGATGGTGAAAGAGCTGGAAGATGGATTGGTCGATGGATTCGATGATCCCAGAATTCCGACTGTTGCATCGCTCAGGAGGAGGGGATACTCGCCTGAGGCGCTGCGAAAGATCGTCCACGAGATGGGTGCTCGTCCGGTTGACGCGACGTTGAGCTGGGACAACATCAACGCTACTAATCGAAAAGAAATCGATAAACTAGCTCACAGGTACAATTTCATCCCTAATCCTGTCCCCATGGACGTGGATCATGTCTCACAAGCGTTCGAAGCTCATCTGCCTCTTCACCCCGAACTTCCATCGCTTGGAAACCGGACGTTGAAAGTGCTACCTCGCGAGGGTATTGCTCGCATCTGGATATCTGGAACCGACCTTCAGGTGTCCGAGAAGTCGAAGATTGTGCGGCTCATGGAACTCTTCAATGTAGAAATTCATTCAACCAATCCAAACATGGTCAAGGCAACGTTTCACAGCCAGGAGTACGCGAAGGCCAGGGAGCTCAAAGCACCCCTAATCCAGTGGGTCCCAGATGAACAACACATCTCGTGTGAAGTGGTCATGCCGGACGCGACGAGGACCAAGGGGTTTGGCGAGACCAACTTGCTGGGAGAGCATGTGGGCGGTATTATTCAGATGGTTAGGTTCGGCTTCGGAAGAATCGATTCAAAGGAAGACCCGTTGACAATCTACTTCGCCCACAAGTAGGCCAGAGCAAATCTCCATTCTGCCGACTATTGTCTATGACTGGTGTTCGCTCATGCGACGCGGGACTCGGTCGCTAAGACCCCCCTATTTCTAGAACAACCGCAGTCTAGCAATGATAATAGGTGAGACAGACCATTCAGGGGATGATCCCCGCTTTAGATGGCTCCGCGAAAAACTCGATTAGCCCAGCGAATTTAGCGATGATCTTGAAGTGACCTCCCGGATTCTAGATCAGGGCTGATAATGGGAGATTTTTTCCCCCGAGCGTAAGCGTGGGTGAAGAACCAGGGAAACCATCCTTTACCTTTTCTATCCTTGAAGTAAAATTATATATACTTCCACGCTTGACGGAGTACAGAGACGTTTACTTGACCGAACCAAAAGACGACATACGAGAGGAAATCCGCGAGGAAATAAGGTCCCTCAAGGATGAGATACGCCACCAGGTATCCCAAGCCCTCGAGAGTTCCGGAACTGGGTCAATTAGGGTTGACCTCCACAAGGACGACATGGCCCAATCCGAACCCTCCTTTGTCGTAGTCAAAGACCTCGTCAGACAGATTCGCGAGAATGTGAAGTCAAGCCTGGCTACGCGAGGAGAGATCGCCGTAGACGAATTGGTCGATAACATGCCAGAGACTACGGCCGCTGACCTCCTGAAGTCACTGGCCAATACCGACAGAATCAAGATGGTGAAAATGCTCTATTCCACAAAGAAGACTTTCTCGGACTTCAAGACAGCCACAGGCCTTGAAGCGGCGTCGGTCAACAATCACTTGAAGAGCCTGTTGAACATGGGGCTAGTTTCGCACAGCGATGAGGGAGGCTACGAGCTCACTAAGAGGGGGAGAATACTCGTCAGGACTTTGGCGCTGATGAGCGAAGCACTCGGAGGAGAGCAAATTGATTGAGATAGGACGCGATTCTAGGATAGCGCAGGCGACGCGGCGAACCGCAACCACATTGGGCGGGATGTCAGCGATTCTTGCCCTGGTCTGGCTGATCCGGGGACCACTCGGAATACAACAGTATTCCGCCTCCATACTCCTCGCTGGTATAGGGCTGTTCTTCCTGGGCAGAGTCTTCCGCACAGAGACCAACTCAGGAGCGGGGAGAGCAGTTGCCAGCTTCCTCTGGAACCTCACGGCTGCGTTTGTCGGGATCATATTGTCGATCTGGATCCTGGGCTGGGTGACATCCTTGCAGTCCGACGTTTATCCAACCATCATTTCAAGCCAGGTCCCCTATCTCGCGGTTGTAGCGATCACAGCGGGTCTTGGAGTGTACGCGGTGCAAAAGCTCGGTCTCACGCGCAAGTGGACGGCAACCCCCTTCATCGTCGCCGAAGGCAAAGGGCCAACAATGGAAGGAACCAAGCTGACTGTGAAACAGGACACGGTAGGGATGCCGATCAGACGTGAGGGACGAACCATCGGATGCGTGCTATTGGGTGAGGTTTCAACCTCGTTCAAGACCCCGATGGGGATGGTCAGCGCATCACTCCCAGGTCCAGTCACTACTGTAGGAATACCATTCCAAGGGAAAACAGTGTCCAGCGACGAGGTCGAGAAGATGACCGGGAAGTCGCCAAACCAGCTGTTTGTAGAATCAAGTGGGCGGGCAGACAATCTGGATGTTGGGCGGATAAGGCTCCGCGACGGTTGCATGGGGGACCGATGGAAGATTGGTCCACTCATCTTCGACTGGGACGGGGACGGCGAGCATCACCCAAGGGAGAGATGGCTGGCGAAGGGAGCGAGTAATGACTATGTGACGACAAATGGTCACCGCGCAACGGCAAAATGGAACGGAAGCACACTCTCCGTGGGGGACGGCTCAATGGAGCTCTCTGCTGGATCCGACAGTTTCTCTTACTCTCCCAAAGAGGTGAGGACGGCATCCCCACTTCACTCGCTTCAGGTCACTGAGGACAAGATCACACTCGACGTTCGAAAGTTCACACTGAAGGTTTCAGGGGAAAGCGTCATCCTCAGAACTGAGGAAAAGACCAGCAGAACAGAATCGAAAGCATTGGCGAATGACTTGCGATCTCTACTGACTGAGACGGCTAAAAAGCAGGTGAGCGATGTTATGGAAGGGTCCCCGATCGACATTGGCGAGATGTTAAACACCACAGAGGAGGTACTTGCGAAATATGATTGAGGAAGTTCCAATGATCCCCGAATCAAAACACGTTGAGACAGGACTCATGAAAGCGATAGTTCGCGAACGATTCGGATCGCCGGACGTTCTCCAGTTGAAGGACATTGAGAAACCTGTCCCTAACGATGTTCGTGGAGTACTAGTAAAGATCTATGCATCATCCGTAAACCCAGCAGACCGGTATGACGTGAATGGGATGTCGTTGTTCTTACGACTCCTCCTGCCCCTGTTTCGAATGGGAGTCGGAGTGCGCCGGCCCAAGGAACGACAGGTCGGGACGGACATCGCCGGCAGAGTCGAAGCAGTTAGCAATAATGTGACGCAGTTCAAACCCGGAGACGAAGTGTACGGCGCCTGCATCGGCGGTTACGCGGAGTATGGAACTGCTAAGGAAAGCAGATTGGCGTTGAAACCAGGGAATCGATCTTTTGAGGAATCCGCTGCCGTCCCAATCGCAGGGTTCACCGCGCTACAGGCCCTCCGCAACCATGGGCACATCAAACCCGGACAGAAGGTATTGGTCAACGGTGCGGGTGGCGGGGTTGGAACATTCGCGGTGCAGATTGCCAAGTCTTTTGGAGCTGAAGTCACAGCGGTGACAAACACTGGGAATCTTGACTTGGCCCGGTCGATAGGCGCAGACCACGTCATCGACTATACCAAAGAAGATTTCACCAGAAAAGGCCAACGTTACGATCTGATCTGTGACATCGCCTCGAACCATTCAATATCTGACTACAAGCGCATAATGAATCCCAACGGGACCTTCGTTGTTGTCGGTTGGAAGGATAAGATCATCATGCGTCTGCTCTATTTTGCAATCCGGAGACCTTTTGCGTCAAGGGGAGACAAGAGGTTCGTGTTCTTCATAGCAAAATCAAACCAGGAAGACCTAGTTACATTGAAGGAGCTTATGGAGGAAGGAAAGATTCTGCCTGTGATCGATAGACGGTACACGTTGAGCGAAACAGCGCAAGCCATCAAGTACCTTGAAGAGGGACATACCCGAGGAAAAGTGATTATCACCATGGATCATGGCGACTCAAACATCCCGTCGAGGGAATGATCGCGATGATCCTTGTCGTCGGTGGCCTGAACGGCTTCATAGGCTCGAACACGACAGAAGCCTTGGTTGAGCATGGGGAGGACTGCGTTGTCACGCGGCACAAGAGCACCGAGGTCCCGGGTTTCCTTCAGAAGCATATTGATCATCGCCATGTGATCGTCGAGCCTGCCGACTCGACGTCAGTTGCGGACTTGCGAAAGATCGGCGACAAGCACAAGATCGATGGGATAGTTAACGTCGCAGGAGGCTTCGCTTCCGGCGACGGTCCGGTGCGGGGTCTCAAGGGATACTTCGACATGCTCGACGCCACCTTCCGAGTGGCACAGGACTGGAAGGTCGAACGAGTGACTTTTTCCAGTACA
>WNGN01002677.1_pt1 | contig 11987 bp, 10 predicted proteins | sample 5400561 | NCBI WGS metagenome assembly WNGN01 (sample SAMN13153379, study PRJNA577476) | soil metagenome | isolation source: 115 cm soil or saprolite under Garry oak tree replicate 2 | place: USA:California | collected 2016-06-15
CCAGCGCGTTGACCTCGGCGGCGGCGAGCACGATGGCGAGGAGAATGAGCGCGCCGACCTTGGCACCGGGCCCGGTCGGATCCGCCATGGCGAGATGGGAGGCCGCCCCCATGAAGAAGAGCATCGGGATCGAGAGCAGCGTGTTCGTGCGCGAGGCGAAGCCGGAGCGCTGGCCCCGCGCGGCGGCGTCTGGAATGGCCTGACCGCCCTTGGAGACTTGCGTGGCGGACGCGATCACGACCTTCTGAGCCGGCCAGATGACGAACCAGACGTTGAACCACATGAGGCTGCCGAGCATCCCGCCGAAGAAGATCTTCCACGCGTAGGCGGACGCGAAGAACTCGCGGATGCCGCCATACCCGCCGAACGCCTCGTGGCCGAACATCTTGTGGATGATGATGAGCCAGCCCGTGATGAAGGTGAACATCGCGCCCCAGCGGAACCACCAGAGCGCCCGCCCGACGAGACTCCCGGCGATCATGCCGGTCCGCACCGGGGCGTCGGCCGTCGCGAAAAACGGTGTCTGGACGAAGTTGAAGTAGTACAGCAGGCCGATCCAGGTGATGCCGGCGAGGAAATGAAACCAGCGCAACAGAAAGAGCCAGCCGTCGCCCGTGAACAGCGCCATCTCACCGCCTCCTAGTTGGGGGCACTCCCTGTGTCCTCGTCCTCGTCGTCTGCGTCGTCCTCTTCGTCTAGAAGGTCCGCCTCCTCTTCGTCGTCGTCGAGGGTCTCGTCATCGTCGAGCTCGTCGAGCTCCTCTGCGTCGTCGTCGGCCACCTCCCCCTCGTCGAGCTCGTCGTCATCGAAGTCGTCGTCGAACTCCTCGTCATCTTCGTCTTCGTCGTCCTTTTCGTCGTCGGCTGGGCTGCGCTCGACAAGCTGGTGCCACGGGTGCGTCCGGAACTGCATGTGAGGGCTCCTCCGGGTGGTTTGCTCGGCGGGATTATAACAAACATCTTCGGTGTCAAGACCGAATCGGGCGAGCGGCGCGCGCGACGACCCTGGGGTAAAATCCGGTCCGGACGTCTTCGGACGTGTCGGCCCGGCGGTGTAGCTCAGCGGCAGAGCAGGGGTCTCATAAGCCCCGTGTCGGAGGTTCGATTCCTCCCACCGCCACCACACTTAACGCGCAGGGTTTTTCTCCGAACGCTCCCGACCGTGTGGGACCCCGATGTTGTCCGGCGACCGCTCGTCCGTCAGTCGCATCGGCCGCGTTCTCTGTTCCGCGTTTGTTGCCGCGATGCCTGATGGATCCGCGGCGCTGTCGATGGCGGTCGTCGCCCTGAACGCCGCCAGACGCCGTCCTATCAGGGAACGCCTGGCGTACCCGCGCGCTGATGACTGCCCCGACCCGTGCCCCAGAGGATTCGCGCGCCCGCCGAGTTCGGAAGGGTGTAGGCGACGGCGCCGCTCGCCACCGTTCCGATGACCAGCTGCAGATCGGCGCTGCCATCGATGTGGGCGATGGTCGGGGCAGCCAGGGCGCCGTTCCAGGCCTTTTCAAGGGCCGGCGCCGGGAGGTCGATTCGGTACAGCTCCTGGCCCAAATAGTTGAGGATGTGAAGCTGCCCGACGCCGCCGGTCGCCTTCTTGGGCCAGGAAGTAAAGATAACCTCGGCGTGGCCGTCGTTGTCCAGGTCGACCACCACCGGCTCGCTCGCGAACCGGAAGTCATCTCCGGGGGCGCCCGTCGTCGGGATCGTATAGGGCCAGCTCCCGTGCTCGGTCTTGTCGAGCCAGTAGGCGTGGACCTTGCCGTCGTAGGAGGGATAGATGATCTCCTTGAAGCCGTCACCATCCAGATCGGCGACCGCCGGGTTGGGGAAGACCATCTCGATGACGTTGTAATCCTCGGAGCGCGGTGCGCTGCCGGGACCGGGCGTCGGGATCACGGTCCAGTCGAAGCCGCTGCCACTCCAGCGCGTGCGATCGAGCCTGAAGATGAATGGCATGTGGTAGAGGCTGGTGTATGGAGCGGTGCCGCAGTTGTAGATGTTGCCGACCACGATCAGCTCGGGGACACCGTCACCGTCGACATCGGCGACGACGGGGGCGCTGTAGTCGAAGCTGGGACGGTGGTCGACGCCGCAGTTGGCGTAGCCGCGCAAGTCCACGGCCTGGTCGACGTGGACACCGACCTCGCTCCAGAATTGGCGCGGGGCGAAGATGGGGTTCACTGTGAGCTGGTTGCCGTTTCGGTCGAAGGCGTTGATGTAGTGCCCGCCGGGGACGAACAACTCCTTGAAGCCGTCGCCGTTCATGTCTGCCACGGTCACGTTCTGGTTCCACATGCCGAAGCTGTCGCCGGGCTCGCCGTCGTGGCGGGCCGGCCAGCCGGGACGGACGGTGCCGTTGGGCGCCAAGACGTTGAGCTGCCGCGCCGTCAGACCAGCGGCTTGACCCACGATGATCTCGAGCTGGCCGCCGGTTTCTAGATCTGTCACGGCCAGGGTGCGGAGCTCGCCGCCGCTGAAGGGGTTCCGTGTCCAGACGACGTTGCCGAAGCGGTTGTAGACGGTTAGCTGGTCGGAGTCGCGGGCGACGACCACCTCGAGGGTCCCGTCTCCCGTCAGGTCCGCGACGGCAATGCCTGGCCAGACCCGGTTGCCGCTTGGCGCGCGCCACTTCAGACTGCCGCTGTCGCCGCGCAGCGCTACGACGTCGTACGAGCCCCAGATCACGGCCGGCTGGCCGTTGCCGTCGAGGTCGGCGACGGCGGGGGAGGAATACCAGCCCCTCTGGCAGTAGGGGCCAGTCAAGCAACCGCCGTACTGCCACTTCAGGACGGGCGCGCTCACGACGGCAACGTTGAAGGTGGCCGTGACCGACTTCGCCGCGGTCATCGTCACCGTACAGATCGTGCCCGAAACCGTATTGCATCCGCTCCAGCTACTGAAGGTCGATCCGGCTGCCGGCGTCGCCGCCAGCGTCACCACCGTTCCGCTGTCGTAGGCGGCCGAGCACGTTGCTCCGCAGTTGATCCCCGGCGGACTCGAGGTCGCCGTGCCGCTGCCGGTCCCCGCGCGGTTGACCGTGAGAGTGAAGCGCTGCGCGGTGAAGGTGGCCGTGACCGACTTCGCCGCAGTCATCGTCACCGTACACGTCGCGCCCGAGACGGTGTCGCATCCGCTCCAGCCATTGAACGTCGACCCGCTCCCCGGCGCCGCCGTCAGCGTCACCACCGTGCCGCGGTCGTAAGGCTCAGAGCAATCCGTCCCGCAGCTGATCCCCGGCGGACTCGAGCTCACGCTGCCGGTGCCGGTGCCTGCTGGGACGACCGAGAGTGTTACGCGGTCCGTCACCGTGAGCGTCGTGCTCGCGCTTGCCCCGGAACCACCGGTTGCCGTGATCGTAGCAGTCCCCGGATTCAGGCCCGTCGCCCGCCCGACCGCGTCAATGGTGGCCACCGCGCCGTTGCTGCTCGTCCACGCCACGCCGGTCCCCGTCACCGTGACCGGGGTGGAGGACCCGGTCGTGGCCCCGTTCCCCAGCTGGCCGAAGTCGTTGTTGGGGCCCACCGCGCCCCAGCACTTCACGGTACCGTTCGCAAGGAGCGCGCAGGTGTGCAGGATGCCGGCGCTGACGGCGACGGCGCCCGTGATTCCGCCCACCCGCACGGGGGTAGACGAGCTCGTGGTGGTCCCGTCCCCGAGCTGCCCTTCGAGGTTCCGGCCCCAGCACTGCACCGTGCCGTCCGAGAGGAGCGCGCAGGTGTGCTGGAACCCGCCGCTAACAGCAGTGGCGCTCGGGAGTCCGGCCACTCGTCCGGGGACGCGCGAACCTATGGTGGTCCCGTTGCCGAGCTGCCCCTCGGCGTTCCGGCCCCAGCACTGCACCGTGCTGTCCCCAAGCAGCGCACAGGTGTGATAGAACCCGCCGCTGACGGCGGCGGCACCGGTGAGTCCACCCACCCGCAAGGGGGTGGACGAGCTCGTGAAAGTCCCGTCGCCGAGTTGGCCGTCGTCGTTCCGTCCCCAGCACTGCGCCGTGCCGTCCCCAAACAGCGCACACGTGTGATAGCCCCCGGCGATAACTGCGGCGGCGCTCGTGATTCCGGTTGCCCGCACCGGGGTGGACGAACAGAAGAACCCAGGGGTCGTCGGGCATTGGCTGCCGGACGGGGTGACGCCGAGCTGCCCGTCGGAGTTCCGCCCCCAGCACCACACCGTGCCATCCCCAAGGAGTGCACAACTGTGGTAACCCCTGGCGGCGACGGCGACGGCGCCGGTGATTCCGACCACGGCGGCTGGCACGGTGGAGATGTTGTTGAAGGTCCCGTCGCCGCGCTGCCCGGAGTCGCCCACCCCCCAGCACTGCACCGTGCCGTCACCCAGGAGCGCGCACGTGTGGGCGTCGCCAGTGACCACGCGGGTCGCGGTGGTCAGGCCTCTGACTGCGACTGGAACCGAGGAGCTGGTCAAGCTCCCGTCGCCGTTGCCGAGCTGCCCGAAGTTGTTCCGCCCCCAGCACTGCACCGCCCCGTCGGGCAGTCGCATACATGTATGCAACCCGCCGGCGGCCACGGCGGTGGGGACGACGGTTCCACTCGCCGTAAACTGCGGCGTCTGGCCCACGCTAATGGTGGGATTCGCTGGCGTGACGGTGATGCCTTGCGCGGCGACCTCTCCTCTGGGCCCGGCGCAGACGAGCATCAAGGCCGCCAAGACGGCGCAGGATTTCGCCCATCTGTATCTCTGGTCTCTCTGCTCTCCTCCCAAACGTGTCCCGGTAATCCGGCCCCCTTTGTCACTCTCCGGGATTGGTACGGTTGTCCCCACGATCCTGGAATCGCAAGCGGGACGAGGGCAATCAGGTTGAACCATGAATTGCCATCGGAGTATTCACCCCCCTGACCGATGTGCCGCCCGGGTGCCGGTACTCTCGGTTCGGGAAATCTCCGGATCGTCGGTCAGGGGTTGCCCGGAGGCTGATTCCCGTTCTTCCTGCTCCGCACCTACGCCTTTCCCGGTGTTACACTCGGAGACGAAATGACGGACATCCTGGTGGAGCACGACGGCCCCGTCGCGACGGTGGTCTTCAACCGTCCGAAGGTGCGCAACGCGATCAGCCTTGCCATGTGGACCGAGCTCGCGCGGGTCACCGAGGGCCTGGCGAAGGACGACTCGGTGCGCGCCATCGTCTATCGCGGCGCCGGTCGAGAGGCGTTCGCCTCCGGCGCCGACATCTCCGAGTTCAAGGAGCACCGCAAGGACACGGCGACCGCGCTCCGCTACAACGCCCAGACGTCCGCAGCCTACACGGCCATCCGAGAGTGCCCGAAGCCGACCGTCGCGATGGTCTTCGGCTTCTGCATGGGCGGTGCGATGGCCGTCGCCATGGCCTGCGACCTGCGCTTCGCCGCGGAGGGCTCGAAGTTCGGCATCCCCGCAGCGCGGCTCAGCATCATCTACGGCGCCGACGCGGTCGGCCAGCTCGTGGACCTCGTGGGCCCCGCCTACGCGAAGGACATCCTCTACTCCGCCCGGACCGTCGGGGACCGCGAGGCGCTCGCGATGGGCCTGATCCAGCGGCTCCTGCCGCCTGACGAGCTCGAGGCGCACGCCTACGACTATCTGCGGAAAGTCGCCGACAACGCGCCCCTGTCCGTGCGGGGCGCCAAGTTGACGATCGAGTCGTACCTCCTCGGGCTGACCGAAGAGCGTCGCGCGAAGCTGAAGGAGCTGGCGCTCGAGGCGTTCGAGAGCGAGGACTATAAGGAGGGGACGCGGGCGTTCCTCGAGAAGCGGGCGCCCAAGTTTCAGGGGCGTTAGCCCCCAGCGTGCGGCTCGCCTTCCTCACCTCCACGCCGCTCTCGGCCATCGCGGGCAGCGGCACCTTCGTCGCCCTGGACGGCCTGGTCCGGGGCCTCGAGCGTCTCGGCCACGTCGCGCGCATTCGCCCCTTGCGCGTGCGGACCACCTTTCATACCCTCGACCGCTGGCTCTACAATGTGGGCGTCCTCCTCTCGCCGCCCGAGTGCGACGTGATCGTCGGCGTTGACCTCGACGGGTTCCTCTGGGCGCGATCGCGGCGCCGCCCGTTCGTCGTCATGCTCAAGGGCATCATCGCCGACGAGCTCAGGAACGAGCGCGGGCTCGTCCGGACGCTCCTGAGGGTCCAGGCCCACTGGGAGCGGCTCAACACCGGGCGCGCCGACCGCGTCGTCGTCCCGAGCCGCTACTCGGCGTCCGTGGCCGGCGAGGTGTACGGCGTCCCGCCGGAGAAGCTGGCGGTCGTGCCGGAGCCGATCGACCTCGCGGAGTGGCGGCGGCGCTTCGCGCGCGCCGACCGGCGGCCGGCGACCCGACCGACCGTGCTCTCGGTGGCGCGGATGTATCCGCGCAAGCGGCTCGCGGATCTGCTCGAGGCCGTCCGGATCCTCCGCGCGCGAATCCCACGGGTCCAGGTTCGCATCGTAGGGGAAGGGCCGGAATCCGTGCGCCTGCGCGCGCTCCACCGCCGGCTCGGCCTCGGGGACACCGTCGTATTCTTGGGAGAGGTCCAGCGGACGGCGCTGGCGGTAGAATATGTGAGCGCGCACTGCTTCTGCCTGCCGACCGTGCAGGAAGGGTTCGGCATCGTGTTCGCAGAGGCGATGGCGGCCGGGCTGCCCGTGGTCGGGTGCCGGGCGGCGGCCGTTCCGGAAATCGTCGAGGATCGCCGGACGGGCCTCCTCGTGAACCCGGGAAGCCCGGACGCGCTCGCGACGGCCATGGAGACACTCCTGATGAACGAAGCGCTCCGGAAGGAGCTCGGCGCCGCGGGGACGCGGCGGGTGGAGGCGTTCGACCTCGAACGCGTCGCCCAGCGCTTCGTCGAGATCCTGCCGTGAGCGGGGACCTCGCGTACAGCACTCGGCGCTTCACCTTCGCCGCGGCCCACCGCTACGCGGTCGAGGAGTGGTCGCCAGAGGAGAACGAGCGCGTCTTCGGCCGCCTCACGGTGGCTCACGGCCACAATTACATGCTCGACATCACGATCCGGGGGCCGATCGATCCACAGACGGGGATGGTGATCGACCTCGGCGAGCTCAAGCGGATCGTCGGCGAGACCGTGGTCGAGCGCTTCGACCATGCGGACCTGAACGCCGACGCGCTCTTTCGCGGGCGGGTGCCGACGACCGAGAACCTCGCGATCGTCGTGTGGGACCTCCTCGCGCCGAAGCTCGGCGCCGACCGGCTCTGGCAGGTTCGCGTGTGGGAGGACCCCACGCTCTACGTCGATTACCGGGGGGCCTGATGGTCGCGCTGACGCGTGTCTATCACTTCAGCGCGGCCCACCAGCTCGCCAACCCCGCGCTCTCGCCCGAGCGTAACGCCGCGCTGTACGGCGACTGCCACCGGCGCCACGGCCACAACTACTACCTCGAGGTCACGGTGGCCGGGCGCCCCGACCCCGTGACGGGCATGGCGGTCGACCTCGGACGGCTCGACGACACGGTGAACGGTGCGGTGCTCGCCCAGGTGGATCACCGCTCGCTCGAGGAGGTCCCGGCGCTCCGCGGGGTCATCACGACCGGCGAGAGCCTCGCGCGCGCGTTCTGGCGGATCCTGGCGCCGGCGCTGCCGACCGGTGCGCTCAGGCGCGTGGCCGTCGTCGAGACGGCGAAGAACCGCTTCGAATACGAAGGCGGCGTGGGATGATCGAGAAGCTGATCGAGCAGCTCTTGAAGGAGCTCGGCCAGGACGTGAACCGCGAGGGGCTCGAGAAGACGCCCGAGCGCGTCGCGAAGGCGTTGCGCTACCTCACGTCGGGCTACGACAAGGACGTCAAGCAAGTCTTGAACGACGCCATGTTCGTCGAGGACTACGACGAGATGGTGATCGTCAAGGACATCGACTTTTTTTCTGTCTGCGAACATCATATGATCCCATTTTTTGGCAAGGCCCACGTCGCGTACATGCCGCGCAAGAAGATCGTCGGGCTCTCGAAGATCCCACGGCTCGTCGAGATGTACAGCCGCCGGCTGCAGGTGCAGGAGCGGCTCACGACCCAGATCGCGAACACGCTCAACGAGGCGCTCCAGCCGCGCGGCGTGGCGGTGGTCATGGAGGCCATCCACCTGTGTATGCTGATGCGCGGGGTGGAGAAGCAGAACTCGAAGGCGGTCACCTCCGCGATGCTCGGCTCCTTCCGCGACCGGCCCGAGACGCGGGCCGAGTTCATGGAGCTGATCAAGTCGGGCCGGGGGCTCCAGATTTGACGGAGGCACGGCGCGCGCTCGAGGAGCAAGTCGCGCTCGTCACGGGCGCCGGGCGCGGGATCGGCCGGGCGATCGCCATCGCGCTCGCCACGGAGGGCGCGGCGGTCGTGCTCGCGGCCCGGACGCGGCAGCAGCTCGCCGAGGTCGCGGCCGAGATCCGAGAGCGCGGCGGCCGGGCGCTCGCGGTCCCGACCGACGTCACACAGGACACCGCGGTGGAGGCGCTCGTCGAGCAGACGATGGCCGAGTTCGGGCGCCTGGACGTGCTGGTGACGGCCGCGGGCACCGCGTCGTTCGGGCCGGTGGCCGGGGCGAAGCCCGCCGACTGGGACGCGATGCTCGCGGTGAACTTCCGCGCGGTGATGGTGTGCTGCTGCGCCGTGCTGCCGGCGATGATGCACCAGCGCCGCGGCACGATTCTGAACATCGCCTCCGTGGCCGCCCAGCGCTTCATCCCCGGCGCCGCCGCCTACGCGGCGACCAAGGCGGGCGTGGTCGCCTGGAGCCGGGTGCTCCGCGAAGAGATCCGTGCCGAGGGCGTGCGCGTCGGCGTCCTCGTGCCGGGCGCCGTGGACACGCCGCTCTGGGACGCGATTCCGCAGGGGCCGGATCGGAGCCGGATGCTGCGACCCGAGGACGTGGCGCGCGCGGCCGTCCTCATGGTGACGCTGCCGCCCAGCGCCGCGCTCGAGGAGCTCACCCTCCTGCCCGCCGCCGGCATCCTGTGATACGATGATTCCGTCGGCATTACCGGAAGGGTCGCCGATTCGGGAGGATCGAATGGTCACGATGACTGACACGGCCGCGAAGAAGATCTCGGAGCTGCGCCTCGAGGAGGGCAAGCCCGAGTGGGGGCTCCGGATCCGCATCGTGGGCGGTGGCTGCTCCGGCATGTCGTACGAGCTCGGCTGGGAGGACCAGCCGCAGCCCGACGACGACGTCGTCGAGGCGCAGGGCGTCAAGGTCTACATCGACCGGCACAGCGCCCCGTATCTCAGCGGCAGCGAGATCGACTACGTGGACAACAGCATGCTCGGCGCCGGCTTCGCGATCAAAAATCCGAACGTGAAGTCGAGCTGCGGCTGCGGCCAGTCCCACCGGTTCTAGCAGCAGCACCCGCCGTGCGCATCCGGGTCCGCCTCTTCGCCCGGTACCGTGAAGCCGCAGGGCGGGAGCGGATCGAGCTCGAGCTTCCCGAGGGCGAGACGGTCGAGTCGGCGTGGTCGGCCGTGACCGAGCGTCTTCCCGAGCTCGCGCGCTACCGCCCGTACACGCTGTTCGCGGTCGGCCACGAGTACGTCACCCCCACCCATCGGCTCCGCCCCGACGACGAGCTCAGCCTCTTCCCGCCGGTGAGCGGCGGCGCCGGGGGGGACACCTACCGGGTCGTCGCGGCGCCACTCTCGCCGGACGCGATCGCGTCGGCGGTCGACGACCCGGGCGCCGGCGGCATCGTCATCTTCTCGGGCGTCGTGCGGAACGAGACGGAGGGGCGGTCCGTGAAGTTCCTCGAGTACGAGGCGCATGCGCCGATGGCGGAGGCGAAGATGCGCGAGATCGGCGAGGGAATCCGCGCGCGCTGGCCCGGGGTGCGGCGGGTGGCGATGCTCCACCGCGTCGGCCGGCTCGAGATCGGTGAGTCGAGCGTGCTCATCGCCGTGTCGGCGGCGCACCGCGCGGAGGCGTTCGAGGCGTGCCGGCACGCGATCGACACGCTCAAGCGGACGGTGCCCGTCTGGAAGAAGGAGCACTTCGAGGACGGCGAGGTCTGGGTCGGTCTCCAGAGCGGATAGCCTCGTGACCGTGCTCGAGCGGGTCGAGCGCACCATTCGCCGCCACGCGATGCTTGCGGGCGGCGAATGTGTCTTGGTCGCCGTGTCGGGTGGCGCCGACTCCGTCGCCCTCCTGCACGCGCTGACGACGCTCGCCCCCGCGTGGAGCCTCCGGCTCCATGCGATCCACGTCGACCACGGGCTGCGCGTCGATTCCGCGCGGGACGCCAAGGTCGTGCGCCGGCTCGGCGAGCGGTTCGGCGTTCCCGTCGAGGTCGTCGCGGTGACCGTCGAGCGCCGCGGATCGCTCGAGGCCGCGGCACGCGCCGCGCGCTACGCGGCGCTCACCACGTGCGCCGACCGCGTCGGAGCGACGCGCATCGCGCTCGGCCATACCGCGGACGACCAGGCCGAGACCGTGCTGATGCGCGTTCTCCAGGGCACCGGCATGCGGGGACTCGCGGGAATCCCGCCGGTCCGCGACCGGATCATCCGCCCGCTGATCGAGTGCCGACACGCCGACCTCGTCGCCGAGGTACGGCGGGCCGGGCTCGAGTGGGTCGAGGATCCGTCCAACCAGGACCGGAAATTCTTGAGAAACCGGATCCGTCACGAGTTCCTGCCGTGGCTCACCGAGTCGTATGGCCCGGAGATGCCCGACGCACTCGTTCGAGTCGCGACGGCGGCGCGGGCCACGGTCGGGGCGCTCGATCGGATCGCGGCGTCCGAGCTCGAGCGGCTCGCCGAGACCGCCGAGGGCGCCGTGATCTTGCCGCTCGAGCCGCTGCGCGGACTGCCGCGCGACGTGGCCGGCGAGGTGTTGCGCCAGGCGGCGGCGCGGCTCGGGAGCCGCGCCCCGCTGAGGGCGTGGGCGCACCGCGGGCTGCGGCGCCTGCTCGCCACGCCGCCGCCGCGGCACCGATTCAGGATCGGCGCCGTCACGCTCGAGGTGAGCGGCCCACGCCTCCGTCTGGCGCTCGGCGCATTGCCCCCCCTCACCGAGCGCCGCGTGACCGTGCCCGGGCGGCTCGCCCTGCCGGAGATCGGACGTACGCTCGAGGCGACGCTCTCGGACGCCGATGGGTTTGTGATCCCCGACGATCCGGGGCGTGTCGTGTTCGACGCCGACCTGCTGCCCACCGCGTTCGTGGTGCGGCCGCGGCGTGCGGGCGACCGCTTCACACCCTTTGGCGGCGTCGAGCGGAAGCTGAAGGACTTCCTGATCGACGCCAAGGTGCCCCGCTGGGAGCGCGACCGTGTCCCGATCGTCGAGGCGGCGGGGGAGATCGTGTGGCTCGGGGGGATCCGGCGGGGCGTGGCGGCGCCGGTCGTCACGCGCACGCGCCGCGTCCTCGAGCTGGCACTCGTCGCGCTGGCGGAGCCGCGTGTCGCCCGGTAAAATCATGGATCTCGGTGGTTGATGAAAACGCCACTCGCACTCCTCCTGATTGTCCTGTCCACGCTGCCGGCGTACGCCGAGCCGCGGACGCAGCCGACGCTCGACCCGCGTGCCCTGCTCCACGCCCTGGAGGAGGCCTTCACCACGGTCGCCGACCGCGTCACGCCGGCGGTCGTCAACGTGAGCACCGTGCCCCGCAAGCAGTCCGCCGAGGAAACGCCCGAGCGGTTCCGCGAGTTCTTCGGCGAGGAGTTCTACGAGCGCTTCTTCCGCCGGCGCCCGCGGGAGGACACGCGGGCGAGCGGCTCCGGCGTGACGGTGGATCCGCGAGGATACATCTTGACGAACAACCACGTCATCGAGAACGCTCAGGACATCACCGTGCGCCTCTCGGACGGTCGGAAGTTCACCGCGAAGCTCGTGGGTCGCGATCCGAAGACCGACCTCGCCGTGCTCAAGGTGGAGGCGCCGTCGCCGCTGCCGGCCGCGGAGCTCGGCGACTCCGACCACCTCCGCGTCGGACAGTGGGCGATCGCGATCGGGAACCCGTTCGGCCTCGATCGCACGGTGACGGTCGGGATCATCTCGGCGACGGCGCGCAACCGCGTCG
>WNGN01002681.1_pt1 | contig 11983 bp, 17 predicted proteins | sample 5400561 | NCBI WGS metagenome assembly WNGN01 (sample SAMN13153379, study PRJNA577476) | soil metagenome | isolation source: 115 cm soil or saprolite under Garry oak tree replicate 2 | place: USA:California | collected 2016-06-15
TTCCAATTTCCGACGTCGCCGACCAGCTTCACGACGATCTCCTCGTGAAGCGGCTCACAGACAGCGACAACACAGGATTTTCGAACGACTTAGAAAAAGGAGCAAGCGTGGACGAGGTACCGAAAACCGCCTCTGGGGGTTTTTTCTACAGCCTCGTTAGCCGCCTGGGTACACCATGCCCGGAATCGTAGTCGAGATAAAACCAGTCACAGTGGTAATGACCAGTATCGAGTTCATGCAGTATGGCAACCACTATCTTGATGCAGCTGAGTACCTCTACGCGAAAGAACCCGACACCTGGTTTGACCCCCTTCCGTATCAGCTGCTCTGCCAATCTCTCGAGCTATATTTGAAGTCGTTTATTTGGTTAGTCGACCGTCTTAGTCGCAAGACCATAAAGAACAAGTACCGTCACGATATCGTAAAACTGTGGCGCCATGCTAAGGAACGTGGAATCTCCCGCTACTGCAAACCAGCGAAGGCGCACGATCAAACATTAGCGCTACTCGGCCCGTACTATAAAGATCGAAAATTCGCCTATCTTGATCTCTCGATGTCCTGGGAAGGTATCCCGCAAATACGCGCACATCCCGAAGCAAAAAGCGTAATCACGCAGCTCTGCAAAGAACTGAGAAAATCGTTGCACAAGCCAATCCTAAACGCGAGTTAGTATTTTGTAAACAATCCGTCGGAGTCACTCATGAAAAGTTTGTCAAGTGCACCTCACCACCGAACCAGGTTGAACCGATACCTTCGGTTTCATCTTGTGGCGAACCCACCGGAGTGTTAACGGTCTCAAACGACCAAATCGGTCAGTCACTCATTCGTGCTCTTCGGCACATTATTGAATTCGACTCCGGTCTCCTAATCAGGCACTTGAACGGGAAATCAAGGGTCAGAGTTTTACTTGTAGACTTTCTTGCTGCTTCTTTCGTTCATCCCGCACAGGCGTTTTTGAATTCGACCCAACAACTTCTTGCTCGCGATTGCCGCGCCGTCGCGCAGTGCGCGCAGCTTGGCCCGGCGATTTACGGATGGACGCGCGCAGAAAAGGTGGGGGCCAGGTCTTGCAATCACACATATTACTGCATGCCTTCGGGGATGTATTGAATGACATATCCCGCCGGATCATCCATGTAGGTTCCTTGGCTTCCGCTGGGCGTGCGGCCTTTGGCCTCTATTTCGACTGGCTGCCGATGAAGTCGAGCACGGCGCGATTGAAGATCTCCGGCTGCTCCCAGTACGACGAGTGCCCGGCCTCGGGCATCAGCGCCAGCCGGCTGTTCGGAATCTCGGCTGCGATCATTCGCGAGATCGACGGCGGCGTCGACAGGTCCGCAGTGCCGGCGATCAGCAGCGTCGGCAGCTTGAGCTCCTTGAGCTTCGCCTGCGTGATCTCATTCCTGAGCGTTTGCCGATATTCGGAGCCGATCAGCGCCTTGTGCTCGAGCTCCATCCACGCCTTCACGCCGGCAGGGTTTGCTGCTCGGTATGACGGACCGAGCTCGCGAAATTCGGCCGGCATTTTCTCCCAGCCCTCTGGGCGAATGAACGCCGCCGCCACACCGAAGGAATTGCTGGAAATCGTCAGGCTCAGGAGCCGGTCCTAGTAGGAGAACGCGAAGTCCGACGCGATGCTGCCGCCGGCCGCCGACGCCACCACATGAATCGTCCAAGGCCCAGGACATCCGCGAGGTGCCTAAGGTCCTCGGAGCTGATACTTCCAGCGGCAACAGGGACTCGATGCCGAGGAAAAATTTCGCAAAGCGTCTAGATCTTTTCCCACGAAATCAAACAGACGCCGAGAATAACCAAAAGCACCGCGGCGATTTTCCGCAGCGTAAGCTGTTCGACGTCTTTGAGAAACAAGGCCGAGAGCGGCAGGATGAAAAGCGAAGAGCCGTTGATGAGCGGCGACATGAGCGAAACGCGCTCCATGCTAAGCGCGGTGTAGGCGAACACGTAAGAGAGAAAGTTGATGAATCCGGCGGCGGCGAAGAGCGCGAAGCCGCGCCCTACGGATTTGCCGAGCGGCTGTTTTTCCTCAAAGGCGATATAGATGAGAGACATGGTGACGAACGAGGTGGTCGCCGCAATCGCGGCACCCACGATCGGTGAATCGATGTGCAATAGGCCGAAGCGGACCAGGTTGTCGCGGCTGGCGAAGAGAAAGGCGGATGTAAGCGGAAACAAAAGGTCACTCGTGGGCCAAGTCTTGGTCGCGCCCTTCCACGAGAGGGCGATAATCCCGGCAACGATGGAAAATGTGCCGAGAAGATTGGTTATGGTGGGTCGTTCTTGGAGAAATAAAATGGCGAAGCAGGTGGCGAAGAGCGGCGTGGTATTGGTCAAACACGAAGTGATCGACGCGCCAAGCCGCTCCATGCCCTTGAACATGAAAAAACGCGCGACACCGGGGACGAATATGCCGACCAGAACAAAAATGAGATTGGCCGGAGTCCAAAGATCGACCAGCTCGACGAACAGGACGATATAGAGCCAAAGAAAGAGCGCATTCAGGCCTAGGTTGGTCAGCAGACCGCGAAAGTAATCGATCAACAGCACTCCCCGGTTGATGAGGATCATGGACGCGGCGAACCAAAAAGAAGCAAATAGACCGAGGATGATGGGGAGCATGCGTGTTTTGGCCGACCTTATCCCGGAAAGGCAAAAGTAAAAAGTAAAAAATTAAAACGGCAAACCGGCCTCCGCAAGCGGAATTCTTAGTTGCTAGTTTCAAGTTTCTCGTTTCCAGTTCCAACTTAGCCATATCGCAAACAATTAGCCGCCTTTGCGGCTGATTTCCTATAAAAGCTTATTCCGGCGACGGTTATTTGCGGGCTGCGAGTGGCCGCACTTGATCGCCGAGGCTTCTTGCGGTGATTACAGAGCCCGGATTCATGGGCAATCCGGCAGAGCTCAATGCCTCCGCTACCCAGGTGTTGCACGTGCGGAGGACGCTGAATTTGCCTTCTGCAGAATAGAACCTGGCATTCGAGGAAAGGCCTGGTCGGGCCTCGGCCGGCACTGCCGGATGCGATCGCGAAAGAGTATCAGATACAAATTTGACCAGTCGCTGGAAGGCCTCCTCCGACAGGCCGATTTCTATAATCTCAGCATTGGGAAAAAGGTTTTCCATAGCGTCGTTTAGGCCAACAACGTGAAGAACGCTCCCGCCTGACCAGAACGCGGCCTTGAGCGCCAAGCCCAGCCCTGGGTCCGGAGCCGGAAAATAGTCCCTGTCTCCCCAGCTGAATTCCAAATACTCGGCATCAGGAAAATCCCTAAGCTCGGGCAAGCTAGCAGCAGAAATATCAGTCTTTTTTATTACTATACCCGAATGCCAGCTGTCGTGAACGATAAAAACGCTCTTGACTTGCTTCCCCTCTTCACGAAAGGGGATTTCCGTAGTCGGGTTCGAACAGGCATGAGTCAAAAAGACTACAAGGAATATCCGGCGAGCAAGCTCCCGCCGGAGTTGCTTTAAGGGGGCCACGCAGCCAAATATCGCGTCGCCCATCGGAAAATCAATACGGGTCAGTGACTAGCAGACCCTGTTCAACGTGACGCGGTGAAATGGCCGCATCCCTCAAGCCCCTGTACGAACAGCATGTCAAAACAAACCAACAGGCTCTCCTCTCTCCGCTCGCTTTATGTCGTCAACGATCTTGTCTAACAGTTCATCGACTGTTTTTGGTCCGATGTCGAAGAGCACCGATCACTTCTCGCCTTTCGTTTCCTCTTGTCGCCTGAGCCCGGCCCTCACGCGGGTCGGACCAACGCAAGGTGTTGATTCAGTGGCAGAGGATTGCATATATAGCCTTCCCTGGAGGCTTAGCACCCAGTTTTTGACCCCAGAATGGGTGCTCTAAGACACAATCATCAATGCCACGCGCCAACCGCCATTTCTTGCCCGGCTACGTCTGGCACATCACTCATCGCTGCCATCGAAAAAAATTTCCTGCTGAAGTTCGCGCGCGACCGGCGCCGTTATTTGCGCTGGGTGTTCGAAGCCAAAAAACACTTCGGCCTTTCAGTGCTGGATTACATGGTCACGTCTAACCATATTCATCTTCTGATCAAGGACACCGGCCCAAACGCTATTGCCCGAAGCATGCAGTTGATTGCGGGCCGCACCGCCCAAGAATACAACCAGCGAAAGCCGCGGCAGGGAGCGTTTTGGGAGGACCGTTATCATGCTACCGCTATCGAAACCGACGAGCACCTGCATCGCTGTCTCGTGTACATTGATTTAAATATGGTTCGCACAGGTCTGGTCGATCATCCTGTAAAGTGGGAGCACAGCGGCTATCATGAGATTCAACAACCGCCCAAACGCTACGCGGTGATCGATTTACCAGGATTAGTTGCGTTGTGCGGCTTCTCGAAACTGGCGGATTTTCAACGAGCCCATTGCCAATGGATAGAGGCAGCTCTTCAGGGCGACTTGGCGGTGCGAGACACGCGGTGGTCGGAAGCGGTTGCAGTCGGCAGCCTGGCTTTTGTCGAGAAGATCAAAGGCGAACTCGGAGTCAAAGCACTGCATCGTGACATTGAGCAATTAGATGGAATCTATGCGTTGCGAGAACCCGGTGAAGCTTACAGGACCAATTTCGACACCCAAAATGAGTCGCTAAGGCCAGAAAACACGCTCCCATGGGAGAGAATTGCTGAGGTTCCAGCAATTTAGCGTGGTCCGACCCCGCACACCGGCTCGCAGGGTGGTGCGTTTCTGAGTCTGGATATACCTGCGGGTGATATCTGGATATACCGCCAGCTCGCGAGCGTTTGCGATCAACGGCCGTGCTGAGATGCTGGCGGTGAAGCCGTCGTTGGATCGCTCGCTGGACGTGATAGAAACGTACCCAATCAGAATGAGATGGACAAAAATGTACAAAATGGTTCTTCTTTGTACTTTAAGGTATTCTTTGGCATTTGAAAGTGCCTCAATATCCTCGTTTTTACAATGGCACTGGTTTTGCGCAGTATCTTTATGGAGCGACCCGACTTCGATCACCAACAGCCGTAGGTTATGCCACGCCTTGATTGTTGCGCCCGGATGCAGTTTATCCCGGTGTGCATCTCGCCTCCGACATTCAAGTTAGTTGGCCGCAAGGTAACAGGAACCTGGGTGGCATTAAAAACTGCCCCAGCTAGTATCGGGGCTCGTATGATAACTTGCCGAGAATGCGGCAAACCCTCCATGTATCAGCTCTCTAACGGTGCAGTGATCTGCTTAGAGTGCATGGACCGATTTCAGCTTGAGCAAAATACAGCGAGGATTAACTTCTTGTTGGGCGAAGTGGAGTCCATTACCGGGGCAGCGGTTGGAAGTATAGGGTCGCGAATTGAGATTACCAAAGTAGTCCAGCGCCAACCGATAACGTTTAACAATATCAGAGTAGATCAGAGTGTCGTCGGCGCGATTAACACCGGGCAGGCGCAGGCAATTGATGTAGCTCTGAGTTACGTAAAACAAAACGGCGATCCCGCCTTATCTGAATTGCTTCAGGAGTTCGCCCAAGCTGTACTGGACAGTAGGGAACTTGACCAGGCCATACGCAAAGCCATTGTCGAACAACTATTCTTTTTGATCTCGCAAGTCTTGGCAAAGTCTGAGCAGAAACGGCCCGCCATTGTCAGCGCAGTCCTCAAAAGCGTAAAAGAAGCCCTGTCCGCATTCTCTGGTTTGGTAATACTGTGGGAAAAGTTGGAGCCTGTTTTACGTCAGGCCTTGAGTTGATAGTCCAGGCGGGTCCGACTTCACTTTCGTTGATTGTTAACAGCCAGGAGCCCCGATTTTTGTCTTTGAACGCCGTTAGCCTCGGCTAGCGAGCAAATCTGCTACTCCCTGTAGTCGAAAAGGTTCTCGTGAGCTCCGAGCATCTTCTGAACCTGATCAATGGACTCCTCGATCTCGCCAAGATCGAAGCCGGACGCATGAATTGACTCTCTAAAAATGTGATTTCATAAGCTTCAGTTTGTGGCATACCATTGCGGTAGGAGCCGGATGCCATGAACAAGAAGATCCTCTGGCTGGTCACGATTCTCCTTGTCTGGCATGGCGCTCGCCACATCGTTTTTTAAAATAGAAAGGAGGATAAAGGAGGACACAAACCACTTGAACATTATGCAGAGCGCTAGATCATTATTTTTGGCAGCGCTGGTTTTAATCTCAAGTCTGATAGCCGGATGCGGGTGTTTAGCCGCTCAAAGCTATGCTCAACCTGCCTGCCAAAAATACCAGACGTATTGGCCGTTCAATCCTGGCACAGAGTAAGGAGTATAGTGATTGAGGAAGGTCTCATCACGCGAGAAGAGTTCATGGCGAAAATCGCGCAGGAGCGGGAAACGCATCAACGAATATGCAGAGAATGAGGTAATTGCTGTCAATGATGGCTTCAGATCAGCAAAAACGAGAACAAGAGATAGAACGGCTCGCGCGTGAAATAGGCCGCCTGATCCGGGAGACAGACCCGGAAAGCCAGGAGGAACTTAGAGAGGCCGCCACCGCCATCATGCGGGAGGAGGCGCATCAAACCCAAGAAACGACGCACCCGGAACGTCGGCGGGCGATGAATCCATTGGCAGCCGGTTTGTGGTGATAGGAGCGGGCCTCGCGTTCATCATGCCGCCAGTGGGATTGGTGCTTATCGTTGTCGGGTTCTTTGCCATCGTTTGGGGCGTTGTTATTACCTGGTTCAAAAAGTAGCGTGGAACTTGCCAACCTTCCGTGCTGGGTCAAGCGCATTCTATTCTTGGTCGTAACCCACATAATCGCCTTTGCTGAGGGATACTATCTGATACCGTTCGGACTGGATTGGCTGTTGCCAACGGCGGGCAAATCCATCTTTCTTGCGGTGCTGTGGTTCCGTGAGTATTGGAGCTGTTCCTAATGTGCGGAAGATATGACTTCACCCCAGGTGAGTTCAGAGAGATCCGCATCCGTTGGAATCTCGATAGCCGATGGCGTCCGAAGTGCGGGAGCTTTGCCAATGGGGCCTTGTGCCCGCGTGGGCTAAAGATCCGGCTATGGGAAACCAGATGATCAACGCCCGTCCTGAGATGCTCGCGGTGAAGCCGTCCTTGGATCGCTCGCTGGACGTGATAGAAACGTACCCAATAAGAATGAGATGGACAAAAATGTACAAAATGGTTCTTCTTTGTACTTTAAGGTATTCTTTGGCATTTGAAAGTGCCTCAATATCCTCGTTTTTGGGATGGCACCCCTCTTGCGCATAGTTCTTTCCGGAGCGACCCCATCACCGCAGTCGTAGTTGTGCCACGCCTTGATTGTTGCGCCCGGATGCAGTTTATCCCGGTGTGTATCCCGCCTCCGACATTCAAGTAAGTTGGCCGCAAGTAACAGGAATCTGGGTGGAAAAAACTGCCCCAGCTAGTATCTAAAGCGTTTATCTTTTCAAAGAGGGACAAAATGCCGATGTCTGCTGACAAAGGACCTCAAGCCAGGCTCCTAAAAGAGATCTATGAACTGAACGCTAGAAGGCGGAAATTGGAGGACGCAATCAGGAGCCTGGACGCGGTGAATAACTCTCTACAAGAGGCGGCGGCGCTACGGGACATCGACGCCCACAAAAGTCAGCGTTCCCTGCCGGCGAAATTTTCTTACCGTTAATGTGCTTTAGTACGGAGAATTCCGGAGAAGGCTTCCGATTTCCGTAACGGATGCCACGCTTCTTCAATATTGTACAGCGAATTAGTGAGGTCGTCATTTGCCTCCATCTTTTTTGTCTTGAAGCTCCCGGAGATTCTCTAGGCGCTTAATGGCTCTCGCTCGGCATTTACAACACGCCAAGATAGAAAACGACACGTCTCGACAGTCCGGACAATTTAGGTGGCCACAGAGTAAACATCTCATTCGTAGAACAGGCCACTCTGGTCGCTTGATCATTGGTGAATCCGGTTTCATCTTTAGTTTCATTGCCGCTATCGGTGAGTTTTGAGCGGTGATCACGGGAGGTTACACCGACCACCCCATTAAGCCGGTCGCTTAAGCCGCCTTAAGTCGTTCATCGACCCACGCTTTAGCGGTTTCAACTGCGAAAGTTTCAGCCTCTTGCTTGGCCACGAACGAAGGAACTGAATGGGTTATGGTATGAGACCCACGCCCGGCGGCTGACCACCAGCTTATGTCAACGATTGGTAGTCCTGTATCTTTGTCGAAAAGGCCAGTGGCAATGATCAGAAAATCTTTATAGAGGAACGTGGCCATCACATCTCCGCATCGTCGGGAGGCGTGAAAAGGTCCGAAAATCTGGACGGTGAGACTGAGATTTCCTTCGCTGATCGGTGAGCAGAGTCACTTTTCAAAGTGCTCGCCCTGATCAGCAGCAGCCCCCAGATTAGGAATAAAATCCCGAACAGCAGGACACGCCAGCTGCTGTCAACACCGAACAAAAAAAAGATGACCACTGCGCTAACGAGCGCAAAGAGTCCCACACCGACAAACACCAATGCGATCTGAGAACACAGCGTCCTTTTTTCCGGTTCTGATGACATCTTCAAACCTTTAAGCGCTCGCTGGGCGTGCATTCTAAATGGGTGAACTCTTGAGGATTGACCCATACCTGCGCCATAGCCACCGAAAGCCAGTCAATGACAAGAGCGACAGTGAGCAAGATCACCTTTTTCATAAGTGCCTCCCATTTATTGAACGTTGGTATGAAGGGGAGCAACGGAGATGCCATCCTCTGAGGCGAATCTAATCAAGAGCTTACGACCATAAGCCTACCGTCAGCTACTGACACGGTACGGCGGTGTTGCCGGGGATTGTCATTGACAGCTAACCCCGGCTGGCGTTATAGGTGCGCCACGCCATTCACTGCAACAGAGAGGGCTTGCCGCGACCTTCACTTGAGAATAACCAAGGAGGTCCGAAAATGCCTTACGCCAAATCTTTACGGGCCATCGGTCAGTCCCTGGAAATGCTCCGCGTTCAAGCATTTAGGTTAGAGAGAGAGGGCGATTCTTATTTAGTGCGGAGCCAATCCCTAAGAGGGACCCGGAATAGTCTCGCCGAGACTGTTTCGGATTCAGGAACCGACCAGGAAAGTATCCAGTTAACCGGGGGTGATGGATGGCTGTGTTATGGGCCTCTCGATATTGCACGACTCGATGCGCAAGGACAGAGAAAAAGACAAAATCTCGGTTTCGCACAAATGCGTGGGGATAAGCTATCTCAGCTTTTACGTACACTGGGTGACCACTTGGACAGAAAAGAGGCGACCGCCTTTCAGATCTCATGGACTCCTGATTCTGTATCGGTTGACTATCGAATGCCGGATGAGCTCCATGAGCGCAAAGATTTCACCATCGAGCGACTGCACAAACTCGCTTTGCATTCGAGATTCCGAAGGTCGAACCGTAACGCCTTAATCGGCTCCCGGAAATTCCGCCGCTAATTTTTAATCTTGACGCTTTCGCATTACGAGCAGAAAATAGCCCGCTGTGGCCCTTCGCATAGCACATCGCCGTCAGGCTTGGACGTGGTCCATTCCCGGTATCATCCTTGTTGCGCTGGTCGCCGCTTTGTTTAATCCGCCAGACCAAAGCGTAACGTCCGGCGATTTCGATGTTGGCGAGCGGGTGGTTGATGGCGATACTTTGTTACTGGCAAGCGGTGAGCGCGTCCGTCTCATTGGCGTTGATACGCCTGAGACCAAGCACCCAAAGAAGCGGTAGAATACTTCGGCAAGGAAGCGAGCGCCTTCACCCAGCGCATGGTGGAAGGAAGGCGGGTGCGGTTGGAATTCGACCAGGGGAACACAGCAAGCGGCCACAAGGACCGTTACGGGCGAACGCTGGCTTATGTGTTTCTGGAGGATGGCGCTTTGCTAAACGCCGAGATCATCAAGCAAGGCTACGGCCACGCCTACACGCAACTTCCTTTCTCGCGGATGGAAGAGTTTAGGTGGCTGGAGCGTGAAGTGCGAGAGCAGCGAAGAGGGCTTTGGGCTCAGTGATTAGGCGCTGGACAACCGGCGATCAACAACGGTAAAAGAGCGGGCATGCGTTACAAAGTCATCGCCTTCTTACTTATCGTTTCAATTGCAGCTCATCTCGCCCAGGCGCAGCAGCCGAAGAAAATGCCGCGCATCGGTTATCTCGCTGCTGACCCCCGGGCACCTACCCGCGAGGCGTTTCGGCAAGGACTGAGAGATTTTGGCTACGTTGAAGGCCAAAGCATCTTCATCGAGTGGCGCTTCACCGAGGGTAAGCCTGATCGATTTCCTGAGTTTGCGACCGAATTGGTTCGACTCAAGGTTGACGCGATCGTCTCGGGCAACTCCAGTGCCGTCGCGATTCTTCAGCGCGCGACGACGACGATCCCGATCGTCATGGCAACCTATGGTGGCGATCCTGTGGCTGATGGCATCGTGACGAGCTACGCCAAGCCGGGAGGGAACATCACCGGAGTGAGCTCGCTGGCTCCGGAGCTGAGCGGAAAACAGCTCGAACTTCTCAAAGAAACGCTGCCCAAATTATCCCGACTAGCGGTGATGTGGAATCCGGATGATTCTGTGGCGCGGGTCCAGTGGCAAGAGTTACAAACCGCTGCCGGAGCCCTCGGAGTCCACCTTTTATCCCTGGAGGTTAAGGCCTCGACCGAACTTGACAAAGCGACTGAAGCTGTGGAGCGGGGACGGGTAGATGCTCTCGTGGTGCCCCGTGGCGGATTATCCTATCTTCTTCGAAAGCAGATTGTAGCCCTAGCGGAAAAACACCGGCTGCCCGGGATGTACTTCGCCAGCGAGTTTGTCGAGGCGGGCGGCCTAATGAGCTACTCGGGAAATAATGAGGCTCAGTATCGCCGCGCCGCGTATTTTGTGGACAAAATTCTGAAAGGAACTAAGCCGGCCGATATACCTGTGGAGGCACCGACAAAGTTTGAGCTGGTGATCAATTTAAAAACAGCCAAACAGATCGGCCTGACGATTCCTGAGTCGGTGCTGTTCCGGGCGGACAAGGTGATCAGATGACAGAAGCCGGAAGGTAAGGTCAGATGTCAGAGAAAAAGCAGGAACGAAACCGATGAGCAAAAAAATCACCGGCCTTGCTCTAGGCGCTTTGCTCTTAGCTCTTTGCTTTCCCGCCGAGGCGCAGCAGGCGAAGAAAATCCCTCGGATAGCTTACTTAGGTATCGGCTCCGCGTTGAATCCGGGACCGAAACCAGGAGATGATGCCTTAGCGCGGTTAGGGGGGCTCCGGCGAGGTCTGCGCGAGCTTGGCTATGTGGAGGGAAAGAACATTATTATTGAGTATCGCACTGCGGCAGGAAAGCGAGATCGAGTTGCGGGCCTCGTCGCCGAACTGGTCCACCTCAAAACTGACGTCATCGTTTGGGCTGCGGGACCCGAAGAAGCCAGGCAAACAAAGGCAATCCCGATTGTTTACGTTGCTACAACCGATATAGTGGCAACGGGGCTTGTGGAGAGCCTGGCACGGCCAGGCGGTAACATCACGGGCCTCGCCTCCCTTGCACCTGAGTTAGGTGGCAAACGGTTAGAACTTCTTAAGGAGAGCGTTCCAAAGCTATCTCGGGTGGCGTTCCTATTTGATCCAACCACTTCATCCAACGCGGTTGAATTGGAGCAGTTACGCGGCCCGGCTGCCGCGTTGGGCGTCACGCTTCGAACTGTAGAGGCGCGAGGTCCCGCTGACATCGAAAGTGCATTCTCGATAATGATCCGAGAGCGGGTCGAAGGATTTACTACCGCCTCGGGTCCCGTTAACAATACCAATCGGAAACCGATTATCGAAATGGCCACAAAAAACAGACTGCCGGCGGTTTACCACCAAAACCTGTTTGTCGAAGGCGGCGGCCTCATGTCCTACGGGCCAGACATTAACGATAACTACCGACGGGCCGCTACATATGTAGACAAGATCCTGAAAGGTGCCAAGCCCGCAGAACTGCCAGTGGAGCGGCCGACGAAGTTCGAGTTTGTAATCAATCTCACGA
>WNGN01006313.1_pt1 | contig 11983 bp, 10 predicted proteins | sample 5400561 | NCBI WGS metagenome assembly WNGN01 (sample SAMN13153379, study PRJNA577476) | soil metagenome | isolation source: 115 cm soil or saprolite under Garry oak tree replicate 2 | place: USA:California | collected 2016-06-15
CTGGCCGACCGATATCCCTGGCTCCATGTCCACGCGGTCGTCGGCGACTTCGAGCGGCACCTGGCCCGCCTGCCGCTGCCCGTCGGCCGTCGGCTGGCCCTCTTCCTCGGCAGCACGATCGGCAACTTCGATTCCCTCCCCAGGCAGGCGCTGCTCGCCCAGATCCGCCACCTCCTGGGCGCCGACGGCCGGCTGCTGCTGGGTGTGGACCTCGTGAAGGACCACGACGAGCTGAACGCCGCCTACGATGACGCCGCCGGCATCACCGCCGAGTTCAATCGCAACATCCTGCGCGTCGTCAATCGCGCGGTCGACGCCGACTTCATTCCCGAGAAGTGGCGTCATCACGCCTTCTACAACGCCACGGCCAGCCGGATCGAGATGCACCTGCTCGCCGACGAGCCTCAGCGCGTGATCTTGCGCAAGCTCGGCGTCAAGCTCGACTTCGACCGCGGCGAGGGGATCTGGACCGAGAACTCCTACAAGTTCACGCGCGAGTCGACCGAGGCGATGCTGGCCGAGGCGGGCCTCGCGCTCGAGGAGTGGTACACCGACGCCGGGTGCAGGTTCGGCCTCGTCCTGGCACGGCCGGCCGAGTCGGCATGACGACGCCGGTCCCCCGCACGCTCTACGTCCACGACGATCTCTCCGCCGAATTGAAGGCTCATGGCGCGCACGCGCAACAGCTCGGTGAGGCGCTCTTCGAGCGCCTGCGTGCCGACGAGCGCATCGTCGTCCTGACGCTCGACGAGCAACTCGACGCGCTGGTCGCGCGTGGCCAGCACGTCCCGTTCGCCGCGGCGGTCGGCATCGGCCGCGCCGGCGCCCGGGTGGCGGCGCAGGTCCATGGACGCACGGGCTGGTTCCCCCTGATCCACGCGGTGAACCTGTGGCGCGAGGAGGACGACGCCGGCGGCTATGCGCTGGCCGGCTCCGCGACGCTCGCGTCGCAGCTCGCCCGCATCGCCGATGCGGACTCGATCGCCGTCGTCGACGACACGATCTTCTCCGGCCTCACCATGCGCGCGGTGCTCGAGGCGCTGCCGCCCCGACGGAACCGCCGCGTCCACGCCTTCTGTCTGCGTGCCGTCGCCGAGAGCCTGCCCGGCGTGGCCGCGCTGGCGCCGGTGTCGGCCGGTGTCGCCGCCGCGGGTCGGATTCTCGAGGACGTGAGCTTCATCAATGCCAGCGGCCTCGTCCGCCGCGGAGCCATCCGCCGCGCCGGGCAGGCGTCGCTGGCGTTCTTCGAGCGCCCCGAGTGGATGGAGGCCTGGTTTCCCGGCTACACCGAGGCCATCGTCAGGCTGTGCCGCGAGCTCCACGAAGCGGTCGAGGCACCACGAGCCGATCGAGCGCCTCGAACGCGACGTGGATCGCCAGCGCCATCAGCGCGGCCGGGATCGCGCCGGCCAGGATCATCCTCACATCGTTCAGCGCCAGGCCGGTGACGATCAGCGTCCCGTAGCCGCCGCCGCCGATGAACGCGGCGAGCGTCGCCGTGCCGACCGTGAGCACGGCGGCGGTCTTGATCCCCGCCATGATCGTCACCGACGCCAGCGGTAGCTCGATCCACGCCAATCGCTGCCAGCGGCCGAGCTGCATGACCGCCGCCATGTCGACGAGCTGGCGGTCGAGGCTGCTCACACCGGCGTAGGTGTTGCGGACGATCGGCAGCAGCGCATAGAGGCTGAGCGCCACCAGCGCCGGCACTCTGCCGATGCCGAAGAGCGGGATCATGAAGGCGAGCAGCGCCAGCGCCGGGATCGTCTGCAGCACGCCGACGCTCATCAGCTCGACCTGGCCGACGACCCGGTGGCGCGCGGCGACGAGGCCGAGCGGCAGTCCGATCGCGACCGCGACTGCCAGCGAGATTCCCACGAGGGCCAGATGCTCCAGCGTGAGCCGGCCGACGTCGCGGATCAGATCGTGCCGGCGCGCGGGTTGCCCGGCGTCACGATCGCCGAGAAACGTCGCGGCCGTCTGGGCGAACGTCCGGTGTTCCACCTCGACGTCGGCGTTGAGTCGGACCATCGTCAGGCGGTCGATCCGTCCCGCCAGCCGCTCTCGCAGCGCGCTCCACGTGCGCGGCAACCGCTCGGGCAGCGACGCGCGAGCGAGGAGGACGGCCGCGTACTGGGGAAAGAAGTGGCGGTCGTCCTCCAGGACGACGAGGTCGTACCGCGCCAGCTGCCCGTCGGTCGAGAACACATCGATGACGTCGACGTGGCCACTGGCAACCGCCTGATAGGTCAGCGCGTGCTCCATGCCGGTCACGCGCGTGAGCGGGAGCCCGTAGTGCCGGCGCAATCCCCGCCAGCCATCGTCACGGTCGATGAAGCCCGGGTCGAAGGCCGCCGTGAGCCCGGGGTGTCGTGCGAGGTCGCTGATCGTGCGCAGCCCGAGCCGCGTGGCGGTGGCGCGGGCGACGGCCAGCGCGTATGTGTTGGCGAAGCCCAGCGGGTCGCTGATCGTCAGGCCGAGCGGCCGGAGCCGCGAGCGCAGCGCGTCTATCGTGGTCACCGACGCGTCCTTCAGGATGGCGCGGCTGATGGTCCCCGTGTACTCCGGGTAAACGTCGATCTCGCCGCTCGCCAGCGCGCCGAAGGCGATACCGGTTCCGCCCAGGCCGAAGCGCCGCTCGACCGACGCCTCAGACACCTCCTCGATCACCCGGGCCACGATCTCGGCAACGACGTAGCTTTCGGTGAACGACTTCGACCCGACGCGGACCGGCGTCGCCGCCGGCGCGGCGGCCCGGCCGAACATGGCGAGCGCGATGCCGACCACGGTGAGCCCGATGATGAAGGCGCCAGCGCGGCGTGGCGTCATGTCAGAGGTACGCGGTCATGTCGGGGGGCGGCGCCTGGGCGCGCAGGAACTCGGCGACGTACCGCTCGGCCGGCCGCCGCGCGAGGTCCTCGAAGGTGCCTTCCTGCACGACGCGGCCGTTGTCGAGCAGCGTGATCGTCGACCCGAACAGGAACGCCTCGCGCACGTCGTGGGTGACGAACAGCACGGTCTTTCCGAGCTCACGGAAGATCGCGACGAGATGCGTCTGCAACTCGGCGCGCGAGATCGGATCGAGCGCACCGAGCGGCTCATCGAGCAGCAGGACCGGCGGGTCGAGCATCAGCGCGCGCGCCAGGCCTACGCGCTGGCGCTGGCCACCGCTCAGCTCCGCGGGGTAGAGATCGAGCAGGTCGGGATCGAGAGCCACGAGCTTGGCCAGGACGTCGAGGCGCTCGGCCATGCGCGCCGTGCTCCACTCCTGGGCACGCGCCGGCAGCGTCGCGTTCTGCCGCGCGGTGAGGTGCGGATACAGCGCGCCTTCCTGAACGACGTAGCCCATGCCGCCGTCCACCGAGATCTCGCCGTGATCAGGACGGAGCAGGCCGAGGATCAGCCGGAGGATGGTGGACTTGCCGGAGCCGCTCGACCCGAGCAGGATGCGCGTGGTACCGCGCGCGACGGTCAGTGACACGTGGTCGACCGCCACGCGGGCGCCGAACGTCTTGGTGACGTCGCGGAGGGCGAGCATGGTCCCAAAGGGCTCGCCGCACCCGGCGCGCGCCCGGAGCGGATGATACCCGAGCCGCGGTCAGCCCGACACAGCGTGGTCGCGCACGTCGGCGAGACGCCGCTCGAGGTCGGCGCGCTCGATCAATCCGATCAGCCGGAGTAGGCGTCGTAGCAGTAGACGATGACGGCCCGGTCGCGGCTCAGGCGATGCGCCTCTGACGGGAGCAACATCTGCGCCAGCGTGCTCCGGTTACCGCGGCGCCGCCGACGGGTCTGTCGCCCCGCGGCCTTCTGGACTGATCAGCCGGCGGAGATACGGACTGTCGGCGATCACCGCGCGAGTCTTCGGCCCGATCGCGAGCTCGTAGCTCGACGACCGGCCAGGAGGCGGGTATGGCCAGTACACCTCGACGAACGCGGGTTGGAGGTAGAAGCCGCCGAGCACGGCCAGGTAGTCACGCAGTCCCTCCAGGCCGGCCGCCGGCGCGCCGTTGACGAAGCACGACGGACACCAGGCGGTCACCGTCCGGACGTCGAAGAGGGTGACGGGGACCTGATCGGCCCTGAGCCGGGACACTTTCGCGTACTCGGTGATCGGATAGTCGTCGGTCAACGGCGGATAGATGTCGGTGGCGCGCGCGAGCGTCTCGGCGGATCCGGCGAAGGTCCCCGCGATCTCGACGAGCGAGCCGAGCCCGATCGCCCGCATGTCATCCCGGACGGCAGGCGCACCGGCGAGCCTGGCGCGGAGCTTCGCGGGCTGAAGCTCGAGCCGCGGGCCGTTGGTGCCCATCAGGATGAAGTCGGTCATCGTCCCCGAGAGCAGCACCGCCTGCGGAAACACCTCGACGAACGCGCGCACCATCTCGAGCGTCGCCTCGGCGGGAGCCTGAGGGAGCGGCAGCCACTGGGTGAGGTAGCCGCCGGGCTTGAGCCGGCTGCGCGCCAGCGCGTAGAAGTCCCGCGAGTAGAGCGAGGCCACGCCGGCGAACAGGATCGGCGGCGGCTCGAGCGTGATCAGATCGTACGTTCCCGGCGGTTGCATCCGGAGGTGATGGCGGCCGTCGTTGACGTAGACCGACAGCCGGGGATCGTCGATGACGTCGTGGTTGGTCGCCGAGAACCAGCGGGCGTGCTCGAGGATCTGGCGGGAGATGTCCACGACCTCGAGCCGGCGGACCGACGGGTGCAGCGACGCTGCGTGGAGCGTGTTGCCGACGCCGAAGCAGATGACGACGACGCGCTCGGGCGCGTCCATCGAGAGCAGCGGCAGATGAGCGAAGGCGCGCATGTACCGCTGGCTGTCCGCGCTCGTCCCCGACATCAGGTGGCCGTTGGTCATGAGCGCCCGGCCCTGCCCCGGCACGTCGGTGACCGTCACGATCTCGGTGATGCCTTCGCTCACGTGGAGCCGGCGCTCGTTCGGGCCGGGCGGCCAGAGCGCGTGATCGAGGAGATGGCGCGCGGGCAACGCGATCCACAGCGCGATGGCCGTCGCCGTCGCAGCCAGGGTCAGCGCGAACGCCGCGGCGGCCGGCCGCCGATGGCGAGCGGAAACGGGGCCGACGCCGAACGCGACATAGAGGGGCACGATGGCGAGGGCAGCGACGACGACCAGCACCGTCACGCTCCCCTGCATGCCGAGGCGCGGGAGCAGGACGAATCCCGCCGCCAGCGCTCCCGCCAGTGCGCCCACCGTGTTGGCGAGATACAGGAGTCCCGCACGGCGCCCCACCACGCGCTCGGCGTCCTGGATGCAGGCGTTGGCCAGCGGATAGGCGAAGCCCATGGCGAGCGCCGGGATTCCGAGCTCACGCAGGAGCGGGCGCACGACGAGCCACAGCTCGAGCGCGTCGCGCCGCCACCCCGAGCTCGCCAGGTACGCGGGATAGGCGGCGGTCTGCTCGGCCAGGTCTCGGCCGAAGTCGGCCGTGGCCAGGCCCGCCAGGGTGGAGATCACGAAGACGCCCTGAGCGAGCATGTAGAGCATCGCCGGGCGCCCGAACCGCGCGTGCAGGAACCCGCCAGCGATGGAGCCGATCCAGATGCCGGCAAGAATCACGGTGAGGATCAGCGACAGCACCGATCGAAGGCTTCCCGCGAGCACGTTCACGTGTCGGAACCAGACGATCTCGATGCCCATTGCGGCAAAACCGGAGAGCACGATGGCGGCTCCGGTCAGTGCCACCACGCGTGACGAATCGGACGGCGCCGGCTGGAATCGCTCGGCTGTCGCCCCGGCCTGATCCGGCGCTCGCGACTGGCGCGACGCCAGGCGGAGCGCTCCCGCCGCGGCGACGAGGTTCAGCAACACCGCGATCATCTGCGTGGCCTGGAGCCCGCCGGCCGGGATGAACGCGTAATCGGTCAGGAAGCAGCCCAACGCGGCGCCGGCCGTGTTCGCGCCGTACAGCGCGCCGATCCTCCGGCCGGCGCTCTCGACGTCGCGGCGGACGACGTGACGGATCAGCACCGTGAGCGTGCCGCCCATGAGCAGCGTGATGGGCACGAGCACGGCGACGGCGATCGCATATCGCGCCAGATGGGATCCGGGAGACAGCACGTACCAGCCACGAGCGTCCTGCGAGTACGACGAGATGGCCGCGGCGACGGCGCCGAGACGCGGCAGCAGCAGCGACACCAGGAATCCCAGCACGCCGATGCCGAGCTCGAAGTATCCGTAGGTCGCGAGCAGTGACTCGGGCCGGGCCGCGTATCGACGATCGGCCCACCGGCCGGCGACGTAGCCGCCGAAGCCGAGGCCGGCCATGAACACGGCGACGACGAGCGATGCGGAGTAGAGGGTGTTGCCGAAGACGTTGCCGAACTCGCGGACCCAGACGACCTGGTAGATCAGGCCGCTGGCACCCGACAGGAAGAACAGCAGGCAGAGGCGCACCACCGCTGTCGTCACTGTAGGAAGCCGCGGCGGACGAAGTCAAGAAACGTATCGGGCGGCGCGTCGCCTTGACACCACCCCGGGGCCTCGCATAACGTCGCGCTTACCCTGAGTTCGGTCTTCTGTATTCGCGGAGGTCGTCATGGCGACACGGCGCGAGTTCCTGACCGTCACCGCTTCCACCCTGGCCGGCGCGGCGCTGACCCCCCGGAGTGCGATGGGCGCTCCCAAATCCATGACCGTGGTCCGCGAGAGCTCGTTCATCAAGCCGTTCGACGACTACTTCGCCAAGACGCTGGCCGGGGAGTACGAGAAGAGCACCGGGATCAAGATCAATTACGAGGCGGTGAGCGTGGGCGGCATGCTCACGCGCTTGACGACCATCGCCGAGACCAAAGCCGGGCCTGAGATCGCGATGACGGCGCTGAACTGGCCTCACCTCTTCGACAAGAGCCTCGTGGATGTCAGCGACATCGCCGGCGAGATCGGCAAGCAGCTCGGCGGCTGGCACGAAAACGTCCTCGAAGTCCTCGTCGTGAACAAGAAGTGGAAGGCACTGCCCTGGGGCAACATCGGCCAGCTCGAGGTGTATCGCACCGACTGGTTCAAGGAAGTGGGCGTGAACAAGTTCCCCGAGACCTGGGAAGACCTGCTCGCGGCGGGCCGGCTCCTCAAGAAAAAGGGCCATCCGTTCGGCTTCGAGTTGGGTCACGGCTTCGGCGACAACCACGGCTGGCTCTATCCGCTGTTCTGGTCGTACGGAGGCCGAGAAGTCGACCGCGACGGCAAGACCGTGGTCATCGACTCGGCCGAGACGGCGAAGGCCGTCGACTTCTGCCGGAAGTTTTACCAGGAGACGATGTTCGAGGACGTGCTGGGCTGGACCGACGTGAACAACAACAAGGCGTTCTTCGGTGAGCAGATCTCCTGCACCAACAACGCCTCGTCGATCCTCGAGGTGGGCTTGCGCCAGTTCCCGGACATCGCCAAGGTCACCGACCACGCGATGAACCCGTCGGGTCCGAAGGGCCGCTTCCACGTCCTGAACGCCGTCTCGCACGCGGTCCTGACCCACGCCCCCGACCAGGCGGCCGCCAAGGCCTTCCTGCGCTGGCTCTACGACGACAAGCAGATGTCGCGCTGGCTCGCCTCCGCGAACGCCTACTACGCGCCGTTCCTCCACGGCTACGACAATCACCCGATGTGGAACGTGGAGCCGCGCTACCTGCCCTACAAGGAATGCCTCAAGACGTCGCGGCCGCACACGTGGCCGGGGCCGCAAGGTCAGGCCGCCTCCGAGAGCGTCGCCAAGTACGTGCTGGTCGACATGTTCGCCAAGGCATGTCGCGGCGATTCGACCAAGGACGTCGTCGCCACCGCGGCCACTCAGCTCAAGCAGATCTACAAAGCGAAGTAGCCGATGGCCGTCGGTCCCGCGTCCGTCGCCCGGGCGTCACTCGCCGGTCGGGCGACCTCGCGGCGGAGCCTGCTCGAGCGCGAGAGCGTCTTCAGCTGGGTGATGCTGGCGCCGGGTGTCCTCTTCCTCCTCGCATTCGTCGCGTACCCGTTCCTCTACGGCATCTTCCTGAGCCTGCAGGACCGCCGGGTGGCCAGCGCCGGCACTTTCGTGGGCCTGGCCAACTTCGTCGCGCAGACACAGGACGCCGTCTTCTGCGACGCCGTCTTCTGGCAGGTCACACGGAACACGTTCATCTATACGATCGTGGCCACGCTCCTCAAGATGACGGGCGGCCTCGCCATGGCGCTCGTCATCAACCAGCAGTTCCGCGGCAAGAATCTCGCCCGCGCCCTCCTGCTCCTGCCGTTCATCGTCCCGACCGTGCTGTCCACCGTCGCCTGGATGTGGATCTTCGACCCGACGTTCAGCGTGATCAACTGGACGCTCCGCCACACGGGCCTCGTGACGGAGAACTTTTCGTGGCTCGGCAATGCCACGCTCGCCTTGGTGTCGATCATCATCGTCAATACGTGGCGCGGCCTGCCCTTCTACGGCATCACGCTCCTGGCCGGGCTCCAGACGATTTCGCCCGACCTCTACGAGGCGGCGGCCATCGACGGCGCCAGCGTGACCCAGCGCTTCTGGCACATCACGATGCCGGTGATCAAGCCCGTGCTGATCATCGTCACGATGTTCTCCGCGATCTTCACGTTCTCGTGGCCCTGGCCATGCTGCCGGCGCTCGGGCTTCTGATCGTCGCCCTCACGCTCTACCTCCGGCGGGAATGATGGTCACAAGCGGTGGGGGGTGTCGGGCCGGGGAGCCCGAGGGGGCGACAGCCCCTTCGGTCGCGCATTCTGCGCTCGCTCCCCCCGACATCGAATAATGGTCGGCGGCAAGGGTCTCGGGGCGCGGACACTCCGGCTGTATCTGCCCCTCGGCTTCTTCCTGGTGGCGATGTTGTTCCCGTTCTACTGGATGGCGATCACCTCCATCAAGCCGAATCGCGAGCTGTACAGCCAGAAAATCATGCCGCTGGTCGTCCATCAGCCGACGCTCACGCACTACATCGAGCTGTTCGACGGGACCAATTTCCTCACGTGGACGTACAACACGATGCTGGTGGCCGTCGTCACCACCGTCGTCTCGCTCGTGCTCGGCGTAATGCTGGGCTATCCGCTGGCGCGGATGAACTTTCCCGGGGCCGCCATCGTCGCCATCGGCGTCGCGGCAACCTACCTCGTGCCTCAGCCGCTGCTCTTCATCCCGATGGCAGACATCATCAACAAGCTCGACCTCGGCAACACGCTGTCGGCGGTGATGCTGACCTACCCGACGCTCCTCATCCCGTTCTGCGCGTGGCTGCTCATGGGCTACTTCAAGAGCGTGCCGCGGGAGCTCGAAGAGGCGGCGCGGATCGACGGCGCGACGCGCTTCCAGGCGATGCTGCGGGTGGTGCTGCCGCTCTGCACACCGGGCCTGCTCTCGGCCGGCATCTTCGCGTTCACGCTCGCCCAGAACGAGTTCCTCTATGCGCTGATCTTCCTGACCAAGAGCGAGGTGCGCACGGTGCCGGTCGGCGCCATCACCGAGCTGATCCGCGGCGACGTCTTCTACTGGGGCCAGCTCATGGCCGCCGCGCTGCTCGGCTCGATCCCGGTGGCCATCATCTACTCGTTCTTCGTCGATTATTACGTCGCGGGGCTGACGGCGGGGTCGGTGAAGAACTAGCCGTCTCGCTCTGGAGACATCGCCGGAAGACTGGACGCTGAATACCATGGAAACGATGGGTCTCTTTCGAGTGATCGGGCGTCTCACAGGTCCCACCGGGATCAGCGAGGACGTCGAGTTGCTCGTGGACACCGACGCGACACTTCTGGTCGTTCTCACCCACTGGCCGAGAGACTGGAGCTGGCCGCGCGGCGCACTCAAGCCGTCCTGATCGCGGGAGAGCACCGAGCGTCCTGGCCCGTCGCAGAAGTTAGACTCGCACTCGACAGCGCCGAAGTCGCGACGCCCTGCTTCATCGCGCCGAGTGGTCCCGCCCCGCTTGGCGCCGTCGCTCTCGAGAGCCTTTTTCTGGCCGTCGATCCCGTCGCCAAGCGCCTCGTCCCGATGGAAGGCTTCGCCCTCGCCGCGACATCTCGCTGACCCAGCGTCGGGCGTTAGCGCGCGGGGGCCGAGCGGCGCCGCCGAGAGAACCGTACCTCGTGCAACGCGGCGAGCAGCGCGTCGAGGGCCGGCGTGCGGGGCTTGTCGCGGCGGAGGATGATGCCGCGCTGATGGATGAGCGGCGGGTCGAGCGACAGGGCGACCACGCCGCCGCTGCCGGCCCGGGCCTCGCCGTCGACGGTGAAATGCGAGACGATCGACAGGCCGAGCCCCGCCCCGACCAGCTTCTTGATCGCCTCGGTATTGCCGAGCTCCATCACGGCTCGGGGCGCGACGCCGGCTCGATGGAACCAGTCCTCGATCACCCGGTGCACCGTTCCGCCGCGCTCGAAGAGGATCAACGGATGCTCGGCCAGCTCGGCGGCGGTGATGCGCCGGCGCGGCCGCCACGGCGCCCGCCGGGGCGCGATGGCCACCTGCTCGTCCTCGCAGAACGGCAGCACGGTCAGCTCCCGCTCGCGCACGGGCAGGCTGGTGATCCCGATGTCGAGCTGGTTGGCGACGATCGCGTGCGCGATCTCCGGCGCGTTGCCGGTGACGACGATGAGCTCGACGTCGGGGTGACGGGCCCGGAAGCTGCGGAACACCGGCGGCAGCACGTAGATGCTGAGCGAGGCGCTCGTGCCGATCCGGATGCGTCCGGCCACCCGCCCGCGCAGGCGCTGCAGCATCTGGACGGCGGTCTCGAGCTCCCGCACGGCGCGCGCGCTGTGCTCGAGGAGGAGCTCGCCGGCGCGCGTCGCGAACGCCCGCTTGCCCATGCGCTCGACGAGGGGCAGCCCGAGCGCGGTCTCGAGCTGGCGGACCTGCATGCTGACCGCCGGCTGCGTGAGCCCGAGCTCGGCGGCGGCGCGCGAGAAGCTCCCGTGGCGCACCACCGCGTCGAGCGCCCGCGCCTGGGTCAGCGCGAAGGGCACGTCCATGCCGCAAAATCTAGCTGATGGTCAGCATAACGACAATTGATTTTGCTTATGGCTTCGGGCCGGCGACGATGAAGCCATGGATATCAACGAATACCTCGTGGCCACGATCGTCCGGGAGCGACTCCAGCAGGCTCGCGCCGAGTGGACCGCCGCCGCCGTCGGCCGGGAGATGCGTCCGGCCGTGGTGAGCTGGCGACGCCGCCTGGGCCGCGCGCTCATCGCGCTGGGCCAGCGTCTGGTCGGCGACGGAGCGCCCGCGCTGGCGCTAGCCGATCTTCCGCGTCACCGGCCGCGAACCTAGCTCGCCGCCCATCCAGCCTGGCACGACGGCCGAGAAGCGCCCGGCCGTGCCGCCGGCGACGACGATCAGGATCTCCTCGGGCGACGGGAACTTCGGGATCCGCTCGTCGGGCGCACGGTCAGCGAGCAGGTTCTTGAGGCGGCTCGTCTCGGCGCCGTCCGGACCCGGCGCCAGGTCGCGCGCCGGCCGGCGGATCGTCTCGTACAGGTACCGCCGGACGTCCGGTTTCGTCCACTGCTCCGCGCCGATCGTCACGGCGTGCTCGGGGCCGATCACGAACAGCGTGTGGCCATAGAGCGGATAGCTCTTGTGATTCCACACCCCCGCGGCCGACCAGCCCAACGATGCGACGAGCTGCGGCGCCGCACGGCTCAGATGATCGTTGACCATGAACGGGCTCTCGCCGGAAAAGAGCGTCACCGTGCTGTCGGTCGGCGCGAATCCACGCTCGACGTGGAGCGGCTCCCACGGCGACGCCTCCTCGTACTCGCCGATGCAATACGTGTAGCGGCCGGGGTGGCCCATGGTCGACATCGAGATCTGGCCGGCGCGGGTGCCGCCCAGGTTGATCATGATCAGCCGCAACGCGCGGCCGATCGTCGCATTGGCGCGATAGCCAGGGCCGAACACTCCGGCCGCGCAGTTCACGCCGAGCCGCTGCCGGATCGGGCCGTTGACGATGATCAGTGGCGACGCCGCGTTGGTCGTCC
>WNGN01007601.1_pt1 | contig 11982 bp, 15 predicted proteins | sample 5400561 | NCBI WGS metagenome assembly WNGN01 (sample SAMN13153379, study PRJNA577476) | soil metagenome | isolation source: 115 cm soil or saprolite under Garry oak tree replicate 2 | place: USA:California | collected 2016-06-15
TCCACTCGGTTTGTGGCGTGAAGTTGATCGGCGAGGCGAATCACCAACCGGTCTTCGAGGCTCCAGCACGTATCGTCGGCGCTGCCGTACACCGTGGAGTGGATTTGCGCAGGAGTCCACTGCGCCTTGGCACCGAAGGTTGCGATGTGGACACCCCACTCGTATTCGGCACCGCAGCGCGCGCAGGTACGCAAGATCATCACCTCGCGGCTGCGTAGCGAGATGCTGCCTCGGTCCAGCAAGTTGCCGGCCATCATGCGTTGCAGGACGCGCGGATTGCGTGCCACGGTACGGAACAGGAGGAGCGGCGGGGCACCACGCATGAGTTTGTCGAATTCCGCCTGCACATCCTGCGGATACGGAGGATCGATGGGGGCAATGCGGGGCGCAGAGTTGGTGGCGTCTCTGTTTGCTGTTTTGGTCATTCGCTCGGTCATAGGAGCCCTACCCTCCAGAGTCGCATAACGTTTGAGTTGAGCCGCAGGCACCGGCTTGCCGGTGGCTGTCGGCTCGAACGAATGGTTAGGCCGCATCTTTGCCTACAGGCGCATTGTCATGAACACACTGTTCGGGTCTTTCATGTACTCGCCGAATGGCCCGCAGTACGCGAAGCCAAAACTCTCGTAGAGTCTTTGGGCTGGCTTGAATGCTTCCATGGAGCCAGTTTCAAGGCTCAAACGTTCATAGGATCGAGACCGAGCGACTTCAATGATGTGAGCAAGGATCGCTCGTCCCACGCCTTTGCGACGAAGCGCGGTGGGAGTGCGCATGGATTTTACTTCGCCGTGCTTGCGGTCCAGTTCTTTGAGGGCGCCGCAACCAAGCAGGAGCGAGCCTTCCCAAGCGGACCAGAACGTAACCTCCGGCTTGCGGAGCTTCTCAAGGTCGAGCGCATGAACGCTTTCGGGCGGAGACAACTGGTACATGCTCTGCAAATGCTCATTCAGCAATGCGTGGATTGCAGGTCGAGAGAGATCGTCGATTTCGATCTTCATGAAGGGTTAGGCCGCATTTCAACCTTTGCGGTCCGCTGGATGGTTGATGCCATCGTTGACCTGGACCTCGGGCAGCAGGTAGGGGTTGATTCCCTCGAGGCAGCCAACGTTGTAGCCGTACTGGCCAGGGAAGGAACGCCGCTGGTGATGGGTGTAGATGCCGCAGTTGGAGCAGAAGTAGTGCTTGGCCACCCTGGTATTGAACTGGTAGAGCTTTAGGACCTCCGCGCCCTGGATGACCTTGATCCCGCTGAGGGGCACGGAAGCGACGATGGCGCCCTTGCGTCGGCAGATAGAACAATCGCAGCGCCGTGGGTCGACGATGCCATCCGGGAGGTCGAGTTCGAGAACGACGGCACCACAGTGACATGACAGCCGATGCTTGGGAAGGACTGGTGCGCCACCTACGGACTTGATCACGAGATTCACTCCGATGGGTTTTCTGCGGCCTAACGTCCGCGATGACGCGCGCCATACGGAGTGCGTAGCGGCGAGCGGACGGGTGTCGCTGTCGATCGCGCGGTTAAGCCGGAGCGCTCGCATCGAGCTGACCTGTGACTAGAAAGACTGCACTTGCGCGAGCGATACGTTGCCCGTTTACAGTGATGTAGCAGTTCGCAAACGAGAGTCGGCTACCGCGTTTCTGAACGTCGACATGTGCCTCAAGCCAATCACCAATCTTCGCTGTTCCGGCGAAATCAAGCGTCAAGTTCGTGGCTAGGCTCGCCGGAGGCGTGGATGAGAACGCTATCGTGTACCCGAGCGCGACGTCGGCGAGAGTTGCGAGTATACCGCCGTGTACAGTCCCTCGCGCGTTGCAGTGTTTTGCCCCCACACGCAGGCCGACGACGAGATCGACGCCCTCGCCACGGCAGTACAGGGGGCCAATCAAATCGAGAACAGGACTCGTGCGGAATAACGACCGGAACTCGCGCGGAATTTCCATTCTGTTACGGTCTTCCTCGCGAATGGCGGGTTCCTTCTGGCCTCTTCCTCCCGACGGTGCTGTCAGGCTGCACTGGCTTGCCGCCCTTCGCCGCGAGTTGTGCGAGCCACTCGCCCGCCTCCAGCAGGGGCTCACGCGAGCGCTCAGCCCGCCCACGGATATATCCGCCTTCGATGGCAGAGATTACGAGCCCCGCGAAGGAGCGAGTGCGCGCACGGCTGCCCATGGGCAAGTAGCGCGCGACAATGGCCTGCCACGACGCCATGACGTTCGCCACAACCGCCCGCAATTCCACGACATCATCCTGAATGTCGAGAGCCACTGCGCCGGCGGCGCAGCTCTGCTCAAAGTTGCCCTGTTCGAGTCGGCTCGCTATCAAGCGAAAGAGCGAGCGCACTTTTTCTGCAGGATGTTCTTCCGAAGCAAGCGTTTGCTCGAATGCCACGGCTACGCGATCGCCGTGGAGCTTAAGCGCCTCAGCGGTGAGCTGCAGCTTGCCTCGCGGGAAATAGTAGTACATCGAGCCCTTAGGAGCCTTGCTGTGGGCGAGAATCTGGTTGATTCCGGCCCCGCTCAGACCTGATTGGCGCATGAGAAAAATCGCCGATTCCAGGATTTGGTCCTTCGCTCCCGGCGATGGCGCGGTGTGGGCTTTCGAGGGCATCACATCCTTGTATGTAGACCAGTCTCCTTAGGCTAGCACGCCTCGAGATCCCGATCCTATTCGCGAGGACACCCCCAGTCGCAGCCCGGAACACGCAACCCCATTCATGGGAGGAGAAAGGACGAACTGGAGGCTGGATGCGCGGGCATGGGAATGCTTGTGTATATAGACCGGTCTATATATAATACTCTCTCCTATACCCTCTTGGGGGCTCCATGGGTCAGATGCCGAAGTTGCAAGCCACTTTGCCTCGTATTACTGGATTCAATGTCAGGGCAGTTCGCGTGCCAATGAGTGAGCCGCACCGCACGGCAAGTGGTGTGATCACGGAATCACCGTTGGTGTTGACCGACGTGATGACCGATACGGGAATTGTCGGTCACAGTATCGCCTTCACCTACACCCCCGCGGCGCTTAAACCGACCGCCGATCTCATCAAGAGCTTCGAGGCCCTTGTGGCCGGCGATCTCTTGGCCCCGACCGAGGTCGAGCAGAAGCTCGCCGGGAAGTTTCGGCTGCTCGGGCCCCAGGGTTTGGTGGGAATGGCGCTTGCGGCGATCGATATGGCGCTATGGGACGCGCTCGCGCGCCTGCACGACATATCCCTCGTACAGCTCCTCGGTGGAGCGGCCAAACCGGTTCGGGGATACGGAGCGGTGGGCTACGAAGGCGCAGAGGGATCCGCCAGAACAGCGGAGAGGTGGGCGAAGCGCGGATTCACCGGCGTGAAGGCGAAGATCGGTTACCCCACAGCGCAGGAGGACGTAGCAGTCATCCGGGCCATTCGTAACGCCGTAGGTAACTCCGTGGCAATCATGGTGGACTACAACCAATGCCTCAAGCCGGCCGAAGCCGCGGAGCGGGCACGGGTCCTCGACGAAGAAGGTCTTACCTGGATCGAGGAGCCCACTCTCGCACACGACTACCTGGGACACGCTTTCATCGCGCAGGCCGCACGGACCCCCCTTCAGTGCGGAGAGAACTGGTGGGGGGTCCTGGATATGCAACATGCAATCGACGCGAAAGCGTCGGACTACATGATGATCGACGTAATGAAGATCGGCGGGGTTACGGGCTGGATGCGCGCTGCGGCACTCGCAGCCGCAAAAGGAATTCCCGTTTCAAGTCACCTTTGGTCCGAAATCAGCGCTCAGCTGCTGTGTTGCACTCCGACGGCTCACTGGCTCGAATATTGCGATTGGTGGAACCCGGTCCTTGAAGAACCCCTGCGAACCGAACAAGGCATGGCGCTTGTTGACGGTGTGGTTGGCACGGGGGTGAAGTGGAATGAGGAAGCGCTCACGCGTCTTACAATGTGAGTCACCCTACAGACGGCGGCGAGCAGCGTGATTACGAAAAGCGGCCTGGCTTGCCCGCTGTTGATCACATGACCATGCCTGGACCGCAGTTGCAAAGCGCCGGGGCCGCGCTGACGTTCATCATTCCGTCGCTTGAGAAGCCGCGCGTACTGATGTCCATGAATCACGCTGAAGAAAATCGGCGGACTGGCCAATACCACTCGGTACCGGTCGCCATCTACGATGCCCGAAGGTCACCGGAGCCCCCCAGCTTGGATCGCGAAGGCTTTGCCCTCGTGCAGCATGAGACAAGCGTTGTCGACTTCTACGATCCGGCCTCCGTGGAGGGGATTTACTACGTTGAGGTGATCGAACTACTGAAGCGCGCGACGGGAGCCACTGAGGTCCGCGTTTTCGATCATACGTTGCGCGTCGAGGATGAGGCCAAGCGGCGAACCCATGGAACGCGGCTGCCGGTGTCCGTCGTGCACAACGACTACACGGAGCGCTCGGGACCGCAGCGCGTAAAGGATGTCCTTGGGTCGGCAGAGGCCGGACGACTGCTGGCCAATCGCTGGGCTATGGTCAACGTCTGGCGATCCTTCGGAGCTTCGGCCGAACGCTTTCCTCTGGCTGCTGCCGATGGCCGCACGGTGCAGCCTACCAATTACGTAGCGGTGGACCTAGTCTACCCGGACCGTATTGGTGAGGTGTACTACAACGCTCATTCGACCGAGCAGCGCTGGTTCTATTTCCCGCGGATGCAGCGGAATGAGGTGATGCTGCTGAAATGCTTCGACTCAGCGCGCGACGGGCGCACGCGGTACACGGTGCATACCGGCTTCGCCAATCCGCATGCCCCTGCGGGCGAGCCGCCGCGGGAGAGCATCGAGCTACGGGCGTTCTTGTCCTTTGCCTGACTCATCGGCCGACGGACGCCCACAGCCCGCCTTTTCCAATCATTGACTGCCAATCGCCGATGAACGAGCTACAGGGTCGCTGCCACTGCGGGAACGTAGAGTTCACCTTCTACACGAAGAAAGATTTAGGCAGTCTCGTGCCGCGTAGATGCTCCTGCTCAATGTGCAGAAGGCATGGAGCGAGTTACATCTCCGATTCGGATGGTCGACTATCCTTGCGATACCGCGACCGATCGTCGCTCAATATTTACAAGTTCGGCCATGGCACGTCGCAGTGGGTGATCTGCTCCACGTGCGGCGTGCTTACAGCGGTACTTTGTGAGATCGAGGGACGTCTGCTCGCAGTGGTCAGGGTGCAATCCATGTGCGAGCACACCTTCCCGGCACCCGATGTGGCGACAAACTTCGACTCCGAGTCCGTCAATGAGCGGCTTGAACGAAGGGCGAGAACTTGGATCGGCACCGTCGACGTGTTTCCACGGCTTTAGTTTTGCGGGCGAATCAACACCGGAGTCCTCCCATCAGCGGGCGAAAAACATTGCTCCTTCATGTCTCATCGCGCAAAGGATGCATCCGATGATCGTCACCGTATTTCGTTCGCGAGTAAGGCCCGAGATGAAAGAAGAATATATGCAGTTAGCGGCTCGCATGGGCACGCTAGCGAAGGAAATACCCGGCTACATCTCGCATAAGGGTTTCGCTGCAGCGGATGGCGAGCAGGTGACCATCGTCGAGTTCGAGTCCGAAGAGGCACAGCGAGTGTGGAGCGTGCATGCCGAACATGTTAAAGCGAAGAAGAAGGGACGCAGGGATTTTTACGTCGAGTACCGTGCCCTAGTCTGCAGCGTGCTTCGAGAAATCGCGTATCCAAAAAAGTAGGCAGTCGCATTGACGGGGCGGCTGCCATAGCGCCCGAAGGTGAACAGCGATGCAAGCGGGGGCGAAGGACGCGCACGAAGGTCCGTCTCGATGCGCTTGTGGGGACAGGGGTAGCTTGGAACGAAAATGCTGTAAAGCGTCTCGCAGCCTGATTTCGCAAAGGAAAGGTACCAAAATGCAGACCCTCATAACGACCAGATTGAAAGATACGACGCGAACGCTTCTGTTGCAGCGACTAGCTCGCTGCTATTCAGGAGATAAAAGTGACTGGAGCTTGTTCTACCAACCCCGGCAGGAGAGGGCGAACATGGCGACCCGTTATCACCTCGTCTATCCTGCGCTCGCGTATTACGCTCTCTTGCAAGAACAACCGGGGCTCGCTGACGAGCTTAGGCCCAAACTGGACACAATGTATCGCAGCTTGCTAGACCCGCGCTGCTGGACCTATTGGCACACCGAACTGAAGGAAACGACCTGGCCTCTTCAAGAACGCAATCTAACCTACGCTGGCCGCTTGGCGACCTTTGTGGGGTTTTACATAGACGCTTTTGGAGAACCGCCGGCAGAACGCATTGAGCTTGACGGTCGCTCGATCACTTACAGCGCTCTATCAGAGAGCCTATGGAAACAAGGTGTGGCTTCGCCGAATTGTGGCGTGAGTTGCTATCACCATCAATCAATGGTGATGTGCAACGCACATCTTCTGATTAACAACGTCTTGCATGATCGACTCTTCGGAACTAATTATGCTTCTGGCAATGAAGGTTGGCTCAGAACGCTCGATGAGTATTTGCTGACGAAACAAAGTTCGGGGCCGATTTTCTATTACGGCACCAAATCGAATGACAGCGCCCCGGAGCAGCAGAAGATATCAAAGGGTGCCGATATCTGGGCATTGTTCCTCATGAGCGGGGTCGTCCCGGAACGGGTCAGGTATTGGTTCCGTGGCTGGCAACGGAACATCACATATAGCGATGGCAGAGCGCTTATCGAGGTCACGGACGGGGAAGCGAAATCCGAGTTCTCCTCTGATCTCCTTGCAACGTCGTGGGCATTCTGTCTGGCAAGAGAACTTGGCGATACTGACCTGGCCGTGTCGCTGCGCAAGACGCTAGACGGCGGGGTTGCGACGGGTTTCGATCTAGATCCGTTATTGTCAGGGCTTTATCTGCTTGGTGAATCACTGAAACCGGGGTCCTTCCGACAGCTCGTCGCGGGTGAGCATCCATAAGTGATAGTGCTATTGACCTGACCCCTTCGAGCAGTGCGCGTAACATGCCCCTCTCGAGCCACCTATGGCCTGAGATCAGCGCGCAGTTACTGTGCTGCACAACCGACGGCGCACTGGCTCGAGTACGCAAGCTGGTGGAACCCGGTCCTCGCCAGCCGCTGTGCATCGAGCAGGGCATAGCGAAACTGGGTGGTGTGCTCGGGAGCGGCGTCGAATGGAATGAAGAGGCCGTCAAGCGCTTCGCCGCTTGACTCATCATTCTCGGCGTCACGGCACCGCGCTTCGGATTTCGAGAGCTACCACGAACGCCGAGTTCAGCCCAAGTGCCGCTCATCCGCGGCAGATACGGCCTAGACAGAATGGCTTTCGTTTGAGTGCAGGCGGCCCGCCTCCGCGGTAACGTGGGTTGCGCGATGAGCGCGCAGAGCCACAGGTTTGGCACGGTGGCGCAAACACACTGAACGGAGGCAGGCCATGGAAAAGTCTAGCAAGGTTTTCGTCGGCATGGATGCATGGATGTACACAAGGAATCGATCGATATCACCCTTGCTGAAGAAGGCGGTGAGGTACGCCGTTTGGGGCAGATCGGCGGGGATCGGGGTTCGCTGCTGAAAATGGTAAGGAGACAGCAGTCGAAGGGACGCGAGCTGGTGTTCGTGTACGAGGCGGGGCCGTGCGGGTTCTGGATTTACCGCGAAATCACTGCGCTGGGTGAGCGCTGCATGGTGGTGTCACCCGCGCTCATACCGCGGCGCGCAGGCGATCATGTCAAGACCGACCGGCGTGACAGCGCGCGGCTGGCGAGCCTGGCGCGCGCCGGGGAGCTGGAGGCGATTCATGTGCCCGATATCCGCGACGAAGCGATCCGGGACCTAGTGCGCGGGCGCGACGATGCGGTGATCGCGCAGCGGCGCGTGCGCCAGCAGCTCAAGGCGCTGCTACTGAGGAACGACATTCGCTACGTGGGCAAGAGCTCCTGGACCGGGGCGCACCGGCGCTGGCTGTCGGAACTGAAGCTGCCCGAGCCCGCGCAGCAGATCGTGTTCGAGGAGTATATCGATGCCATCGTGGTGGCCACCGGCAGGATCGAGCGGCTCACCTGGGCGATCGAGACCGAGGTGGCGAGCTGGCGCTTTGCCCCGGTGGTGGCGGCGCTGCAGGCGATGCGCGGCATCCAGTTCGTGCATGCCGTGACGCTCATCGCGGAACTGGGCGATCTCACCCGCTTTGCCTCGGCGCGCCAGCTCATGGGTTACCTGGGCTTGGTGCCACGGGAGGACTCCTCCGGGGAGCACCGGCGCCAGGGCTCGATCACCAAGGCGGGCAACAGCTACGCGCGCCGCGCGATGATCGAGGCCGCCTGGGCCTATCGGCATCCGGCGCGGGTCACGCGCATCATCGCCACCCGACAAACGGGATTGCCCAAAGCCGCCTGTGACATCGCCTGGCGTGCGCAACTGCGCCTCTCAGCCAAGTACCGGCGCATGAACGCCGGCACCTCAATCACAACAAGATCGTGGTGGCGCTCGCGCGCGAGCTCTCGGGCTTTGTCTGGGCGATCGGCCAGAGCGTCAAGCCGCAGTGAGTTGAAGGATCGCAACCGTCCATCGATAGCCGCGCGCCCCAATCGACTCGCCAAAGGAGGCCCACGACATCCACCCCTCATGCCCGATAGGCAACGCGGCGCGGCCGCGGAAAGGAGAACCCTTGTCGAACGTTATTGGTCCGGCTCACGCCGGCATCCCAGATCCTAGACCGAGGCAGCTCCGCGACGCACAGCAGTCATGCGCTAGCCAACGCGCGAATATCAGCTTGATCGACCGTCGCTCAAGATGGCCCCGCCGCGTTCCCTATCGGGCTCGAGCATTGCAATTCACCCACCGCGCGCGGTGGGCAGGACCAACTCGTCTCCGTTGACAAAGAAAGCCATATCAACGTTCGCGTTGAGCGGCCGCCGAAGGCGGTCCGCTCTCGAACGCGGGGTTAGACCGCATTTGTTTTCGACTTCAATGTGGCAATGAATTCATTCCGCTGATCTTTCGACCCAAATGCCCGGTTCGGAATGACGTGTGCGGCGTGTTGCGCTATGAAAACGGCGACGTAGCCAGGACGGCTTACCACTTTGAGAACGCCCGGCCAAAAGAACCGCGATTCGTTGAACTTTGTTGATTCATAGAGGGCATCGTCTCGAATCTCAAGCACGTGCTCAGTTAGCGCGCTGTCGGCGCGTCGAGAAAAGAGATATAGAGCCAGAATGAGAGCCTGTGCACCCCACATCGCGGCGTACCAAAATAGGGCGATGAAAAAGCTCACAGCCAATGAGTTGTTACTTAGCGCAGAGACGAAGGCATAACCCACAAACAGAATCACCACGCCATTCAATAGCGGCGACATAAATTGCTGCACAAGGTTGAAGCGCAAGTAGTCGAAGTATCCGAATTTATATTCAATGCGCATGCCCTATGCACCTGAGTGCGGTCTAACGTCTGCGCATGCCCTATGCACCTGAGTGCGGTCTAACGTCATGTTGAGCGGCGCGCTTCAGCGCGTCCGCTCGAACTAAAGTTAGCTGTCAGCTTTGCCACAGTGCCTTGTCCTCACCACGGATGGAAAAACGCCCGTCTGGTTCAACGTATGCAACTATGGTAAACATGGCCGAAAGGTCATTCCACAAGATTATGCGCGGTACGTCTCCTGATATAGGAGGATGCTGTGTCGAGGTGTCGCGATCCGGCGCGCCGAGACGGGAGATTGCCTCATCGAGGGACGAAATTCCGAATAGGAGACGACCCAGGCGGGTTCCTTCCTTTGACATATCGTCGGCGGGCGACATACGCACATTTGCTGAGAGCTAACGTTTGACATGAGTGGCAGACACCGGCTTGCCGGTGGCTGTCCGCTCGATGGAAGGGTTAGCCACGGCAACTTAGCCCAGCGGCCTTCCAAATCCCATTCTGATTGCTGACGACAGCCTTGCCAATTGGAACCTCCTTCCCGGTTTTGTCAAACCGTGTTTGCTCAAAGGATACGCGCTCAGAACCCAGCCAAATCAGCGCAGAGGGGCCCCAGTTAGTCTGTCTACACTTCGCATCCCAAACGATTGTTGGTGTTGGCTGCTTTGCTACGTAAATACGCGCTACGCTAGAGTTGTACGCTTCGCTCAGAGGTTCGATGGCAAAAAAGAACATTCCGTTAGGCGCGAAGACAGGAAACCCTCCCACGTTGGTAAGAGTACCGTCTTTCAGGCTCAGAACGTGCCAGGTATTACCCTCGTAATACTGCTCCCGCACAACAGCGAATTGCGACATCTGATGAACAGAGACCACATCCAAGCGAGATTTCGGATCCGGAAGAACATGAGTCCTTCCCTCGTGAAGCATCACGACCAGATTTCCGTCGCGCCTGGTAAACATTCCCGGATATTGTTCAGCTACCTTTGAAGCGTAGCTCATGGCACACTTCTGCATGTTTGAATATGCGCTGCAATCGAGCTGCCAAGCAGTTTCGGCGCTGACTGCATGTGCGAAAACAAGAAGCAAAAGGAAAGTAGCAAGCATTCTGCGCATGAGGAAACTCCTGTGGCTAACGTGAATTGGTTGACAAAATAGTTGACATTTCGGGCGGTTTGCAAAGCGCCATTCTGCTCCGGTTGCCTGTCATCCTTCAACCTGATCAATCCGTTACGCCCCCGAGGGGCTTGATACGGCCCTGACAGGGAGGACCATGGACGATCATACGCCAGCGCGCCAGCCGACCGCGCGCCCGCGCTTGCTGGATCGGGTGCGCGATGCGATTGCGCGCCGTCACTATAGCCGCCGCACGGAGGAAACCTACGTGCACTGGATCAAGCGTTTCATCCGCTTCCACGGCACGCGCCACCCGCGCGAGCTGGGCGAGACGGAGGTGACGGCATTCCTCAATCATCTCGCGCGCGATCGCGATGTCGCCGCCTCGACTCAGAACCAGGCGCTCTCCGCGCTGCTCTTTCTGTACAAGGAGGCGCTCAACCAGCCGCTGGCGTGGCTCGACGGCCTGGAGCGCGCCAAACGTCCGGCGCGGCTGCCGACGGCGCTTTCGGTGGCCGAGGTCAGGCGCCTGCTTGCGCAAATTGACGGGTCCCGGTGGCTGATGGCGAGCCTGCTCTACGGGGCGGGTCTGCGCCTGCGCGAATGCCTGAAGCTGCGCGTGAAGGACGTGGACTTCGACTACAGGCAGATTATGGTGTGCGACGGCAAAGGCGGAAAGGACCGCGTGACCATGCTCCCCGAATCGGTAATCGGGCCGCTCAAGGCGCACCTGGTTCGCGTGAAGGCGCTGCACGACAAGGATCTCGCCGACGGCTTCGGGGATGTGGAGTTGCCGGACGCCCTCTCGCGCAAGTACCCGCGCACGCCTTACGAGTGGGGCTGGAAATTCGTCTTCCCCTCGCACAAGCTCTCCGCCGACCCGCGTACCGGCGCGATCCGGCGCCACCACGTGTACGAAAATTACCTCATCCGGGCTGTGAAGCGCGCAACGCGCGCCGCCGGTATCGCGAAGCACGTGAGTTGCCATACGCTGCGCCACTCCTTTGCCACCCACCTGCTTCACTCGGGCTCCGACATCAGGACGGTGCAGGAGCTGCTCGGGCATACGGACGTGTCCACCACAATGATCTACACGCACGTCATGAACAAGGGCGCGCGCGGGGTGAAGAGCCCGCTCAATCGCCTCGAGCAGCGACGGGCGGAATACCGGGTGCAAGCCGCAGCGCGAAAGCGTGCTGTGCTCCAACTGTCGGATGGGAAACTGGGTCCACCTAATAAGAAGCGCGGGATGAACGGCGGCGGGGTGCCCGTCCGTTCGATCCCGCGCATCTGACCCGGCGCGCGGCGCGCCGCGCGTCCGAGTGTCAGACGATGTTGAGGTGCTCCAAGCCCTGCGAGATGTCCCTGTTCTTCGCTTCCTTGGAGTGCAGCTTGATGTTGAGGCGCAGGTCGTTGACGCTGTCGGCGTTCCTGAGCGCGTCCTCGTAGCTGATCTTGCCCGCCTCGAACAGGTCGAACAGCG
>WNGN01002683.1_pt1 | contig 11981 bp, 9 predicted proteins | sample 5400561 | NCBI WGS metagenome assembly WNGN01 (sample SAMN13153379, study PRJNA577476) | soil metagenome | isolation source: 115 cm soil or saprolite under Garry oak tree replicate 2 | place: USA:California | collected 2016-06-15
AAAAATGTCCCAACCAGACATTCAATCGACAATGCGAAGAGGCATCTCAACGCGCTCAGTAGTGCTCGTAATACTGCTCGTCGGACTCGGCGCAGGAGCAGTAGGCTACGGACTCAACAATGCCTTTGCTGCTACCAACCCATCACAGCAAAGCACAGCCACCAACGGCCAGTGGTCCGGTTTGAGAGGGGCCGGGCCAGCTGGCTGGAACCACGATGGCGGCTCGTCGCTCAGCTTCAGAGCATTCAGCACAGTAGCCAACGTCACGGCAACTGGATTCGCCATCACTGACAGCACTCACTTCACGATCACCATCGCCTACCATGGCACCGGCAGCGCACCAGCCATAACCGTAGTCGGTCTAGCTCCTGAACTTAGCGGTAGCACCACTCTCGCCTCAGGATGGACCAGCCCGACAACCGTAACCCTCACTCTCACAGGCACTGGATCGCTCACCACGACAATGCACGCGCAAGCACTGATTGTACCTCTAACCAGCTAGGATGATAGTCAATGTCCAACCCAAACTCCCCCTTTTCTAGAAATATTCCGAGCAAGTCCCACTCATTCCAAACTCGACTGGATATGACGCTACGATTCCTATCGCTGGGAGACGAGTGTCTCTCGCGCGGACTGGTAACCCTAGCGATGGCTTTGTTCCTACTCGGGCTTCTATTCGTCCGACTACAATTCCCCTAGGTTTCCCCAGCCATCTTACGAGACAGCTGTGAATCCAGGCATCACTAAATCCACGAATCGCCTCAGCAAGCTCAACCCTTCCTTGTCCGGGAAGTAGAGGATGAAATACGAAACGCCGAGTTCCTGGAAGGCTTTCATCTTCTCCGCGACCTCAGTTGCTGTCCCGATGAGGGGCCGGGTGGAACGCATTCGTTCGACAAACGTTTCCATCGATTCCTCTGACTTCCTATACTGCCCGTAGTGTCTGTTGAAGGATTCGCGGAACTCGTTCTCGGTGTTACCGACCAGGCAACTGCCATAGTAAGATCTCTCGATGGTATTCAGCTTCCTACCAGCGGTCTCACAGAACATCCGTAGAATCTCCAGCTTGCGCGCGTATTCGTCAACGCTCAACCCGACAGCATTCCATCCGTCCGCGAGGTTGGCAACAATATGCAGCAACGTCCTCTCTCCACCTCCGCCGACCCAGATCTTGGGCGACACGGGTCTTGGATAACACCAGGCACCATCGATCTTGAAGCTCTTACCATCAAATGTTGGTCGGTCTTGGGTCCACATTGATCTTATGATCTGAACGGCCTCTCGCAACTGCACCATCCGTTCTCCAACCTGTGGAAACGGGATACCGTACGCTTTGTACTCCGGCTCGTGCCAACCCGCACCAACAGTCAACATCAACCTCCCTCCACTAACGTGATCGAGGGTCGCACCCATCTTCGCCAGCAACGATGGATAACGGAACCCAACGGCGCTCACGAGGGTCCCAAGAGTAATCTTCTTCGTAGCTTGAGCCAGAGCACCTAGCGTCACCCACGAGTCCAGGCACGACTGCCGGAACGTCTCCTCGTTCCTTCCCATCAGATGGTCGCAGATGAAGAGCCCGTCAAACCCGGATTTCTCAGCCTCTAGCGCAATCTTCAGGACCCCGTTGTATGTTACGCCTAGATGGTTCTCGATCTGAACACCGAGCTTCATGAGTCGTTCTCAAGTCCTGAATCTCTTGTGTTGGTATTTATCGGCGTAATCCGCGGAGTCTGCGGTAGTACAAGCCGAGCAAAGCAACTGCAACGCTGACGATGAGCACCGGCCCTACGAAGGGCAACATGATAACCGAGGCAGCGAGGGAAATCCATGGAAACAATTTTGTTCGGCCGCCTTTGAGCAGTTTGACTCCCGACGCAGAACCGATCACGTAGACGAGAATTGCCGCGCCACTCGGAATCAAGAGAGCCGTCTGTAGATCGATGCTCAGAAAATACGACACGACCAATGTGATCATTCCCAAGCCAGTCAGTAATGCGAGCGAAAGGTGAGGAACACCGGTCTTGCTGTGGATTCGAGCTATCGCTCTCGGAAGGCCTCCTTCCTTGGCGACGGAATAGATGACGCGGGACATTCCGGTCGTGTAGGCGTTTACTGTTCCGAATATGATGAAAACCGCAAGAACTCCGGTACTGATACCTCCGTAGATACCGAGGGCGTTCGAGAGAATCGCGGCGAATGGAGCGACGCTGCCTCGAGCTTTGTAAGCCTGGGTTCCAACGGTCGCGATAGCTACCGAGAGGTACAAGGCTCCGATTACGATTACGCTGAGGGTAATGCTTCGGTTGAAATCTCGCTCTGGGTTTTTGAACTCCTCCGCTACGTTGGACACGTTCTCATAGCCGAGATATGACCAGAAGATCAATGCTGCAGCGACGCCGATTGGCAGAATCCCGTTGGGAAAGAAGGGAGTGAAATTCTCGACCCGAACAAGTGGGGCAGACGCTATCACTGCCGTCAGTAGTAATCCGACAATGGCGACTATCACTGCGAGCTGAACTTTCCCGCTGACGACTATTCCTCGATAATTGATCAGGAAAGTTCCGAGAATTATCAACGCTGCAACGACGTAGATCATTGTTTTGCTCAATGGAATTGCGTACGAGAGATAGGAAGCCGCAATAACAGTAACTACAGGAGCTCCGGTTACATACCAGACGATGAAGAGCCAGCCCACAGCGTCAGCCGTCTCTAACCCGAAGCTTTCGCGCGCGAACGAGTAGACTCCGCCTGATTCGGGTTTGCGGGCCGATAGGCTTGCGAAGGTGTACGCGAGCGGATAACTAGCCAGTGACAATAGGAGCCATGCAAGCAGTGAGGCTGGGCCCGCAATCTGTGCTGCCAGTCCTGGCAGCACTAGGACTCCTGAGCCTAGGACAGAGCTCATGTACAAGGCTACGGCGTAGCGCATCGTCACGGCTTTGCGAAGACTTGGTTTGTCCTCGGACACGACTCGTCAACGGCTCACCCGGGTCTCTGTTGGATAAAGCCTGGCTCATCGCGAATGGAACAAACCCGCAAACCTGGCCGGATTACTTCGTCATGACCGATCTCAATATTTTCGATAGCCTACGGGATAATATTCTCATTCGTCTTCTCGCCAGCGCTGCGTCGATCGTAACACGGTTCGTATGAATTCTTTGTAGCCGCTGGTCATTTCGTCATAGGCTTTTGCCACCTCGTTCATGTCGGGGATGAGTTCCCTGAGTTCCAGGGAGAGTTTTGTGTCTGTGTTACGCAGGCGGAATCGGTTTCGGACATTTCCGAGGATGGAACCGAGCTTGTCAGTCCAGTCTCTTTCCGCAAGTATCCGTACGAACAGTTCTCCTAAGTCGTATTCCTCGCCTGTAATATTTGTCTGGAGCTCAAACAGTTCCAGCGCCTTCTTGTGTACAGACTCTGAGAGCAACTGTTCAGGCGATTCATAGTCCTCCGAGGTCACGGCCTAGCACGACGCTGTGCTATGCTGCTTCCGTCGTCAATCGTAATAGTGTCGTGTTACCTCTCTCCGCACGCGGCACCCGCCAAGAGCAAGTGTTGGGGGAGAGTTGGGGAAGAGCGGCGAGCAAGAATCTATTTGAGCCGGGGAGCGATCTTCCATGGTAGGAATGCATGTACACCAGCCGACTCCAATAACAGGGCAGAATTCACTCGGACAGGCGGTACAGGTGGCCGTAACGCAGGGCCTACTACTCCTAGTCCCGCCTCGACCCCAGGAGGCTTGCCCTGTGTGCGGTAATATGCAATTCGCTGGTTGGAGGTTCTGCAGTAATTGCGGCACAAGACTCCGATGCCCGTCGTGCAACACGCAGAGTCTTGGAAAGAACTACTGCCACAACTGCGGTATCGCGTTGAAGTCTTAGGCGCTGACGGTCAGGGCTTAGGCGCATTCTTTGCGAATTTGCAGAAGCCTTGTTCTTCGCCGATCTTGTTCTCCTCCCTCGTCAGTTGGTCGCTGTGGATGTAGCGTTGGCAGTCCGGGCAGAAATGTTTCCTGATCTCTGCAAGCCGTTTCCTGTTCTCTTCTAGATCCAATAGACGCGTTTTGCCTGGACGTTCGTTCTCCTCGACCTTCCGGAGCCGCCTTCGTTCCGCTAGCGTGAAGCTTAGCTGGGCGCGTTCCCATGGAGGCACGCGCTTCTTTTCAGACATCACTCCATGCTTCTACCGGTGCTCTATCATAATGTTTCCATTTTTGTAGGAAATAAGCCCAAAACAAGCCCTTACTTCCCTAGTTTTGGGAAGTTCCTGAACAGTGGTAACACGTCCCTAATCGGCGAGCCTATCGATTGGGAGGGTGCGTAGCCATGCCAACCGACGGGTTCTCGAAGGCAAAAGCGAACTCTAAGCCACTTCAAGAGTTCATGGCTACACCAGAGGTTTCTGAGTGGCTTGAGATCGAGGTAAGAGGGAAGGAGACGAAACGGACCTATTCCTCGTCTCTCTTCCGATACTGGAACCAGTTTCTCAGCAAAACCTATCCTACTCTGAGGGCTTGGATCGACGCTGTAAGGACTCAGAGAGAGTCCAAAGAGGCTAACGTCCGGAAGACATGGGCAATAGACCTTCAGCGATCCCATTGAGCCCCCGGCACACTTGGGGCAGGCGAGGAGGAAGTTGATGCTGTTGAATGCCGTCCCGCTAAGCTGCCCTGAATCCTTCTAGCCTGAAGGATCAGTCCAATTCCCAAAGCAATCATTACCAGGCCACCGAAAATCTCACTCCAATAAACCGCGTAATATCCTGAGAAGATGGGTGGACACGCGTTGATCGCGCACGGAGGGGCGGCTAAGAAAAAGCTAACCAATCCGACAGTCAGGAAGGCCACTCCGAGCACTACGAGTAGCGTGCCTGACACCATTGCCACCTGTCCGCTTTTCTTGTTCTTTGTTGGCATTACACATCGATATCATTCTTAAAGGGAGGTCGCCAATAAGTGATGACTTCTGAGGGATTTAGACCTTGTCTGGTTCTAGATAGCCGTTTGCAATGTAGTTTGTTGGGACGGTGCAGGAAATGTCGTACATGAGGTGAGCACCTTCGTTCTGGTAATGTAAGCCTGTTATCGGGACCCAAGTCTGTGAGAGCGCGTCGAATACTTGATTGCCAACTTTAAGGTCTGTCACGGCCACAAGTGTGACGGTGCCATCAGATTGTCTAACGTAGAGTTTCTGTGCCGGGTTCTGGTCCACGATCAGAGGCTGGCCTGTACCTGTTGAAATGACCATCTGATTGTGTGCTTCTACTGTCACCAGTCTCGTAACAGTTGAGGTGGCTTGTTGGTGGGATATCAAGTCATACGAGAGGAGCTGCATGCCTGCCCTTAGATTCTGGACAGAGACTTGACTCCCGTCTGACATGGTTATCAGGGTTCCGGGAGCAACGCTACCGCCACATCCGCCGTAATTACAAGAACAACCACAAGGTGGACTGGTCGAGGAAGGTGTTGTGGTGTCACAATAGTATGTACTTCCGCCGAAGCTATTGTCTAAGCCGCAGGAGAGAGTTGTAGGATATGCATACAAATTGTTCATTTCTCCTGTCACGACATCGTTTGTTGTGCCCCCGGTAAAGGATGTGCCGCTCGACGTGTACACGTAAGTAGACAAGTTTGCGGGTGACCCAAATTGTGCTGTTCCGCCACCCCCGTACCCGAGTATTGTTCCGGTCGTGTCAGACCAGCGTCCAGTCAACCCGTTATTGTCCGTATCGACAACACCCCAACAGGTATTCGAATTGTCGCAGAAGATTCCATTGAGATAGTTAACACCACCCAAACTTTGCGAGAGGTACCCATAGGAGCTAGCGTAGTAGGAGCTGGAAAGCCCCTGGATGTTTGTGAATACGCATTTGTTCGGATACTGTTGGGTGGTTACATCGACTTGCCAAATACAAAAGTGGGCAAAGATGAGTGCACAATTTGCACTTTGTTCCACAAATTGTACCCAGTCTGTGTGGCCATTGTTTCCTCCAAAGAAGTTGGTGTTCGTTTGAATGCTAAAGGAATCGCATTGGTAGTTTGTTGTGTCAAGCTCGCCGCTGTACTGTGAAAAGGTGACTTTGACGTAACCATAGCTAAGCACCCCAATGTTGCCTGCTACTCCGATGACCCCAGAGTTGCCCCCTTCAGTCGGTTTGGAAATGCCTGCAGCCTGCTCAAGTGGTACACAAGCCATACTTAGCCATGTAGCATTTGCGTACTCATAGCAACCAACTTGGATTGGCATCGGCGGAACGGGCTTTCCATTAATCAAGATGCCGTTGCTGCTGGCCTGTATTGCGCTTGGACTGCTAGGTGACTGGATCAGTGATACGGCGCTTGTAGTCAGTGTTGGTGCGCGGGAGTCAAACCTTGTTTGGACCATCGAAAGGGAAGAAGCTAACAGAATCGCGGTGAAGGTAATGAGCGTAACACATCTCGACAACTCTCTCATAAAAACCCAGCAACTGAGGTTTTTTCGAAGTTATATATGTCAACTGCGTACACTCATGATACCAGGTGTACACATCTTGCATATACCACCACGTCGTCAACGGAGTCAGAAAGATGCGGAACGCCTTCAGCAGGTGGCTCGACAGCCTCTAGACCTCCGCTCTGTTTATCTCTCCGATCGACCCATTGTTATCTTGACTCGACATGACAGCCGAGATCAGCGCACGTTATGAGATTCCCCTAATCACGGGAACAATAAGCCCTGATCTCGAATCTGATCATTGCGCAATATTTCGCCGTAGAATCGTTCGGAAAGCGTCCGTGATTTCCCGTTTCTTTGACTTTTCATCCAAGCCCAAATTGCCCCCTGATCAGCCTGTCACGCCCATTATCCCTGCCAGGCAGAAAATTTTCTCCAGAAAAGGGGAGGGGGGGTCTTAGCGACTGCATCTCGCGACGCAAGAGTAGTTGACCCGGAAGCCTCCATCTCACGAAATCGCCTATTATCAGCCCTGATCTCGAATCCGAGAGGTCACCTCAACCTCACCCCAAGATTCGTTCGGAACACTAGCGGTCTTTCCAAAGCCATCTAGCCCCAGATCACGCTTCGATCGGCAAGACTCGCCCATTATTACCATCAGACAGCGGGGTGTTCTAGAAAATAGGAGGTCTTAGCGACCGAGTCTCGCGTCACATGAGCGGTCCCTCCGGACCACGGCGAAAGTAAATCCGCTGGCCGCCAATCCTCCACCTTCGCAAGCGTGAGAAGCTAATTCAAGACCCTAGCGAGCATCTCGCGTTACCATGAACGTGCAAATGTTGGACTATTTTGCTAGACAGTCGGCCGTTCCGGAGATCGGTCTGTCGGGGTTGGAACGCCTTCAGTCGGCCAAGCTTGCGGTTGTCGGAGCCGGAGGCGTTGGCAGTGCTGCCGCCTGTTTCCTGGCCAGCCTCGGAATAGGACGATTGAGCTTGATCGATCAAGACATTGTCGAGGAGAGCAACCTCCACCGACTCATCGGCGCAGACCTTCAAGATCTCCACCTGCCAAAGGCGGAAGTCCTGGGCCGAAAGCTGAATTCGCGCCACCCCTGGACCCGGACAGAGGCAATAGTCGAAACCCTTCGAACGGAGAATAGTAACGAGCTTCTAGCCGGCAATAACCTGATTATTGACGGAACTGACAATTTCCGCACGAGATACGTTCTCAACCGATTTGGTAAGGATAACAAGATTCCTTACTTGTTCACGAGCGCGATCGCCAACCAGGGCCACCTCTCCATATTCGAACCTCCGGTAACCCCGTGTCTTGAATGCTTGATGCCCTTGACAGAACCACGGTCGGTCGATACTTGCGAGACTTTGGGGGTCACTCCGACGATCGTAGGAATCGTCGGGACTCTCGCCGCAACGGAGGCTGTAAAGAAAGTGCTTGAGCTGCCGACAAGAGTTCTCGGAAACTTGCTGACAGTGGATCTGGCAGGACCCGATTTCCTGTTCACGACGATTACAAAGAGAGAGAAATGTGGAGTATGCAACGGTTCTCCTTCCGACGAGGTACACCATGACAACGCGGTAATGTTGTGCGGCGACAATGTTGCTAACATCTTGCCTGAAAAGGATTTTGTCGCAGACCTCCAGTCTCTCAACGCCAAGGTTCCAAAGGAATCAGTCGTCGCAAGCTCCCAGTCCGTCTTCGTATACACGAAGCAACATCACAGAGTGTCTGTCTTCAAGACAGGCAGACTGTTGATCGGGAACGTCCATACAGAAGACGCTGCAAGGCAAGTAGCAAACGAAGTCTGGAACGAGATACTCGCCTAGACCCGATAGGCGCTCTCGATTTTCAACAAGCTTATACGGTTCCAACAAACCCGGTCCGAATTGCCGGGGGCAACGAGGCCGGGGTTGGCTCGTCCACCGAAGGCCGATCGGCTCAGGCGACGGGCTGCAGACAAATCTCGTAGCAACCCGTAGTAAGCATCCATGGAATGGATGGCTGAAGTGGGTTCGACTCCCACCCCCGGCTCCACGATGCATAGAAGGAGCCCGTCGTTTGCAAATAGAAGAGCGTCCGAATTTATTACCGGTTTGCATAGGCTGCCGAATGGCGAGGAAGTTGACAACGCGCCCTGTCCCCCATATTGGACCTCGACAACGGGTATAGGGGGTATCCCTGACAATAAGAAGGCAATGCTTGGTTTTGTCCAGACGTTCTAAGGCACAGATGTCGGGCATAGCCCGACAGATTGTTACCCTTACAGCGTCACCACTGCCAAGAATGGGTCAGTCTGAAAAGTTCCCTGCTCGACGAAGTAGTTTGCCGTGAACAGGACCCAGAGCTTTCCGCCTTGGGCGGCGGCTTGGAAGTAGTCACCGTACTGAGGAACCGTCCATGAACCCCCGTTCGAGCTCGCGTAGAAGAACATGTTGGGGTCGGAGTCGGGCTCGTTGGAGACACTTGTTATCCTCGATTGATGGAAGCTTGAGCCACCGTTTGTAGATTTGGACGCGACAACGTCGATTCGATGATTGAAAGAGTCGAACTGGGTGGTGTAGTAGACCACGAATATGTTCCCCGTTGTTGGGTCCACGGTGACGTACGGTTGTGCATTGACCGCTGGCTTTGAAAGAACGATCGGGGATGACCAAGTCGCTCCCCTATCGGGCGATGCGGTGAAAAGTATCGAGGAGAGGCCGCAATTGCCTGGATTGTCTGCTCCAAGGAGGGGAGAGCCCAGATACACGCCTGAAGTGCACACCTGGATTGTGAAATACAGGTTGCCGGCTGATGGGGTGGAGCTCGTGTCAGCTGCCAGCCATGGTATGCTTGCAGTTCTGAACTGCTCCGTGGCGAATCCCAGTGTAATAGTGTCGTAAGGAAGGGCGGTTGCTTGTCCCATGAAACTAAGGATCGTGTTTGGGGGACCAAAACTCGTGCCCCCCGGTGGAGAAGATCTCACTTTGCATGCGACGGGACCGAAGCTCGTAAAGGTTCCGTAGTCACACCACGTTACGTAGACATTGCCGTTGCCGTCCACCACGGGTGTCGTGAAGGCAGTGAAAAGATCCGTGTCGGACAATACCACCACTTGTCCACCTGACAACATCGTGCACGAATTTAGGTCGCCCTCGCACCGAGCAAGGTAGCTTGAACTTGTGGCCCGACCAAAAGTGAAGTGGTCCCAGCCCACGTAGACCGAGCCAGAATACACGCCCTTGCCGTGGTCAACTGCCATTACAGGCTTATCCTCGAGAGTAGGTGAGAAAATGCTAGTGCGTCCATAGACGAAGATTTCTTTCCAGCACGCATTTACAGTCGGCGCGATGTTCGAGGTGACGCAAGACACATTTGGGTCAAAAAGGTTGGAGTTCGATTTTGCTATCATAATCCCGTTGCCGCCATCGCGACTAGTAGCGAGGGAGCTGTAGAGGAAGTTGCCATCTCCGCTGGGAACGATGGTCGGGTCGCCAAAGGCTATCATAGGAAACACGGTCGGTGGAAAACTGATTGCAGTAATGTTGAAGTCAGGTATGTCGCTGCCCTTCAAGACAGAGAGGCCTCCATCGATAGACACTGTGAACCCGGAGAGAGAGGCTGGAGAACCCGAGGGCGTGCAGTCGGCCGAGAAGACTTGACAGAACAGGAATTTCGCATCGTTGAATCCGCCTACGACGTGCTGAGGGTTTGACGGGTCGACCGCGATGGTGGTTTCGGACTGAGGGAAGTAACTCGTATCGTTTATGAAACGCAGTGCCCTCTGGTTGATGCTTTGCAACCCGTTTCCCCGCGCTTGCGGGCCACTTGGATTCGACACACTTGAAGAGGTCGCCGATCCTCCGATCATTGCAGAAACGTTGTCCTGCAGCTGGACTAGCCTAAGGAGTCCCATTCCAGAGAGCGGGGCATGGAAAATGTCACCTGGGGGAGGATTGTAGGACACCTGACCCCCGACTGAGAAGGGAGAGAGGGTCGGGATCACAAGGGGCATGAGGACCACGGCCAGTGTTATCATCGCGAGAACCTTGAAGACCTTGAGAGGCTTCATCTTCTGGCAGCTACACAAATCTGAGGTATTAGTTTATCCTCCCGGGTGGCCGACCGCACGGAAAAGCTCCCAATTGTTTGCAGAACCAATGGTTTCCCGGCTTTCCCTCCCTTACTGCCCTCTGTTCTTTCACGAGTTTCCGGTTTTTTGGGATGAATATCGGATATTTTACTGCGGGGAAAGACAGAGGCTCAACCAATCGTCTTTTGCTCTCTATCTTACCCTCCCACCTAACACGAGAAAACATGAGCCACGGTAATTGAGACACTCTCGAAGCTCCTCCGCCCACCAGCGTTGTCGGCAGACCTTGAATAGCGTAGCATTGCTTCAAACAAGATGAGGAAAATTCAGACTGGAACGGAGCTTCGAGCCATGTTTTGAGGTAAGCTGTGAACTTCTCGGTGGGGTTTCGGAAAAGACTGGGTTCTTAGACTGAGGGTTGCCTATCTGATACGACTGCCGTAAAAGGGGTCAACGGTGTTCCTTCGGAGTCGTCATTCTCAGACTCCGTGAATGTACATTTGATAGGAACATTTGCTACTATGGGAACCTTGGCGAGAGCGCTCCCGCGGGACATGCATCAATGCATGCCATGCAGAGGATGCATTCCGAGTCGTTGAACTTTTTCCAGTCCAACTCCAAGATTGGTATCTGCATCGGACAAGCTGTCTCGCACTCCTTGCAGTCTGAGCACTTGATGGGGTCCCGGTGCATTCCTAGTAAGCTGTTCTTCTGGAAGACTGCCATGATGCCCCCGACCGGGCAAATGTAGCGGCACCAGAATCTCGGGATTCGCCATGCCGCGTAGATGAATCCTATGAGTATCAGAATGTTGATCCACGTGAGCGCCGAGATACCTCCCAGCCAGGAGCCGAGACTGGCTGCGGAGAAGTCCGAGACTTGAGCGGTTCCGAGGAACCTCCAAGAGTGCGCCAGGATTAGCGGTAGAGTTCCAAAAAGGGTGCCATCAGGGGTTATTGCGATGAAGAGCCCGGACGCAAAGTCTGTTCCAAGGCTTTGCTGGTAATCCGATCCAACTCCGTAGTAGAGCGCCAGACCAAGAGTCCCACTGATCAAGAAGGTTATGCCAACGAGAACATACTTCAATCGGATCCAGTAATCGTGAGTCCGTGTCTGGACAGAATCGACCCTGCCCTTAATCCCTGTGATAACGTCTTGGAGAAAACCGACTGGGCAGATCCAGCCGCACATGAATCTCCCTAGCAACGCTCCGACTACGAACATGATTCCGATGGGCAGCCATGGGAAGATTGCCTGCGACAAAAGGAGAGTGGTAGCGTCCAACGTTGAACCGATCGCGCCCTGCGCTTTGACACTGGCTACTACTGGTAGTATGACCCATGATCTTGCTCCGTTAAAGGAAGGGTTTAGGCGAGCAAGAGCGATGCCCGCGAATAACAGGAAGAAGCCTAGTTGGACGAGAGTCCTCACTGGCCAGTAGTAGATTCTTCCGCGCC
>WNGN01010927.1_pt1 | contig 11973 bp, 11 predicted proteins | sample 5400561 | NCBI WGS metagenome assembly WNGN01 (sample SAMN13153379, study PRJNA577476) | soil metagenome | isolation source: 115 cm soil or saprolite under Garry oak tree replicate 2 | place: USA:California | collected 2016-06-15
CCGTTGCAACCAAGAACTTGTCCGCACTCGACTCCCGCGCCCGACGAACCATACCCTCGGTTGAGGCAACATGAACCATCGGCATATTAAAATCGCCCTTCTCAGCAAAATACAGAAACTGCGTAACACAACCACACTCTGGATGAATCAGAAATTCCGCGTCTGAATTTTCCGCAAGCTTCTGGTTCACAACATCCGGGGTTATCCCCGCGTGAACGTGGCACTCTCCCGGCCATATCTCCATCTCACGCCCTGTTCTCTCCTTCACAAACGCCCCCAAGAACAAATCCGGAAGAAAGAGAATTTCTCGACCTCTAGGAATACTGTTCACAACTTTGACCGCATTACCAGAGGTGCAGACATAGTCGCTCTCGGCCTTAACCTCCGCAGTCGTGTTAATGTAGGATACAACGGCAGCGTTCGGATGCTCGTTTTTCCAAGCCCGCAGCTTCTCCCCATCAATTGTTGCCGCCAACGAACAACCAGCGCCGAGATCAGGCAGTAGAACCGTTTTCTTCGGCGAGATTATCGAAGCCGTCTCCGCCATGAAATGAACCCCACAAAAAACAATCACGTCTGCAGGCGTTCTGGATGCAACTTGCGAGAGACCTAGCGAATCTCCCACAAAATCTGCGATATTCTGGACCTCTGGAACCTGGTAGTTATGTGCTAGGATGACTGCGTTTCTCTCCTTCTTCAGCCGCAGAATCTCCGCTGCCAGCTCCCCATGTCCATTGAACTGGTGCATCTGGGCCGTAAGATATCATACTAGAAATCGCAAATTCCAGTGTTAAACATTGCCCCGGAAGGAGAAGAAAGGATTCTCAGGGTTAAGATGCGCCTTCTGTCGAGTTTTTTATCTCCTATTCTCTCTGTTTAACTATCCTATTCGGCTTCCGTCTTACGGGCCGACCCTCGAGTGAGTATCGGTCTGTTACTTCTGCTGGCTCGGCCAGCCCTCCCTTCCTCTTATCACCTACGTGCGCAGCCCTCATTGCCGGAATAGTTGCGGCTATAGCAGCCTTCGCCACCGGTTGGTTCACCGGTAAGAAACGGAAGCAAAAGCCAACCGGAATTTCTCAAGCAACGACAAACTAAGGGTCCTACATCATTGGGGATTGTAGCCTTGCGATTGTGGATGAGACCTGGTCAACGTACTCTTTCAGTCTGGAGAGCATGATTGCTGCTGTTATGACGCCGATTACCTTGCGATCCTTCAGGACCAGAACTCTCCGGATCCCTTTGTGCGCCATCAGCTCCGCGACCTGATCTAGTCCGACGTTCGCGTCAACGGAGACGAGATCGCTTGTCATGATGTCTCCGAGCTTCACATGTGAAGGGTCCTTTCCCTCGGCCACAATCTTGGAGAGAAAGTCCCACTCGGTGACTATCCCTTCCGGGCTACCGGTGGAAGACGCAATGATCGCGTATCCATGTCTTTTCGCTTTCATCTGACGAGCCCCCTCTAGTGCAGTTGTTTCTCGTGAAAGAGAGAGAAACTCCTTCTCCACAATGTCTTTCGCGACTAGGACCATGGTTAGAACCCGGGTATGCTTGAATAATTAATTGTTGACGGGGCGTTTCTGCTCCGAACCGGCCGTGATCCAGCAAACCGACCCTAGCAAGAGAAACAGCAGTACTAGAGTCGGGATGAGGCCGAAGCCAAGGCCAATAGGAAGAACGAACTGTAGCCAAGAGAAGCAGGAAAGGGCTACACCTCCGGCGAGAGCGGTATTGGAGACCGTGTTCCGATATTTCCAGATTACAAGAGAGACAAGAGCCACAGATGGAATGACGGGAAAAAAAATACTGAGCAAGAGGAGAGTGTAAATCGGCTGGTATGGTAGAGACAGCCACACGAGTATGGTAAAGAGCCCGCTGAGCAGGACTATAGGCTCGGCGACCAGCCAACTGTTATTCTTCCCGTTCGATGCCATATTTGGCCAGACGACAATAGGCTGGTTATTTTCTGGATTAAGCGTGCCGTAACCTGGGATTCCAGGTTCCGTCGGTGGGAGGATTATCCTACCGGTTCCGCGGTGGTAGTGCTTGATTCGGGAACTCCCGCGAACTTCTGACCTCGCAATGCCGACGGGACAACCGCAACAAGGCTCATGATCCCCATGATTAGGAACGTCGTGTGCATGGGACCAACAAACAGGGCAATGTTATTGGATGCCGTCGAGCCCGTGGGGGTTTCGCCTGCAAAGACCGCTTGAAGGACATTCAATGGAATGCTTGTCGCCAACACTACGAAGGCAATTGAAAGGCTTAGAAGAGCACCCGTGGTGACAAGCGTAGCCGATATTCCGGAAGCTACGCCTCTCCTAGTTACCGGCGTCGCGTTCATGATCGAACTAATGTTCGGAGCAACGAACATTCCACCGCCGACCCCGCTGACAACCATTAGCGACGCAAGAATTGAGTAGGAAGCATTCCCCGGGACTATCGCGAACCCGAACAAAGCGGCAGCCGATATCAAGAGACCGCTGGTCGTAAAACCTCTCGCCCCGTACTTGTCAGAGAGAAAACCGCTCAAGGGTCCAACGGTAACGAAGGCGACTGCGAACGGTATCAGGAGGATGCCGGCGGTTAGCGCGTCGTAAAGGAGCGCTCCTTGAAAGAAGATGGTCAGCACGAGTGAGATTCCACTCCTCGAGATAGAGGCGAGGAAGTTGCTCAGGATTCCAGCGGTAAACGGTCTGATCTTGAACAGTTTCAAGTCCATCAACGGGGTCTGGACTTTCAGCTCTATGTAGCCAAACCCTGCGAGTGAGACCAATCCTACGATCATCAATCCTATGTCGAGGAGAGTGTATCCTGTCAGCGCTCCAAGTGTGAGCCCGATCAGGAAGACTGACAATCCTCCTGCGAATAGCAGGTTCCCGGGCAGATCTATTCTTTCATGCTTGACAGTTCCGAGCTCCCGGAGTTTCTTGTAGGCCCAGAACGTCGCAAACGCGCCTATGGGCAGGTTTATCCAGAATATGGACTGCCAGCCCAACGCCACAGTCAGGATCCCGCCTAGTATGAGGCCGATGACGGATCCACTTATGCCAGCCACAAGGTTGACTCCAATGGCGCGTCCCCGCTCGTTTGGAGGAAACGCGTCCGTCAGGATGGCTGCGTTGTTGGCCCATATGAGCGCGGCTCCTACTCCCTGGACGAGACGGAAAAAGACAAGCATAGTTCCGGTGAGGGCGAGGCTACAGAGCCCTGAGCCGATTGTGAAGATTAGGAATCCGAGGTTGTAGAGACGCACCTTGCCGTACATGTCGGCCAGTCGGCCGAACAATAGCAGCAGGACCGCGGTCATGAGAATATAGCCCATCAGCACCCAGAGTGCTTCGAACGCCGATGCGTTCAGCTTCCGGGTAATCGTGGGTAGGGCGATGAGGACAATGTTCCCATCAAGCTGGGACATGAACGCGCCGATCGTTGTGTTCGTTAGTACGGTGTACTTGTATTGCATCTCACAAGCCCTGCTTTTTCCGGCTAATTGATGCGGTGCGCTGTAAGAAATCCTGTATAAGGTCTATTTCCAAAGTTCGCGCGATGTGAAAGCAAAAAAATATGAAATCGAGTTCTTTCAACAGAAACTATTAGCGAGCTGTTAGTAGAGTTCCCTTCTCCTAGCTGTCAGGTTTATGGTCATCTCTGCAACATCCTCTCCATACTCAGAGATGCGTTTCATGCTCTCGAGGGCCAATCTTACAGCGACGACAGTCTTTTGGTTGAGACGAAAGTCAAAGAGCTTGTCCATCACACCCTCAGCGTCCTTCTCAACTCTCTGAGCAGATATGATTGAAGTGTTCGCCACTGTTCCGTCGACTTTCGTCAAGGACTTCAAGGCATCCTCCAAGACCGAGCTAGTCAAGTCGCTAACCTTTGACAAATCTCCAATCAGTCGCTGTGGAAGAGGTGACTCGATTTCAGAGGTCATCCTCGCGATTGTCGTTGCATGATCGGCTATCCTCTCAAGACTTTTCGAAACCACGCGATAAACTAGGCAATCTCGGGGATCCGCGAGTCCGATCTCCAGAATCAGGCTCCTGTTCAGTACAGCCATGGTGAGTTGTCGTATCAAGAACAGGTAAAACCGGTCAACCTCTTCGTCTCTTTTGATAACTTCCTCAGCGAGCGCAATATCTCTATTCTTTAGAGAATCTACTGCGTCTCGCAACATGAGTTTGGCGATAAGGCTCATTCTTGAGATGACCTTTGGTGCCGGAAGGTCGCCGTAGGTTGAAAGGCATTGAATTATCAGCTCATCTTTTGACTCTTCAATAATCTCGGACCCTACGAACATGCGTCTTGCGGCCTCTCTAAGGTATGTGCGAAGGTCGGGCCTTGACGGCGTCGGAAATCTAATCCTAATCATATCATACCCTGCCAAGTACTGGGCGACAACCGTTCTCAAGATCTGCTCTCTATCCTGATCCTTTGTAGGCGTAAGTGCAATCTCTGCACCCTTGCCTTGAGTGGCAGGGATCTTCTCGTGAGGGACCAGAGTTAGCGAAGAATCCGACCGCGGAAGAACCGCCACTACATCCCCCGCCTTTAGGCCCTGTTCCCTTACCCAATCCTTGGGAAGAGAAACAGTATAGCTCGCTCCCCCGGTCATCTGGAGCCTTCGAAGTTCAACATGCGTCATTTGCTGAACCTCTCTCCATTGATCTATGTATATGTTTACCTAGCTATATACTCGTTGAGTTATCTACTTATTGCCCGGGGTTCAATTCGGACATCGCGTGAAGAACACAATGAGTCCAACAGACGAGAGATCAACGAGAGCTGGATTTTTCGAACTTTGTATCCTGATACAGGGGAGAGTGGCGGCACGTACGATATCGATGTGCTGACCGAACCGATCACAAGGACGAGATGGACTGAATTCAAAACTCCCTCTCTTAGGGTTTCAATGAGGCTTCTCGATATTGCTGAGAGCGGTGACACCTATGACCCAGAAGTTGAGCAATCCTTCGGAGGAGAACTCGAAAGCTGGTCAGCTCTTCAAACCGTGCCTAGGGCGTAGATGCAAAGCTGTGAGCTCCTAACTCTTCCTCGGTGGCTGCTGAATTGGCGAATACTGTGATCTACTGACCTACATAGGCAATCAGTATTATCAGTGGGACGATTAATTACTCAGTCGCCCCCCTCTTGTTGTCTATGGGACTAAGGGAGCTTCTCATACCCCGGGAGAAAATCTTCTTCCAGCTTCTCGAGGAAGAGTCGAAGAATGTCCTGGCGGGGGCCATAGCTTTCAGTGAGTTGATCCAGAACTTCGACCATTTGGCCGACAAAAGGAACAAGATGAAAGACATAGAGCACCACGGAGACGAAATCGTTCACTCCATTTATGACCGTCTCGTAAAGACCTTCATCACTCCCATCGATAGAGAAGACATTAGCAAGCTCGCATCTCTCTATGACGATGTCTTGGATTACATCTACGCGGCTGTCAACCGTCTCTTTCTGTATGAGGTCGAATCACCGACGGAGCCGATGAGACGGTTCGCGGACTTGGTCTTGAAGTCAGTCCGGGAAATCGACTTCGCCTTCGCCAGTATTCAAAAGATCAAGGCCTCTGAGATTGAGACCCGATGCAATGAGGTAGACACCTTGGAGAACGAGGCTGATGTTGTTCTGAACGAGTCAGTCGCCGCCCTTTTCAAGACGACCGATGCGATCGCTATCATCAAGTTCAAGGAGATCTACGAACTGATGGAGACAATTACCGACAAGTGTGAGGATGTTGTTCAGGTGATCAGGGACATTATCCTGGAGTATTCCTAGCCAAGAAGAGGTCCTCCTAGTGTCCACGACAGTCCCGTTCGAGATAGTTGTCCTAGTGGTTGTTGTGGCCATGAACGGGTTTCACGACGCGGCGAATTCCGTCGCCACAGTGGTCTCTACGAGGGTTCTTACTCCCCGTGTCGCTGTGCTTTGGGCGGCGTTCTTCAATTTCGTGGCAGCCTTCGTCTTCGGAGTCAACGTCGCCTCAACCATCGGGAAGGGAACCATAGACCCGAAGATAGTCACTGCCTGGCTGCTTCTTGCCGTTCTCACCGGCGCCATCTCTTGGGACGTCATAACATGGTGGTTTGGGCTGCCCACGAGTTCGTCCCACGCCTTAGTGGGTGGCCTCATCGGTGCCGGTGTCGTGAAGGGAGGGTGGAGCGTAGTCCAGACTGCTGGCGTCAGCAAGATAGCGTACTTCATAGTATTGTCTCCCGTAATCGGCTTTTTCCTCGCTATTGGTCTAGTCCTGCTTACGGTGAGAATTGCCATGCGATATTCCCGTTCCACATCCGACCACGCTTTCCGAAGGCTACAACTTGTATCCGCTGCACTTTACAGTCTAGGTCACGGGACGAATGATGCGCAGAAGACGATGGGGATCATAGCGGCCCTTCTTTTCGCGCAGGGCTTGTTAGGCTCGACCTTCTATGTTCCATTCTACGTGATACTCTTGGCGGGAACCGCGATGGGACTTGGAACCTACTTCGGAGGATGGAGGATCGTCCGCACAATGGGTATGAAGATCACAAAGTTGCACCCGTTCGGGGGGTTCAGTGCCGAGACCGCAGCCGCCTCAACACTTTTCGCTACCGCATCCCTTGGAATCCCCGTCAGCACAACACACACAATAGCCGGGGCGATCATGGGAGTCGGTTCGACACGCAGACTCTCCGCGGTGAGATGGGGAGTGGCCCGCAGAATAGTCTACGCCTGGGTCCTAACGATACCCGCGGCAGCCGCAATTGCCGGTCTGTCATACTATGTTCTGAGCCTCGCAGGCCTCAGATAACAAGATAGCGATTGAGATCTCCCACGGCCAGCGTCTTCAGGAGGGTATCAAAAGTGGCGAGGGCAAAAGGGAAAGGGTGTTAGCTCTTTACCTACAGTGGTGGAAGCGATTTCCGAGGGTCGGTGTATTGGTGGAGGACTACGACGTTGTAATAGTGGGTGCGGGAATAGGTGGGCTCGCCTTGGGTTGCGCCCTTGCATCCAATGGACGAAAAACATGCGTCTTAGAGGGAAGGCCCCAAGTAACACCGTCGAAGAGAGGGTTAACTCTTCAGCCGAACGGATTGGAAACTCTGCAAAAGCTTGGTCTTCTGGACCAAGTTGTTAGATTAGGGGCAAAAACCACTCGCCTAACCTGGCTTGAGATAGGTGTAGGGCCTCTAGTAACATTTGACTACTCTATTCTCGACCACCCTCACAACTATTTGCTGACTGTTGTACCAAGTGAACTTGAGCTAGTTCTCCGAGAGGTATTTTCCGGCAGGGGTGGAATAATCTACGACTCAACTTTCTTTCGGGAAACATTGCGGACCCGATTTGGGCGGGTCATAAAGGCAGAGAGAAACGGTTCTCTAGTCGAGTTCTCCACCAAAATTATTGTCGGGGCCGACGGAGAAAATTCTATGGTTAGACAGGCACTCCGAATACCTGGACATGTCAGAAAATATCCCGACGACTTTCTCTTCATGCTCGCGGGACCCGTGGCTTCACTTCAGATCGAAGCAAGGCAGTATGTTGCTCGCGGGAAGATGGTGGGTTTCTTTCCTACACGAGCCTTGACGTACATCTTCTACTACCTTCCTGGCAGAAGGCTCGAGCAGTTCAAAGCTAGAGGGGTGGAATCTTTCTTGACAGGGCTTGCTAATATTGAACCAGAGATTTCCGACTCCTTAGGCAGCCTTGAGTCTTGGGAAGACATAGCCCATGTCTCCTCTCGGAGGGTTGACGTGGAGAGTTGGGTTGCAGACCGAGGTGCGCTGCTCGGAGACGCTGTCCACGCACTTGATCCCTCATGGGCCCAGGGCGCGAACATGACTTTGCAGGATGCTGTCGCTCTAGCAAATACTATCGAGAGATGCTTTGTGTTGGATGATTTCAGTGTGAAGGAACTCAAGGGCTACGAGAGGACAAGGAGGAAACAAGCCCAGTTTGTGCAAAGAGAAGCAGAAAGAACTGCCCAACTCACTACGACAGAGGGTAGGTTCTATCACTGGCTGGGGAAGCGGATCCTAGTAAGAACGGGTAAGAATGGGGAACTGATGCGCATCGCTCTGCGAGCCTCTTCCGGCCTCACGGACCATTTCAGCCTGCAGGAAAGAATACGGTTCGTAATCTAGATTGTAGATGTTCGAAGGGGCTCAGGGAAAGTTGGCGCAGAATCCTTCTATTGTCCTAGCCTTCCATAGAGCAACCACTAGATTTGGCCTCTAAGAGAATCTCGTATAGTTCCATCTTTCCATAACTGCTCTACTTGCGTTGCTCTGCAAGCCCTGCAGACGATAGTGACCCATCCACCTGCCGAGCCAGGGTGATTGCTAACGTCGTGCTCCATGACCTTGTTGCAACTCCAACACCACATGACCTCCTTGACTATCACCAACCGCATAGAGAGGGGTGAGTGAGTGGGAGCGATTAAGGAAGAGATGAGAGGAAATGTGAAATCAATTGTCGAGTGAACTTGCAAGCATGGAGGAAAGGAGAGGGGACGCGAAGAATAATCATAATAGTTGAATGTCCATCTAATCTCCAATCTACGAGGTGAATTTTCGGAATGGGTGTCGAAGAAAACCTGCTACTGATGCAAACATTAGACAATGCTTGGAACGATAAAGATTGGGAAACGTTCATGAAACGTCACTCTGAGAACGTTTCAGTGTACTGGCCGGGCCAGCCCGAGCCAACGAGGGGACGTCACGCGCATCATAACGAATCTGTTGAATTCTTCAAGGCATTTGACAATCGTCTCGATAACAATCCGTACAAGATCCTCTTCGGCTACAGCGACTATACGTGTTCGGTGGCCCGATGGACAGGCAAGAACATAGGACCGTTCATGGGCCCGGATGGCCGCATGATCCCTGCTACCAACAAGAAATTCGAGCTCGAGTTCTGCACAGTGGCACACTGGAAGAACAATGAGATTGTCGAGGAGAAGCTCTTCTACGACTTGGTAGGACTGTTGAACCAGCTCGGCGTAACTCTGGAAGCAAAGATCCAAGCGGAGAAAGTGCCCGCGGTCTAGGAAATCCGCCGGCTCGACTCTCCTCATCCTTCTGAGGCGGATTGATACTGGAAGGGAGGAATCTAGTCAAAAGATACTCGATAATCATGAATGGAAATTGTTAACTACTTATCACACGGAGCCAAGAACTGTGAATTTCTGCACATGCCCAATATTCCGATAGCCAAGAAAGTCATCAAGGAATGCCTACAGGTCAAGGAAGACGAACAGGTACTAATTCAGACTTGGGACCACACACTTGACATTTCCGACTCACTAGCTCTGGAAGTAAACCAAGCGGGAGCGTCACCGTTTGTGAATCTCACCACGCAGAACTCCTTCCTGAACTATCTCACCAGTGTTCCCGAGAAATACTACGGGAAGATCCCACGGGCCTTTCTCTCGCTGCTCGACCAGATTGACGCACAGGTCGTGCTCTTCGGTCCCAAAGACCCGAAGGTTCTGAAGATGGCTCCAGGGGAGCGCTTTTCCAAGGCTTTCGAGTCGGAAAAGCCGGTGATGGAGAAGTTGCGGGAGCGAAAAATCCGGACCACCTACCTTCCTGTGGGCTACATCACTCCAGAACGTGCTCTGAACTATGGTTTCGATCTGTCGAAATGGCGCAACAACCATGACCAGGCGATGGATGTTGACATGCAGAAGATGAAGGCTCTCGGCAAGAACCTGTCCTCCAAGCTTCATAACGCAAGCAAGGTTCACGTCAGCCATAGCAATGGAACGAACCTAACATTCGCCATCCAAGACCGTCTTGTTCACGTTCGGGATGGGATAATCGACCAAGAGGATATTTCAAGGGGGAACTTTACCGAGTCTCTACCGTCCGGAAGCGTTCTGGTGGCCCCTATTGAAACAAGCGCGGAGGGGACGGTCATTTTCGATACTCCACAGGCTTTGATGGGCAAGATGCTAAAGGGTTTCACAATGAAGTTCCAAAACGGTAAGCTAGTATCCTTCGATGCAAAGGAGAACCTTGACGCGTTTGCCGGCATGTACCGTGGCGCAAGCGGCGACAAGGACCGTCTCGGCTCGTTTTCTATCGGGATCAATCCGAAGGCTCAGGTCATCGGTTTGGGGGGTGCTGACGACCTTTCTCTTGGAGGCGTGACCATCGGTATTGGGTACAACAAGGACTTTGGAGGAGAAAACGACACGACTGTCGGATACGCCCAGACCCTCAGCAAAGCCACCGTCGAAGTTGACGGAAAACCCATACTTCAGGAAGGCAAGGTCCAAGTCTAGCGCCCGAAATTTGCCACGAAAATCTCCCTTTTGTCATAAGCTCTAGTACTGCGTATCCGGTCTTGATTTCCGGCAACTAACTGATAGTGACTATTTGTTTTGATTCAAGGCTTCGATTAGGGCCTTGGCGACTGCGTCTTCGTCGTGTCTGACCCCGTTTACGTAGAATGTTGGGGTCCCATTGACACCGCTTCTTACCCCACCCATGAAGTCGTCCTTGATCCGTTTCTGATACACGTGCTGAGCAATCTCACGCTCAAACTTTTGACCATCCAAGTCCAGCTTCTTTGCGTAGCCAAGGGCGACCCTCGGGTCCCCGAGAGTTGCTTGGTTTTCATAGAGAAAGTCGTGCATGGGCCAGAACTTTCCCTGAGCAGAGGCGGCCTCTGCCGTCTCAGCGGCGTTCATAGCATGCTCGTGAATATTTGTCAGTGGAAAGTTGCGGAACACGAACCGTAATTCAGAGCCGAGTTCCTTCTGGACCCTTTTCACCTCAGGATATGCCGCGCCACAGTACGGACATTGATAGTCGCCATACTCGACAAGAGTGAGAGAGGCGTTCACAAGCCCTTCAATATGGTCGCGCTCAGGAGTAACCGGAATTTCCAGCTTCGGAGCGCGATACTTTCCCGCGGTTTCCTTGCCAGTTGGTTCCAGCAGGGTCTTGCCCGTACCCCGCTTTCGCGCAACAGTCGTTGTCCCGGACATCTTCGAGATCAGCTCTTCTCAGTCACTCGAGCCTTGCTCAGATTCTCGAGGGCTGACAAAATGCCGTCGGCTCCTGGGTTGATTCCGTCAGGGGAGAGGTGGCTCCATCTAATAATTCCCTTGTCGTCGATCACGAAGAGGGCGCGAGCGGACTCGCCGATCTTCTCCTTGTAGGCACCATACTTCCGAGAGACAACTCCTTTTGGCTCGAAATCTGCCAGTACAGGGAAGTTGAGCTTCCGGTCCTTAACGAAGGCAAGGTGAGACCAGATATTGTCGACTGAAATGGCAAGGAGTTCTGCGTTGAACTTTTTGAATTCGGGCATTACCATCGCATACAATGATAACTGGTCAGTGCAGACGGGGCTCCAGTCTGCAGGGTAGAAAGCAAGGATCACTGGTTGTCCCCGGAAATCATTTAGGGACACTTTCTGGTCGGGAGTGCTGTTAAGAGAGAAGTTAGGCGCTGTCTTGCCCGGTCCCAAGACAGAATCCACGGTCTTCACAATCTTCTTGGTCTTCGATTGCTTTTGCGCGCGATTTCGTGCTGCAGCCTTGTTGTCCAATTTCCTCATCCTTCGCCTTTTCCCCCGTTGCATCAAACTGGCTTTCAGAGGAGACCCCCCTCTTCCCTGGAAAGAATTGACATTGCAGAGCATTCCCCTCTCGCGCTATTTATAGACTAACTGGCCGACTGGTCTTATGTCAAAGATTCGGCCAGAGTCATCCTGCTGGTGACCTCTTGAGATTTCCTAAGTGTGATTTGCGTCAAGGGTCGATGCTAGTATAGTGCTTAGGCTTCAGGAGGTCGCTGACCACCTTCTCCCTTAGTTGGGCAACTTGGTCTCTCAAGGATTCGCCGAAAGAGAAGCCAGTCCTCAGGGAATATTCTTTGTAGAGTTCTGCCACCGTCTTGTAGACAAGAAGCTGGGCACTGGTTCCGAAGACTCTTGCGAGGACCTCGATAACCTCGT
>WNGN01002689.1_pt1 | contig 11967 bp, 11 predicted proteins | sample 5400561 | NCBI WGS metagenome assembly WNGN01 (sample SAMN13153379, study PRJNA577476) | soil metagenome | isolation source: 115 cm soil or saprolite under Garry oak tree replicate 2 | place: USA:California | collected 2016-06-15
AATCGATCGAGACGCTCGGCCGACGTGTGCTGGATGTGGTCCACCGCGTCGCCCGCGAACGCCCGGACGAGGTGTCACTGCTGGTCAGCCATGCCGACCCCTTGCAGGCGGCCTGGATCCTGCTGGATGGCCGCCCCCAGACGGAGCGCGAGATGTATCACAGGCAGGTCGAGAAGGCGGCGATCCTCGAGTTGGACCTCGAGGGAGATCGGGTGGTTTCGACGCGCTACATCCCTTCCCCGACGGTGAGCGCGGTCTAACTAGCTGGCCTGGGCGAGGTCGTCCGTGAACTGGCTGGTGTAGAGCGTGTAGTAGAACCCGCGCCGGCGGAGGAGCTCCGCATGGCTCCCTTGCTCGACAATGCGACCCTGATCCATCACGACGATGCTGTCGGCATTGCGGATCGTCGACAGCCGGTGCGCGATCACGAAGCCCGTCCGGCCCTGCCGCAGTCGCGCCATCGCCTGCTGGATCAGGACCTCGGTTCGGGTGTCAACGCTGCTTGTCGCCTCGTCAAGGATGAGGACCGTCGGATCCCTGAGGAAGGCGCGCGCGATGGTGAGCAGCTGCTTCTGCCCGGCGGAGATGTTGGCGGCGTCATCGTTGAGCACGGTGTCGTACCCTTCGGGCAGGGTCCGGACGAACGGGTCGACGTAGGCGGCCTGCGCGGCGGCGACGATCTCCTCGTGGGTCGCCCCGATCTTCCCGTAGCCGATGTTGTCGCGGATCGTGCCGGTGAAGAGCCAGGTGTCCTGCAGTACCATGCCGAAGACGCGGCGCACGTCATCGCGGCGGAGGTCCCGGGTGTTGATGCCGTCGAGGCAAATGCGGCCCTCGTCGATATCGTAGAAACGCATCAGCAAGTTCACGATGGTCGTCTTGCCCGCCCCAGTCGGCCCCACGATGGCAATCGTCTGCCCCGGCCGAACCTCAAGATTGAAGTCGATGATGAGCGGCTTCTCCGGCTCGTAGCGGAATGACACGTGCTCCAGCGCGACGCCCCCACCCTGACCCTCCCCCAGAGGGGGAGGGGAATCTCGGACCTGATCCCGAACAAGGGCAGGGGAATCGAGGACCTTGTCCGGCGTCTCCTCCTCGGCGCCGAGAAACTCGAAGACGCGCTCGGCCGACGCCAGCCCGGACTGCAGCAGGTTCAACTGACCGGCCAGCTGCGTGATCGGCATCGTGAACTGGCGCGAGTACTGGATGAAGGCCTGCACGTCGCCGAGGGTGATCGAACCGGTCGCCACCCGGTAGCCGCCGACTGCCGCGATCACGACATAGTTGACGTTGCCGAGGAACGCCATCGCCGGCATGATGATGCCGCTCAGAAACTGGGCTCGAAAGCTGGCCTCGTAGAGCGCCTCGTTCTGCTGGTTGAACTCCGCAATCGCCTTCTGGCGGCGGCCGAAGACCTGCACCAGCGCGTGCCCCGTGTGCACCTGCTCGACCTGGCCGTTGAGCGTGCCGGTGCGTGCCCATTGGGCGGCGAAATGTTTCTGCGACCGGCGGGCGACCAGCAGCGTGACGACGATCGAGAGCGGGACCGTGACCAGGGCGACCACCGCGAGCAAGGGGCTGATCCAGACCATGACGGCCAGCACGCCCACGATGGTCAGCGTTGAGGTGAGGATTTGGCTCATGCCCTGCTGCAGCGTGGTCGTGATGTTGTCGATGTCGTTGGTCACGCGGCTGAGCATGTCACCATGGGCATGGCTGTCGAAATATTTCAGCGGGAGGCGAGCCAGCTTGGCTTCGGCGTCGCGGCGCAACCCGTAAACGGTGCGCTGTGCCACCCCGGCCATGATGTAGGAGAGCATCCAGGTGAGCCCGGAGGCCAAAAGGTAGACGAGCGCGGCGAGCGCGAGGATCTGACCCAGCTGCGTGAAGTCGATGCCACGGCCAGGCACGACGTTGGCTCCCGACACCAGGTCGGCGATCTGACCGTGGCCCTGCGCCCGAAGTGCCGCGACGGCCTGCTGCTTGGTGAGACCGGCGGGCAGGCTCTTGCCGATGACGCCGTCAAAGATCACGTTGGTGGCGTTGCCGATGATTTTGGGCCCGATCACGGTGCCGGCGACGCTGCCCAGCGCGAGGATGGCGGAAATCGTGATGCGCGTCCGCTCTGGTCGAAGCCGGGCAAGGAGTTGGCGCAGCGTCTTGCTCAGGTCTTTGGTCTTCTGCGGCGGGAGCATCCCGCCGAAACCGCCCGATCCGCCGCCAAATCCTCCGCGCGCCGGTGGCCGCCCGCCCACGTTGCGCGCCATCATGCGACCGCCTCCTCTCCCAGCTGGGAAGCGACGATCTCGCGGTACGCCTCGGTCGTGGACATCAGCTCTCGATGGGTGCCGACGCCGACGATCCGCCCCGCGTCGAGGACGATGATCTGGTCGGCGGAGAGGATGGTGCTGACCCGCTGCGCCACGATCACGACCGCGGCGTCACGCGCTTCCGGCTTGAGGGCCGAGCGCAGCCGGGCGTCGGTGCCGGCATCGAGCGCCGAGAAGCAATCGTCGAACAGATAGAGGGGCGGTCGCCTGACGAGCGCCCTCGCGATCGCCAGCCGCTGACGCTGGCCACCGGAGAGGTTGGTGCCGCCCTGGTCAACCGGCGCCTGGAGCTGCTCGGGCATCGCGGCGACGAAGTCGCGCGCCTGCGCCACCTCGAGCGCGTGCCAGAGCTCGGTCTCGGTCGCGTCGTCCTTGCCAAATCGCAGGTTGTCGGCGATCGTGCCCCGGAACAGGTAGGCCTGTTGGGGGACCAGCCCGATCGAACTCCACAGCGTTTCGAGCGGCTGCTGGCGGACGTCGACGCCGTTCAAGACGACCATCCCCTCCGTGACGTCGAAGAACCGAGGAATCAAGTTCACGAGCGTCGTTTTGCCCGATCCAGTGCCGCCGATGATCGCGGTGGTCGCGCCCGGCCGCAGCTCGAACGACAGGCCGTGCAGCACCGGCTTCTCCCCTCCCGGATAGCCGAACGTCACGTCGCGGAATTCGACGGCACCCGTCCTTGCCGCAGGCTCGAGCGGGCGCTCCGGGTCGGTGATCGCGGGTTGCGTCTGCAGAACGGCCTCGAGCCTTATCGCGCTGGCAATCGCGCGCGGGATGAAGATCACCATAAAGACCGCCATCATCACGGCGAACATGATTTGGAGGATGTAGGCGAGAAAGGCGATCAGGTTGCCGACCGGCATCTGGCCGCTGTCGATCAGGTGACCCCCGAACCAGACGACGGCGACGCTGGAGAGGTTCATGATGGCCAGCAAGGCCGGCAGCGCCAGGGCGAAGATCCGGTTGACGCGCAGGGCGGTTCCGGTCAGGTCGGCGTTGGCCGCCTCGAAGCGGTCGCGCTCGTAGGGGGTGCGGTTGAAGGCACGGATGACCCGCACCCCGGTGATCTGCTCGCGGAGCACCTCGGTGATCCGGTCGATCTTCCGCTGCATCGATTGGAAGAGGGGGATGGCGAAATACATCAGGGTCGCGAAGACCGCGACCATCAGCGGCAGGATCACGATCAGGATGGCCGACAGCGTGACGTTCTCGCGCACCGCCAGGATGATGCCGCCGACCAGCATGATGGGCGCCGTCACCAGCATGGTGAGTGCCATCTGGACGAACAGTTGCACCTGCTGCACGTCATTGGTGTTGCGCGTGATCAAGGAGGGCGTGCCGAAGCGGTTCATCTCGGTGGCGGAGAACTGCTGGACGCGCTCGAAGACTGCCCTGCGCACGTCTCGACCGAAACCCATCGACGCCCTCGACGCAAACCAAACCGCCACGATCGCGAGGATGCCAACGACGACCGCCAGAGCCAGCATGACGGCGCCGATCCGCCAGATGTAGCCGATGTCCCCCTTGGTGACGCCGTTGTTGATGATGTCGGCGTTCAGATTGGGCAAATACAGGTTGGCGATCGACTGGATAAGCAGCAGGCTGACCACCAGCGTTACGGGGCCGGCGTAGGGGCGGAGGTAGGTCGCAAGCAGGCGGATCAGGCTGGGCATTGCGTTTGATGATATCCCGGGTTGGCGCGTTCGCCGCTCGTTCATAGCGCCTTCACAAGTGGTGGGCATGATGAACGTCAGACACTTTTCAAGGAGGTCAAGCATGAATCGACGGTTCGGTTTTCTCTGGATTTGGGGTCTCGTCACGGCGGCGATTGCGACGGTCGTCGGGCTGGTCGCCTATCACGCCGGCCAGACCGCTACCGTGGTGACGACGACGCCGGGTGGGAGTGGAACCGTTTATCACGGCTACTACGGTTTCGGCTTCTTCCCGTTCTTCGGCTTGTTCTGGCTGCTGTTGATCGGGTTCCTCTTCTTCAGGCTGTTCGCGTGGCGCTCGTGGGGACGCGGCCCCTGGGGCTACGGCGGTGGGCACTACCACGATCACACCCACGGCCCGGCGCCGACGACGCCTCCGGCAACAAAGCCGGAAGATCCGACGATTGCCTAGCACCACACGCCCATTTCGATTCGGCGTGGTCGCGGCGCAGGCCCGCTCCGGCGAGGAGTGGGCGCAGAAAGCCCGCCACGTCGAATCGATGGGATACGCAACCCTGTTGATGCCGGATGGATTGCAGCACAGCCTCGCTCCCCTACCGGCCTTGACCGCCGCAGCGATGGCGACCCGAACACTGCGCGTGGGGACCTACGTGATCGCCAACGACTATCGAAACCCCGTCATGCTGGCGAAGGAGGCGGCCACCGTGGATGTGCTTTCGGGCGGCCGCTTGGAGCTCGGCATCGGGGCCGGCCGGCCGGCTGCCGCAGAAGACAACCGGATGTTCGGCGTCCCGTTCGATTCCGGCGCGGTGCGCGTTGCGCGTCTCGCGGAATCACTGGCGCTGATCAAGGCCCTCCTCTCGGGCCAGACCGTGACGGCGACAGGACCGCACTATGCGGCGGACAATGCGCAGATTTCACCGCGCCCGGTGCAGCAGCCGCGGCCCCCGATCCTGGTCGCCGCTGGCAAGCAGCGCCTGGCTGAGCTGGCCGCCCGCGAGGCTGACATCATCGCGCTCGGGATCCCGCCCACTGCGACCGAGACTGAGCTCGCCGAACGAATCGGATGGATCCGCGAGGCCGCCGGTTCGCGATTGGATCAGCTCGAGATCAATCTGAACCTGATGGCGGTTGGGCAGCAGGTCCCGCGCTGGATCGCGAGCCAGATGGGACTCACCGCCGAGAGGCTGGCACAGGCCGGCGCGGTCTCGGCGCTGACGGGCGCGGTCGACGAGATGGTCGACACGCTCCAGCGGCGCCGCGAGAGTCTTGGGATCTCGTACATCGCCGTCGGCGATGAGCTGATGGAAGGACTGGCCCCCGTCGTCGAGCGCCTTGCGGGTCACTGATCAGTCAGGCAGGCGGTCGACGATGTGGGACCCGCCGGGTGGGTTGGGACATGTGAGTGTCGCCCTCGGGACTGGCCAGCTGACGCTCCAGGTGGGTGAAGGCTGAGATAACGTCCGTAGCTTCGAAAGCCCGGTTGCGCCTTCCCACAGAAACCTGTCGAAGAATCCCGGCCTCGACAAGGCGGATGACGGCTGCGTTGGTCTGAACGAAGCTCCTTTGAATCAATTCGGAGGCGCTGTTGACGGTAAGCACCGGGGCTCCGATAAGGGCTGGAAGCAATACATCAATGGCTGAGTGGGCGCGAACTCTTTGAAGTCGTTCGCGCCAACGCACTTCAAGATCGCGCGCTCGATTCTCGAACGATCTTGCGTCGTCTACCGCTCGCTTGCAGGCGCTGGCGAAACGAGCGATCCAAATGTTGAGGCCTTCGTGGGCTTCTCGGGAAGTTGCTGGCCCACGGTAGCGGGTGGCAGTCAGACCAGCCACATAATCCTTTGCCCATGTAGCGAGGATCAGCGACACTGGAACGATAACGCGTTGAGCCAAGCCGCGACGGCGCAAGATCATGTGGATTAGGGCCCGACCGGTTCTACCGTTGCCGTCGCTAAACGGGTGAATTGTCTCGAACTGCGCATGCGCTATGGCGGCTTGGGCAACGGCGGGTAGCGAGTCGTCGTTCGCAAACGCCACCAAGTCGTTTATCAGCTCCCCAACGTACTTCGGCGGAGCGGGAACAAACGCAGCAGAGCATGGGTTGTAATCGCTGCCTCCGATCCAGTTCTGAACATTCCGGAAGCGTCCTGCTTCCTCCACGATTCGCGATCCAGCGAGAAGCCGTCGGTGGATATCGAGTAAGAGCTCGGACGTTATGGAGACACCCTGGTTGACGCGTTCAATGGAGTACGTCATGGCGTCGATGTTGCCCAGCACCTGGGCCGCAGTGATGTCTGAGACCTCGCCCAAGCTACGGGCAGCCTCGGCACGGAGCAACCGACGGGCGCCAATCTCAAGCCCCTCGATCTTTGAGGAAGCCACCGACTCAGCACGGAGCAGTATGCGGGCTAGAGGTTCCGTTTCGACCAATGCGACTACCTCCGTGTCTAGCCGAGCGATGGCGGCCTCTGCGTCGGCAACTTCGGCTGCGACGCTGCCATCGAGCAAGACCTGTCGACCGACAAGGCCGTCCGGCAGGTAGGCCTCGTACTCGCAAGCTCTGCCCTCCGCACGCGACGGCGCATTGGCGTTCTTTGCCCAGCTGAGCCGGATAACCCTAGATATGCTGTATCCTTATTTCGGGTTATTATACAACCCTAAATAAGTCGAGGTAGGTAATTAGGGCGGGCCAGGACGACCAGCTGCGCCCGGTGCGTACAACCCTTGTGGTACGCGCATTCCGGAGCTACCGCCGGCAGGGCAGCCCCAAATTGCGCCCTCGGGCTGACGACAGTTACGAATGACGGGCTCCATCATGGCGGCATGAAGAGGCCATCGCGATTCTCCCCGCGACGCGGCGCACGAATATTGATTGGGCTGGTCGTGCTCGTCGCCGCCGCGGCGGCGCTCAGCGCGTGCAGTCCCCCATTTGCTGCGGCATGCAGTGCAAAAGGAGCCGCGACCGCAACCGCCGCGAGCACGGTGAAGGTCGTCGCCGACTCACAAAAGCAGGGAGCCTACCAGCCCGACCCGGTGACGGTGCAGGCCGGCCAGTCGGTCACGTGGACCTGGGAGGACCAGGGAAACCAGCACAGCGTCAGCGCGGATGACAGCAGCTTCGAGTCCTGCCTGCAGGGCGCCGGCTCGACGTTCACCACGACATTTGTCAAAGCCGGGACCTACGCCTATCACTGCTCGATCCACCCGCAGATGAAGGGCACTGTGACGGTAACGTAGGAAGATGAACGCCAGCCCTGTGCCCGCGGCAAACCGCAACTTGACCCTAGTCGGTCGACTGATGCTGGCCGAGGCGGTGACCTTCGCCATCGCCTCGATCCTTCACTTCGGCGTCGCCGAATCCTTTATTAGCGCCGCGATTCCCGAGGCGATCATTGCCGTGGTCCTGGCAGTTGGAGCCGTCATTGTCATGCGGCGGCTGGGTGGATCCTGGTGGATTGCGATGGGCACGACGCTCTTCGCGCTGGCCGGCGTCATCATCGGATTGAGCGTGATTCTCGGCAGCCGGGTCTCACGGCCTATCGACCTCGCCTACCACGCGACCATCTTTGTGGCACTGGTCGTCACCGTGATCCTCTTGCTCATCGCTCGGCGGTGAAGGCCCCCACCCTGCCCTCCCCCGCAAGCGAGGGAGGAAAAAATGGTGGCTAGACCAGATATTGATAAAGGAGCTCTTCGCTGCCGAGCGGGCGGAAGTTGAGCTGGATCTGCTCCATCCGCCTGAGCAGAGGCTCCAGGTCGGCCTTGTCCTTCAGCTCGATCCCAACCAGGGCAGCGCCGCGTTCCTTGTTCGTCTTCTTGATGTACTCGAAGCGGACGATGTCGTCGGTCGGCCCGAGTGCGTCGTCGACGAACTGGCGCAACTGGCCGGGCTTCTGGGCGAACTCGATGATGAAGTAGTGCTTGCGCCCGAGGTAGACGAGACTGCGCTCCAGGATCTCGGGGTAACGCAGGACGTCGTTGTTGCCGCCGCTCAGGACGCAGACGACCGTCTTGCCGCGGATCTCGTCGGCCACGTCATCGAGGGCGGACAGGGCGAGCGCCCCGGCCGGCTCGGTGATGATGCCCTCGTTCTGGTAGAGCTCGATCATCGTGGTGCAGACCTTGCCCTCCGGCAGGAGCACGACCCGGTCGACATACCGCCGGCAGAGATCGAACGTGCGCTGCCGGGTCTTGCGGACGGCGGCGCCGTCGACGAAGGTGTTGATCTCGTCGAGCTCGACGATGCGGCCCTGTTTGAGGGACTCGTACATCGACGGCGACCCGGCCGGCTCGGCGCCCACCACGACGGCGGCTGGATTCTTCGCCTTTATATAGGATGCGACGCCTGACGCCAGGCCGCCGCCACCGATCGGGACGATGACGATCCCGACGTCGCCGCCGGTGGCATCGAAGATCTCCTTGCCAACGGTGCCCTGGCCGGCGATCGTCTGCAGATCGTCGAAGGGATGCACGAAGATGCCCTGGCTCTGCGCGCAGTATTCCTCAGCAGCCGCGCTCGACTCGTCATAGGAGTCGCCGACCAGCCGGATTTCGACCAACTCGCCCCCGAAGTGCTCCACCCGCTCGATCTTCTGGGTCGGGGTGATGCGCGGCATGAAGATCGTCCCGCCGATCCCAAGGTGGGCGCAGGCGAAGGCGACACCCTGCGCGTGGTTGCCGGCGCTGGCGCACACGACGGGGCGCGTGCGATCCTCGGGCGAGAGCGACGCGATCTTGTTGTAGGCGCCCCGGATCTTGAACGACCGCACCGCCTGCATGTCCTCGCGCTTGATCAGGATGGTTGCCCCGTATTGCTCCGACAGCCGGATCGACGGCTGCAGCGGCGTCGTCGACGCGATGCCCTCGAGCCGCTGCTCAGCCTCCTCGATGGCGCGCACCATCTCCATGGTCGGCGATTGTATCTTGAGGCGGTGGACGCCTACATCTGCCGCACCTGTGGCGTGCAGCAGGCGGAAAGCGAGGATCCGCCGTCGCATTGCGCGATCTGCGACGACGAGCGGCAGTACGTCCCACCCGGTGGGCAGCGATGGGTCACGCTGACCGGGCTCCGGGGCGAAGGCCACCGCGTCGAGGTGCGCGGCCTCGAGCCGGGGCTCACCGGGATCGGCGCCGATCCTCCGGTCGGCATCGGGCAGCGCGCGCTGCTCGTCCAGACGCCTGCCGGCAACTTCCTCTGGGACTGCTTCGGATTCATCGACAACGAGGGCATCGCGGCCGTCAACGAACGGGGCGGCCTCCACGGCATCGCGATGTCGCACCCGCACTTTTACGGCGTCAACGTGGAGTGGAGTCGCGCCTTCGGGAATGCGCCAATCTACATCCCGAAGGCGGATCGCGAGTGGGTGATGCGGCCTGACCCGGCCGTCAAACACTGGCAGGGGACCGTCGAGCCGCTCCCGGGCGTGAGGCTGATCCAATCCGGTGGGCACTTCGAGGGGAGCGCCGTCCTCCATTGGGCCGGCGGGGCCGAAGGTCGGGGCGCACTGTTCACCGGCGACACCATCACCGTGGGGCCGGACCGGTTCGTGAGCTTCATGCGGAGTTATCCGAACCTGATCCCGCTGCCCGCGAGCCAGATTCGGCGAATCGTGTCGACGGTCGAGCCTTATACGTTTGATCGGATCTACGGCGGCTGGTGGGACCGGATCGTTGGCCGCAACGCGAAAGCCGCCATCCAGAAGTCGGCCGACCGCTACATCCGCTGGATCGAGGGAGGGAATTGACCGATGGCGCTTCCCTCGCCGAGGCCGGCTGGGCCTTCCCGGGTGATGGTGCCGCCGGCATCGGGAGCGCGCTTGAGCGATTTCTCGAATCGCTCCCGACGAGGCCTGGACTTCTCGGCCTGGGAGAGCCCATGCACGGCGTGGAGGCGTTCCCGCAGCTGCGAAACCAGGCATTTCAGCATCTTGTCGAGCACGACGGGTACCGGTCTATCGCGATCGAGACGGATTGCCTGGCCGCCCTGACGGTCGATGCCTTCGTCGCAGACGGAAAGGGAGAACTCGACGCGGTCATGCGGTCCGGCTTCAGCCATGGGTTCGAGAAGGCCGCTGCCAACCGCGAACTCATCGCCTGGATGAGCCAGTACAACCGAAGTCGCGACGCGAGGGACAGGCTCGGGTTCTACGGGTTCGATGCACCGATGGAGATGACCGGCGCCAATAGTCCGCGACCCGCGCTCACCGCACTGCGGGCCTACCTCGCGACCAACCTCGAGGCCGCGCTGCTACCGACAACGGCGGGCGCCATCGAGGCCCTGGCTGGCACCGACGAGCGGTGGTCGAATGCCGCCGCAATCCTGGACCCATCCCAATCGGTCGGCGCCTCCGACGAAGCCAACACGCTGCGCCTGCTCGCGGACGATCTTGCGGCCGTGCTGATGGCAGAGTCCCCACGACTGATTGCTGCCACGTCGCGCCATGACTGGTGGCGCGCCTCCCTGCACGCGCGCACAGCCGCCGGGCTGCTTCGCTACCATGCCGCGATGGCGGATACATCCGACTCTCGCGTGGCGCGACTCCTCGGCCTGCGGGACGTGATGATGGCCGACAACCTCAACGCCATCCTCGCGCGCGAGGGCCAGCGGGGACCCACGCTGATGTTTGGCCATAACCTGCACCTGCAGAAGGGCCGGAGCAAGTGGCACCTGGGAGACCTGTCGCTGGAGTGGTGGAGCGTTGGATCGATCATCGGCGCGCAGTTGGGCGACCAGTACGCGGTCCTGGGCTCGGCTCTCGGTAGCGCGCCACGCCAGGGGCTCAACGCCCCCGCCCCCAACACGCTCGAGGGAACCCTTTCCGCCCTCCCGGAGAGCCGATACCTGTTCGAGTCAGGACAACTCACCGAGGCTCTCAGCCGCATGGCTCCGAAATTGGTCCTGCGGACCGACGCCGCGCCCAATAATGGCTACTTCCCGCTGGACCCAAACCAGCTGAACGAGGCCGATGGCGTCATCTTCCTCAGGGACGTCTAATCGCGGAGGAACGGTTCGACCCTGCGGCGAGTCACACGGTCGTTACCGACCCGGGAGCGAGTCGTCGCGGGCGACTTAGCGAATCGGCGCGAAGCCGTGGCCGAGTCGCGGTAACGCGTGAAATCTCGCTAACGGGCGAACGAAACACCCCCTCCGGCCATTATTCGATTCACTCGACGAACTCATTCGGCAGGAGGAACATTCGCATGAGCAAGCGCGAGAAGAAGCACGGCGACCAGGGCGGGCAACCGCAACCGGGCCAGCAGTGGCCGCAGAAGCAGGGTGGCAGCCAGCCGGGCCAGAACTGGCCCTCGAAGCCGGCCGGCCAGCCTGAGAAGACGACCACGTGGCCGACGCAGCCCGGACAGGGCCGCTAAGCTCCGACCTTCGAAAAGAAACGGCGCCCCATCGCGGGGCGCTGTTTTTATTTGTGGAACGCTGCCAGCCGGTTCGCTTCCTCGTCGACCGCTCGGCGGACGGTTTTTGGTAGGGGCTCGAATGGCTTGACCTCGATGCGGCCGCCCTCATAACGCCAGGTTCCCGCGACGGCGCCATCGACGATGAAGGTTGGCACGGAGTGCGGCGTCTTCGTGTTGAAGACCAGCGGCCGGTAGTGCTCCGGCAGGATCTGGGTGCGCCGGGCGTGAACCAGCAGCGTCGCGTCCCAGGTCGGTAGGAATCGCACCGGCGCGGGCGTCGCAGGATCAGGCAGTGGCGCGCGCGGAAGATCGAGGAGCTCCTTCCCTTTCTCGTCGCGAAAGCGCCGAAGGGAGAGTCGATCGATCGCCGGTATTAAGGTTGTGTGGGGGATGCCCGCCCAGTCGGCGATCTCTCGGTCCGTGGCCGGGCCGAACGCCCCCAGGTAGCGCCGAACCACGTGCTCCATCCCAGCCGACTCGGTCACGGCTGCCGGTCGAACCCATGTCTGCGCGAGTCCATAGAGATCGGCTTTACGCTGGTCCCA
>WNGN01007682.1_pt1 | contig 11966 bp, 9 predicted proteins | sample 5400561 | NCBI WGS metagenome assembly WNGN01 (sample SAMN13153379, study PRJNA577476) | soil metagenome | isolation source: 115 cm soil or saprolite under Garry oak tree replicate 2 | place: USA:California | collected 2016-06-15
CAATGGGATCCAGCGAGCCGACCACCCAGCTCGAAATGGCGGGCCGCACAATAATAGTTACTTTGTGCCACCGGGCCTGACCAGAATTTCAAGCGGCACTCACAAGAACTCGGCCATCAGTTCGTCCGCGTCTTCGACGCCGAGAGGCTGACGAACAGGCGGCCCTTTCCGAAGGCCGATTTCGAGGTCCTCGTAGGTCGGCAGGTCCTTGTTCCGATAGAACAGCCCGAGAGGGATGCGCTCCCTCTGGACGGCGGGCCATTCCATCGCTTTCGCGAAGGCGGCCTTCATGTCGCTCGGATCATGGCCTTCCTTCGCGAGGTCGTACACGCGCTCGCGGAAGAAGTCGTACGTGTTCACCTTGTTGTAGGTGACGCAGGGCGAGAGGCAATCGATGAGCGCGAACCCTTTGTGCTCGATCCCACCCTTGACGAGTTCGGCCATCGTTTTGACGTCGCCGCTGAAGGTCCGCGCCACATACGTGGCCCCCGAGGCGAGCGCGAGGGAAATCGGATCAATCGGGTTCTCAATGACGCCCTCGATCGGCGTCGACTTCGTCTTCATCCCCTTCTCCGAAGTGGGGCTGGCCTGGCCGGTCGTGAGACCGTAGATCTGGTTGTTCATGACCACGTAGGTGATGTCGAAATTGCGACGCATCGCGTGGATGAAGTGACCCACACCGATCCCGTATCCGTCGCCATCTCCCCCGGTCACAATCACGTTCAGGTCGGGGTTCGCAAGCTTCGCCCCCTCAGCGACGGGGAGCGCCCGACCGTGAATCGCGTGGAAGCCGTACGTGGAGAGGAAGTGCGGCAGGTTGCTCGAGCAGCCGATGCCGGACACGATGAGGATGTTCCACGGCTCCAGCTGAAGGCCGTGGATCGCCGTCTGGAGCGCGCGCAGGACCGCGAAGTCGCCGCACCCCGGGCACCACGTGGGCTTGATCTCGGACTTGTACGTGTCCATCTCGAATTCCATCTTCATGCGACCACCTCGACGATCTTGTCGGCGATGTCCCGCGAGGCGAACGGCTCGCCGTCGTACCGTCCATAGAAATGGTCCGGCTTGTACCCCGTCTCCGCCCGCAGCAGTCGCGAGAACTGGCCCGTGTAGTTGCCTTCCACCGAGAGGGACTGTTTCACCCCGCGAAGCAATTGCAGCGTCTCCTCGACATGGAACGGGAAGACCGTCGGGAACTCCAGGCTGTTCGCCTTCAGGCCCTTCTCTTCCACTTGGAGGATCGCCTCGTGCGCCGCGCCCACGTGGAACCCCACAGGATGACGGTCAGGTCTGCGTTCTTCGGACCCCAGATCTCCGGGCGGGGCGTGTCCTTCCGCAGGCCCTCGAGCTTGCGCATCCGCTTCTCGTGCATCTTCCGCCGCTCTTCGACGAATTCCGGGAGACCCGAGAGGACGTCGGAGATCAGCTCCCCGTTCTCCATATGCTCGTCCGTCGCCCCGATGAACTGGAATCCCTTCGTCCCGGGCAAGGCCCGCGGGCTCACGCCGCTGTCCGTGATCTGGTATCGCCGAAAGTCCTTCGGGGTCCCGCCGTCCGCGGCCATCATTCCACGGACGATCGGCACGTTGAAATCGGGTTTCTCGACGGTCCGAAATCCCTCCCCCAAATACAGGTCCGAAATGACGATGATCGGTGTCTGGTAGATCTCTGCGAGATTGAAGGCCTGGGCTGTGAGGGAGAAGCATTCTTCCGGATGGCGCGGAGCCAGAATCGCCCGCGGCCAATCGCCCTGGCCCGCTCCCAAGGCGAGGTTGAGATCGCCCTGTTCCGTCTTCGTCGGCAATCCTGTGGACGGTCCGCTGCGTTGCACGAGGACCGCGACGAGAGGCGTCTCCGTCATGCCGGCCTGGCCGATTGCTTCGACCATCAGGCTGAAACCGCCGCCGGACGTGGCCGTCATGGAGCGGACGCCGGCGAAACCTGCGCCGACAGCCATGTTCATCGCAGACAGCTCATCCTCGACCTGCTTGACGACGACGCCGTACTTCGGTCCGTGCAAAGCCATCCAGTGCAGGATCGACGACGCCGGGGTCATCGGATACTGCGCGAGAAACTTCACGCCGGCCGCGAGGGCGCCGAGGCAGAGCGCCTCGTTCCCGGTCATGAGGTACTTCGCCTCGTTCGTGTAGGCGAGCCCCAGGTGAAGGGATCCGCCCATCTCGACCACGGCACTCGCCCCGAGCTTCGCGGCCTGGAGATTCTGCTGTGCAACTTCCGGTTTCTTGTCGCCCCAGATGTCCTTGAACGCACTCTCCACATGCCGGAAGTCCATGTCGAACAGCTGAACCGCAGCCCCCAGCGCGACCGTGTTCCGCATCAACGCGTTCGGGGAAAGCGTCTGGGCCTTCTTCCGCAACGGGATGCCGATGAGCCGCACGTTCTTCCGGATTTTCGTCGGATCCGGTTTCACGGAGTCGACGTCGTAGATGATCGCGCCGTCCTCGGGGACGTCGGCTTGGTGGACGTCCATCGTTTGCTGGTTCAAGCACAGGACGACGTCCGGGTCGTCCCCGTGCGACAAGAGGGGGTCCAAGCCGCCGCGGACCTGAGTCCAGACGTGACCGCCGCGGATCACACTTTGATACGAGGAATACGTCCAGGTGTGAAGGCCGCTTCGAGCGCTGATTTTGGCGAAGGATTCGGCCGTTGATGACACGCCGTCACCAGCGGCGCCGCCGACGCGCAATGCAAGCGACCGTTTCGACATCGATTCCCTCACCCATGGCTTCTGCGCGAGACGATTTTCCTCCAGAACAACGTCCCAATTTAATATACTCTTGCATCCATAGAACCCGGAGTAGGCCGGTCTCCCAGGAGACTTTCGACCCGCTCGAGGGAAGCTTCCGCCGTTGACCTCGATGAGGCGTGTCACAATCCTTTTGCGTCGCGCAACAATCCCCGTGCGAAGATGAAAGACGTCCCCGAGCTCCCGAACCACCCGAAACCCGTGGGTCCGTATTCCCATTGCGTCGTCGCGAACGGTTTCGTCTTCATATCCGGACAGGCGCCACTGCTCGCCGGTGCGAAGTCGGGAGAATGGGCTGCCTCCGATATCGGAGGTCAGACACATCAATGCCTCCGCAACATTCAGGCCATCTTGGAGGAACTGGGACTCGCGATGCGCTCCGTTGTCCGGACGACGGTGCTCCTCGCGGATCCGGCGGACTTCAAGGCAATGAACGAGGTTTATAGCGAGTTCTTTCCGAAGGAGCCGCCCGCGCGATCGACCGCCCGGCTGGGCCTGGACCTTCCGGGTCTCCGGGTGAGCATCGACGCGATCGCCGTGTACGAGCCGAAACGAGAAGAGTGACGGTCCGGGGACCCGCGCCTCTCGACCGTCAACCAAATCGAACGAGGACGACCCGACGCCACTAGGGACGTCCAGGGACCGCGGCATTCGGGTAGAGGTAGCACGAAACGAAATGGTCTTTACTCACCTCATCGAGGCTCGGCTCCATCGGGTGAAGGAACTCGAGGGCGATTCGTCCGTCATCGAGCGCGACCTGTTGAATCGCTCGAAATCGGATGCCGTCCGGGAGGTCGGCCCGTGCCTTCACGAGCCTCTCGACTCGTTGTCGGTGTTCTTCCGTCGCCGGCGTGTGGTATTCGAGGAGGAGTTGATCGCCTTGGATGACCACTTCATCGAGTTTGGTGAGGTCCGCCGCGTCGGGATTCCGGGACGGGTCGAACAGATGCGTTGCAATCGTGGCGATGTCTCTCGGGCTCCAGCCGCAATGAGCGAGGACGAACCCGCAGCGCGTGTGGAACCGACAACCCGAAGGCGGGTTGATCGGGCTCGGAACCTCCCCCGGGAGGATGATCCGTTCCCGGCGCCGGCTCGGGTCGGGCACGGGAATCGCGGACAGCAGCGCCTTCGTATACGGGTGCAGGGGGTTCGCAAAGAGCTCCGCGGTGGGAGCGCGTTCGACGATCCGGCCGAGGTACATCACGGCGACCCGATCCGCCATGTGCCGCACGACACTCAGGTTGTGCGTAATGAGGAGATACGTCAGGCCCTGCTTCTGCTGAATGTCCAGGAGGAGATTCAGGATCTGAGCCTGCACGGACACGTCGAGGGCGCTCGTCGGTTCGTCGAGCATCAGGAATTCCGGTTCCGACACGAGGGCACGAGCGATTGCGATCCGCTGGCGCTGACCTCCGGAGAATTCGTGCGGGAAACGGTATAGGTGTTCCGCCCGCAATCCCACCTCTTGCAGTTGCTTCGCGCCGAGTTCGTACGCCTCCTGCCGAGTCGCAATCCCATTCACGATGAGGGGCTCTGCGAGGATGTCCTTGATCAGCATCCGGGGATCCAACGACGTGAACGGGTCCTGGAAGACCGGTTGCAGAAATCGGCGGAGCGATTTCATCGAGCGACGACGGAGCCGACTCATAGAGTACCGCCTGACGAGGTCGCTGGCATGTCCGTCGTCCATGGAATCGGGTTCGCGCTCCCTCCGAATTCGCTTGTAGTCCTCATCCGGGATGTTGAACAGGACGTCTCCCTGCGTCGGTTCGATGAGCCGCAGAAGGAGCCTTCCGAGCGTGGTCTTCCCACACCCGCTCTCGCCGACGAGCGCCACGGTTTCCCCGCGGTGGATCGCGAGGTCGACGCCGTCCACGGCGTGGACCTTCGCCACGGTCCGCAGGAGAAGTCCTCCCTTGACCACAAAGTGCTTCGTCAGGCCGTGCTCCTTGTCGTACAGATGACAAGCGACCTTCCTGTTCGGGCTTGGCGAAAGGAGCAACGGTTCCTCGAGCCGGCAACGTTCGAAGGCGAACTTGCATCGCGGATGGAAGCGGCAGCCAGAGGGCGGGTTCAGCAGGTCGGGGACCACACCTGGGATCGTGGGGAGCGGGGAGCCCGGCTCGAGTTGACGGGACTCCGTCGACACAATGGACTCGAGGAGCCCTTGCGTGTACGGGTGGAGGGGCTCTCGGAAGAGATCCGCGACCGGGGAATCCTCGACGATCTTCCCGGCATACATCACGGCAACGCGGTCGCTGAGCTCCGCGATCACCGCCAGGTCGTGGGTGATGTACAGGATCGCGGCGTTGATCCGCTTCCTTAGGTCCTTCAGGAGCCAGAGGATCTGAGCCTGAGTCGTGACGTCGAGCGCCGTCGTGGGCTCGTCCGCGATCATCAGGGCGGGCTCCCCCGCAAGCGCCATCGCGATCATCACGCGCTGCTGCATGCCGCCGCTGAGCTCGTGCGGGTACTCGCCATACACCTTCGTCGCTTCGGGAATCCGAACGAGCCGGAGCAAATCGAGGACGTAACCTCGTGCTTCCTCCTCGATGGGCCTCATCAGGAAGGTGCGAAGAATCGGGAGCAGCAGGAGGAACCGATACAAGCCGCGGCGAAACAGGTAGTCGAGTTCCGCCCCCGGAGCGAATGGCGGACGAGCCGGGAACCGGAGTTCGATCGCTCGTTCGCCCCGAGCCACGGAAGCCACGTCGGCGAACATGACACCGAACGGTCCCCCCGCGCTCTTCCGCAAGAGATTACCGACGGCCGCCCGCAAGTCCTCGGTGGGCACCAGCAGCACGCCTCCTTTCTCCCTCTCTCGCCCTCGATCTGGGGAGCCACGAAAGTAGAGCTCGAGGGTCTCTTCGCGGGGCGAAACGCTTGCGAGGGGAGGCAGGCCCTTTGAGGCCGGATTCTTGTTCGGATCGAACAGGTCGATGGCGGCTTGGCCCAGGGACTGCCGCGAAAGCCGGGCCCACTCTCGCGCGACGTGGGCCTCTTCCAGCCCATCAAGACGCTTCAGGAAACGGGCCCACCAACGGTCGGCCCGTCGAGGGCGGCCGGCAAGCCTCTCGAGTCGCTGGATCCTCTCGTCGATGCTGAGGCGTGAGGCGTCGATAAGGGCGTTCACCTTGTCGGCTCGAAAGCCCGCGCGGGCGGACAGGTCGATCACGATGCGATCCCGCTCCGCCGGGTCCAAGGTCACGACGGCCTGGCGGAATAGGTCCCGATCCTCCGGGGTCAGGCTCCGGTGGGATAGTATCCGGTCGCAGAGCTCCTGCCGTCGTTGGAACATGATCACTTCGGCGACCTGGTATCCGACTCGGAGGACGGGATTCAGGGACGACATCGGCTCCTGGAAGACCATCGACATGCCGCGGCCACGGACCTTGTTCATCCGGGCGCGATGCTTCTTCAGGTGGGAATCGGACGGAATCAGTTTCGGCGGCCCCTTGGGTCGCGGACGGACGCGGACGTCCTCCTCGCTTCCCGCCAAGAGGTTCAGTCCGCGGAACCAGATCTGGCCGCCCGCAATCCGTCCGGGCGGCTGGGTGATCAGGTACATGATGGACAGAGCGGTGACGGTCTTCCCGCAACCCGACTCCCCGACGATCCCGAGGACCTCCCCCTTGCCTATGTCCAGGTCCACCCCGTCCACGGCCCGGAGGATCCCGCGGGTGGTCGTGAACTCCGTCTTCAGGCCCCGGACGACGAGGATCGGCTCCAAGGGTCACCTCCGCGACCGGGGATCGAGGACGTCGCGCAAGCCGTCCCCGAAGAGATTGACCGCGACGGTGAAGATCAGCAAAACGACTCCCGGCATGACCACGGTCCAGGGATACGACGTGAAGCCGGCCTGGTCTCCGATCACGATCAGATTACCCAACTCGGGGATGAACAAGTTGCCAGCGTTGAAGCCGATGAAATTGAGGGCCGCAAAGATCTGAGTGACCACGCCGAGGTCGAGGGAAATCTGGACGAACACGGGCGCGAGCGTGTTCGGCAGGACGTGTTTCAGCATGATGCGCGCATCGGACGCGCCGGCGGCCCGGGCCGCCTCGACGAACTTCAACTCCCGGACGGAGAGGGTTTGCGCGCGGACGAGACGGGCGTACGTGGGCCACCACAGGGCGAGCAGGATCACGTTGACCGTGAGGAAGTCCCGCTTCCCGAAGGCGAAGGCCGCCGCGATCACGAAGACGAGGAACGGGATTGAATACGTCACGTCGGTCGCGCGCATGAGGACTTCGTCAAAGAGCCCTCCTCGGTATCCAGCGACGACCCCGATGAAACATCCCACCAAGGCGCCGAAGAGGACGACGAACGAGGAGTACAGCAGGTCGATCCGGATTGCCTTGAGCATCGCGTCCCCGAGGTCGATTCCGTTGTTCGTCGTGCCGAACCAGCCGCCCGCCGCGGTCCCTCCGGGCCACCAGAGCGGAGCGCGGGGGAGCGTGTCGCTGAAGTTGGGGATCATGACGTCGTTCTGCGGCACGAAGAATTGGTCGTAGACCACGATCGCCAGGTATCCGAGCACAATGATCAGGCCGACCGCGGCCGGAGGGCTCTTCATCAGAAGACGGAAGAGGAGCCGGTATTCCCGGAGCCGACGCCGCCATGCCTCCGAGTCGAATCGCCAGAAACGTTGCGGGCGATTCACGGTTACGGTGCCCATGCGGCGACCTCACAAACTGATTCTCGGATCGAGGTACGCGTAGAGGATATCCGCAACCAGGTTAATCAGGACCAGGAAGATCGCGAAGATGAGCGTCGTGCCCATGACGCCGCCCGCGTCGAACCGGAGGACCGCCTGCGTCGCCCAGTAGCCGATCCCCTTCCAGGCGAACACGTCCTCGACGAGGACGACGCCGCCCAGAAGCCCGGCGAAAAGCAAGCCGATGACAGTGACCGCGGGCAAGAGCGCGTTTCGGCGGATGTGGACCCGGGTCACGACCCAGTCCGGCAAGCCTTTCGACCACGCGGTCTTCACATAGTCCTGGTTCATCGAGTCCACCATCCCCGACCGGACCATCCGAAGGATGACCCCGAGGACCCCGATCGTCAGCGTGACGGTCGGGAGGACGAGATGCTTTAGGGCGTCGATGAAGACAGGCCAGGAGCCATGAATCGCCGCGTCGACGACGAGGAAGTGCGTCGGCTGGGAGTACAGGACCGGTGTGGCTTGCGGCCCGACGAAAATGAAAGCCCAGGTTTCCGTGTGCGGGTCCATGAGCGTGAGACTGTAGCCTCCGGTGATCTCCCATTCGGGGAATAGTGAAATCGCTACGATTTGAAGAAGCAACCCTAGCCAGAAAAACGGGATGGAGTAACCGACGAGGGCGAAAATCCGAGTGAAGTGATCGGGCAGCTTGTCCTTTCGCAAGGCAGAGATCGTCCCCGTCGGAATGCCAATCAAGGTTGCGAGGGCCGTTGATGCGATCGCGAGCTCCACCGTCTGCGGGAAGAACACCGTGATCGCCTGGGTGACCGGCATCCCGGCCCCCGCGGCGGAAGTCGAGTACCCCCAGTCTCCCTGCAAGAGCCCCGCCAGGTAGTAGAAGTACTGGACCGGGAGCGGATCCCGAAGGTGAAACTGATCAACGATCGGCTTCAGAAACGGGTTGTCGATCGTGCACGGCCCGAGCTTCGGCGTGCAGTACACCGCGATCGCGAGATTGGGACCGGGGGCGTGGCTCAGTACGAATGTGATGATCGTGACACCGAGGAGCGTCGGGACGAGGATGAGAAGCCTGCGTACGACGTAGAGGATTAGGCGCATATCCTGCCGAACCTCGATAGGAGCCGCCGCCTAGAACAAGTTTCCCGATTCGAGCCTCTCTGGCGGGCCGGAGGTGCAGAACGGAACCCGGGTCGGGTGGAAGCGGATGCACCAGCCGCGGGAATCCGGAGGCTGTCCTTCGATCTCGGCCCCTCCGTCTTCACAGGACGGCATGCTCCCTCCGACCACGTGGGGAGGAAGACGCTAGACGCGCTGCCCGTGTTCGGCGTTTCGACCCGCAACTTGTGGGACCACCGCCTTCGAAAACGTCGCTGCGGATACGACCGCCGTGAACGACGTGCCGGACGTCATGGAGGGGCCATCAGCCGCTGCCGAAACGGTCGTCGTACTCGGTTTCGTGAGCAGGTTATAGAGGATGTCCACGCCACCGAGGGTCGGGTTCAACTCCAGGTCCATGCCCGTGATCCACGTTCGGAAGGTGAAGAACGTGTACTGCTGGAAGGCGGGCACATAGTACCAGAGGGCGGCGAAAGCCTCCTGGGCCTTGCGTGAATCGCTCACGACCGCGTTGACGTCCGTCGCATTCGGCGCACTGATGCTATCCAGGATCCAGTTGCGAATGTTCGTCGAATCCGTGACCTGGTTCGTCCCATTCGCGTCTGCCGCTAAGTACTGGATGTTGTACCCGTTGGCATTCGGGTAGGTGCCCCCATCCGGCTTCGTCGAGTTCACCGCGCTATCCGCAGGCAGGAGCATCGGCAGCGTATAGTCCGTCGGGAACGGATAATCGGCGAGCCAGCCGAGGAAGTAGATGCCCATGGGGTTGAGGTGGGGTACCGAGTCGGTAATCATTTCCTCGAACGAAATCGGTTTGATGAGGACGTTGATCGTCGCGGTTGGCGCCAGCTGCTTGATGTTCTGTGCCCACGCCGCGGCGGCGGCTCGGTTGACCGTGTCTGCGGCCTCGACGTTGATTGCGATCGTGAAGCCGGCGTTGGCCAAATTCGACGTGCCGCCGTGGTCGCGGACCCACGCGGTCGCGTTGAAATACCCCCGGGCCTGGTCCATGTCGAAGACGTTCAGGGCCGACAGGTCCTCGTAACCCACCATGCCCGACGGGATGATTCCGTTGAACGGGGTCCCGAACGTGGCCCCAAATTTCTTGTTCCCCACGATTTGGTCCAGATACTGCTGGTAGTTGAATGCGTATGCGAAGGCCTTCCGCATGTTCAGGTCGACGAAGAAGTCGGGAGGCACCTGATTCCCGTACGGGTTCGCGCTCGATCCCACCGCGGACTGGTAGATCTCCAGGTTGAAGTTCCACCAGAACATGTTCAAGGTGGGGTTGAACTGAATCTTGATGAGCCCCAATCCCTGGAGCCGCTTCGCGACGTCGAAGTGGGAGCTGGGAATGCCCGCGATGTCCGCTTGGCCTGCCTCGAGCGACAGCTCCCGGGTCGCGGGGTCGCCGACATATTGCAGGACGACCTTGCTGACGGTGGCCGCCGGCACGCCCGGCAGCGCCTCGAAGGTCGGGTTCGGCTTCAGCACCACGGCATCGGGGTTCGCCACATAGTCAATCATGAACGGCCCGGATCCGACCGCCCCGTTGCGCCAGGCCGGCACATAATTCTGCAGGTCGCTGTACTTCTCATAGTCAAGGAAGCCCGCCGCGCTCCACGTGATCTTGGGGCCGGTCGCCTCGAGCCAGAGATGATCGACGATCGCACCTCCAAGCGGATCCGCGATGACTTGGTAGAATAGCAGCGGGGGCGCGGGGTTGACCAGATGGAACCGGACCGTCTGACTCGTGTTGTCCACGGTGATCGCGTCGTTCACGACACTGAACGTCAGGGGCCCGTCCAACGAGCAGCCCGGTTCGCCCAGAGAGCAGTCGGCGGGCGTCGTCAAGTCGCTGACGAACGTGGGCGGAACAAAGAACTGAGAGATGATCCAGCCATTCGGGAACGGCGAACCCGAATTGAACAGCATCGTGCGCGTGATGGAGTATTTCACATCCCATGGCGTAATCGTATCTCCGTTCGAGAACTTCATATTCTGTCGAATATGGAATGTGTAGTTCAGGAAGTCCGCGCTGACCCGTCCATTCGCCACGGTCGGAATCTGGTCCGCGATCACGGGTACGAAATCGGAGGTCGACGTTCCGTTGTACGCAATCAGCGTCTCGTAGATGTTGGCTATCACCTCGAACCCCGTCGACTCGTAGTCGAGCGCGGGGTCCAGGGACGTATAGCCACCGGTCACCGCCTCCACGTTCGTGATGATCCCAGGTTTGATCACATTACCCGAGTAGGTCAGGGGGTGGTACGAGCCCACGGCGACCGTCTGGCCGACCGTGGTCGTCTCCGTCGGTTGTCCCGTCGGGACGAGCGGCGGATCCGCCGGCGTGCTGTTCGTCTGCGTGGCGGAGAAGTTACCTGTGATGACCTGGAGGGTCGCGACGAAGATGCCACCGTTCGCATATGTGTGGTCAGAGGTGATCGTCGGTTCGTCGCCCGTGATTGCGACGTTGTCGGTCCCGTTCGTCACGGCGGCAGAACCGTCGCCGAAGTCCAGTTTGATCTTGATGACGTTCCACGTGTAATTGGTCCATGTGTTCGCGACGGGATCGACCTGTTGATCGTACTCGAACGTCGGCGGCTGAGCGACCGCCCCGACGAACACGATGTGGCTGCCCGCGGCAATGAACGGGGCTCCGGAGGAAGAAAGGGTTTTGTTGAATACAAGCGCACCGAGCGAGTTCGTCGTCCCCAAAGGATTGGGATTCGCGGGGGCGGGTGGTGCCCCGACTTGGATCGGGAAGAGGCCTTGCGAGTTGTCCGTGGTCTTCCCGTTGCTCAGGGACGCGGACGCGAGGACGAAGTAGTTCCCAGGATTCGCGTACGCGTGGTCGATGGAGTCGGTCGTGGTCGTCTGCTTCTGACCATCGCCGAAATCCCATTGGAGCCCGGTCTTGCTGACGAACGCCGGGGGCGTGACGGTCGCGCTGAACGTCGTCGAGCCCCCCGCGGGGACGAACTGACTGTTGCTCGTCACGAGGAGAGAGCCGCTTCCCAGGTACACGAACGCGAACGCGCCGAGACCTGCGATGACGATCACGGCGACGATGATCAGGACAATGTACATCTTCGGAAGCTTCCGTTTTGGAGCGACCGGCGTAATCTCCGGCCCCGACGGTCCCGAAGGTCCAGGTTCCATTTGCGATTCAGTAGGCTGCATTCTGGGCTCCTCCCAATTGCGCCGGTACCGACACTTCTCCTATACGAGCGTTTTGGAACATGCGCTTCACTCACACGCGGGGACGCGCACATTTGCGCACCGCATTGAAACGACACTCGCCGCGAGAGAACGGCGGGCCGAGGGCCGTTTTATTACGGCGAATAGGATGCCCAACTCACCGCGCCGAGATTGATTCCGAGGACGGAAGTGCAACGC
>WNGN01002823.1_pt1 | contig 11963 bp, 8 predicted proteins | sample 5400561 | NCBI WGS metagenome assembly WNGN01 (sample SAMN13153379, study PRJNA577476) | soil metagenome | isolation source: 115 cm soil or saprolite under Garry oak tree replicate 2 | place: USA:California | collected 2016-06-15
CATACTCGAATTCCAGGATCACCCATGGCCAGTCCACCCGCCCGACTGCCTGACTCGCCTCTGGGAGAACCGGGAACACACGTTGATCATTTGGCAAGTTGCACGAGACGCACATTCGTAATCTTACCTTCCCAGACCACACGAAGGAATGAAACCCATCGAGATGCATCCGACACGCTGCCCTATCTCGGGCGAAAAAGCTGACCGAGCGCACAGCTCGAGGAATTAACGCAGCTGCGGACGCAGCATTACCGTTTAGCGGATCCTCACTGAGCGAATGGCAGTCATGATAAAAACATTACCATCTGTTGCGCACGAGGGTGATTCCAATCACCAATAATTTCCGCCGATAAATTGACCAGTTTTGCCATCGCTCGAATTTCATCCGCAGAGTAATGGAAAGGATCGCGGTCGTATTCCGTCTTAACTCCTCCGGGCTCGTGAACGATCGGGGCGAGGTGCACGCTGTGCGGCGCCAAAAAGAACGTCGCAAAAAACCGACCTTCTGGCGCCAGCACTTCACGAACCTCGGCAAGGCAGCGAATAATATGGTTCGCGAAGAGGTGCGTAAAGAGGGAGAGCGCGAGCAGGTAGTCAAACTTTTCGCGGAACAGACCCAGTTCGAAACGATCGCTCACCGCCAGATGAGGATTTTTGTGGGTTAAGCCGGCGAGCCTGATCTCATGCCGGCCTGCTTCGATCAGCGAAGGATTAATGTCCAACCCGTAATAATTTCCGGCCTCCAGATATTCGATCGCGTGAATCCCGCCACGAAGAGAGCCGCACCCGATGTCAAGGAGCCGATGGCTTGGCTTCAAACCACGCGCGCGTAGGAATTCGAATTGTAGTCTTCCGATTTCTTCCCACATCCCCCCGACCATATCGCGATGTGTTCCAGCGTCGATCTGTTCTTGAGTTAATTGCTGATAATACTGATTGATTTCGCTCATTCCAAGAATGGTTAGGTCTGCCGCGTACTGGTCATCCGACTTAGCCATGCCTGAAATTCCCGTGGAATGTGGCCAGCCAGAATGAATTTAGCAGGGTCGAGGGGTGGCAGGGGGCCGCGTAGTCTGGAGGATTCCGCACCCCAGCGGACTATCGCAAGTCGCAGTTCCTCCAGGGAAAGGCTGGTCGCAGCGCCTCCATGCACCTGGTGAAATGTCCCTTCTCCGAGAAGCGTCCAAACATGATCCGCTGCGGCCACCGCGCGCGCATAAAAGTCGAGGTTGACCAATCCGCCGCCGGCTTCCTCATAGCGTTCGTCGAACCCATCAAGTCGATCAAAGAGTGCGCGACTGACCAAAAGACAATTCGATTCCGAAGCCGGTTGTGAAACTCCCAGCTTGGTTTGCGCGCTGCCTGACGAAATATCGAAAAGCCGATAGCCGTTTTCCCACCAACGCACCTGATCGAGCAGGTGAGACTCAATGTCATGGTTGTAACCTTCCGCCACGCTTTCCGGTTGCCATTTAGGCCCGAGATGCCAGCCCCGCACTTCCACTATAGCGCCCGGGGTCAATTCGAGCAGGCGTATTCCCCACGACAACACTCCCGGAGTAAGCATGCGTGCGCCATCGATCATTAAGCAAAGCAACGGAGCGCGTGCGAGCGCTGCGGCGCGGTTCATCGCCGAAGCGGGATTAGGGATCGACTCGTTAGGCGGGACGTAAATGTATTGCAGGTTCGGCGAAATTGTTCGCGTCTCGTCATCCAGGATCTTCGCTGAGCCGTTATCGATCAGGATGATCTCGTAATCGCTCGTCCTGACGCCGCGCTGATAAGGAGGGAGAAGGGAGCGCAGAGTGTTCTTAATCTGCACGGCCATCTCATAGCAAACGACCACGACCGAAAGCTTCGGGCGCGCCTCAGGCGAGTTCATGGCCCGTCAGATCACATTGCCAATAGGATTTCATTTATCCCGACGATTTGCAGTCCTCAATCTTACCTAATGGTTTGAAAAGACCAACGCATTGTTCGCTTCCAGAATCGCGGCTGTCGGCACCGTCGTTGAAACATTGAAAGGTAATAAAGGCCCCCTGATCTCGCCTTGAAGCCAGCGATCAAACCCGCACAGCAAGTGACTCGAACCCTCGCTGAAGAAATTGTTTGTTCAGACTGGCGTTTACCATGCGCGCCATCTATGGTACGCGTTCGTTATTCGGCATAGGTATTTGCCTGCTTTTTAAAGCGAAAACACTTGAAGGATTCGTCGACCTCCAACACCGCTGTTTGCATCGCCGGCGCGCATCGCTCAGGAACGTCGATGCTCACGAGGCTATTGCATGCTTGCGGCCTCTATTTGGGCCCAGAAAACGAGTTGATGCCCGCGCAGGCCGATAACCCCGATGGTTTCTGGGAACATTTGGGGTTCGTGGCGCTGAACGACGAATTGTTGAATGAATTGGGCGGCGCCTGGGATCTGCCACCACAAATTGAGGAAGACTTCAGCGATAAACGCTTCGAGCCGCTGCGCACCAAGGCCCAGCTTCTGATACAGCAATTCGATCCGAGTACGCCGTGGGGTTGGAAAGACCCACGCAATAGCCTGACTCTTTCGTTCTGGGGCACGATCATCCCGGAGCTGCGCACGATCCTTGTCGTGCGAAATCCCCTCGAGGTTGCGCACTCGTTACATCAGCGCAACGGCCTTTCGCTTCACTTGGGTCTCTCGCTTTGGGGGGTCTACAACCAGCATGCCTTATCCGCGACCACGCCCGAAAATCGGATCGTATCGCATTACGACTCGTTTTTTTATGACCCGCACGCGGAGCTTCTGCGGATAATCTCTTTTCTCGGCCTGCCAGATTCGAAAGTGGCAAAGGCAGCGGCGCTGATCTCAAGGGAGCGACGGCACACTCATTTCACGACGGAGCAGCTCCTCGGCGCTCAGATTCCGCCCCAGCTTTTTGAGTTGTATCAAAAGCTTTCCGCCGAGGCCGGTCGAGTCATTGAGGCAGAGTTAGCGGCGAGCGCCGCAGTTGCGGCACCAAGCGAAGCGGGGCAGCGACGGTCGGGAAAACGTGAGGCTAGCGAGAACGCGCTCACGACAGGGGCGATGAGTCACCACGGATCGCCGGTCCTAAATCTTGCCGCTCTTGAAGCAGATCGATTACGAAAACAGCTCGCCCAACACGGCGCCGAGTTTGAGCGCTTGAATGCGCACATTGAGCGAATATCGGCCGCGGTCCATCGCTCGGAAGAGGAGCTGAAACAGCGCAACCGGTTACTGCATTCCAAAAGCATAAGCCTGGCAGAACAAGAGCGACGCGTCGTCGAGCTGACAGATCGGTTGCGCAAACAGCTTTGGGATACTCGGAGGCTGTTGCGTTTGCTTGATGATGTTGAAGACGCCGCCGCGCGCCTGCGCTCTTCCCGTCGCTGGCAAATTGCGAATCCGGTTGCCGCCTTAAAGGCAAAATTTTCTCCTGCACGCAGCTCGTTAGGCTACGGACATTTGGAAAAGATCGTCTCGACTTATCAGAAGTGGCGAACCACTCATCCCGAGGTGGCTGCGATTGATGACCAAATCCGGACCCTAATTTCAGGCGCAGTCTCAGCCCCCGGGCAGAACGCGCGCGCGACATCGTCAGCAGGTATTTACGAACCTCCCGTGCCAACGCGTCCAATCGAGTTTCCGGTTCACGAACAGGTCGAAATTTCAATTATCATTCCGGTATTCAATCAGTTTCAATACACACACGCATGCCTTGGATCGCTCCAAACTACCGAGGAACAGGCGCGTTTCGAAGTAATAGTTGTTGACGACTGCTCGACGGACGAGACGGCTGAGCTTGTCCCACAGATGAAGGGGGTCGTTTACCTACGCAACGAAAGCAACTGCGGTTTTATCGCATCGTGCAACCGCGGCGCGGAGAAGGCGCGCGGCAACTATCTCCTTTTCTTAAATAACGACACAATTGTTAAGGACGGCTGGCTGAGCGCGCTGGTGGACACCTTTGCAGAAGAGCCGCAAGCCGGTATCGTCGGCTCAAAACTCGTTTACCCGGATGGTCGTTTGCAGGAAGCAGGCGGGATCATCTGGCGGGATGCCTCTGGATGGAACTATGGCAAGTTCGATGACCCTGAAAAACCTGAATACAATTACCTCCGCGAAGTAGATTATTGCTCAGCGGCAGCGTTGGTGATTCCCAAAGCGCTCTTCCAGAGCGTCGGTGGCTTTGATAGAAGATATGCGCCCGCCTACTACGAAGACGCCGATTTATCGTTCAAGGTTCGCCGGGCCCGTTACAAGGTTCTGTACCAGCCGCTGAGCGAGGTCATCCACTACGAAGGAGCAACTGGCGGCACCGATCTCTCAAAAGGCACAAAGAAACACCAGGATATTAATCGGTTGACTTTTGCGGACACGTGGGCCGCCGAGCTGATGAAAAAACCCGTGACCAGCGATTTTTCCTTCTTAAAGAAGGCACCGCCGGGGCGAAAAAAAATTCTCGTCATCGACCATTACCTTCCAATGCCAGATAAAGATGCGGGATCGGTCCGGATGTTTCATATTCTTAATATTCTTCGGCGGCTAGGGCACGATGTAACATTTATTCCGGACAATCTCACTGACGTCCCGCCTTACGGCGATGAACTGCGCAAGCGCGGGATTGAAGTCGTCTACCATCCTTACATCAAGAAGGTGCGCGACTATCTTATTTCTCACGGATCCGAATTCGACGCTGTAGTGCTAAGTCGATGCGATTTTGCCCGCAAACATATTGACGATGCCCGGCTGTACGCACCGCAAAGCCGCATTATTTTCGATACTGTCGATCTACATTTTCTGCGGGAAAATCGCGGAGCGGAATTGATCGGCGATTCGGAATTGCGTCGCAGAGCTCAAGAGAAACAGCAGCTTGAATATGACTTGATCGATCAAGCCGACGAGACTTGGGTGGTAAGCGGTGTCGAGCAGAAGCTTTTGCGCGGGGAGCGGCCGAATAAACCGATCGAGATCGTGCCCACGATTGTTGATGTTCCGGGCTCAAATACACCGTTTAGCCTGCGGCGGGACTTTCTTTTTATTGGCGGATTCCAACACACGCCAAATATCGATGCAGTGATCTTTTTTCTGAAGAAAATTTACCCCCTCGTAAAAGAGTCCCTCACCGACGCCAAATTCTACATAATCGGCGAGAAGGCACCCCCAGAAGTGGTGGTGCTTGCGAGCGAGAACGTTATTGTCACTGGATTGCAGCGGGATGTTCGTCCATTTTTTGAGAGCGTGAAATTATCGGTGGCGCCCTTACGTTATGGTGCAGGTATCAAAGGCAAAATTAACCAAAGTATGGGATTTGGTGTTCCGGTTGTGGCAACGTCGCCTGCCGTGGAGGGAATGCCGCTGACTGACCATCAAGATATTCTTATTGCCGACGAGCCGGAAGATTTCGCGAAGGGGGTGGTCGAACTTTACGAATCCGAAGAGCTTTGGAACCGCCTATCGGAGAATGGCATCGAAAAAACGAAGACTCATTATTCAGTCTCGGCAGTTCAAAAACGATTGGATTACTTATTTAGCGACCGGTCCACTGAGGTTCCACAAGCAGAAAACTTGAAAATGCTAAGCGCCGCAATTCCGTCCACACAGAGCGCGTCTTAAAGCCAAATGCGCTCTTTGGTTGGACGAATAAGCGAGCTGATTTTTATCGTAACCTCACGTCGATCAGGATCGACTATTCTCACTTGGTGTCTTGGGCAGAATCCGAACATAATCCCGCAGGAAGAATCGGATTGGCTTGGGCTGGCGCCAAAAGGGGCGAACTAATTGAGTTCGTGTTGTTCCCTCGCGTCCAAACTGATATCGCGATTGCAATGTGCGCTTGACCGGTCATGTGTAGGATGAAAATTGCCTGAAATTAAAATGTAATTCGCATTCCTCGACTTCATGCCGGGATGGGTGCGCAACTGACATGCAGGACCAAACAGCTAGACCGATTTTTGTGGTAGGATCGCCACGCTCGGGAACGAGTGTTCTGACGTGGTGTCTTGGGCAGCACCCGAACATTTTGCCTCTGCCAGAGTCGAGCTGGATGGGAGATCTCGCGGTAGATCTCACTATTCGCTATCAGACCGGAGCCGCACGCGGTGATCGCTCCGTCTTGAGTGCAATGGACATTCAGTCCGATGAATTCTTCGCCAGCTTCGGTAAAAGCATCAACGATTTGATCTTAAGTCATCGTGGAGGTCTGGAGCGGAAACGGAGAATGAAACATTCAGAAGAGGAACCCAAGTTACGCTGGGTAGATGGAACTCCAGAATATTCCTTGCATATCTATGGCCTGCGCAAACTCTTTCCTCGGGCCGTTTTCATCCATTTGTTCCGCGATGTCCACGCAGTCGTGCGCTCGATGCTCAACTTCCATCGCATCGCGGGAGTTCACCTGGTGGCAAGCGAACAAGAGGCGTATCAATATTGGCTCCGAACGGTCAGTGCCTGCCTCAAGGCCGAACATGCCTACGGTCCAAACGTCGTCCATCGATTACGCTATGCCGACTTAGTCGATGATTCAGAGTCTGCCATGCGCTCGGTGCTTGATTTCATGGGTGAGCCATACACTGCCAAATGTCTCGAGCCGCTCGCGCAACGCATCAACAGCTCCAATGTGCCGCCTGATTTCAGAGCTGATGATCCTGCTACTGACCCGGCGGTCGTCGAAAGGGCGACGCGGCTTTGCTCTGAACTGGAGACGAGTCTGCAGCCACCGGAGGCTTCCCCTGCCGCGGCCAGTGAAATAGAGGCTGCTTTTGAGAAACGGGTCCGATATGTGGCCACCTTGGACAGCGAGTATTCCAAAGCACAGCAAATAATTACCACGCTGCGAAAGGACAACGCTTAGCGCATCGGGCAGGCGCGCGCGGAAACTGCCAGCGATTTGAATGACAGCGAAACCAATTCTAATTTGTCCGGCAGCGCCTTCGAAAGCGAGCCCCGGAACGGTAGCAGCGCGCCATTGATCGGGGACTAACCAAGTAATTTGGGGGCCGCCTTTGCATCTGGTGACTGAGACAGCATTCACAATCGCAGAACCTTCTGTGCTTCACCGGCGGTTCCCCTTTGATTTTGCACAGTGCGATGTGTGCAACCGAGCTTAAAGCTTCTTGTTATTTTTCGCTTTTTTTGCGGGTTCTACGAAGAGTATGGGAATGGCGAATGACACGATTCCACGGTCGACCTGGTTCGATGCCGTCATAACTAACCTTCCCAGTTTTCCTCACTTCACATTTTCCCGGAAGGCTTTGGTAGTCGCCTGCCTTTTTCTCGTGGGGATCATAGGATACATCGATTATTTGACCGGATACGAGCGTTCGCTGCTTCTCTTTTATCTCTTGCCGATTTCCTTAGCGGCGTGGTTTGGGAGCTTGACCTTCGGTTTGGCGATTGTGGGTATCAGCGTCGCAGTTTGGAAGCTATCGGATCTTGCAGCTGGAATCCCAGCAGTGGGGTTCTGGAATGCTGGGATGGCTTTTTTCTCCTATGCGCTTTTTGCGGGCGTGTTATCGAAGTTACGAACGCTTGTTCTTGAACTGGATCGACGCGTGCGTGAACGGACGTCGGCGCTGCAGCGCGAGGTCGCTGAGCGGCAGCGGCTTGACCAGGAGATTGCGCGAGTGGCCGATCGCGAACGACGCCGTTTGGGCCAGGACCTGCATGACAGCCTTGGGCAGCATCTGACCGGCACGGCTCTCGCGGCTCAGGTACTGAAGGAAAGGCTCGCCGCAAGGTCAGCACCGGAAGTGCCGGAAGCAGAAAAACTTGTTCATTATGTTGAGGAAGGAATCGATCTTACCCGGAATCTGGCGCGCGGCTTCTTCTCGCCGGAACTGGAGGCAGACGGATTAATGGTGGCCTTGCAAGGTCTCGCCGAAAACACTACGGAACGATTCCGGATCAACTGCGTCTTTGACGGGGACGAATCAGTTCGCATCCACGACTCGACCGTTGCAACTCAACTTTATCGAATCGCCCAGGAGGCGGTCACAAACTCGATCAAGCACGCTGGCCCCAGGCGCATCGATATTAGGCTCGTCGTGAACGGCCCCGAACTCACCCTCACTATCACCGATGATGGAATCGGATTTCCCGAAAAGCTGCCCCAACCAGAAGGACTCGGTCTTCGCTTAATGCGTCATGGCGCAGCGTTGGCCGGAGCAACGTTCGACGTCCGACGAAACGGTCCGAACGGAACGATTGCGACGTGCAAGTTAAACATTCCGAGCGACAGTGCTTTAGACTTTGCGTGATGAATTCAAACCCTCCTGCAACAGTTGCGCGCAAGAGTCGCATTTTTCTCGTCGACGATCATCCGCTCGTGCGCGAGGGCCTCGCTAATCTCATAAGCGGCCAGAATGATCTCATGGTGTGTGGCGAAGCGGAGGATTCGGCTGAAGCGATCTCTGGAATTGCCAAGGCGCGGCCTGATGTGGCGCTTATCGACATCTCTCTAAAGAATGAATCGGGATTGGAACTGATCAAGAACTTGGACAGCCAATTCCCGCTGGTCGCGTTGATCGTTCTCTCAATGCACGACGAAGCGTTGTACGCCGAACGCGCCCTGCGCGCCGGCGCCCGCGGTTATGTCATGAAACGGGAGACGACAAAAAACGTGCTCGCCTCCATTCGCCGGGTGCTAGAGGGCGGCGTTTACGTGAGCGAAAGAGTTGTGAACGCCATGGCTCGTAGCCTCGGCTCATCGCGCAAAACAACCGCCAGTTCGCCGGTTGAATGTTTAAGCGATCGCGAACTGGAGATCTTTCGCCTGCTCGGCCAGGGTCGCACTACGTCGCAGATCGCCGACGACTTGCATCTGAGCGTGAAGACGGTGCAAGCCTATTGCGCTCGTGCGAAAGAAAAGTTCGGCGTGAACTCGTTGGGTGAGCTGCTGCGTGCAGCCATTCGGTGGGAAGACGCCACCCATGTAAAATGACGCGTCTCGCGCCGATACAACGTATCGCCGGGCACGCGTAGGATTTAGTCCGACAAAAACATTCGGCGGCGTCTATCTGTCGTCGGCCCTCTGGCGGCCCGATCATTACAGGCGTGAAAATAGAACGCCTTTTAGTCGGTCGAAGCGGAAAAGCCCCCGAAACAGAACCATGGAAAGCGCTGCGTGAATCTTTCCGCCGACGAACGCAGAAAAGTGAGAGCCGCGCATCAGACGCCAAAGCAGGATCCAACGGTGCGAACCACCAGCGCACCAGTTGTGAGCGGAAGACGTCCTCACTCCGCGAAATGGCTATTACGACAGAACAAAGCCTTTGGAAAATCAAATTGGCTCATCGGTCGAAGTCGTTCTGGTATCCGTACGCCACATTAAGAAACGTTGCCGTTCTTGAGCGGCTGTCGGCGATGGCAGAACTCAACTTGCTGCAATTGTGCCGAGGTCAATATGGGAAGATTGCAGACATTGGAGCTGCGGATGGGGATCTCGCATTTTTCCTGGAGAAACAGGGGCTGTCCGTGGACGTGATCGAGAATGAGTCCACGAACTTCAATCGTTTGGAGGGAGCACAAATTCTAAAGCATGCCTTGGACTCATCCGTCACCATCCGATTAGTCGATTTGGACTCGCAATTCCCTCTCTCGGGCGAAAAGTACGACGCCATCTTTCTTCTTGGAACTCTCTATCACTTGAAAAACCCTTTCTTGATCTTGGAGAGACTGGCCCGAATGACGGAATATTGTTTCGTCAGCACTCGCATCGCCAAGCAAACGGCCGACGGTCAGCCTCTCTCACCGTACCCGATTGCATATTTGCTGGGACCAAAGGAATGCAACAATGACAACACCAACTTCTGGATCTTCTCAGAGGAAGGGTTAAAGAGATTGATCGATCGCGCTGGTTGGAACGTTGTGTCGTACCTAACAATCGGTGATACGACCCACTCGACGCCAGCCGATCCAGATCGGGACGAGCGCGCCTTTTGCCTTCTGCAAAGCAAAACCTCACCCACTCTTAGCGCTTCCCCCAATCCAGTACCTGCTGGCGAAAGGATGGGCAAGACGACGATTTTGTGAAATACCGCTAATGGGGATGCCGGAAAGGTCTATGTCTCCACCAATGGACGCGAAGAATCGCTGTTCGCAACCTCACGCCAGGGCTCCGCTGCCGCAAATTGGATCCGGGCAGGTTCCACCTATGAGTTCCGTCTCTACAACTCGGATCACACGGAGCTTCTCGCCAAAATTGCCGTTACCAGAGCAAGGCAATAATCAACGGGGCAAAAGGGACCGATCAACAAACTCTTATCCGTTGGTCAGCTTACCTTGAGCCTATGCGAGATGCCAAAGATGCGAAGCAAACAGTTAAACTTAGACTCCTATAATACTGATAAGATAACGTATGGTTACTTGGATGTATACGACCCAATTTTGCTGCCGTGGATCGGTAACGAGGTTAAACTGCTCGAGATTGGCATCTATCAAGGCGGTTCACTTGAATTGTGGCGCGACTATTTCCCTCTTGGTACAATTATTGGAATCGACGTTAAGCTTCCGAGGCATTTCGTGCCGGGAGAGCGTATTCAAACCTTCGAGGGCAATCAGTCAGACGAACAGTTTTTGTCTGAGGTCGCCAATCGGGCGGCTCCGGACGGATTTGATATTATCATTGATGATGCGTCGCACATCGGCGAAGTAACTAAAAGAACGTTTTGGCATCTGTTCGATCATCACCTCAAGCCGGGTGGATTATATGCGATTGAGGACTGGGGCACGGGCTATCTGGATGATTTCCCCGACGGTAAAGGCCTCAATCTAAGGAATCCACTTATCTCCCGAGATCGATCACTACGACCAGGCCGTTTAAGGAGGAAAGTGAAGATTCCTTTTCCCTGTCATTCTTACGGATTGGTTGGGTTTCTTAAGGAATTGGTAGACGAACAGGGAGCCGCCAGTGTCACCATGAAGTGTCCGATAGGCGTCCGTCGGGCGTCAAGGTTCAAAAATATTCTAATCACCCCGGGCGTGGTTTCCGTGAGCAAAATCGCGCCCGCTCTCAACGCTTCTCCGAATCCAGTGCCTGCTGGTGGAGGGATGGGCAAAACGACGATTTCGTGGAATACCGGTGATGAGAGCGCCGGAAAGGTTTGTGTTTCGGCCAATGGAGGTGAAGAGTTCCTGTTTGCGGCCGCACACCGAGGCTCCGCTGCTGCACCTTGGATCAGAACAGGTCGCCGGTACGAGTTCCGGCTCTATAATTCAGATCACACGGAACTTCTCGCCAAAGTTGCAGTTAACAGAGCACCGCAATGACTGCGCAAGTTGTTCATTAAATCGCAATTGCCGCTCGGAGGATGAAATGTCAGGGAATTTCAACCGCAATAGCAATGATGGCGATTTTAGCTGTTCACGACGGTCCTGCGCGCGCTAGGATGCCAAAGCCGGGCGCAACCTCCTTCCTTTTATGTGTTTGTCAGCGGATTCGTGTTGCAAAGAAAATGGTCCGAAAGCGGGAAGTGGTCGGCTAAAAATTTCCGGAAAAAGTTGAGTTTTCGGGGTTGACTGACGGATCTGGCGGGCTATTTTGTTGATCCCGCTGAAAGCGGGACTCCTCTAATCAAGGAGTGCGTTCTGCGTACATTTGGGACTGCAAATTGGACTCAATTTTGTCCCGGCATGATTTTCTGACAGGAAATTATCGTCGGCATGAGATTGAGTTTTTTGTCACGAAAGAGCTGGTTCTTTGACATCTACATACAGGGTAGTAAGAAAGTACAACTTTAAGAGCTGAGTCTGAAATAAGCGGCTGAAGGCGAAGGTCTTCGGCCAGAGAGTTTCAGTTATCAAAGAATCTCTGGTCCGGCAGCCGCCGGACCGGAACAGATTGATCAAGCTACAAAGAGCGCATCATGGATGCCTTGGTGCCAATAGGCGATGAAGGACGTGGTAAGCTGCGATAAGCTACGGAGAGCGGCAAACACGCTTTGACCCGTAGATTTCCGAATGGGATAACCTG
>WNGN01006092.1_pt1 | contig 11963 bp, 9 predicted proteins | sample 5400561 | NCBI WGS metagenome assembly WNGN01 (sample SAMN13153379, study PRJNA577476) | soil metagenome | isolation source: 115 cm soil or saprolite under Garry oak tree replicate 2 | place: USA:California | collected 2016-06-15
ACGTTCCTATTGCGTCTCAGGCTCGTAAAATCATGGAAAACGTTCCCGGCGGGAATCGAACCCACATTTAAGGTTTAGGAAACCTCCGTTCTATCCGTTGAACTACGGGAACATAAATCCTTCTCTAGCTGCAGTCTGTTACTCAAATAGACCAAATAAGCGACACATGTACCCGCCGTCCGTTTCTTGCCGGTACGGTTGGTCTTAATTTACCCACCAAAAATTCAGAGGACCAGATCATCTTAGATCGTAAGCTTCGCTGGATAGAAGAAATTTTCGGACCGTGCTCGGTTGACGAGGATCGCTCACGCGACCCAGCCAAGATCGACTGCCCCTTTTATTGAACGCATCGCGCAAAAGTCTTTAGATTACCCCAAGAGCGACTCTCGTTAGTCGGTTCGTGCGGGCGGACTTCGTAAACGTGCGTTGGTTTCAATTCAAGCAGCAGGAACCGCTGCAAGAATAGTTACATGAAACGCAAAGCCGTAGATCGCAATCTTGTTGTTCTGGCCACCGTTGATCTCCACCGTTGCCTCGATTCTTAATTCAACCTGCCCGGATTCATCGTCCCAATCGGCATCCGCATCTGTGATCTGCCAGTTCACGGCAAACGGCGACACAGTGACTTCGAGAGAAGTGTTCACAATAGAAGCTGTGGCAGTTGCGTTAACGAACTGCTTCCTAGTGAAGACTGGGCCGACTAGGACACTAAAAATTTCTTTTCGTAATGCGTCATCAGTTTGAGAAACCGCGCTTACTACTGAATTAAACTGTCCGTCGATGATGAGCAGTCGATTCACTTCATCAGGACCAGCGACTACGGCTTCGATCTGTTGAAGATTTTGGATTTTATTGGGCGGAATTTTAATTGGCATATGACCTCCTTGTTTTGTTTAAGCGAGCACTTTCCTTAGCGGTTTGAATTGCAAATGTCCATGCAATTAAGGGAGAATCATCTCGGCATTCTCATACGCGGTCGCACTTCACGACGTTGGCAATGCGTTTGCGCGGGTCGATCTTGAAGATTGCGATATACACATCCACAAGTCGTAGTATTGACATAGAGCGCGAAAATCCTTAATTGTCTTACGCGACTCTCGTTAGTCAATCTGATGTGACGAGCGAACTTCAACAAGCGGATTGGAATCGGCTCCTGCGCAGGATTCAGTCGGGGAAGTGCACCCCTCTGCTGGGAGCGGGCGCCTGCTATGGAGCGCTCCCTCTCGGTGCGGATCTCGCGCAAGAACTCGCGCAACGCTACGACTACCCGTTTCCGGATCGCGATCTTGTGCGCGTCGCGCAGTATGCCGCCATACAGTCCGACCCGAACGCGCCCAAAGAGGACGTCGTGGACATCATGCGCGCCGCAGGTCCTCCAAAATATTCGCAACCGCCTCGGTTCGGGACGGACGGCGAGCCGCACAGCGTCCTTGCAGGTCTTCCGCTACCTGTGGTCATCACGACGAACTATGACGACTTCATGATGCAGGCTTTCAAATGGAAATTGAAAGACGCACGCCGCGAAATCTGCCGCTGGCAGGACGTTCTGCAACACGTGGACTCGATTTTCGAGAAGGAGCCAGATTACAAACCGACGCCGGCAAATCCGCTCGTCTTCCATTTGCACGGCTCGCTCGACGTCTCTGAGTCGCTCGTTTTGACGGAAGACGACTACCTGACGTTCCTCGCGAACATGGCCGCATCGCGGGACCTTCTCCCAGAGGTCGTGCAACAGGCGTTTGCCGCCAGTAGCTTTCTCTTCATTGGCTACCGATTGGGTGACTGGAATTTTCGCGTCATCTTTCAGACTTTACGAGCTCGGCAACAATTCAGTAGCATAGTGGTCCTGAAACCTCCTGACGAAACCGATCCGAACCGCGTGGCGCATCAGACTTATTTCGAGAAATTTTATGGTGCCTTGGACATGAAGATTTTCTGGGGCACGGCGCGCGAGTTTTCATCGCAGTTGGAGGAGCGCTGGGAGGCTTTCAAGACGTAGGCTTCGAAGCAAACAAAAATGAGCGCTGAATCCATTGCCACTGCGCCGAAGGCGGCTTTCCCGGCGAAGCTGGACGGCATGACTTGGGATCGGCTGTTGAGGCGCATCAGGGACGACAAATGCACAGCGGTGATTGGGTCGGCGGCGTGCACAGCGCCTCCCTCCGGCGCGGATCCGGAGGAATGGGCAAAACTAAAATATCCCTCGAAGGAACAGATCGCCCTCAAGTTCGCGGCTGAGTACGGCTATCCGCTCGACGACCAGGGCAAGCTGGAGCGAGTGGCGAAATACGTCGCAGCGACAAATGACATTATGGTTCCGAAGGAGGGACTCGCCGAGTACTACAAAGACCTTCCTACCCCGCCCTTCTCAGAGCTACCTAACGAACCGCACCGAGTCTTGGCTGATCTTCCGTTCCCGGTCTACCTGACAAGTAATTTCGATGATCGGATGTACCGCGCGCTAAAGGAATACAAGCAACGAGACGCGCGCCTCGCGATCTGCCGTTGGAACCGCCATATCCCTGAGAAGGCGCCGAGTTTCGATCCCGAGTTCGAGTATTCAGTAGCGAACCCACTTGTCTATCACTTTCACGGCTGCACGCCATGGGCAGAATCGGCTGTTGTGACCGAGGACGATTATTTCGAATTCCTGATCAACATTTCGCGCGATTACAAATCAATCGCGCATCGAGTCGATCGTGCGTTGGGAGGCGCGCTCCTCTTTCTCGGCTACACTTTGTGGGACTGGGATTTCCTGGTTCTCTTTCGCCTCTTCGCGAACAAGCTGCGCGACAGCGGGAATACGCATATCGCGGTGCAACTCGAGCCTTCGGGTGCGCCAGACAACCAGGAGGAGAAAGCGGCGAACGCGGTGAAGTACCTCGATTCCTATTTCGGCAGCGCACAGGTAAAAATCTATTGGGGCACTTGTCAGGAGTTTTGCGAGGAGCTGCGAGTGCGGTGGGAAGCTTTCAGCCACGGATGAGCAATTCCCCCTTCGTCGGCCCCCGGCCTTTTGAAAAAGAGGACAGCGACCGCTTTTTTGGCCGCACCCGCGAGACCGAGGAGCTTCTGTCACTCATCATCGCGCACCGTGCCGTCCTTGTATATGCGCAATCGGGAGCCGGCAAGAGCTCGTTGTTGAGGGCAGGTGTCATCAAGCGCTTGGAGGAACAGCATTACGAGGTTCTGCGGTCCGCACGCGTCCATGGCTTACGGCCGAATGACGTTTCACCGGAGAGCGTACAAAACATATTTGTTTACCATGCTCTTCAGTACTGGGCGGCAAAACTGCCGAGCGGCCAATCAATCAAAGATCATGCGAAGACCACGCTGTCTGAGTTTCTCAAACCGCTTGTTGTTCCTCCGGAAGCCGGCGAGGAACACTCGCCACCGCTGATCGTCATCTTTGATCAGTTCGAAGAATTCTTTACGACAAATGCCGATCGATGGCAGGAACGACGGCCATTTTTCGATCAGCTTGCCCAGGCCCTGCACGATTTGCCAACCATGAAGGTGGTTTTCGTCATGCGTGAGGAGTACATCGCCCAGCTGGAGCCATTTGGTGAACTGCTGCCGGAAAAATTGCGCCCACGCATGCACGTGGAGCGACTGCGCGGCAACGCTGCCCGTTCTGCGGTGGTAAAACCTTTTCAGAACCGAGGCCTTTCTTTCGACCAGACCGCGGCCGACGAATTGATGAAGGAGCTTTCGGAGATTCGGGTTGCAGAAGGCGACAAGTTCCGGGAAACGCACGGTGAGTTCGTCGAACCGGTTCAGTTGCAAGTAGTCTGCCAATCGCTCTGGGAAAATCTGCCCGCGGAATGGAAGAATGGACCGAACGCCAGCAGCGATGGAACGCGCCTGATCACGTCTGAATACATCGAACGCTTCGGCGACGTGGATAATGCTTTGGCGTGCTATTACGATCGCTCGGTTGAGAGAGCTGCCGCCGCCAGTGAAGGGAAGATCGGAGAAGGTGAATTGCGGCGTTGGTTTGGAACGGCTTTGATAACGCCTACGGGAACGCGCGGACTTGCCTTTCGCGGTGCGCCTGGAGCTCCGTGGAGAATACCTGGCCTGGCGCTGAAAGAACTGGAGGAAGCGCATGTTATACGCCGCGAGGACCGCTCCGGCACAACAACTCACGAGCTGACCCACGATCGCTTCATCGAACCAATACAGAAGTCGAACGATAAATGGCTTGCACGATACCACGAGGCGGAGCGGGTTCGCGCGAAGTTGGAAGAGTACGTTAAGCGCGGCTCGGATGAACCTCTGGATGAAGTGGAGCTGCGCGAAGCAGAGGAGTATTTGAATTCGCCAGAGGCGAAGATTCTCGGTGCAACTCCGGAGGCGCGGCTGCTTGTTACACGCAGCAGGAAGCAAGTGGAGGAGGCCAAAAGGCGCCAGGCCGAGGAGTTAGAGGAAGCGCGACAGCGCGCTCGAGAGCAGGAACGGCTGCATAAGGCCGAGAGCGAACGCGTGAAGCTCCTGCTCGAGAAGCGTAAGCGGGAACGAATTTTCGGCGTCACGGTCCTCCTTCTCGGGATAATCATGCTGATTGTCTTCGCAGCCCTCTGGTTAGTGTCAGACCGGGCTTGGCGGCTTTCGAAAAAAATTGCCGCAGACCTGAAGGCGCAAGTTGAACAACTCGTCGAGAAGGGTCGGATTTTGAGAGAAAAGGCAAACACAGACTTGGTTGATGAGACGAATCCGATAAAAGACGTAACTGCGCTCCGGAACCTCGCGCTTGCTCTGAATTGTAATCCTCGGGATACGGAAGCAGCAAGGCTGGCTAGCAATCTATTGCTTCAACATGTTTGGTGTCCGCCGGCCGCGCCGGCTGTGACCTATCAGAAAGATGCATTACTAGCAGCGACCTTCGTTCCGGGAAGCAACAACGAAATTTTCGCTGTATCGGGCGATGGTCAGTTGCTGCTCTGGAACGGGAGCGACCTGTCGCACTTCCGGTATTTGTTTGAGAAGCCGCAACAGGACCTTCAACACGTCGTGCAACCTGGCTCCGCCTCTTTCAGCCCCGATAGCCTATGGCTGTTCATTATCCCTCCGACTCTAATTTCGGCCGCGAACGCGGAAGCTCCTGGACAAGGCGGGCCCCAGCAGGGAGTAATTCCCCCTTCTGCCGGCAGTGGCTACGAGCCATGTAAATTGCAGATCTGGCGATGGTCGATGCAGAAACGGACATACGAACCTGCGGGCGAGGACTTGGAAATTCAGCGGCTTCGAGGTTCCCGCATCTTCAACTTTGCTTGGTCTAACGAATCCGACCGTGTTGTCCTTATAAATGCCCGCCTCAACGAGGCCGAATGTGCCTTCTTCGAGCAGGAGGGAGAGACTTTCCGAGAACTCGTCGATCGATCGAACGAACTCAACAGGATGAAAATCGTGGCGCTTGCCTTTGCCAAGTACCGCAGTGGCGTGGCCGCAGTGTCTGTGGACTCCGCAGCGCCAGCGCTGCGGAAGGTAAGTTTCATCGGCGGGGATGATCTCAAGGTTATATCGGGGGCTATGCACGGACAGGATTCGATTCGATTATCCGAGGGTTTCCAACCGAATAGCGTCGCTTTCGGTCCCGGCGCTGACCAACTTACCCTAACAATGTGGAGCGGCGTCCGAATCCTCGATCTCCGTGATGGACAGGTCACTCCGGTCCCCCCGCCGACGTTTCGCGATCAGTTCATGCGCATAGTCTTCGCACCACCAGGCGCTCCGCCTGTAGTGGCAACATCGCTCTATGGTCGAGTCGAAGTCGCAAAGCTTACGCAAATGAAGGAGCCGGCCGAGCCCGTGGTCTTCCGCGGCTCAATGGGAATTCCACAGTTCCGTTTAGATGGCCAACGATTGCTGATTTTATCAGGCGGAACGTGGAATGTGTACGACAGCCTGCGCCTCATAGACGTCAGTCCGTTGTATCGGCCGCGCGCGGAGGCTGCACCCGAAAACTTCAAAGCAAAACCTGCGCCTCCATGGCTGGCAGACATTGCCAGCGCAGTGAGCGCCTCCGATCCCAGTCAAGATGGCTCTTTGATGACACTGGAAGATGTGCGGAGGAAGTATCCCGGAAGCAAAGCCGGTGATGCCTACGAATCGGTCTGGAAGCGTTTTTTCCCAAATGAGCATGGCACGCAGCGATAAGTCCGTTGAGGTGACAGCCGCCCTCTCACCGCGTAACCGAATCAATCCCCACCCAACTCCGACCAGCAGCATTTTGCCAATCGCGTCCAACACGAATCCCTTCCGCCAATCGATCGGCGCGGGAACAAAAGCACCGACAACGGCATCGAGAAGAAACGTCACTGCCACGAGCACGATGATGTCGATCAAATAACGAAAACGATGCGGTCCGCGATTTCCTGCGGCAGGCTCGATTTGGGTTTCGGTCATCCTGCGATGAGTTAAACTCGCCGACCTTGGCTTGAACAAGAAATATTGTGTTGCGATTCCGGCAGGAAGCTCGCAAAGAAAATCAGCTAAGCCGAAATCGAAAATCTGATCTCGCACCGCCGCCGCAGCGGGCGGCTGGACTTCTTACTTCATCCTTCTTACTTTTGCCTTGCTTCCTGTCCCCGTAGTTCAACGGATAGAACGGAGGTTTCCTAAACCTTAGATGTGGGTTCGATTCCCGCCGGGGATAATCTGCGTGACCCAGTGCGCGTGAGACTCTTTGGGCAACGAGTGTGTCCGGTCTTCGATTGATTCGCTCACTCCCGTTCGCTCACCCTGACGGGCTGACGTCTATGTCGCTCGCTTCCCAGCTGCTCCATTCCCGCCGGGGATAGATTGCGTGATCCGGTGCGCATCAGACTCTTCGGGAAATTCTTTCACGCTGGCTTCGATTGATTCGCTCACTCCCGTTCGCTCACCCCTACGGGGCTACGTCCATGTCGCGGTCTCCCGACTCGCTCCATTCCCGCCGGGGATAGTTTGTGTGACTCAATGCGTGGGAGACTCTTCGGGAACACGCGTTGACGCGCGCTTCGATTGATTCGCTTTCGCCCGAAAGCTCACCCTGACGGACTTACGTCTATGTCGCTCGCCTCCCAGTGGCTCCATTCCCGCCGGGGATAATCTGCGTGACCTAGTGCGCGTGAGACCCTTTGGGCAACGAGCGTGTCAGGTCTTCGATTGATTCGCTCACTCCCGTTCGCTCACCCGTAGGGGGCCAAGTCCATGTCGCGGTCTCCCGACTCGCTCTATTCCCGCCGGGGATATTTTGCTCCGAGCTGACTAGCGATGTGCTTAACCGAATGTTAAATGTTTAGACGCGACACCAATTTAACCCACTCCCGTTCGCTCACCCTGACGGGCTCCGTCCATGTCGCTCGCTTCCCAGCGGCTCCATTCCCGCCGGGGATAGAAATCAAGCCATAACGCTGTTCCCGCCTAGATTTTTTGGCTACACCCTTTTGGGGCAATGCCAAAAAGGTGTTCCGTTGTAGGTGGGCACCGCCTATTTTTTGGTGGGACGTTTCTGGTTGCGGCTGTACTCATCGTGTGATCGGAAGATTGAATCAACGAGCCGCGAACATCCGGATGTGAAGCGTGCTAGCACCTTGATCTGCTCTGCACATGCCACGCTTCGCGTGGGATGGGGATAGTCAAAGAGGTGCGAAACTTCACCCCAGAGTTCTTCTGCAAGCGTTCGCACCTGCAGCTCGCATGTATATTTTGTACGGAAGTTGGACTCAATAACATAGTGAACGCTGGTATACATTGACGGGCTTTCCTCTGTCGTGATACCTAATTGTTGAAAGTACTTCCGCGTTTTATCATCCCAGGTCTTTGCGATTGGACCTTCGACAATTGGTAGTTGCGATTCAGCTAACGCAGCGATGAGTCTCTGGTGAATTTCTTCGAACTGTCGCGTATGAAGATGAAGCAATCTAACCCCGCCAAGGTCGTTGATTTTGGCGAAGAGATTATCTTTCGTGATGTCGAAGACCTGCTGTTTCTGTCGTGCCTCGTTGATTTTGCGAATCAGTTTGTCTCGCAGGTGGCTAGGCTCCTTTAATCGCCATTTTATGGAGTGGATCAGGCGAAAAAGTTCCTTCGTCTCAGTCAATCGTCCTTCGATTTGGCTAACGAATAACCCAATTTCATTTATATATTGTTCGTAAAATTCAACAAGCTCGCGAACCCGTGCTTTTTCCTTGGCTGTCAGGGCGGGGGTCGTGCTCACGATTGGTCAGGGGGCAGTTTTGGGGCAATAATCTTCTCTGCGATGCCCTTGAACGCCCGATCCGCATCACGCGCCTGCATTTTGTCAGCAGCCTTGACGTCTTTGAACGCGACTCCCTCTCGCTGAGAAGCGGGAACGAGGCTTGCGTAGTCCTTGATTTGACCAAGGCGCAGTTGGCTAATCGAGCCTCGAGCGAGACTTGCGTCCACGTCGCGCAAAACAGCGACTATGTCGCTGTAAATGTGTTTTTCGATTTGTGCGAGGTAGTCGGCGTGGCCCGAAATGATTTGGCCTCGGTAAATGCGAAATCTCTGGGGAATGTAACCTAAAAACCTCGGCAACCCCGGAAGCAATTCAATCTTATCGGGCGCTAGCCGAGTAATGGTTTGCCAGTCTCTAATCCAGTTCGCGAGTGTTGTGCCCAGTGTTTTCAGCGCGCGCACAGAAAATAAGTCACAGGCAGCCGGGACGATGAAGTAATCGCAATCGAGCAGGACGATACGGGTTAGGGGTCCGATGTTTGGTCCCGAATCATAGAAAACGAAGTCGATCTTACGGTTCGTTACAAGCGTGTCTACAATTGCACTCAGCGCAGTCGTGCCGCGAAATCCCTTAAGCTTGCGCTGAAAGCATTCCGCCCACATCTGGGTAAGCTCGCCCTCAAAGTCAGACAAGCGAAGATCACCTGGAGCAAGGAACAGATTGGTGGTTCCGGGTTCCTTGAGGTTAATTTTCCGGGGATCGCCTGTGGCTTCAACGATCGGTTTAAGGGCTGACCACAATGTAGCGCCGGATGCGGTGTCGGACTTATCAAGCAAATCATCGACGACTGAATCGTCGATGACGTAAGACGTGAGGTTACATTGCTGATCCGCGTCAACGAGTAAGACTTTATAGCCAAGCGCCGCCAACGAGGCCGCAATGTTGATCGTGAGCGTGGTTTTGCCGACGCCGCCTTTATGATTGAACACCGCGAGGCGTGGAGCGGGGGGACGCATTCGCTGGTGTTACTCCTCTTCGCGATTACCCCGGGATTTATTGGCTTTTCGGGGTCGACGCGTTCGCAGACGTGAACGAACAGCTTTCGCTGCTTCACGATCGGGAAGTGCCCGGACGAACTGCTCACCAAATGCACCAATCTGTTTCATGCCCTTAGTCGCAGGAACGAGAAATTTCAACTTTGTTGCATTATCCACAGCAACGGTGGGATTACTAAACTTTGGCTGCGCGGCTTCGGTGTTGAGCTTGCTGATGTCCAATGTTTTGAAATGTGGCGTATTTAGATAGTGGGTTAGGTAATAGGCTAAGCAGGCGACTCGCTCTACATCCGTACGAGGCTCCTTATCCATCAAGAATTCTTTAGGCGAGATATCGGGGCGGTCGGAAAATCGCAGTGGGACATTACCGGGAATTGTGGTGCTAGTTCTGGCGATTTGGACCCGATCGGCATCGCCGCTTTCATCGTCGTGGAAAAAGACACCGGGAATGTCGAGAAAAGCGACCAAGGTCTTGAGAAGACGTTTGCGGGTTTGGGTATCGAAATTTCCAAACATCGTGAGCATGACGTTAAGCGCTTCCGCTTGTTCTTGTGAGGAATCGCCAGGCATAAAAGGAGGGTGGCATCGGACCAGGTGTTTGCCAATCGCGATTTTGTGTCACCCTGGCAGAGAAAAATGGGCAGATCCGTGATTACCTATGATGATCGTAACAATTATTCAATGTATTCGCATAGTACAATTTACGCACTGCTGATCATATCAGCGAACGCCTGCAAAAACGAGGTTTTGCCCTTAGGAAACCCTTGTTCTATCCGTTGGACTACGGGGACAACGACATTTTCGATCCATTCGACTCGCTTTGCTAGCTCAGGAAGAGTTTTTAGATTTTCGATTGCTGATTGCAACCAGCGGCCCCGTCTGGACCGCTATCCGCACTGCTATAGGCAAAATTCGTTGTTGTAAGAACATTTGCCCGCGAATCACGCTAATTGACGCGAATCAAAGAAGAGAGCCTTGCGCAAACAATCCGATTCTCGGCGGTTCTTAAACCGCCACGCCCTTGACTTCATATTAGCGTTTATTCGCGTCATTCGCGGGCTAGACGTTTTCGATTGCGGCGAAGCCGCGCTGTGTAAGCTGTGGTTAAGTCTGACGCCCTGCGCGATTCAGCGCATCAGCGTAATAAGGCGGCTGCGGCTGGGAACTTCGAGTTTGCGGAAGACTGCGTGGAGGTGCTTTTTCACCATCGGCAAACTTAAGCAGGCGTCATCAGCGATCTCCTGATTACTCCGCCCTTCGCAGACAAGCCGCGCAACTTCTTGTTCGCGCCTGGTGAGCCGGACAAGCTGCGGCAAACGGGAGTTCCCTGACGCGGCGCCCGAGGCAGCCTGACGGCGCAAATCCTCGCACTCGATAAGAAAATGCGGCTGCGCCACGCCGGCTGAACCGAGCTGTTTCAAATGGACGGTCGCTCGCAAATGGGGCGATCGCGGATTACGCACCCGCTCTTCTTTAAAACCTGTTTGCGGCGCAATAGGGCGTTGCGCGTGCGCCCATTGTTGTTTGAGCAGACGGCATCGATCCAAAATCTCGCAAGGAATCGGGGAGGTCGCTTTCGTCAGTTGCGCCGCCTTCGGCCCTTTTTCCCACACGGCGCAAAAATCGCGCGCAGCCCGGTTTTGATAAATCGGCTTTAAGTTCCACCGCAAGAGAATCGTCGGCAATGGGAGCCGGCTCAGGAAGTCTTCAAGATCCATTCGCAATGAGTGTTCCCGCTCGAGCGACCTGAGCCGGCAAAGGGCGGTGAGAAACTGCGGGTAAAGCTGCTGAATTAAATTCATCTCCGCCGGTGAGAAATCGCCTTGCGTTGCCGTGCGCATGATTGCAATCACACAAATGAGTCTCTGGCTTTTCCAAAAAAACAGGCAGACGCCATACGCACATTTTTGAGACGCCATGTAACGGCGATAAAAGCCCGATTTCATCAGGCTGCTTCGATTTGGAAAGAGGTCGCTAATTCGCACGAACCTCTGGCGCTGTTGCGCAGCGATATAATTCTCGAGCGGCTCCGCGGTGAAAAACTCATCAGGCATGCGCAATGTCCATCTCGTGATCATTGGCAAAATTGGATTGGGCTGAAGCATGAGACCTATCAAGCGATTTGGGATCGCGGCGGCGAGCAACTGCTGGATGGCTTTCCAAAACGAACCGACGTTCATGGCTGCGTGCAGGCTGAGCAACGTCTTTTCCAGTGACGGATCGATCACCGCCTCGCGCTTCATGCCAACCCTGGAGGTCCGCTTCATTTGCCTGCCCGCGCCGCATACTCGCGCCGCCGCGTTTCTTTTGCCGTAGCCTTAGGCTGCGCTCATTCCCGGAACGCTCAACAATCGGGAAATGAAAAAGGCAACCTAAGTTACCTGGCGCTCATCCAGCATTGCGCGAGTGTCTAACCCATGCAAACAAAACTACCACTAAATGGGACAATCCAACATCCTGACTTGGCAGAGGCGTTGCGCGGAGACAGCGGCACATTCTTTTGCCAGCAAAGTGGCCAAGGCTACATTGTAACGGCAGCGGAAGGCTTCTCCATTAAGTCATTGCGGCCAGTCGGTCGCAAGATTGTGGAATCCAATGTGCTCATGACGGCTACTCCAGAACCCTGGGCGATTACCAAAATCTCCGAGGACGTTCTTGAGTTTAGTGCTGTACCACAACAAACCCCGCGCCAACAGCGAGCCGCCTAAAGTCTGAAAGAGCGC
>WNGN01005780.1_pt1 | contig 11959 bp, 8 predicted proteins | sample 5400561 | NCBI WGS metagenome assembly WNGN01 (sample SAMN13153379, study PRJNA577476) | soil metagenome | isolation source: 115 cm soil or saprolite under Garry oak tree replicate 2 | place: USA:California | collected 2016-06-15
GCACTGGGCGCCAGGGGTTGACGAGCAGCCGCTGCAGCCGGTCGAGATCGCGGAAGATCAGGTCGGCCCGCTTGTACGTCGCGAAGCGGCGGCCGAAGCCGATCGTGAGGGCTTCCTGATCGAGCAGGGTCCCCGCGCCTACGAGGTGCAGGGCCTCCTTCCATTGGTCCGCCCAGCGCCGCCGCGCCTGCTCCCGGATGCTCCGCATCAGATGGGACTTGAGCTCCTTGTGCACGGCCCACAGAGCGGCGCCGTCCAGCTCGAGGACTTTGTCCCAGAACGCGGGGTCGTCCACGCGCGCCAGCCAGTCCGGCCCGAAATGGGAGTCGAACAAGGCCAGGATCCGGTTCCCCATCCAGGTGGCGATGTGGACGCCGTTCGTGACGTGGCCGATCGGCACACGCGCGGCATCGCGGTCGGACCACAGCGGGGCCCAGATGCGGCGGGACTCTTCCCCATGGCGGCGCGACACTGCGTTGACCCGCGCCGACAGCCGGATGGCCGCGACAGGCATATGAAAGCGGTCGTGGTCGACCACCGGATGATGGCCGAGGCGGAAGAAGGCTTCGCGGCTGACCCCCATCTCCTGCCATACCGGGCCGATGCACTGCTCCACCTGCTCGAGCGAGAACGTGTCGTGCCCTGCGGGTACCGGCGTGTGGGTCGTGAAGACGCTCGTCGCGCGCACCCGGCGGACCGCTTCCGCGAACGGGGTCCCTCGCGTCACGAGCTCACGCACCCGCTCGACCAGCATGAAGGCGGCATGTCCTTCGTTCGCGTGCCAGGCGGCCAGGTCGTATCCCAGGGCACGCAGCACTCGCACGCCGCCCACGCCGAGGATCCATTCCTGCCGCAGCCGCAGGTCGGGCCCGCCGGCGTAGAGCCGATGGCACAGCCCGCGGTCCGCGGGGTCATTTTGCTCGAGGTCCGTGTCGAGGAGAAAGATCGGGACGCGGCCCACCATGACACGCCAGGCGCCGACGCTCACGTGGCGCCCGGACATCCGGACCGTGGCGAGGCACGGATCGCCCTTCGGCCCGCGCACCGGCTCGAGCGGCGTCGCGGCCCGGTCGAAGCGCTCCTCGGCGTCCTCCTGCCACCCGTCGAGCCGCAGTCGCTGGTCCGAGTAGCCCTTGGTATAGAACAGCCCGACGCCGACGAGCGGGACGCCCAGGTCCGACGCCGCCTTACACTGGTCGCCGGCGAGGACGCCGAGGCCCCCGGAGTAGATCGGCACCGAGGCGTGCAGCCCGAACTCGGCGCAGAAGTACGCGATCGGCCGGTTGACGAACTCGGGATACGAGGTGGCGAACCAGGTGCCGGCGGACGTCGCATCGCGCGCGGCCGCGGCGGCGACGGCGTCGTACAGGCGCAGGAACTCGGGGTCCGCCGCGCAGGCGGCGAGCCGCGCGGGATCGACGCGTCGCAGCAGCTCGATGGGATTGTGCCTGGTGAGGTGCCAGAGCGCCGCATCGAGCGTGCGGAACAACGCCCGCGCGTTGCGGTTCCAGCTCCACGACAGGTTGGCGGCGACGCCGGCGAGTTCCGCGATCCGTTCGGGGACGGGGGGGGGCGAGCCGCTGGGTCCGAGGTGGGTCATCCCGCTGCAAGCTAAAGCCGGGCGGAGTGGCCTGGGAAGCGCTCACGACGCTGAGCGGTTCCCAGGCCTGGGACAACGAAGCGACTGATTACCGCGCCGCGAGCCCCGCGACCGAGCCGGGCATCGCTCCCACCACGCCAAGCGTGGTCAGGTGGCCGTCGTTCTCCACCCGCAACGCCGTGATCGGCCCGCTGCTGCGCAGCTGGTACAGATACCGGCTGTTCGCGCTGAGAGCGAGATCGACGTTACCCGGACCCACCACCGCGGTGGTGCCGCTCGGGTCGAGCAAGCTCAGGGTGCCATCCGTTGCCACCGCGAATCCGGAGATCGTGCCACTGTGTGCGTTGGCGGTATAGGCGAACCGCCCGTTCTGCGTCACCACCAGCCAGCAGGGCGCGCCCTGCAGCGTGGACACCGCGCCGCTCACGACCGTGAGACTGCCGCCCGAGCCCAGGGTGTAGGAGGATGCCGTACCGGCGGCCTCGGAGACGAACAGCTCGTCCCGCAGGCCGAAGGCGAACCCGAACGGCGTGCCGCCCGCGGCTGCATAGGTGGTGGGACCGGTCGCCGAGCCATCCGGGCCGACGGCGTAGACGTCGATCGAGTTGGTGTTCTTCTCGGTCACGACCAGCGAGCGGCCGTCGCGGCTGAACGCGACCTGCGCCGGTCCGACGCCTGTCCCGCTCAGCGCGCGGGCGGAGCCCGGAATCGGCGTTGCCCCGCCATCCGCATCGAGCGCGAACCCGACGATGGCGCCGTCGCCGCCGCCGTTCAGGACGTAGAGCAGCGTGCCGTGCACGGTCAAGCTGATGGGCTGCACTCCACCGGATGGAATCCGGCTGGTGAGAGAGAGGCCCGCAGGGCTGACGCGGAAGATGGAGACGTCGTTGCTGCCGGCGTTGACGGCGAACAGCCAGCGCCCGTCGTTGCTCAAGGCGACCGCGCCCTGCGAGCCGAGGCCGCTCCCCGTCCCCATGCCACCGGTCGCGACCTTGCCCGCCGCGGTGAGCGTGCCGTCCGGCGCGCGGGCGAAGATGGCGACGGAGTCCGCCGCCGTGTTCATCAAGGTGTACACCGCACCCGGAGCGCCGTCTGCGGCTGCGGCGCTCGCGGCGAGCCTCGCCGCGGACACTGCGGCGGGGCCGCTGATGCCGCGGTTCTCCGAGCAGGCGGCGAGCCCAGCGGCCACGAGCGCCGCGAGTGTGATCTGTCGGTGGAACATGCTGAACCTCCCGGAAAGTGAGTGGGTTGCGCTACGCTTCCCGGGAGGAACGCGCTCACCGAGCGCCGCGGATCCGTCGCGGACGGATCATGAGAGGGTTCTCATGCTCCTCTCACACGTCCGCTAGAACGTCACCGTCGCCGTCACCGCGTCCTGGTTCTGGTGGCAGTCCACGACGGCCATGCACACCACGCGCCGGGCGTCGGTCCAGATGGGGTGCACCGCGTGCGCGCTCGCCGCCACGCCGTTGTAGTCGCCGATGAACGTGCCGCTGAAGTTGATGTTCGGGTCGGTCGGTCCGGAGCTCACGAGCAGCTGCTTGCCGAAGCCGATCCCACCGTTGGCCGAGGTCGACAGGTACGTGTTGAGCAGCCGGTTCCCCGGCGTGTCGTCCCGCTGTTGGAACTCGACCTGCACGGCGCCGTTCTCGGCCACCGCGACCCAGGGGTAGAACTGGTCGGCGGTCGAGAGATTGCTGTTCACGACCACGGAGTGACTCCACGTCAGCCCGCCGTCCAGGGACCGGCTGAACCGCACGTCGGCGTTGCCACTCCGGTAATCGCCCCACACCACGTACACGGCGCCGCTCGCCCCGTCCGCGGCGATTGAGGGAAACGAGTTGACGCGCCAGTTGGAGTTCTTGAGCGCGCAGCGGCCGTCAGCATTGAAGTGATCGCAGATCTCGATGATGTCGTCCACCTTCACCGGGTGGGAGAAGCTGTTCCCCCCATCCAGCGACTTCGCGACCATCGCCTGGCCGTTGAAGCCGGTGCCGTTGCCGTTCTCGAACACGACGTACACCTCGCCGTGCGGACCCACGGCCGGGACCGAGCCCTGGTCGAAGTTCAGGTCGGGCGAGCTGACGGCGTGGGGGCCGTTCCACGTGCCGCCCCCGTCGTCGGAGTAGGAGAGGACGATCGGCGACTCGACGTAGCTGTCGTCCAGGCGGTTGAACTTGAAGCGCGTCCACGTGACGTAGATCCTGCCGCGGTGCGGGCTCCCCGGTCGCGTATCGACCGCGACGAACTCCTTGTCGTTGAAGTAGCCCACCGTCGCATCGGTCCCGCCCGAGACCGTCGCGATGACGGTGCCGGCCGGCTGCAGCGTCCGTAAGTCGGCCGATCGGCTCACGAAGATCACAGTGGTGGAGGTCGCGTTCGTGGTCGGCGTGAACCCCAGGCAGACGTGGTACGCGACGCCGTCGGGCCCGAACGCGGTCGCGGGGTCGCCTCCCGCCACGACGCCCGGCGGCACTGTCGTCCCTTCGCCCACGTCGTTCCAGGTCGCGCCGCCGTCGCCCGACGCGCACACGCCGCACGCCGCCAGGTCGTGACGGTAGTCGTTCGCGCCGGCCAGGAGGCGGCTCGGGTTGTTGGGATCGAGTGCAATGGGGGTTTCGTTCTGCGGGAAGAAGGTCTGGTCCTGGTTGGCCACGACGTTGGGGCCGACGTTCTTCGCCGGGCCGGGTGGGTTCCCCGGGTTCTGGGTCCCCCCGCCGCCGTTCTGCCCCTTGAGCGACGGATCGACGGTCACGACGCTCGAGAGGTCGAAGATGTGATCGTCGCCGCCCAGGGCCGCCCGCAGGCCGGGCGCCACCGGCTGGCGATGATCGCTGCACGCCGTGAGGCTCAGCGCGCAGCCGACAAGCACGAGCCACCGTTTCATGAGGCCTCCTGAAGAGGGGTGTGGGACGAGCCGGGACACCCTTGCTGCGGGCGCAACTCGGGTGCCACACGCGTGTCGTGCGGCGGGAGGGGGTGGGCTGTGGCGGCCGTGCGGCACCACCCCGCCGGGGACTGGCTCGGAGGTATGTGACCCGAGAAAATGGTCACAAATTGCGACGCCTGCGCGCGTTACGCGCCTGCCCCATGTCGCGTCTTTACCTAAAGCAGTAGCCAGTCTCCCCCCTCAACCGAAGGCACACGCAACCGTGGGTTTGAGCCTAGCGCCCCCTCGGCACCGCCGGCCTCTCGCCGGCACCGACGTGACGGTGATCGTTCCCGCCTATAACGAGGCGGCGAGCGTGGCCGACACGATCCGCAGCCTCCAGGCCCAGACGGCACGGCCGTACGAGATCATCGTCGTGGACGACTGCTCGACCGACGGCACCGGCGACGTGGCCCGCGCCCTCGGCGTCACGGTGGTCCGCCCACTCACCAACACCGGGTCCAAGGCGGGCGCGCAAACCTTCGGGCTGCGTTCCGTCCACACGTCGCTCGTCGTCGCCATTGACGCCGACACCGTGCTCGCGCCCGACGCCCTCGAGCGGCTGCTTCCGGCGTTCGACCGGCCCGGTGTCGCGGCCGCGTGTGGATTCGTGGTGCCGCGGCGGGTCCGCAGCGTGTGGGAGCGCGGGCGTTACATCGAGTACCTGTTCGCATTCACGTTCTACAAGCGGCTGCAGGAGTACTACGGGACGCCGCTCATTTCCTCGGGGTGCTTCTCGATGTACCGGACCGCGATGCTTCGAGCCCACGGCGGCTGGTCCGACCGCACCCTCGCCGAGGACATGGACCTGACCTGGGGCCTGTACCAGGCGCGCCACGAGGTGCGCTTCGTGCCCGCGGCGGTATGCTACCCGATCGAGCCCCGCACCTTCACCCTCATGCGGAAGCAGCTGCGGCGCTGGTCGCACGGGTTCGTCCAGAACGTGAAGCTGCATTGGCGCGGTGTTCTCACCGTGCCCTATCTCCGCTCGGCGGTGGCGGTGGCGTTCTGGGACGCCACGATCGCCGCCGCGGTGTACCTCGTGCTGCTGCCGATCCTCGCCCTGCTGCTGCGGAACCCGCTGGTCCTGCTCGGCTACGTGATCGACGCTCCCGCCGTGCTCGTCCCGGTGCTCGCGGGCGCGGCGCGGCGCGGCGAAGTGCGCCGCGCCGTGGCCAGCGTCCCCGCGTTCTTCGTGCTGCGCACCGTCAACGCGCTCTTCTTCCTGCGGGCGGTCTGCGCCGAGTTGCTGCTGGGCCGCTCCTGGCACGTGTACGAGAAGGGGCACTGACCATGACGGTCGGGCTGCCGGGGACCGGGATCGGCGGGATGTTCTACCTGCTGAGCGCACTCGCCATGCCGCTGCGCGAGGCGCGGCGGCGGATGCGGGGCGGCGCGGCGGCAGGCCGCTGGCGCGTGGTCGCCGCCCAGACGGCGATCGCCGGCGGCATCATCGCCGCCATGTGGGTCACGGGATGGCTGCTCGGCATCGCGCTCAACGCCGTGCACCCCGTGGTGAGGCTCGCCGCCGCGCCTCCCCACGGCAACGTACTCCGCACCGCGGCGCTGGTGCTGTCGCTCGGCACGCTCGCCGCCGTGCTGTGCGGGGTGGAGCTGCTGCGGTTGTGGGTCCACCGCCGCTCGGACCGCGATGTCCCGGTGGCGCGGCGCGAGCTGCGTGCGCCCGAAGCGGCGCGGCCCGCCAAGGGGCGCGTCGCCGTGGCGGGCGGACGGGCGCGGACGCTCATCACGTTGATTCTGCTCGAAGCCGCCGCGGCAGCCGACCCGCGCAGTGCGAGCCCGCAGAGCGGGACCGTCGCGCTCGCGCGGGCGGACTCGGCGTTCGCCGCGGGGAGCGCCGGCGTCGCGGCGCGGCGCTACGCGGCCGTGCTCGCGGCCCACCCCGACAACTCCCGCGCCGTGTACCGTCTCGCGCAGCTCTCCCAGGCCGACCCGGCCGAAGCGCTGCGGCTGTTCCGCCGCTACGTGGCGCTCGAGCCGGCCGACCCCTGGGGCTACATGGCGGTGGCCGACGTGTTGGCGCGCTCCGGGCGCTACGACGCGGCGCTCCAGTGGTACGACCAGGCTGTGCGCCTCGCGCCCGGAGAGCGCGACGCGATCGTGGGGAGGGCGCGCGTCCTCGCCCGCGCGCGGCGGACGGACGCCGCCATCGCGCAGTACGAGCGGTGGCTCGCCGCGCACCCCACGGACGCGGACGCGTGGCGCGAGCTGGGACGCGAGCGCACGCGCGCTGGCCTTCCCGCGGAGGCGGCGCAGGCCTTCGAGCGGACCCAGACGCTCGCCCCCGACGGGGCGACGGCCCGGCTGCTCGCCCTGGCGCAGGCCGCGGCGGCACCCGCCCTCGGGCCCCAGCTGAGCGGGAGCCACGACTCGGATGGCAATACGACGTTCCGGCTCGGCGGCGCCGCCGAGCTCGCCGCCTCCGGACCCCTGCGGCTCGGTGTTGCAGCGGGGCGCGAGCAGGTTGGGGACGGTGTGACGACGACCGGTCTCACGGACGCCGCGCTACGTGCGACGTGGCGGCCGCGGGCGACGCTTCAGGTCGAGGCCGTGATGGGCGCCACGGCGCTCGACGCGATGACCGGGGGGCCCGCGAGCGCGACCCTCACCCCCACGGGCCAGCTCCGCGCCCGCTGGCGCGCTCCCGCGGGCGGACCGGCGCTCGATCTCCGGGCGCAGCGCGGCGTGTTCGACGCGTCCCCGCGCCTCGTGGCAAATCGGGTGACGCGTACTGACCTCCGGGGGATCCTCGAGCTCCCGCTCGCGCCGACGCTGAAGCTGCGGGGGATCGGTCGCACCACGGCGCTGAGCGACCCGACCGAGCTGAACCACCGCACCGCCCTCGGGGGCATGGTGGCGTTCGCCGCGACACCGGGCGTCGAGCTTTCGGCGCAAGTCCACGAGATCGGCTATGCCCACCCCGACACCGTCGGCTACTTCGCGCCGCGGCGCGCCCAGCTCGCCGAAGTCGGGGCCTACCTCGAGTTCGAGACCGCGGGGTCCGCCCTGCTCGCGTTCGATATCGGTGCCGGCGTGCAACGGGTCGCGGACTGGAGTGCACCCGCGGGCCCCCTGCCCCCGCCCCCGTTCGCGGTGCCCCCGGCCGGGGGGGGAGCCCCGATCATGGGACCGTGGCGGCGAGCCTTGAGCCTGTACTCCCTCATGGTGCTGCCGCTCGCGCCGGGACGCGACCTGAAGTTCGAGCTCGACCTGGAAGACTCGCCGCTCGCGAGCGAGGCAGCGACGAGCGGGCAGTGGCGTTACGCGTCAGGGGTCGTGTCGTTGCGGTGGGCGCTCCGCTGATCAACCGGCTCGCTTCGCGCTCCCGACACGCCTGGTGGAGTAAAACGCAAAGCCCCGCGATCGCGCGAGCGACCGCGGGGCTTTGCTCATCGGCGGCCGGGCTTAGGGGGACCGGGTGACCGTGTACTGCCCGCAGGCCGTGAACTGGATCGTCACGGTCGACGTGGCGCCGTTGCGCGTGACGGTCAGGTGGAGCGTCCCGGAGTCGAACTTTGGCCGGACGCCGCAGCTCGCATTGTAGTGCAGCACGGGATCGGTGGAGGCGATGACCGAGAAGGTGTTCGCGTCGCGCGTCCATGTGGCCGTGCCTGCGATGCTGAGCGTGCCGCTGGGTAGCGGCTGGTCGGGTTGGATCGAGCCCGGCACATCGGCCGTGAACGTGACATTCCACGTGCGATCGGAGCTCGCGGTGCGGCCGTCGGGGAAGGTGTACACCGTCCGGAAGTGGCTCTCGCTTTGCGAGATCACCGTCGCGTCGCGCAGGGCTTCGCGCGTACCGTTCAGGACGATGGAGCGCTTCCGGCCGTTCTCCACCTCGATGTGCGTGAAGTCCGTGAAGCGAGTCCGCAGGGCGCGATCGGTGACGGTCGGCGTGGGCGGTGACGGTCGGCGTGGGATCGACGACGTCGATCGTGCCGCGGATCGTGTCGGCCTCGTCCCCCTCGGCGAAGGCGCACCCGGGGAATGAGATCTGGACCGAGTCGGGCACGCGGTCGCCGTCCGAGTTCGCGACCGGCTGCGGGCTGATCGTGGGCGAGCAGGTCGCCGGGTCCGCGCCGAACGCGCCGGCCGCCGCCGCCGCCATGCCGGGCACGAACGGCCCGCCCCCCGACAGCGTGAGGCCTTCGAGCTCGCTTTGCACGTCGGCGGTCATCGCTTCGCCGAGGGACTGCGCCTGGGCGGCGGTGAGCGCGGGGTTTTGGGAGGTGGGCGCGGTGGTGTCGGTGTGGCACGCGGCCAAGACGGCGAGCCCGGCGGCCGCGAGGCCGGCCGCGATGCGGTAGCGATAGCGAGAGACAGGCATGACATTTCCTCCTGAGGCTCGTCGGGTGAGAGGCTCTATTACCCTGAAGATTGCAGACCGGCCCCGCCCGGTAACGTTAAAGGCGCAAAGTGAGACACCGGAGGAATCATGCGCGTCTCCCTCGTCCTGATCGCCGCCGTCTGCGTTCCCGTGGCGCGGGCACAGCAGCCCGCCCCACCCGCCGACTCGGACTACGTCCGCAGCGACACCATGATCCCGATGCGGGACGGCGTGCGGCTGTTCACCGTGATCGCCGCCCCGAGGGACGCCGCTGCGCCGCTCCCGATCCTCATGACGCGGACGCCGTACAGCGCGAGCGACAACGCCGCGGGAGTGGCGCGCGCCTGGCAGCTGGGCCTCGGCGGCTACATCCTCGTGTTCCAGGACATCCGCGGTCGGTTCCGCTCCGAGGGGACGTTCGACATGAATCGGCCGCCTCACTCCGGCCACGCGGGCACCGACGAGAGCACCGACACCTACGACACGATCGACTGGCTGGTGCGGCACGTGCCGCACAACAACGGCAAGGTCGGCGTGCTCGGCGTCTCCTATCCCGGCTGGCTCGCCGCGGTCGCGGCGATCGGCGCGCATCCCGCCCTCAAGGCGATCAGCCCGCAGGCGCCGATGGGCGACGCCTGGATGGGCGACGACTTCTTCCACCAGGGCGCGTTCCGACAGACGTACGGCCTCGAGTACGCCTGGGAGATGGAGGCCTCCTCCAACATGAGCGTCACCCCGTCGCCCGAGCGCTACGATACGTTCGAGTGGTACCTCTCCTTCCCCACGCTCGGCGCGCTCGCGCAGGCGGTCGGCGCCAACAACTGGCCCACGTGGCGGCGCTTCGCCGAGCACCCGGCGTACGACACCGTGTGGCGCGCCCACTCGCTCCCCCGCTACTTCACCCACACCACCGTTCCCACCCTGCTCGTGGGGGGCTGGTGGGACCAGGAGGACGAGTACGGCCCGCTCGCGACGTACGCGACGCTCGAGCGCACCGACACGGCCGGGCTCAACCACCTCGTGATGGGCCCATGGTACCACGGCCAGTGGTTCGGAGACTCGGGGCTAGCGCTCGGGAACGTCAGGTTCGGCCACGCGACCGGGATCGCCTACCGGACGCTCCAGACCAAGTGGTTCGCCAACTGGTTGAAGGGAGAGGGCGACGGGAAGTTCGCCGAGGCGACGGTGTACGACGCCGGGTCGAACGAGTGGCGCACGTTCGATACGTGGCCGCCCGCGGCGGCCGAGCATCGCCACCTCTACTTCCGCGCGGGCGGCGGGCTGTCGTTCGATCCGCCCACCGCCGCCGCGGGTGACGACCAGTACGTCTCCGATCCCGCGCACCCCGTTCCGTACCGCCCCCGGCCGGTGGAGCGCACCTACTCACGCACCTCCCGGTGGCGGCGGTGGGAGACCGAGGACCAGCGCTTTGTGGATGGTCGGCCGGACGTGCTCACCTGGCAGACCGGTCCGCTCACCGAGGACGTGACGCTGGCGGGCAACGTCGTGGCCCATCTCTACGCCGCGACCACGGGCTCGGATGCCGATTGGGTCGTGAAGCTGATCGACGTGTACCCCGACACCGTGCCCGACCGCCCCACCATGGGCGGCTACGAGCTGATGGTGACGGGCGAGATCATGCGCGGGCGCTACCGCACGAGCTGGGAGCGCCCGGCGCCGATTCCACCGACTCAGGTACAGGCGTACACGGTGGACCTGCACCAGCAGGCGTACACCTTCAAGCAGGGTCACCGCATCATGGTGCAGGTGCAGAGCACCTGGTTCCCGCTGTACGACCGCAATCCCCAGACCTTCGTGCCGAACATCTTCCAGGCGCGCGCGGGGGATTACCGGGCGCGGGTGCACCGGGTGTATCGGACGGCCAGGTACCCGTCGAACGTGGAGATCGACGTAGTGCGGTGACGTGGGGGCCTCAGTCCACGATTGTCGCGCCGGCGCAACACTGATCGCAGCGTGACGCCGAGATTGGACCGGTCTCGATGCTGCGAGTTGAGGCAGGCGATTGGCACGGTTGATGCCAAAAAGCGACAGTGCAGCTCACGAGAGGAGTCCCTTTGCCCCCGGCAATCGCCAGCCAGGTACGACCCGTCGTATTGATCACAGTCGCTCGAGAGCAGCCGCTCGCGAGCATACTCGACCGGCACGGTTACGCCGTGGTACAGGCGCACACGGGCACCTTGGCCCTCGACCGCGCCGCCGATTTCCGCCCTGACGTCATCATTCTCGAGGCCGACTTGCCGGATATGTCGGGAATCGACGCTTGCTGGTTGCTGCGCAGCGATCCCCGCGTCGGCCGCAATGTTCCGATTCTCATCCTCACCCCGAACAAGCCGACCCCGGAGCAGCGGGTGACCGCGCTGCGGGCCGGTGTCTGGGACTTTCTCCTCCACTCGACTGATCCCGAGGAGTTGTCGCTCAGGCTTCAGACGTACGTGCAGGCGAAGCGGAACATCGATGACGCGCTGGCGGAGGGGCTCGTCGACCCGGCGACGGGATTGCATAACCGCCCGGGCCTCGCGCGGCGGGCGCGCGAGCTCGGGGCGCTGATGTCCCGGAATCACGGGGCGCTCGCGTGCGTCGTGTTCGCGCTGGAAGCCGCCCCGGCGGACCCCCGCGCGGGGATGGTCGTGGCACAAACCGCGCGGCTGTCCGACGTCGTCGGGGCGCTGGGCCCGACCGAGTTCGCCGTGCTGGCGCCAGGGACCGATGAGGTCGGAGCGGTGCGGCTCGCCCAGCGGGTCGCGGGCGCGCTGGGCGACGCGGTGGGCGGCGGCGACCTGCTGGGGCGCGGGTCCACCCTGCGGGCGGGCTACGACGCGGTGGGGAACCTCAAATACACGCCGATCGATCCCGCCGAGCTGCTGGCGCGCGCCACGACGGCGGTGAAAAAGGGTAAGCCGGAGCGCCACTACCCGTGGGTGCGCCGCTTCGACGTTGGCAAGACGTGGGATCGAGACAGTGGGGCGACCACGCGCATCTCTGCACCCGGGCTCGTGCTCGACAAGGGGGGTACCAGTTCATGAAGCCGACTATGCTCGCGCGCGCCGCGCTGCTCGGCGCC
>WNGN01002695.1_pt1 | contig 11955 bp, 8 predicted proteins | sample 5400561 | NCBI WGS metagenome assembly WNGN01 (sample SAMN13153379, study PRJNA577476) | soil metagenome | isolation source: 115 cm soil or saprolite under Garry oak tree replicate 2 | place: USA:California | collected 2016-06-15
GGCGATCGCAATATTCCCGATGGCGAGGTTTTCAGTTGCCCGGTGAGAGATTCCGTTCAGGGTAATGTAACGTTTAACGCTCCCAGCATTTATCAAGGAATCGGTTTTGACGGAATCCGCCTTGAATTTAAGAATGGAAAAATTGTCGATGCGGCGAGCAACGAAATAAAAAAGCTTAACAGAATTCTCGATTCAGATCCTGGCGCCCGTTATATCGGCGAATTCTCGCTCGGATTTAATCCCTACGTCCTGCAACCGATCCGCGACATATTGTTCGACGAGAAAATTGCCGGCTCGTTTCATCTTACTCCGGGACAGGCGTATGAAGAAGCCGACAATGGGAACCGAAGCCAGGTTCACTGGGACATGGTAGACATTCAGCGTCCAGAATATGGGGGCGGAGAAATTTATTTCGACGGCAAATTGATCCGGCGAGACGGCGAATTTTTGCCAAAGCAATTGCGTTCCCTGAACCGAAACCGATTTCGCAAGCGTACCTAAGCAGACTGCGAGCCGTCTCCTTCCCCTCGCCGCCAAGCAGCGCTAGGATTCAGCCGCCCGCGTGGTAAATCTTTTTCGCTATGCCGGCTAAGTGCCGTGGCCAAGCAAGTTCAGCTGCATCATTGCGATTTCGCCGCCCTCATTCAGTTGCAGATTCATAATTTCGAACGTGGGCGCTCCTTCGCCTGGGATCGGCCCGGCGCCAGGCAACTGCACAAGTACCTGCTTGGAATTCGAATTCAACACAACCGCCGCTATCTCAAGCGACGGCGAAAACTCGATCGTGGTAATTTGGAACGGAACTGTGACGAAGACGGTCGCCCGCCCCTCCTGCGAAGTCGTAAGTTGAACTGGTGTCGCCTCGACATTCGGCACGAGTTGCAACCCCTCAATTCCAAACGAAGGCGAACCGGTCGTTGCGGGCTTTTGCTGTTGAGCAGGAATCATCCGGATGCGGCCTAACGCGTCTCCCGCAGGCTGGATCTTTGCGATTTCAAAGCTGACTTGAAAATTCATCGATGACTGCGGCTGCTGGGAAGGGGCCAGACGCATCGACACGATCTTGGATGTAGGCCGCACCTGCAGGACACCCATCTTGAATGTCGGCGTCAGCTGCATGGCGGCGATCTCAAACGAGAACGTCAGTTGTACGGATGTCTGCGTAGTACCAGCAGGCTGCGGTTTGGTCACGGCGAGCGGTGGAGTTTTGGCTACTGGAGCGGTTGGGATTTGGGTCGTTTCAGGCATGGTTGCAGGTTTGGTTGTTTGTGGGAACACAGGCTCAGTGGAAATATCACTTGGGAAGTCAGCTGCCGACTCATTCATTGGTTCGACGGTGGAAGATTGAACCGCGGTCACAGGGATTTCGTACGGAACAGGCCCCCCTTGTCCGATGGGCTCGATGTTAGAGTCTACCGCTGCCTCTACCAGAGCGGGCGACGCGGGTTCCTCCACGATCCCGGAAATTGCACTCGGCTCTTCTGCAGCTATCGCAGAAACCGTGCTCAACTCAGCAACTGCCGGAGCTTCGGTCTCCGGCGTCTTCGGGATACCAATATGTGAACTCTCGGTTGCTTGTTCGACAACTCGACCCACTGCTGACTCAACGACCGGCTCAGCCACGGGCGGCAATTCGCGATTGGGCTCCATTTCGGGATAAGCCGGACCTTTTGAGCCTTTACGTCTTAGATCGGCTAATCGGCCAAAAGCCACGCTCGATTTGGCTGATGGCAAGGCGCTGCTCCGCAACGAAGGTTTCGACGTCGTTAATCGCAGCGAAACCTGGCGCGGGCCGCCAAAAAAGTCGTTGCTCAGCGCAATTGCCTTTTCCGCCGGCGCAATCCCCGGTTCAAAAGTGCGCGCTCTCGCGTCAGACCCGGCCTGCCAGTGATTCGGAATATTGAATGCGTAGCGGCGAAGCTCGGGAACGACCACCCAAGCCAAAAGAAAGACGCCGGCCAACACCAAACCACCAAAAAGCAACGTCTGCCGGCTCTCCATTCCTCCAATACGGGGCGGGGGGCGCTCGGCGATCCTGCTCGGAGCAAATACAGCGGTGGGGCTGTTCGCGGCAGCAGGCGCGCCGGATACTTGTGCTTGCCCGGGAGATGGCTGTTCGCTTTGTCCCGCAGGAGAAGCGCTTACCGCTTCAGCGGGCGCAGCCGCAGCTGCGGATTCTACAGTAGAGGCAGATCCCGAAACCGGCGCCGCAGACGCTTCCGCTGGCTTACGGCTTGTTTCCCCTGCAACCGATGGATTCGAGGCTGGAACAGCAGGCTGTTCACTGCCTGTTCCCGGACTCGTGGCCTCCATTTGAGGAACCGGCGGGTTCGCCGCTGGGACCGACGAAGCAAGAGATTCGTCCTTCGATTTTTCTGTCCGGTTGTTCGCGGCAACAACCGCGTCAGGAATAGGGCTCGGCTCAATAGCTGGGCCCCCCTCGGAGGGCGATGCAACGACACTGGCTGTGTCAAGCGCAGGTGCTGGCGCTGCCGCAATTTCTGGACCTTGCATCCAGCCAACGTCGTAAAAAGCGTCTGCAAAAACGCTATTGAGCGCCGGCGAATAAATCCTTTTCGCTGATGCGGTCCAGTCGGCCGCCTTCTCTGGATTGCTATGCTTAAATTCCCACGCCGCTTGGGCATAGTAGAGAGCTGGCGTGTCCCCGGTGAACTGGAACTGCTCCATAACGGCTTGCGCTCGACTCTCCTTTCCTTCCAACAAGAGCGTCATGTAAATCTTGAATTTGATGAGCTGTGCGGCCTGGTTCTTATCCCCTCCTGGAGTCTGTTTAAACAGTGTTTCGAAACGCTCCCGCGCTTTGGCGTAGTCTTTATTCTTAAATGGAATTTGCGCGAGATTGTATTGCGCTTCGCGGAACTTCGGATCGAGCTTGGCTGCCCGTTTGAAAGCGGCTTCGGCTTGATCAAATTGCTTCTGTTGCATCAAGATTTCGCCGCGTAGATTGAGCGTTGAAGGCTGATTCGGCTCCGCCTGATCGGCTTCGTCGACCAGTTTGACAGCAGTCGCGAAGTCACGCTGGCGCAAAGCCTGCTGTGCTTGCTCGAATTTTGAACGCGCCACAGCCTTTGTTTTTTCGGAGCGCTCAGCGGCCGTCGTAAGAGGCAGCGAGGCGCGCGCCTGTCCAGTCGGCTTTTCCAGCCAGCCGACCTCGTACAGTGATTCTGCGAAAAGCTTGTTCAGTTGCGCAGAAAAATTCTTCTCTGCTGCCGCCATCCAGTCTTTTGCTTCCTTTCCATTCTTGCGTTGGAGCGCGACGGCCGCTTTTACATAGTCAACAGCTGGCGTGTCGGGCGAGAGCTCCAACTTGGCCAAGATGGAATCAACCATGTTCTCCTTTCCTTCGAGCAGGTAAGTCAAAAGAATTTTGTATTGAATAAGCTGCGATGCTTCGCTTGCCAGATCGGACTGGCTGCTCGAGAGGAGTTTTTCAAAGCGCTTGCGCGCTTCAGACCAGTCTTTTTTGAGGAACGGAATTTCCGCCAGGTTAAAGCGCGCATTCCAAAACTTGGGATCGATTCGCTCGGCTTCCAGCAAGGCTACTTCTGCTTTATCGTAGATACCCTGGCGCATCAGAATCACGCCCCGCAAATTTTGGGACGCCGCCAAGTCGGGCTGGCGGGCATCGATCGCGTCCAGTTCCTTTAACGCTTGCGGAAAGTTGTTCGCTTCGAACTCGCGGAACGCTTTGTTGTACATCTCCTCCAGTTCCGTTTTCGTCGGAGCGACATTCTCTGCTGCAAACGAACTGAGCGCGAGCGCTGCAACCGCGGCAATTTTCCAAATTCTCATGCGGGTAACGATAGAAGCTTTCCTCATTCGCAATGACAAGTCCAAATTTCCAATCGATTCCGCCCAGTTTCGCAGAAATTGTGCCCAATACAACTGCGCGAAGAGAGGTTCATCCATCCAGCCAAAATCAAGAATTGAGATTGGCTATAATCCGCAGCCCTTCCAGAGTGAGATGGGGACGAACCGCCGTGATCTCCGGCATCTGCGACGCGATCAGTCGCGCGTAACCGCCTGTGGCCACGATGTGAAGTTTCCTGCGCGGAAATTCCTCAGCCCTGACCTGCGCAAGAATCTCCCGAACGAGCCCCCGATAACCGAATACTGCTCCGGACAACATCGCCCCGATTGTCGATCTCCCAATCGCGCGTCCCGGCTCTTTCAACGAGAGCTTTGGCAATAGTGCCGTTCGTTGGTAAAGAAAATTGGTCATGGCTTCGAGCCCCGGCGCGATCACTCCGCCAATGTAATTGCGGCGAGCGGAAACGATGTCAAACGTTACCGCGGTGCCGAAATCCACCACGATGGCGGGACAACCGTAAAGCGCTGCAACGGCCGCCGCGTTCGCCAGCCGATCCGCTCCAATTGATTTCGGAGCAGGATAATCAATCCCGACCCCGAGTTTTAATTTGGAATCCAGCCAGATCGCTTCAGTTTCTCCGGCGGCTTTCGAGATTGCAGAATTTTTCTCTGGCACGACCGAAGAGACCACCACTTGGCGAACTCTTCGCTGTTTCAAGAAGCGCAAGAATAGAGTGCTCGAAAGTTTGTTGGTGGCGATCCGGATGGGAGTCGAAATTCTCTTTGTCGATGCAAAAGCAAACTTCGTATACGAGTTGCTGATATCGACTAGTAGGTAGTCGGTCGTGCGAGTCGGGACCGGACGTTTCATATCGGACTGCCAAGCAGGCGCTACATGGAACGCTTCCCCCCGTCAAGCTTGCGGCGTTTCCATCGAACGGGTACGCTTCTCGCTCATGAGAAGATTGGTGCATCGTCCGCGCCGTTTGCGGCGTTCCCCTGCCCTGCGAAATCTCGTCCGCGAGACACAACTGAGCGCGCACGATTTCGTTCTTCCGCTCTTTGTAAGCGAAAAAGTGGAGCGACGACACCCGATCGCGAGCATGCCGGGTGTTTTTCAGCTATCCCTGAAGGAAATTGTCGATGAAGCCCAGCGCGCTCAGGATCTCGGGTTGCAGGCAGTCCTGCTTTTCGGGATTCCGGAAAAAAAAGACGAGCAAGCAAGTGGCGCCTACGCTGAAAACGGGGTCGTTCAAAAAGCACTAAGGACGATTAAATCGAAATGCCCCGATCTCGTCACCATTACTGATGTCTGCTTATGCGAATACATGAGTCACGGTCATTGCGGCGTCACACGGATCGATGGCGACCATTTCCACGTGCTCAACGACCAGACGGTCGATCTCTTGGTTAAAACCGCGCTTTCCCACGCCGCGGCCGGCGCCGACATGGTCGCACCAAGCGATATGATGGACGGCAGGATCGGCGCCATCCGCGAGGCACTCGACGCCGGCGACTTCGATCAAATTGGGATCATGAGTTACGCGGCCAAATTTGCCTCGGCTTTCTACGGCCCTTTTCGCGAGGCGGCGGAAAGCCCGCCGCAATTTGGCGATCGTCGTTCTTACCAGATGGATTACGCCAACCCGAATGAAGCCTTGCGTGAGGTTGCTCTGGATATTGATGAAGGAGCGGACATCGTTATGGTGAAACCCGCCTTGCCGTACATCGACATTTTGTGGCGCGCGCATGAGCGTTTTGGAAAGCCGATGGCGGCTTACCACGTAAGCGGTGAGTACGCGATGATCAAAGCGGGCGTCGAGAAAGGGATTGTGGAGGAACGCGCGGCTGTTCTCGAAATTATGACTGCGCTCAAACGCGCTGGAGCAGACGTCGTCATTACATATTGGGCACGCGAACTGGCGGGATGGACGAGGGAATGAATAATGGCCGAGGTGAAACAACGAGACATGCCCGGCTAAAACGGCTCGCTTTCCTCTGGGCGCAAGCGCACGGCTACTCGGCCTGCGCAATGGAAGTTAGTTTACCGCGATGCCGATATCGCGCTGACGTCGGCGCCTATCGATCATTGCCGAAAAAGTTTGGATCGACGGCGATTTTTGAATGCAAGCAAGCGCTTTGCGATTTGCGAAGGGATAATTGCCACAGCGAGAGCGCTCGCAAGGTTCTCGATGCGGTTTGCCGCCGCCGTCAGGTCCTCGAGAACAATCTGCGAGTGCATTATCCCAATCTGCGGATCAACGATTCGCTCTTTCCCGAATTCACTTCACACGATTTCACAGCGATCGGCCACCACGGATATACGCGCGTTCTGCGCCAGCTAAACGCGCTGCAAAATCGTCTCTACCACTGCACGAAGTTCGACAAATTGATGCGGTACCGCTGCGCCAATTTGTTCTTTCTCGTCTTGCCTGCCGAGCTGTTCCGCGATTCGGAGATTCCGGTCGGATGGGGCGCGCTTGTCGAATGTGAGGGTGCGCTTGCCATGGTGCGCAGACCAGTCTGGCAGGAAACAACAGCCAAGGATCGAATTCGCTTTTTGCATCGAATCGCCGTCGCGGGCACGCGATTTTTGAATCGACGATTAGAAATCACCTTTGACCACATAATCACCAAACGTTGTCGATCTTTCTAGGTCGTATCGTTCTTTGGCGAAATCGGCACGAGCAGATTATGCCCCGTCATCTCCTTTGGCTGTGGAAGCCCGAGAAGAAACAAGAGCGTGGGCGCGACATCGGCGAGGATTCCATCTTCACAGCGGAACTGCCCCGCATCCTTGGCCACGTAAATAAGATGGACAAGGTTGGTGGTGTGCGCGGTGTTCGCCGAGCCGTCCGGATTACGCATTTGTTCGCAATTTCCGTGGTCGGCAGTGACAATGCATTTCCCGTCAAGATCGAGAAGTTTCGAAATAATGCGCTCAACGCATTCGTCCACTGTTTCCACGGCTTTGATTCCGGCTTCCAGAACTCCGGTATGTCCAACCATGTCCGGATTGGCAAAGTTGAGAATGATCAAATCGTAATCTGGCATCCGCGCGAGCACTTCATCCGTGACCAGACGCGCGCTCATTTCCGGTTGGAGATCATAGGTTGCTACCTTTGGCGATGGGATGATCTTTCGGTCCTCGCCGGGAAACGCGCGCTCGATTCCGCCATTAAAAAAGTATGTCACGTGCGGATATTTCTCCGTCTCGGCAATGCGCAGTTGCGATTTGCCAGCCGCGCTCACAACCTCGCCCAAAATCTGCGGCAACTCTGGCGGAGCAAAAATGAACGGCGAAGGATAAGTGATATCATACTGGGTGAGAGAGACGAAGTGGACCTGCGGCCACACTTCGCGATCGAAGCCGTCGAAGTCCTTCAGCAAAAAGGCCTGCGACAATTGCCGGGCGCGATCGGCACGAAAATTGAAAAACAAGACTGTATCACCATCACGCACGCGCTCCTCATTTGCATGAGAAAAAATAAGCGGCGGCATGAATTCGTCGGTTTTTCCGTCCTTATATTGCCGATCTACCGCGGCAGACGGTGAAGCTTTGCAGAATTCGCCGCGACCGAGCACAATTGCGTCCCAGGCTTTTTTGGTCCGGTCCCAGCGGCAATCGCGATCCATCGCGAAGTAGCGACCCACGACTGTCACGATTTGGGCGCCGTTCTGCTGTAACTCTTTTGTGCATGTCTTTAGATAAGCGGCGGCGCCGGTCGGTGAGGCATCGCGTCCATCCGTGAAAGCGTGGACGAAGATTTCGGTCACGCCTGCTTCTCGCGCTGCGTTTGTGAGCGCGATCAGATGCGAATAATGGCTGTGAACACCGCCGTCGGAAACCAGTCCAAGCAAATGGAGGCGATGACCACGCGCACCCGCAAAGGTTTCCCGCAATGTCCGATTGCGTTTCAGCTCGCCTTCCGCGATCGCCTTGTTGATGCGGGTCAGGTCCTGGTAAACGGTCCTGCCCGCTCCCAAATTAAGATGGCCAACTTCTGAGTTTCCCATTTGGCCTTCGGGCAATCCGACATCGGCCCCACTCGCGCTCAGTTTGGCGCCCGGATATTCCTGATAAAGCCTGTCGTGAAACGGCGTCCGGGCGAGAAGGGTGGCGTCGCCATTTTGTTCGCACTCCTTCCGGCCCCCGCGATTAATGCCCCAGCCATCACGAATAATAAGCATGACTGGGCCTGCCATATGCGCCGCACTTTGCCGGTGATTGGGAAGATCGACAAGTCAGGAGTATCGGGATTGACAACACAGAGGCAGCGCGACTACATCGCCTCGTGAAGTGGCGTAACCAGTTGCTGGCCCTTGTATGTCTCCTCGCATTTGCCGGGCTTGGCGTTTTGTATTTTCAGCACTGGGTCATTCGGAAACCTTTCGGAATTATTTTGTTCATCGGAGAGGGACTTGACCCCAGTCGTCTGGCTCCAACACGCGCGTATGCCGGCGGGGCCGACGCACATCTGAACCTCGATTCGATGAGTCATCTGGCTCTGCTGACCAACTACTCAAAAGATTTCGCCGCTCCGGACCAAGCCGCCGCCGCAACTGCGATTGCGACCGGAATGAGAGTGACTAATCGTGCCATTGCGGTCGATACCCACGGAAAACCAATCACGAACATCGTTGAATTGGCGCGTGAAAACGGACGGGCCACCGGCCTGGTAACGGATGGAAAACTCACTGCGCCGACCAGCGCGGCGTTTTACGCGCATCCAGTTGATCCGAACGATGTCGACGGCATCGCCGCAGAATTTGTCGAAGGGGGCAAGATCGACATCGCTATGGGTGGCGGCGTGGCGCAGTTCCTTCCCGCCACAAAGGCCGGAGAGAGACAGGACGGGCGCGATCTTTTACTTGAGCTGCGTCGCAATGGGTTCGATATCGTGCGCACACGGGCCGAGCTTGAAGGGATTCCTGCGTGGCGCCGGCCGAAACTTTTCGGCGCTTTTAACAATGTAGAGCTCGCGTTCGCGAACCAAGTCGAAAAGCGCAGCCAGCAACCGAGTCTTTCCGACATGGTGCGTCGAGCGATTGAATTACTCCAGTACAATCCTGGCGGATACCTGCTCGTAGTCGATGCCGCATTAATGCGCAAGGCAGCGCAGGAAAATAACGGAGAAAGAGCGCTTGGCGAAACAGTTGAATTAGACCACGCCGTCGCCACTGCACGACGCTACGCTGGTCGAAGATCCACAATCATTGTTTGCGGGGACGCAGCAATCGGCGGGTTGAGCTTGAATGGTTTTCCATTTCTCAAAGACAGCGGCATTGCACTGCTCGGGCTCAATTCTGCCGGACAACCCTGGATTACCTGGGCGACAGGTCCAAATGGCGCCAGCTCTTATGGCGCAGCGAAGATACCGGGCAAGCTGGAGACGAATCACAGCGAGCAACCAGCCGCGGAACAGCTAGAACCGGCCGCGCTTTACGCGAAATCCGCCCTCGGCACCGTTGACGATGTCATAGCGCTCGGCAGCGGCCCGGGCACGGAGGCACTGCAAGGCACAGTCGATCACACAATCGTTTTCAAAATTCTTCGCGATGAACTTTAAAGGCCGGCAGTGTTGGCGAATTAGTTGCTTCGCTCTGCGAGCAGACTTCAAAAGAAATGCTTTTTACAGATCGAGGCGATCGCACAGTGCAGCATTGATTTTTCCGCCGAGTTAAAGGACACTTTGCCCTCAGGCGCATGCAGCACGTCACCGCATTTTCACGACCGCAGACTGTTCCAGCTGCGCCCAACGCTGCGCCGAAAAAGACTCTGTGGATTCTGAACAGCTGGCGCGACCTGATTCTTTACGTCGGGACGCCGCTTTTTCTTGTGCCGATGTTCTTACTGGCACAGGCGCGCTGGAGCGCGCAGGACATTTACGTTTTCGTGGCAGCATTTGGCGCAATGGGCCACCACCTCCCGGGAATGATCCGCGCCTACGGAGATCGCGCCCTGTTCGAACGGTTTCGCTGGCGCTTCATTTTTGCGCCGATTTTTTTACTCGGTGTTTGCGTAGCTTTTTACTGGTGGGACCTGAAGGGGATCGTTCTCGTCGTTTTCTTCTGGGGGGTCTGGCATGGGATGATGCAAACCTACGGCTTTTGTCGAATCTACGACGCGAAGACCGGCTCCTTCGCCACGCTGACGCGTCGCCTCGACTTCGCGACCTGTGCCGCCTGGTTTGCGACGGCGGTGCTTCTTTCTTCGCAACGCATGGCCGACACGCTCGAAACTTATTACGCCAGTGGCGGACCCTTCATTCCGCCCTGGCTCCTGCACAACGCACAACAAATAATGCTCGGCGGCGCCATCGCCGTTTCAGTCTTGTTTCTGTTCAATTTCTCCCGGATGTGGGCGGAAGGGAAGCGCCCGAATCCGGTCAAGCTGGCGCTGCTGGTCACGAGCATTGCATTTTGGTGGTATTGCAATAACGGCGTCACCAACATTCTGGCCGGGATCGCGTTATTTGAGGTTTTTCACGATGTGCAGTACCTCTCGCTGGTCTGGATCTACAATCGCAGCCGTGTCGAAAAGGACAGATCAATCGGCGGCTTCATGCGATTTGTTTTTCGACGGAGCGGCTCATTGGTTGGGTTATACATCGGGCTTGTTTTTGCCTACGGTTCCCTCGCGTATTTCAATTCCCGTCTCGAAGTCGAGACGATCAAGCGTGTGCTCACCGGTGTGGTGGCAGCATCGGGTCTTCTTCATTTTTATTACGACGGATTCATCTGGAAAGTACGGGACCGCGCAACGCGCGAACATCTCGGTCTGGCCGGCGGAACCGCATCTGTGACCTCCCGCGAACTTCTGCCCACTTGGCTCCTGCATGGGTTAAAATGGGTAGCGGTATTTGTGATTCCACTGGGCGCACTCTGGATCGGGCAAACCCGGACCAAGGTGCCAGAAGTAGAACAGCAAGCCATGATGGCCTCCGATTTACCCAACAGCGCTCGCGCCCATTGGAAGTACGGCTTTGCCCTGCACAAAGCGGATCGTCTCGATGAAGCAGCAGAGCAGTATCGGACCACGCTGCGCCTCAATCCGAACGACAAAGAAGCGCATTTCGGCCTGGGTCAAGTCCTCGTTGCGCAATCGCAACTGAATGAAGGACGCAGCGAACTGGAGGAAGCTTTACGCAGCGATCCGCGCAATGGCGAATTTCATTCCGAATATGGTTACGCTCTCGAACGCCTCGGTCAGAAAGATGAAGCGGGCGCCGAGTACGCAACGGCCACGCGCCTGGCTCCCAAATCCGGCGTGGTCCATTACGATCACGCGATGTTTCTTTTCCGTGAAGGCAAGCTCGATCAGGCCATCCCGGAATTTGAGGCGGCGTTAAAGCGTAACCCGAACCAGCCCGAAGCGCATTATCATCTCGGCAGAGCGCTCTATATGAAAGGCGACTATGAAGGCGCAAAAGTGCATTACCTGGAGACTGCGCGCCTCGATCCCAAGGCGCCGGTGCACAACGGCCTTGGAGTGGTCTATATGCGATTGGGACAGACTTCGCAGGCAATCGCCCAATTCAAGGAGGCACTGCGTTTGCGGCCGGATGACGCGGACGCAGCAGAAAACCTTCGCTTCGCGTTAGCCAGTCAGAGGCACGGTGGTTCGACGCCGCGCTGAAACTGTCTTTCATCGCTAGCGGATTGGCGGACTTTAGAACACCCCTTGGGCGGCCCAGCCTGACGCTACCTGATGCTAAGAGACGGATCCTGCCGCAACACGTCCTCAGCCGTGCCCCGGCCTGTCTGGTTGATCTGACGGCGATCCCAGATCGATAGCGCATTAAAGGTTGCCGTCCCGATCGGGCTGATTTTCACCCTCTGCGGGATCCGGGAGCCCGTCACCCAAACATACGCATAGCGCTCGCCACGTGGTGGTACCCTATCGTTCCCCTGCGGGTTGGCGAATGCAGCCGTTGCGGCAATCGACATTATTAACAGCAAAGACGCCGACTTTATCATTTTTGAGATTTTCATAGTTTAAAGACCTCTTCTTTGAGCGTCATCCTATTTAACCCTGAACACAAGCGCCAGTTTCGGAGATTTCAGGGTGATGTGACGCGATCCGTTAAAACGTCAACATCGTTTCGTCATTCCGACCGAAAG
>WNGN01002951.1_pt1 | contig 11955 bp, 9 predicted proteins | sample 5400561 | NCBI WGS metagenome assembly WNGN01 (sample SAMN13153379, study PRJNA577476) | soil metagenome | isolation source: 115 cm soil or saprolite under Garry oak tree replicate 2 | place: USA:California | collected 2016-06-15
TCCTGCCGGTCGAGAACATCGAGCTCTTGTCGCGCTATGGCTCCGAGGAGGCGGGCGCCGAGCTCGACCGGCTCGGCGGCGGCGGTTGGCAGGCCCGCAAGGCGCGGCTCAAGCAGCGCATCCGCGAGATGGCGGGCGAGCTGGTCAAGGTCGCGGCCGAGCGGCAGCTGCGCGAGGCGCCGCGGCTCACCGTCGGGCCCGGGCTCTACGACGAGTTCTCCGCCGGCTTCCCCTATGAGGAGACCGAGGACCAGCAGGCCGTCATCGACCAGGTGCTCGACGATCTCGCCTCCGGCCGCCCGATGGACCGGCTGGTGTGCGGCGACGTCGGCTTCGGCAAGACCGAGATCGCGCTGCGCGCGGCCTTGGTCGCGGCGATGAACGGCAAGCAGACCGCCGTCGTGGTGCCGACCACGCTGCTCGCGCGCCAGCACACCAAGACCTTCACCGACCGCTTCCGCGGGTAACGTGCGGTTCAAGGACCTCGGCCTCGTCGTCATCGACGAGGAGCAGCATTTCGGCGTAGCGGCGAAGGAGAAGCTCAAGCAGCTGCGCGCCGAGGTCCACGTGCTGACCCTGACCGCGACGCCGATCCCGCGCACGCTGCAGCTGGCGCTGAGCGGCGTGCGCGAGCTTTCGATCATCGCCTCGCCCCCGGTCGACCGGCTCGCGGTCCGCACCTTCGTCTCTCCGTTCGACCCGCTGATCGTGCGCGAGGCGCTGCTGCGCGAGCGCTACCGCGGCGGCCAGGCATTCTACGTCTGCCCGCACATCGAGGATCTCGCCGAGGCCAAGGAATTCCTCGACCGCAATGTTCCGGAGGCGCGCACCGCGATGGCGCACGGGCAAATGCCCTCGCGCGTGCTCGACGACGTGATGTCGGCGTTCTACGACGGCAAATACGACGTGCTGCTGTCGACCGCGATCATCGAGTCCGGGCTCGACATTCCGACCACCAACACGCTGATCGTTTTTCGCGCCGACCGCTTCGGCCTCTCCCAGCTCTATCAGCTGCGCGGGCGGGTCGGACGCGCGAAGACCCGCGCCTATGCGCTGTTCACGCTGCCGCCCGCGAAGAAGATCACGCCGCAAGCGGAGCGCCGGCTCAAAGTGCTGCAATCGCTCGACACATTGGGCGCCGGATTCCAGCTCGCCTCCCACGATCTCGACATCCGCGGCGCCGGCAATCTGCTCGGCGAGGAGCAATCCGGGCACATCAAGGAAGTCGGCTTCGAGCTCTATCAGCAGATGCTCGAAGAGGCGGTACTGAGTCTGAAGGCCGGCATCGCGGCGCCGGCCGCGGAAAAATGGTCGCCCCAGATCACCATCGGCACGCCGGTGCTCATCCCCGAGGATTATGTTCCGGACCTCAACGTGCGGCTCACGCTCTACCGCCGGCTTGCCGAGATCGAGGACGAGCGCGAGATCGATGGCTTCGGCGCCGAGCTCGCCGACCGCTTCGGTCCGGTCCCGGAGGAGGTGCGCCAGCTGCTCAAGGTGGTGGCCATCAAGGCGCTATGCCGCCGGGCCAACGTGGAGAAGATCGAAGCCGGGCCCAAGGGCGCTTTGATCGCCTTCCGCGACAACAGCTTCGCCGATCCCGACGCGCTGATCCGCTTGATCCGCGAGGACGGCCAGGCCCGGGTGCGCCCCGACATGAAGGTGGTGTTCTTCGACGAATGGCGGCGGCCCGAGGACCGCCTCGACGGCGCCACGAGGATTCTGCGCAATCTGGCGCGGATCGCCGAGCCAGCCAAGGCGGCGTGAGCCTCGTAGGGCGGGGTTGAGCGCCATGGGCGCGAAACCCGCCGTTCGGCCGCCGGCTCGGTGCGGCGGTTTCGCTTCGCTCCACCCGCCTGCCCTTATTACAGATTGCAGATATTGCCTTACGCAATTCAAAGCAGCAACTTGACGAATTGAATCGACCTAACCCTTTGACCTCGCATCGAAAGAATTATGAACGAGGGTCAGTTTGATGGCACTTCAGCCTCCGTTTCCTCCCGTCCGGCGCGCTCGGCATGTTCCGCCGCCGCCCGGCCCATGGCATCGGCGAGGTAGGCCGGCTCCTGGGCGCCCGCGACGGCGAGCACGTTGCCGAAGATGAAGCAGGGCACCCCGTCGACGCCGGCCTCCTTGGCGGCACGGGCCTCGCCCTCGATGCGCTCGACGTCGGCGTCGCTCTCGAGCAGGTTGCGCACCAGATCGCCGTCCATGCCGCAGTCGACCGCGGCGCCGACCAGCACTTCCGGGTCGGTCAGGTCGGCGCCCTCGGAGAAGTAAAGCTCCATCAGCCGCTGCTTCATGCGCCCCGGATCCGAAGTATTGCGCGCCCACAGGATGAGCCGGTGGCAATCGAGCGTGTTGGGCTGCCGCGCGATCTTGTCGAGGGCGTAGTCGAGCCCTTCGCTCCGCGCCGCGGCGGCGACCCGCTCCGCGATCGCCGCATAGCGCTCGACCGAGCCGAATTTCGTCTCCAGATACGTGTTGCGGTCGATGCCCTGGCGCGGGATCCAGTCGTTGAGGAAATACGGCCGCCAGCGCACCTCGGCGGCGATGTCGGGCCGCAAGGCCAGTGCCTTCTCCAGCCGGCGCTTGCCGATGAAGCACCACGGACAGACGATGTCGGAGACGACGTCGATCGGCATCGGGGCTAACTGCGGAGCCGACATGAGCATACCTCGACTGTTGGAGAGGAAGCTAAGCTTTGCCCCGCTATCCCGCAACCAGGCTGTCTAAACCGGCGCGCTCCGCGCAAAATGCGATGGCTACCGGGCCGTCCAACCTGTTCAGCGAACGCTGCGCGATCGAGCCTACTGGGCTAAGCTCGCGCTCGATACCATTGTCCGGGCGGTGCGCAGGCGCTCCCCCCAGAGGCAAAAAATGTCTCGGAAAACTGAGATCAATGGCTTGGATGCGCGACTATGGGGATGAAGCAAACGCTTGGAATCCTGAATCGGATGGAGGCTGAAGGCATCATCGGTCGATACGCAATCAGCGGTGCCTTCGCAGCTTATTATTACGTTGAGCCCACCGTAACGGAGGACTTGGACGTTCTCGTATCGTTTGCCGAGCACTCTGGTCGGGAAAAATCGGGTCTCATCACGCTTGCTCCGATATTTTCGTACCTCAGGGAGAAAAGGTATGTCGAACACCAAAAGGAGGGGATCGTCATTGAGGGCTGGCCGGTTCAATTTCTGCCGGTGGCCAGTGACCTTGATGCTGAGGCGCTCGCTCGCGCCAGAGAGATAGAGATCCCGATCAGCGAGGCAGAGGGGACCGTGAAAACGCGTATTCTGCGGCCGGAGCATATCGTAGCAATTTCGTTGGGAGTTGGCAGGCCGAAAGACTTGTTGCGAATAGCACAGTTCCTGGACGAAGAAGCCGTCGATCGCAAGCTCCTGTCCGACGTTCTCGATCGCCATGGGCTTACAGGCGCTTGGCAATCCTTTTGTAAACGGGCTGGAATTGATCCCTAGTATGTTATAGACATAAAAATATGAGTCATTCTCGCAAATCCTATCCGAACGTGTCCGACATTCTTGCGTGCAAGGCCCAGGCACGCCGCGAAATTGCCCGCCGTCCTTACAGCGAAAAAATCGATATGGTCGAAAGAATGCGCGAGCGCATTGCGCCTCTCAAGAGAGCCCGTGAAGCGCGGCGCGAGCGGCAGTTCGGCAAAAAACAGTAAGACGAGTTTTGCGGCGAGGCGGTCGCTGTAGTGCCGCATCGCCGGCGCGCGGCGGTCGAGCGACTCGTTCGTCGTAGACTAGCGGCGGTCGCGGAACGCGGCAACGACCAGCGGATTGACGCCTCGTGCCGCGAGCGCGTTGCGCACGCGCTCCGGGTCCGCGGCAACGCCGGCGAGCCGATGGCCCGCCAATCGATCGGGCAGCGCTGCGAGCGATCCGCCTTCGCCGAGCTCTGCCAACAGATCCTGCAGCTCGCGCCAGGCGAACCGATAGCCGCCGACGTTGATCAGGCCCGCGGGCGGTCCATTGACGATCAGCGTGTTGCTCTCGCGGTCGAGCCGGCAGGGATATTCCGTATCGATGAAACCCTCCGCGTCGATCTTGAGCGCGAGCGGATCGCCCGGTTCGATGCCCGCGGCCGGGCCAGCGGGGACCATGGGTCCGCGGATGGCGAGCGTGCCGGTCGCGGTCCGCGCGACCTCGATCGCCGCCTCGGAACCGAGCGCGAGCGGGATACCCGCCGGTCTCCCGTCGGACCCACGGCGCCGGGCAATGATGCCGGCTTCGCCGAATGCCGCAACGTCGACGCAGGCGCGCGCCGCATTCGGCCAGGCCGCGGCCGCCGACAAGAACTCCGGCGAACGCCACACCGCCAGGACCGCGCGCAGTGCAGATGCACCGCCGAGCAGGCCCGCCTCCTGCATCGGTGCAAGGATCGCGGCTGGAACCACCGCCGTCTCGCAATGCTCGTCGTTCAATTGCGCCAAAAATGCTTCCGGCGAAAACGGCTGATGCAACGCGAGCCTCCCGCCGGTGATCAGCCACGGCATGACCAATGAGCCGAGGCCCGCGAACGAGGAAGTCGCAAGCGCGCCGAGGATCGCGCCGCCCGGCGTCAGCGCTGCTTCGGCAACGATCGCATTCCCGGCCGCCACCAGTTCCGCATGCGTGTGTGCGAGCGGAACAATGCCCTGGGCGGTGACATCGAAGGTCACGACGGCGACATCTTGCGCTGGAATGGCTTTTGGTCGGGAAGTAGCGGGCGCTCTCGTTGTGGCGTCGAACACCTCATCGAGCGCAATTACGCCGTCCGGAAGCTCGCTGCCGAAGCCGCAGACGAAGCGAACGGCGAAGATCTCCGCCGCAACGTGGATGACGATCTCGCCGTGATCGACGGCGCCGACGCGGCCGACGACGATGAGAGCGCGCGGCGCCAGCCGGCCAAGCGCGCTAACCGCGTCGGCCTGCCGCCACAGTAGCGGCATGGGCGCGGCGATCATGCCGGCGCGCAGCACGCCGAGCAGTGTGATCAGGCTCTCGACGACGTTGGGCATCTGCAGCGCAACGATCGAGCCCGGCGCCAGTCCCAGATCCAGCAATCGGCCGGCCAGGGCCTCGATGGCGCGATCGGCGCCCGCATAGGTCAGCCGACGGGGCGCCGCGTCGGTGAAATGCGCACGGTCCGGCGGATCGATCAGCGCCCAGGCGTCCGGCGTGCGCGCGGCGGCACGGCGGAACAGATCGTCGACGCTCCCCGGACCGATGTCCTGCCGTGCGTCCACGCGATCGTCCGGGCTCACCTTCATGCCTCATCGTGCCGGCGGCTGATGCCACCAGGTCTCCGGGAGATAGCCGAACAGCGAGGTCGTGGCCGGCCGTTGGATATGGGTCCAGCGCGCGACCCACTGCTCGGGCAGATGAAACAGCGGCACCACGAACAGGCCGGACATCAGCACGCGGTCGAGCGCCCGCACCGCGGCGACGAAGTCCTCGCGGTTTTCCGCCGCGAGCAACGCGCCGATCATCGCGTCGATCGCCTTGCTGCGCACGCCCATGTAGTTGCGGCTTCCCGGCTCGTCGGCGGCTGCCGATCCCCAATAGAAGCTCTGCTCGTTGCCCGGCGAGAGCGACTCGCTCCACGAATATCGTAGCATATCGAAGTCGAAGGTCTGCCGGCGCTGCTCGTATTGGACGGCATCGACCATCCGCACCCGAGCCTGGACGCCGGCGCGCAGGAGATGGTGGGCGAACGCGAGCGCCAGGCGTTCCTCGTCCTTCGCCGTGACCAGAATCTCGAAGCTGAGCGGATGTCCGCTCGATCGCTGGCGCAACTCGGTCCCGTCCAGGTCGTAACCGGCAGCATCGAGCAGCGCGAGGGCGCGGCGCAGATTGTTGCGGTCGCGTCCGGAGCCGTCGGAGACTGGCGGCGACCAGGTGCCGGCGAGCACGTCCGGCCGCACCGCGTCCGGATAGGGAGCGAGCAGCGCGCGTTCGCGCGCGTCTGCGGCCCGCCCGCGAGCGGAAAGCTCGGATCCTTCGAAGAAGCTCGCCGTGCGGCGGAAAAGATCGAAGAAGAAATTGTGGTTGACCCATTCGGCGTCGAACAAGAGGCCGATCGCCTCGCGCACGCGGATGTCCGCGAATATGGGCCGTCGGGCATTGAACACGAAGGCGGACAGCGGCCGGGGCAGGCCGGTCGGGAACGCCTCCTTCAGGATGCGTCCGTCGCGTACCGCCGGCACCTCGTAGGCGGTCTTCCAGCGTCCCGGATCGGTTTCGGAGCGGACATCGACGAGCCCTTTTTTGAATGCCTCGAATTCCGCATTGCCGTCGCGATAGAACTCGAACCGGATCTCGTCGAAGTTCCAGTAGCCCCGGTTGACTGCGAGATCGCGGCCCCAATAGTCGGGATTGCGCTTGAGCAGCAGGCTCTGTCCGGCTCTGACATCCGCAACGAGGTAAGGCCCGCTGCCGAGCGGCGGCGCAAACGAGGTCTGATCGAAGGTCGAGGCGTCGGTCGCGTGCTTGGGCAGAATCGGCATCAGCCCGAGGATCAACGGCAGCTCGCGGTCGTCCGCTCCGGCGAGATCGAAGCGAACGGCGCGCTCGCCGACGGCTTCGGCGCGGCGGACCTTGGCATAGTATGCGCGGTAATTCGGACGACCTTTGTCACGCAGCAGCTGCCACGAGAAGATCACGTCCTCGGCCGTGACCGGATGCCCGTCGGAGAATTTTGCCCGCGGATCGAGCGTAAACGTCGCGTAGCTGCGCGCCGCATCGGTTTCGATCGTTTGCGCCAGCAGACCATAGAGCGTGAACGGCTCGTCGAAGCCGCGCGCCATCAAACTCTCGACGACGTAGCCGCGCACGTGCTCGAACGGCAATCCTTTGACGATGAACGGATTGAGGCTGTCGAAGCTGCCGACAATGCTCGCGACCAAACGGCCGGCTTTCGGCGCGGCCGGATCGACGTAGCGAAAATGCGAGAAGCCGGCCGCGAGCGCCGGACTTCCGTGCATGGCGATCGCATGGGACGGCTCGGCGCCCAGCAGCGACCCCTGGGACGCGCAGGTTGCGAGCGCGGCCCAGGCGACCAGCACGGCGGATCGCGCCAAACGACTTGGCGGAAGGCGAGAATGTTTGGACCCGGGATCGACGGGAGCTGATTCGATTTGCACCGCCGCAGCGTATCACCAGGCAATTTGCGGGCACTGCGGGAAATCAGCGCTGATGCTGATGCGGGGCGCGCGCCGCCGATGTGGCACGACCCCGATACCGCGGCTCGCTCCCGGCGCTTCCACTCGATCAATTCGGCCTCTCGCGTCACGTTCTCGCCGTATTTGGCGCCGAGACAGCCCGCGGAATTGGGGACGCGCCTGCGCCAGCCAGGACGTGGCGTCAGCGGCGAGAGAGGAACGATACCATGGAGCTTCGGATCGTGTTCGGCCCGGCCCGCTCGTTGCGCTGGGCGGCTACAACCATTGCGGCGGCAAGTTTCGTCCTTGGCGGCGCGATGTGGGCGGGTGCCCAGCAACAGCCGGCACCTGCCGCGCCGCCACCGGCGGCGCCCGCGAAGCCCGCGGCCAAGCCGCAGGCCAAGAAGCCGCCAACGCCCGCTCCCGCGGCGCAGACCGCTCCCGCGCAGGCCGCGCCAGCGGCCCAGCCGCCGGCTCAGCCGACGCAAGCCGGAGCCCCCGCACAGCAGCTGCCGCTGGTCTATTCGCCCTGGACCAAGATCTGCGGCAAGGATCAGCAGCAGGCGAACGCCAAGGAAGTTTGCCTCGTCATCAAGGAGGCACGGCTCGAGACCGGGCAGTTCGTCGCCGGCGCGGTCCTGGTCGAGCCGGAAGGCGACCCGAAAAAGATGCTGCGCGTTACCTTGCCCTTGGGCATGCAGCTGCAGCAGGGCACGCGCGTCATCATCGACCAGGGCAATCCGGTGGCGCGTCCGTATGTCATCTGCTTCCCGAACGGGTGCATGTCGGATTACGACGCCGATACCGACATGGTCGGGAAGCTGAAGAAGGGCCAGGGCTTGATCGTGCAGGCGATCAATGCCGGCGGACAGCCGATCAGTCTGACGCTGCCGCTGGCGGATTTCGCCAAAGCCTATGACGGCCCGCCGACCGATCCCAAGGTGCTCGAAGAGCAGCAGAAGAAGTTGCAGGACGAGCTGCAGAAGAAGGCCGAGGAAGCCCGCAAGAAGCTCGAGAGTCAGCAGCCGCAGGCCGCCGCGCCCGGAGCAGTTCCGGCCGGCAAGTGAGTCGCGGCACGGGGGAGAAGGAGGCGCGCTCCTGGCGCGCCTCCTTTTTGTTTGAGCGCGTCGTCCCCGCGAAAGCGGGGACCCATGAACACGGATCGCGCGAAAACCGGGAGCGGTGGTCATAGGTCCCGGCTCTCGGGCGCTGTGCGCCCTCGGCCGGGACGACCAATTCTCATTTCAATTCAGCTGCGAATTGCGCGGCCGGAACGAGCCGGTGTCGTCGCGTTCGAACACTTCGGCGACCTGGGGATGCCGGATCGGGGCGCCGGAAGTGTCGGGGAGCAGGTTCTGCTCCGACACGTAGGCGATGTACTCGGTATCGGCGTTTTCCGCGAACAGATGATAGAACGGCTGATCCTTGTCGGGCCGGGCCTCGGCCGGGATCGAAAGCCACCATTCCTCGGTATTGTTGAAGGTCGGATCGACGTCGAAAATCACGCCTCGGAACGGGTAGAGCCGATGCCGGACCACCTCGCCGATCTTGAATTTGGCAGCTCGCGGCTTGAGCATGGGCGGCGGGAATTGGTTCATCCGGTGACGCGCAATTGCCCCGCCCAAACGCCGCGAATCTCGGCGCGGACGGCGTTCCAACTCGGAAACTGAGCGCCGATTTACGTCGAAATTGCGATAGGCGCAACCGCCTCGCTAGAGCCGGTATCGCGTCGCCAGCTCGGGGTCCTTGGCTGCGACCAGCCGGGCGAGATCGACCACCACCTTGGCCTGTTTCCAGGTCGCATCGTCCTGCATCTTGCCTTCGATCATGACCGCGCCGGTGCCGTCGGGCATGGCGTCGAGAATGCGTTTGGCGAACGCCACCTCGGCGGGGTCCGGCGAAAACACGCGTTTGGCGATGGCGATCTGCGAGGGATGCAGCGACCACGCGCCGACGCACCCCATCAGGAACGCATTGCGAAATTGCACCTCGCAGGCATCGGGGTCGGAGAAATCGCCGAACGGGCCATAGAACGCCTTGATCCCTGCCGCCGCGCAAGCGTCTACCATCTTCGCCAGCGTGTAGTGCCAGAGATCCTGCTGGAAATGCGTGCGCCCGCCGGCTCCCGGCGTGGCATCGGCGAGGACCTTGTAATCGGGGTGGCCGCCGCCGACCCGCGTCGTCTTCATCGCGCGGGATGCCGCAAGATCTGCCGGGCCGAGGCTCATGCCGTGCATGCGCGGCGAGGCCGTGGCGATCGCCTCGACGTTGTTCACGCCCTGGGCGGTCTCCAGGATCGCGTGGATCAGGATGGGTTTTTCGACCCGGTGCTTAGCCTCGAGCTGCGCCAACAGCTGGTCGAGGTAATGGATATCCCAGACGCCCTCGACTTTCGGCAGCATGATGACGTCGAGCTTGTTGCCGACCGCGGCCACGATGTCCGTTACGTCGTCGAGCGCCCAGGGGGAATTGAGCGCATTGATCCGCGTCCACAGGCCGGTTGCGCCGAACTCGACCGCTTTCGCCATTGCGATGAAGCCGCGGCGGGCCGCCTCCTTGGCGTCCGCCGGGATTGCGTCCTCCAGATTGCCGAGCAGCACGTCGACTTGGCCGACGAGCTCGGGGACTTTCGCGCGCAGCTTCTCCACGTGCGGCGGCACGAAATGGATCATCCGCTCGAGCCGGAGCAGAGGCTCGCGCCAGGGTTTTGGCGCTCCGATCGCCAGCGGCTGGTAGAAATTGCGGGGAAGCTTCATGGCTGATCCCGAGATCTGGGTGAGGCGCCGCGAACGGCCAAGCGGACCAACTCCGATGCCCAGTTTTCCCGCTCCGGTCAATCTAGCGGCTATTGGAGGGCACCGGCGGATTGGCTAGAGAGACAGCATGGGTGTTGGGGTTTTGGGGATGACCGTCGCCATGGAAAAACATTGGGTCGGCGACGCTCGACGGAGCGCCGTGGGAGCGGGAGGATCATACGCATGAGTCTGAACCGTCCCACCAGATGGGCGATCGCCTTGGCGCTCACCGCGGTCGCGGTGGCGATCTCCTACCAATGGCTCGACCGTCCGATCGCCTATTTCGCGCATGCCCATTTTCACAATGAGCCGCTGTTCACCCGGCTGACGCTCATCCCCGAGTTTTTCGCGCCGCTGGCGGTGCTGGCGTTCCTCGTGCTCGGGCTGCGGGCGCTGGTGGAGAAGCCGCTGACGCGGCTCGAAGCCGTCACGCTGCTGTGCGCGCTCAGCCTCGTCGTGGCCAGCGCCATCAAGAACCAGTTGAAGCTGGTATTCGGCCGCACCTGGCCGGAGACCTGGGTGCGGGACAATCCTTCCCTCATTCGCGACGGCGCCTACGGCTTTCATCCGTTCCACGGCGGCGCCGGCTTTGAATCTTTTCCATCCGGACACACCACCGCGATCGTGGCGGTCGTGTCCGTGCTTTGGATCTGCTATCCGCGGTTCCGGATCCTTTATGCACTGTTCGTCGCCATGGTGGTGATCGGGCTGATCGGCGCCGACTTCCATTTCTTGAGCGATTGCATTGCCGGAGCATTCCTCGGGGCTTCGACCGGGTGGATCGTGGTCACGCTGTGGGAGAGCGGCGGCCGGGTGCCGGTATCGGCGGAGCGCATGAGCCGTTGAGCGGCGTTTTTTCTTCCCCGAAGGGGAGGGTGGACGTGAGCGAAGCGAGCGGCCGGGTGGGGGAATCCTGCGCGTCCACGAACTTCGCCCCACCCCGGCCGCGGACGCGGCCGACCCACCCCTCCAGGAAGGGATTTTCACAGCGTCTCGCCTCGCATCAAGCGCGGCGCGGCGAGTGCGGGCTCGATACCTTCGCGCATGAGTGCCCGGCGCAGCGGACCGACCCGGTCGATGAGATAAAGCCCGAGCCCGCGGATGCCCTGGATCGGCAAGAAATCCGAGAGCAGGCTGCGGTTGAGGAGATCGACCGCGAACGCGCGGGTCGTCACGTCGGCCCGGCGCGAGGTCTCATACCGGGCCAGCAGCTCCATCGAACCGGGATCGCCGCCGGCCTGTCGCGCCGCCGCTGCAAGCTCGGCGATCGTCGCCGCATCGCGCAGACCCAGATTGAGCCCCTGCGCGCCGATCGGCGGCAGCACGTGGGCCGCTTCGCCAACGAGCGCGGTGCGGCGCGCGGAAACGCTTCGGGCAGTTTCGACGCCGAGCGGAAAAATGCCGGGCTCGGTTTCCAATGTGATTTTCCCGAGGATGAAATGGGCACGGCGCTCGATCTCCTGGGTCAGCGCCGGCTCCGGAAGCGCGCCGAGCCGCTCCGCCTCACGGGAACTTACGACGCAAACCAGGCTCGAGCGCATGCCCGTGAGCGGCACCAGCGTGAAGGGCCCGCCTTCGGTGTGGAATTCGGTGGAGACGCCCGCGTGCGGCCTCGTGTGTGAGCCTGCTCCCGTCGGCAAGGCGCACGCGAACGTGGTCTGCCTCCGGTTCGATCGCCGCCGCGGCCTGATCGATTCGCGCCAGTTGCGGAAGATTCGCCGCGCGACGGTCGAGCGCGGCGACGAGATGCTGATTTTCGATATTGTGTCCGAATGCTTCGAGCCCGATTTCCGCGGCATGGAACACGACTTCCGGCGCCCGGATCAGGCGCCGCGTGTCGTCGATGATGCGGATGGCCTCGAGGGGAGCGGCCTGGTCGCGGCACGATTCCCAGACGCCGAGCGTCTCGAGCGCGCGCACCGAGCCGGCGAGCAACGCTGTCGTGCGGTTGTCGGGCCGGGCAGGGCGCTTGGACACCAGCGCCGTGTCGATTCC
>WNGN01002700.1_pt1 | contig 11952 bp, 9 predicted proteins | sample 5400561 | NCBI WGS metagenome assembly WNGN01 (sample SAMN13153379, study PRJNA577476) | soil metagenome | isolation source: 115 cm soil or saprolite under Garry oak tree replicate 2 | place: USA:California | collected 2016-06-15
TGCAGGAAGACCTTACGGCGGATGGCCTGCCTACTGCACCGGAGGTCACGTCATGTCCATCGCTCCCACACTGCAAAAATACCTGGCCGCTGAAAACATCCAATACGAGGAGATCCTGCACGAACTCAGCATGTCGTCCGCTCGCACGGCTGAGGCATGCCATATCTCGGGCGATCGTCTCGCCAAGGGCATCGTGTTGCGGCGCGACGGCGAATATATGCTCGCCGTCGTGCCCGCATCGCATCATCTCCGCCTGTCGGAACTGAGGACAAAACTCGGTGACAATGTCGATATGGCCGATGAAACCGAAATCAATCAGCTGTTCCGCGACTGCGCACACGGTGCAGTTCCGGCCGTTGGCAAGTGCTACGGACTGGATATCATCGTCGACGATAGCATCGAGGCACAGCCGGAGATCTATATGGAAGCCGGCGATCATCAGACGCTGCTTCATCTCACTCATGCGCAGTTTGCGCGCCTGACGGCCAACGCACCGCACGGGCGCTTTAGCGCACACGACTGAGGGTTTGTCGTCGTACTTGCCGCTGGGCAAATATTTTTGGAGGCAATCCGCCCGGGTCCGATGTCGGGCGGGAACCCGGGCCGCGAAGTCGCCGTCAAATGCGGCAGCGACGGCGTTTGTCTGGTCCGATCGCGTAGGAGTGATGCTTTCTTCTGCGCCCTGAGGTGCCGTCGCACCCGATCGGTTGTATGGTTGAGAAATGGGGGGCGGCTGTGTTGCGTTGCATCAAGTGCACCTGGAAATCCAGTAACGGAGGTCCGCCATGAAAGCCAAAGACGTCATGCACAAGGGTGTCGACTGGGTCAGCCCCGACACCCCCATCACCGAACTCGCGAAATTGATGCGGGGGCACGACATCGGCTGCATTCCGATTGGGGAGGACGATCGACTGATCGGGATGGTGACCGACCGCGATATCGTCTGCAAAGGGCTTGCGAGTAACAGCTTCGATGCTCGCCGCACGATGGCGCGCGATGTGATGACCGAAGGCATTCATTGTTGCCGGGAGGACGACGACCTCGCAAAGGCGGTGCATCACATGGAGACGCTGAAGGTCCGCAGGCTACCGGTGATCAACAAGAGCAAGCGGATGGTCGGCATGATCAGTCTGGGCGACGTCGGCCATTCCGCGTCCGGTGATTTGCTGTCCGAGTGCGTCAAAAGCGTTTCGGCCCATCACTGAGACACCGCCGGCGCTGTTCTCGCGATAGTCGTCAAGCCGCCACGAAAAGCCGGGGGCGCGCAAGCGCGCTGCCGTGCCCGGCAAATGACGCGCCCGCAGTCCGATATTGCCCATATTGCCGCGATCCCGTGGTTTGCCGGGGCCAACCCGGTATGGTGACGGCACATCGATTGCCCGGCCCTCTCTCGATGACGCCCGAGGATCGTTTCGTTTCGTCGAACAACCGGTTAGATCTTGTAGTTCTTCCCTTCGGGTGTGGTGATGTGGATGTCGGCGTAGCGGCACGATCCGGTTCGCCGTTGGAACGGAGAGACGCCGAGCAGCCAGACATGGCTGATCGCCTTTGCCGGTCCCTGGATGTGAGCGGAATAGTCCGCTGCAATATCGCGTTCCTCGCTAAGCCAGGTGCCGAGATCCGTCTTACCCGAACGGACGATCATGTGAGTCTCGATGCCGGTCCAGCGCGGCAGGGGGCAGCGAAATACTTTGCCTTGTGGCAACGTCTGGCTCCAAATGTAGGTGAGGTCCTGGCCATCCTCGAATTTGACTCCGATTGACAGGTAGTCATGCGCTGCGGCCTGATCTTCCGGCAGGATCGACGGTAGTTCTTCGATCAGCCAACGCCAGCTGAGGCGTGTGCCAGGCGTCAATGGCAGTTGGATCGGACGCTCGATGATGCTGACGTTCTTGTGGGTCTGACACAGTATCTCTCCTGCCTTCCCTTTGCTGAAGACGACTGGACCACCGCCGAATAGGAACAGGTTCGACCATCCGTCAGGCAACTGGCGGTCACTGTCCAGCCGGGACAATTCAGCCTGCAGCAGGCCGCCCACGTCACCTTGGGCGAGCAGCGTTTTCAGGCCTCTGGCCGCGTCGTCCCGCCAGAGCAGCGCGACACCGACGATCTTGACGTCGGCCTTCCTATAGGCCTCCTCCGGCGTCCATAGCGAGCCACTCTCATCGGCCCATTCGCCGGCCGACCGCGCGACCTCGATGATACCGCCATGGGCGGCGATCATGGTGCCGCTATTGTTCATCGGATTGTAGATTGGCTTCGTGCCCCGGGTGCGGGCATGAAACACCAAGCCCGGTTCGAACCAGAGATCGTACTCCCGCGACAGCCACATCCGCCCGGACAACAGGAAAGTCACCTGCTGACCTTGCTCGGCAATGAGGCCGAGATCCGTCCACGGAAGATCGCTACCGTTGATTTCGAACGTTCGGTAGGCGATCAACTCCGCGGAATTTGCGTTGGCGATGATGGCTTTTATGCCGCCTGTCAATTCGGTCGTCGACGGCGCGGCTTGTTCAGCCGCGTCGGCGGTGCGGCTGAACGCGGCAGTCGCCATAGGTAAGGATATGCCGAGTGCCGCGACCCGCTGCAACATGTCGCGCCTGGAAGGCCTGTCGAGGCCGAGCGGAAAGCCGTCAAGATTCATCGTAAGACAAGATAGACACATAGGTTTCCTCCCCGACATTCGTCTTTGCGGTGTTTTCCGGCGACGTTGTGTGATTTGTGTATTCAGCCTAATGTGACCGGCAATATTCTGCATGCCATTACCCGCCGAAGAGGTGCGATATTTGGCGGGATTGGGCAAATGGGTCGGTCAGGATTCACCCGAGCCAGCACTCTGGGACCGATAGCGGAAGTCGTGACGGCGATGGGCGGCTCGATCGGTCGCGTTTTTCGTCGTGCTGATCTGCCGTTGGGGCTGCTGAATTCGCCCGATGCGCTGGTGCCGCTGCGCGAGCACTTCAGGCTTTTGAGTACCGCGTCGCGCGAACTCCAGGACGAACTTTTTTCCGCCCGCTTGGGGCGTCAGGTCACGCTTGGCAATCTGGGGGTCTACGGCAAATGGGTCACGCAGGCCGCCTGCCTGCATGAGGCGGTCCATCGGGCGGATACCTGTCTGCCGTATATGATGCAGAGTGCCACCAGGCTCGTCTTGCGACTGCACGGCAGGCAGGCCAGTTGGTCCTACGAGATCGCCGACAGGGCAGTCGAGGGCCGGCAACAGAACGAAATGCTGGCACTGTCCTACATGATTGCGGTCGTTCGCTGCTACACTGGCGCCGATTGGGCACCCGATACGGTCGTCGTTTGCGGAACGCCCCTCCAGACGATCGGGCCGCTCGAAGATTTGTTGAGGGCGAACGTCGTCTTTCGGGATCGGCCAAGCGCGATCGTCTTCGATCGGACGCTTCTGGCGACCATGCATTCGAGGCTTGAGGTGCCGCGGGCCGGCCTCAGCGCGGAGGATCTCGATCGCGCATTCGACCTTCCCGACCCGGACGACCTGGTGGCAAGCGTATCTGCCTTGATCGGGCTCGAACTGCTCGACCAATACCCGAAACTTGCACGCATCGGCCATAGGTCCGGAATGACTACACGAACTCTGCAACGGCAATTGCGGACACTCGGCGTCCGATTTTCCGATCTCGTACAGGATGCATTGCAGCGACGGGCATTCAGCCTTCTCCGCCACACGGACCAAACGGTCACCGAAATCGCTGCTCTTCTTGGCTACAACGACGCGGCCCATTTCACCCGGGCTTTTGAACGGTGGTCCGGAACATCGCCGAGAGCATGGCGACCGCGCAAATGACGGCAGGCTCGCGCTGACGCTTACCTGTTCGACCAGAGGAACGGAGCGACGATGCAGCGGCCTGCACTCCGGCTGCGATGCGTGATGCGCTGGGCGACTTCGGCGCTCCGTCGGCGCAGTTCGGCATCCGCAATCGAGATCGTCGTCTCAATTTGCAGCCGCCGGGCCTTGAGTTCGGTAGTTTCTTCGCGCATGCCGTTCAACGCAGGCCCTCTCGACGTCGCGCAAACAGACTTGGCGACAGACTTGGCGGCTCATCCCTCGCGTCCTCGCTGCGCATAAAGTTTGCGACGAAGCTCGTCGCTGCCCGCGCGCCGCCGTCTCCTGCGTTCGGCGGATGTGGGTTGACGCTTGCGTCGGCCCGGCCGCGCCTGCAATGAGAACGATTGAGTCAATCCGGGCCAAACGGCGCTGGTCGATGTCGCAAAATTGCACCAGCCGCGACAATAGGTCGTCGATTCGCTTTGGTCCTAGTCTCCGTCACCTCCGTCCAAGCCGCACATTGCCGCCGCAGCTAGGGTTTGCGCGTGTCGATTCAGCGCGTGCTGCGGCTGCTCGGACGGAGGTTTGGCTTGAGAGTAATGGCTCTCGCCAGAGTCGGCGAAAAATCCGGCGCGCGGGCAAAATCATACGTGGCCGGCCCGAAGCTGATTCTGCGACGACACGCGCTGCTGCAGGCGATGCTGATTGCTTCCTTCGCGATGAGCGGGCGCGCCGAGGCGGCCTGCACGCCGGCCTCGCCGGTCAGCAACACGATCGTCACCTGCATCGGGAAGACCACCAACCAGAACGGCACCAATGGCTACGGCACGGTTAACGACAACAACAATACCTACAATATCCAGGCTGGTGCGACGGTGACGGGAGACGGTTTCGGCGTGGTGTTCGGTACGGGGGCAACGGTCAACAATGACGGCACCATCACCGGTGGTATTGGTATCAACGGTAGCGATGCGACCATCAACAATACGAGCACCGGCGTCATCACAGGTGACACAAACGGCATCCAGGCCACGACGGCAACCGTCAGGAATGCCGGCCTCATCTCTGCGATGGGCGTCTCTGCAACTGGCGGGAATGGCTTTGGCATCTTTGCCGACACCGCCGATGTGAACAACACGAGCACCGGCTATATCACGGGAACATTCAGCGGAATCGGCACCTCGACCCTTGCTACCATCAACAATGCCGGCGCTATCTCAGGTGGGAGGCTCGGCATTACCGGCGACACCGCCCGCGTGATCAACTCTGGCGCCATTACCGCGGGCGGCGCCGCCATTTTTGCCAGTACCGCCAACGTGACCAGCTCCGGCGCCGGCGCCATATCGGGCGGGACGTTCGGCATTGTTGCAAACACCGTCGCCTCCATCGCCAACGCCGGCATCATCTCGGGCAAGACAGGCATTCAAGCCGGCGGTGCCGCCTCCATTGCCAACTCGAGCGCCATCATTTCTACCGCCGGCGCAAGCGGCACGGCGATCAAGCTGTCGAATGCCGCCGACACGCTGACGCTGCTGACCGGATCGCGCATCGTAGGCGCGGTCGACATGGGTTTTGGCAATGACACCGTGAATACCGTGACCGTCGCGCCGGGCAGCAAGGTGTCGTCGCCCACGAGCGCTGCTGCGCTGCCGACCTTCATCAATTTCAGCGGCGTCATCAACACCGGCTTCACCGGTGGCCGCTTCACCGACCCGGCGGTGCAGGCCGGCAACCAGCTCGCGACGCTCGATCCCACCGCGCTGGCGGCAGACCGGCCGCGGCTTGATGGACTTCATCGGCGGCCGTGCCGTCGCGGGTGCAGCGCCGTCTCAACGGCGCGGCGACATCCGCGAACGCTCCGAGCGCACCAAGGTCTGAAGCAACCCTTGGCGCTCAAGGGATTCCAAAACAACAGATAATGATGAGGCTCGTTCCGCTCTGCCTCAATTCCCCCAATTTCTGTGAGCCGCGTTGATCTTGTTCATGTCCATGGCGGAGCGGCCTTGACCCCTGAGCATGATTTGCGGTGCCGTGTCTGGATTGAAGGGTCTCGGCGTCATGTTGCGATGTTCTCCTCGCACCCAATCATCCGGTTGCTAGCGCGAGCGCTCGGATGGACGCCCCGCCAAATCGCTGAAAAAGCCATGAGGCGCGAGCGCCGAAATCGTCAGGGTAAGCAGATGAGCTTCCACCGGTATGATAACCACATTACTCTCCATGCATGAGTTTCTGGCTGGACTATTGCAGGCTCCAGCGGCTTCGCCTGGAATTGCGAATAGCCGATAGCACTTCATCCAGGTAGCGTCGCTCAACTCCACGCATAGGCGAAGTCGCCGTTCTCGATCGTTACTTGCGCCTGCGTGATCTGCTCCTTGGCGAGCGATCTCTTGAGAAATTCCCGCGACAGCGCCGGCAGCAGCGTGTTGGTGATGATGTTGTCGATCATGCGGCCGCCGGAATCCGGATCGTTGCATTTTGAAACGATGTGATCGATCACCGCGTCAGCGTAGACGAATGCGGCGCCATGGTTGTCGCGAATGCGTTGATCGATACGACCAAGCTGTAGCCGGACGATGCCATCAAGCATGGCATTCGTCAGCGGGAAATAAGGAATAGTCACAATGCGCCCGAGCAGTGCTGGCGGAAATACTTCGAGCAGCGCCGGCCGCATCCTCAATGCAAGTTCTTCCGGATCGTCACGATATTTCGGGTCGCCCGACAGCCCCATGATCAAGTCGGTACCGACGTTGGTGGTCAGGATGATCAAGGTGTTCTTGAAATCGATCCTTCGGCCGTTGCCGTCTTCCATGATGCCCTTGTCGAACACCTGGAAGAAAATCTCGTGCACGTCGGGATGGGCCTTCTCGACTTCGTCGAGCAGAATCACGCTATACGGCTTTCGCCGTACCGCTTCGGTCAGCCGGCCACCTTCGCCGTAGCCCACATAGCCTGGAGGTGCGCCTTTCAGCGAGGAGACGGTATGCGCCTCCTGAAACTCGGACATGTTGATGGTGATCATGTTCTGCTCGCCGCCATAGAGCGCCTCGGCCAGCGCCAGCGCGGTCTCGGTCTTGCCGACACCGGAGGGGCCGGCGAGCATGAATACGCCGATCGGCTTTGATGGGTTGTCGAGCTTGGCTCGGCTGGTCTCGATCCTCTTGGCAATCATCGCCAATCCGTGCGACTGGCCAACGACGCGCCGGTTGAGGATTTCCGGCAGCTTCAGAACGGTTTCAATTTCGTCGCGCACCATGCGGCCAACGGGGATGCCGGTCCAGTCCGACACCACCGAAGCAACGGATTGCTCGTCGACATGGGCATAGATCATGCGCTTTTCGGGTGTGATGCCCTCCAGCGCGTCGAACTTGCCGCGCAATTCGGCGCGTTTCGCGGTGGTCTCGTCGCCTTGCTGCGGCTCTGCCAATATCTTTCTGATGCCTCGAATATCGTTGACGAGGGCCTGCTCCGAGGCCCATTCGGCCTCTAGGCCAGAGAGCTTCTCCTTGAGTGCCGCGATATCCGCATCGAGGGTTGTGATGCGATCGGCGTCGTCGACCCCTAAATCGCTGTCGCTGACGAGCGCGGCTCTCTCTGCCTCGCGTGCGACGATGGCGACACGCGCGTCCTCGATCAGGGCCGGCGTCGCGCTCTGGCTGATCGCCACCCGGGCCGCGGCAGTATCCAGGAGGCTGACAGCCTTGTCCGGCAACTGCCGCGCCGGGATGTAGCGGTGTGACAGATTCACGGCGGCCACGATCGCGGCGTCGGAAATCCGCACGCCGTGATGCTTTTCCATCGGCCCGAGCAGCCCGCGCAGCATGATGCAACAGGTCGCGACGTCGGGCTCGTCGACATGGATAGGCTGGAAGCGCCGGGTCAGCGCCGGATCCTTCTCGATATACTGGCGGTACTCGGCCCATGTGGTCGCGGCGATGGTGCGTAACGTGCCGCGGGCGAGGGGGGGCTTGAGGAGATTGGCGGCATCGCCGGTGCCGGCGGAGCCGCCGGCGCCGATCAGGGTATGGGCTTCGTCGATGAATAGGATGATCGGCGTCGGCGAGCTTTGCACCTCATCGATCACCGAGCGCAGCCGCTGCTCGAATTCGCCCTTCATCGACGCGCCCGCCTGCATCAGGCCGATGTCGAGCGCACAGAGCCGGACATTCTTCAGCGGCGGCGGAACCTCGCCCGATGCAATACGCTGGGCAAAGCCTTCGACGACCGCGGTCTTGCCGACGCCCGCCTCGCCGGTGAGGATCGGGTTGTTCTGCCGCCGGCGCATCAGGACATCGATCAATTGGCGGATCTCGTCATCGCGGCCGAGAATCGGATCCATCTCGCCGGATCGCGCCTTTGCGGTAAGATCCTGCGAAAACCGATCGAGCGGTGTGGTGCCTTTCATCGCACCGGCCTGTTGCGCGGCACTCGCCGCAGTCCCCAACCCCGAACCATCCATCGGACGCAGGGTTTCTTCCTCGGAGCCCGCCCAGATCCTGCGGTATTCGCTGGTCAAGACGTCGACCGACATCTTGTTGAATTCGGATGAGATGTTCTTGAGCGCGCGGTCGAGTTCGCGCGATTGCAGCGCGCCGACCAGAACGTGGCCGGTTCGTATCTGTGTTTCCCCGAAAAAGAGCGTGGCGTAATGCCAGCCGCGGTCGAGCATGTCCATCACGGTGTTGGACACCGATGGCATTTCGGTTTCGTTCTTGCGAAATCCGCTGATGGCGGCGTTGATGTCCATCAGGAGCTTGTTGCGATCAAGCTTGAAGTGATCGGCGGTCAGCGCGATGTCGGTACGCTCGTCTTGCAGGACATGGACCAGCCAGTGGGCGAGTTCGACATTGCGATTGCCGGCGCCCTTTGCCTGCCGCAGCCCCTTGAACAAGGCTTCGTAGCCGACGCGGTTGAGCTTGCCTGCTACTGCCTCAAGATTAATGTCGGCCACTCACGCCTCCCTCGCTGCGGGCTTGCCGCGTGCGTCTCTTTCTCTCCATGCGCTCCGCTGGATGGAACCTGGCGTCGCGCCGATATGCTTCTGTCGTGGTCCAGTCTGGCGCCATCCAGGTCGTCCAGCCCAGCTGCCCGAACTGGCCGAGACGGATCGGCTCGACAGCGGCTGATGGAATGGCCAGTTCGGTATCCCAATCGAGCTGGGCTCCATTGTAGAAATAGACGAGGTCCGCGAGCGGCTCGCAAAGGTCGCCGCTGGGCAGAAATCGCATGTATTGAGCGAGGCTCTGGGTGTAGATGCGGATCCGGATCTTGTCCTGAACGCTATAGACGCCTCGGCCCAGCATTGCCTCTTCGCCAAGCACGTTATGGCCCTTGCCCAAAATCGTATAATCCTGCGCGTCGAGCATCAGCCTCGTTCCGACGAACTCATCGACTTCCGCACTGATCTCAAACAGGCCGCAGAGGGCACTGGCGAGACGCGAGGCGGATTTGGCCTGGCTTCCCAACAGTCCCGCAAAGCAGAGCTTGGCGGCGTCCGGGATGCTGTCGAGATTCCGGTAAGGTTCGGAGCCGCTGCCGATTGCGGAGCCGATGTAGGCGAAAAAACGGTCTGCCGCCGGACGGTCGTGCTGCGCGATCGGGCGCGAATTCGCCCACGCACGGAAGAACAATTGAAGAAAGCGGTGATTGAAGATGTCGAGGAAGCGCGGGAACGCGTCGTCGTTGGCGAGGTTGTAATGATAAGCCTCCTCGGTCATCGCCAGCGGCAGCGCGCCCTGAGGTCCGAGCAATCCCATATATTTGACGAAGATCTTGAGCGGCTTGTCTTGCTCGTCGCCGTATTCCACGCGGGCGAGGTTTGATGCCGGAAAATCCATGAACGGGTCCTGTCCAAGAAGGACCAGTTCGTCGCCCAGCGCAGCGCTTTCGCCGATGCGAGGCCGGTCGTCATGGACGCGTTCGAGATGCCTCAGCACGGTGAAATAGTCGAACCGCCATGGCTCGGCTTCCAGCTCGTGCATGAGGCTCGCGTTAAGCTGAGGGGACTGGCTCATAGCGGCCGGCGCATTCCCATGCGGGGAGGCCATCGCATGATTTCGCCCCGATCGACGGAGCGGATCACGGTTTGGGTGAAATTATTGAAGCCCGAATATTCGGCAAAGAAGCGATCGAGCACGGCGCCGAGGAGGAAGGCGCCCGTGCCCTCGAACGCCTTCTCGTCGATGGTGACCGTGATCTCGATTCCGCGCGCGACCCCGATGCCGCTGCGCTGGCGGATACGCCGCACGATCGGCCGGCTATCGACGTGACGAACGCCGCGGATGCGGCGCTCGGTGGCGCTATCGGCCATCTCGGCAAAAATCGACAGCGTCTCCCGAACCGCCTCGGCATTGCGTCCGGCGCCTCGCTCGACCAGTCCGAGATGATTGGTCGAAAGCAGGTTCACGAGCCTCCAGGTGACCGTGCCGGTGTGCGCGGTTTCGCTGCGGCTACGCAGTTGCCTGATGACAGGCTCGCGCGGAGACGTAGGCCCCGCGACGCAGACGAGATCCAGGGTGTAGTTGTCGATCAGCCGGAAATCGGCGCCGCCTACCCCGATCGGCAGGTGCTCGGTCAAATGCCGATTCGAGCAAAGGGCGCGTACGCTGAGCTCGGCGATCGCGTCCTGGTCGTCGATGCCGCCGAACTCGCTCAGCGAAATGAACATGTCGGTGCCGGTGTAATCCGACGACGTGCCGGAGCGCTTCTCTTCCACCGTGCGCCGTCGCGGCAAGCGGCGGATCGAAAAGCAAAGGTCGGACGCAGCCGGCGTATCGTGGAGCGATGCCGAATAGAGCGGCCGCACCGGGACCTTGTCCCGCCCGCCGGGGTAGTGGGCATAAATCTCGAGTACCCGGTGGGGCTCGTAATCCAGGTAATGGCTTCGGTCGGGAACCAGGTGATATTCGTGCTGACTCGATTTCAACTGAATGCGATCGGTGGTCTTCTCGAACAGATTGATGGCGGGGGCGGCATAGATGGCAAATGCCTCGGGCCGGACGGCGGCTGCGAGCCGCGCATTCAGTTCGTCAAAGGCAAATATGATATCGACCGTTCTCGAGGTGATGCGAGACAGGAACTCGTCGATGCCGGTGAGACGGCAGCCGAGAAATTTGCGCGGAAAGGCGAAGTATTCGCGCAGCAGGTCGAACCCCTCGAATACCCGATGGTCCCTGGTGAACAACGCATCGTCGCTGCCGAATCCGATCTGCTGCAAACATTCCAACGGGGCCTCGAAGACGACCGGATTGCCGAATTGATCGAGGTGACGGAAATAGATTCCCCGACAATGGGCGAACAGCTGTTCGTACAACGCGACCGAGTCGGCTTCCGCGCCGACAAAATACAGCGGGAGCTGCGAGGTGCGGCAACCGGCTATCAGGAGCTCGGGTTTCTTCCGTGCATCGGCTTCAGAGGGTTCATCCTCGGACCGTGCCGTTGAACGGTGTGTCAGGCTCAGCCGCAGACCCGACAGTACCTCGCCGCCGACGGAAACCCCGAGCGCCTGCAGGGGCGCCGGGGATGAATGATATTCCGCCGCGACCAGTTCGAACGGCCATATCGTGATGTCGCCGCACAGGCGGTAACGGCACGCGATCTGCCGATCGAGCTGACGGAAACTCGCATCAAGATAGGAACCGCGCGCTATCGCAGCGCCCTCGCGGAGCGCCGGATCGCCAAATACGGGGTTCGCTTTGACGAGCATCATCGAAGGCGTCGGCGCGAGATAGTGCGGAACGAGTTGTTCCAGCAGATTCTCGGTGAACTCGGGGAATTCGTGTTTGAGCTTGAGCTGCACCCGAGCCGCAAGGAAAGCGGTTCCCTCCAGCAGCCCCCCGATCAAGGGATCGACGCGGTCCTCCAGAATGCCGCCCAGGCGCTCCGCAATTCCCGGATATTCCTCGGCGAATTGGCGCGCCTGCTCGTTGAGCAGCCGAAGCTCGGTGTTGTAGAGATCGAGAAATTCAGGGTTCACGCGCGCTCACAATCGATTGATGACAATTTTTCCGGACTCGACAATGTCGGCGACGAACTCGACCGGAACGTGCACCGGATGGCAGACCAGCTCGCCACGGATGACGAAGCGTATCTTGAGCTCGAGGGGATCGACCTCCTTGTCCCTTGCGATGCGCAACGAATCGGCCGCAATTCTCGGCTCATAG
>WNGN01002701.1_pt1 | contig 11950 bp, 11 predicted proteins | sample 5400561 | NCBI WGS metagenome assembly WNGN01 (sample SAMN13153379, study PRJNA577476) | soil metagenome | isolation source: 115 cm soil or saprolite under Garry oak tree replicate 2 | place: USA:California | collected 2016-06-15
GGCCGGCGGCGAAGCAGGGAGGCGAACTGCTCGCGGGCCTGGCCGACCGTCAGCTCCAAGTAGTTGGAGAGATCGGCCACAGCCAGAGGCTACTCCCTGGCCGGCCGACCGCGCCCCGGCCAGGATGCCGTGCCGGGTGCGGGTAGCCTGGCCCGAGTCGATGCGAAGGCCGAATCGATACGAGGGCCCGACGGGAGCCTTGTGGGATGAACGAGACTGACCAGGTCGGCGGCGCCCCGGCCGCGGACCCTGGCGAACCGCCCGCCCGCCCCGGACCATGGGCGCGGAAGCGGTCCGCGCGGCCGAGGCGGTCCTCGATCCTGCTGTACGGCGGGGCGCTGCTTGGCGGCATCGCGTTCGCGACCGTGTTCGCCTTCGCGGTGACCAGGCTGCATGCCAGGAACGAGCCGGCGCACTTCCGGCCGACCGGGATCCCGGCCAGCGTGAGCACCTCGCTGGCGGACATGATGCAGCTCTCGCCGGTTCCGCCGGTGACGGCGCCCGGCTTCACGCTGACCGACCAGTCGGGCCGGCAGGTCTCACTGGCCAGTTTCCGCGGCAGCACGGTCGTGCTCACGTTCATGGACTCGCACTGCACCGACATCTGCCCGCTCGTGTCCCGTGAGTTCATCGACGCGCACCGGGAACTGGGATCGACCGCGCGGCGGGTCGTGTTCGTCGCGGTCAACGTGAACCCCTACCACCGGCGGGTCTCCGAGGTCGCCTCCTACTCCAGCGCTCAGCACCTCGACTCGATCGGGTCGTGGTACTTCCTGACCGGGTCGCTGAAGAGCCTGCACGCGGTGTGGGACCACTACCAGATCCAGGTCGAGGCACCCAGCCGGAACGCCGACGTGATCCACACGTCGCTGGTCTACTTCATCGACCCGTCCGGCCATGAGCGCTACGTGACTTCGCCGATGGTGGACCACACCAAGAAGGGCCTGGCGTTCCTTCCGCCCGGCCAGCTCGCGGCGTGGGCGCGGGGCACCGCCCTGGTCGCCCGCGCGGTCACCCGCTGAGGGCCTGGTCAGACCGTGTACGCCAGGCTGGTCGCGAGCTGACGGGCCAGCGCCTCGTCGCCGCCGAGCTCGATCCTGCCCAGCGCGGTCTCCGGGTCTTCGCGGCCGCCGGCCAGCCGCATGAACAGGGAGGATGACAGGGTCAGCGTCGCCGTCGGCTCGCCTGCCATGGCGTCAACAACTCGCGCCCGCCCGTCTACTACGACAGCCAGGTCGCGCTCGACGGGCCCGCTGAGCCTGATCAGGACCGAGCTGCCGTCCGGCGCGCGGCCGCGCTTGCCGACGATGTAGCCGAGGGCCAGGACCACCTCGTCGAGCGCCTGCCAGGCCGCGTCCCCGGCCTCGTTGCCCGGACGGCCGGCCGCGGTCCTGATGTCCTGCTCGTGCATCCAGCAGTCGAAGATCCTGATCAGCATGAAGCGCGCGTAGGTCGCGTTGCCCGCAGGAGTCCACGACGGGGCGTTGAACTCCTCCGCCGACATGGCCCGCAGGCTGGCCAGCCGCTCGGCGGTCACGGCGCGGAAGTCGGCCAGCAGGTCAGGGTGCGGACTGTCGCGCAGCGCGGTGATCCAGGCCTCATTCACCCGGCCGATGTCGTTGCGCACGTGCGCGCCCAGGTCGGACGGGACGTCAGGGAGCGCGGCGCCGGCCAGGGACCGCTCGGTCCCGATCAGGTGGGCGAGCACGTCGTGCACGTCCCAGCCCGGCAGGACAGGCCGGGACCACTCCTCGTCGGTCAGGCCGGCCAGCAGGCCGGCGATGTCCGACCACTCGCGGCCGAGAAGCCCGACGACGCGGTCTTTCTCGGCGATCCGATCCTTGTTGGGGATGCCCGGCTCGGTCACGTGCTGCTCCCCTCGGCGGTCGCGGGCGCGGCGAAGTCCGCGACCGTACCCCGGTTGATCTCTTCCAGGCTGAAGAAGCGCCGGTTGACCGTCAGGCCGGTGCGAGCGCGGACCTCGCGGATCCAGACCGACGTCTGGTAGGCGTACGGGCACATCATGTCGAGGTGGAAGTCGACGAAATCCGGCCGCCCAACCCGGGGTGCACTCATGCCGGCACCGTAACCGCCCGCGGCCCCGGCAGACAACCAGCGGTGCGCGGCGGTGTGCGGGGTGCGGCGGGTGGTCAGATGAAGTCGGCGAGGTCGCGGAGGAGTGCCGACTTGGACTTGGCGCCGATCACTTGCTTGACGACCTCGCCGTCGGAGAACAGGTTGATCGTCGGGACCATCATGACCCCGTGCGCGCGCATCGTCTCGGGATTCTCGTCGATGTTGAGCTTGACGACGTCGACCTTGCCCGCGTACTCCGCGGCGATCGCGTCGAGCACCGGGCCAACCTGGCGGCATGGACCGCACCACGGCGCCCAGTACTCCACGATGACCGGCCTGGGGCTGGCCAGGACATCTGCCGCGAAGCTCTGGTCGCTGACGGACTTGGCTGCGCTCATCGAGCTTGTTCCTCTCAAATCGCCATGAAAACCGGTCAGCTCGCGGCCCGTCCGCAGGCGAGCTCGGGCTCGGGCTCCGGCAGGTGCAGCGCCACGCAGTCGTCGCGGCTGCCGTGCGCGCAGACCCGCGCGAGCCGGCGCAGCCGGCACGCGAGCGCGCTGAGCTCGGCGATCTGCGCGCTGACCGCGGCGAGCTTCGCCTCGGCCGCCCGCGTGATGTCCTCGGTGGACCTGGCCTCGGCCGGGCCGAGCAGTTCGCCGATCTCGGTCAGCGTGAAGCCGAGCAGCCTGGCCCGGCGGATGAAGGCCAGCCGCCACTGGTCCGCCGCCGAGTACTCGCGGAACCTCGAGCCGCGGCGCTCCGGCAGCGCGAGCAGGCCCTTGCGCTGGTAGAAGCGGATCGTCTCGACGCTGACGCCCTCAGCGGCGGCGAACTTGCCGATGGTCAAACTAGCCATAACGTGAAGCTAGCAACCGTACCGAGGTACGGAGTCAAGCCGGGCGGGCTGCCGGGCGCCGCGCGGCGCCCGGGCAGCGAGCCAACTCCAGCCGGACGGTGACCGTCAGTAGCAGAGCGCGCCGACCATCGGCCGGCCGGGCCGACCCGGGCCGGCCGGATGAATTGGCCTGGCCGCCGCGGAAAACGGTTAATTCTCCAGACCCGGGGCCGGGTCTCTGGCCTATGATGTGGTAATTCGGGCAGTTACCGCGCGAGCTGGGCACGCGGCAACGCGGCGGATCTACGACGGTGAGCGAGCAGACGATGACACAGCCGAGTGACGTCGTCGCAGCGACTCCGCCTGCCGATGGCCCGGTCACGACGGGTAACGGCTTGTCGGCCACCTTAAGGGACCGCGGCTGGTCTGCCTTCCACCCGTCCTCGACCACGGTCGACGCCGGCTTCTTCACGTGGGAGCTCGAATCGGGCGAGGTCATGTGCGACGCGGTGACCTACCGGATGCACGGCCTGCCAGAAGACCCCTCCGCGACCATGGACACGTTCCTGACTAGGGTGCCCGAGTCCGACCTGCCGCAACTGCTGGAGGCGATCCAGCAGATGGTCGCCTCCAGCGGCACCTACCAGCTCGAGTACCGGGTCAAGAGCGCCGACGGCAGCCTGCGCACCATGGAGACCCGCGGCCGGGTGCTGCCGGGACCCGATGGGCGGCCAGCCCGGATGATGGGCATGGTCGTGGACATCACGGCGTCGCGCGCCAGGCGGGAGGCCGAGCAGCGGCGGCTGCGCGAGGTCGCCGACCGGGCCAGGCGGATGCACGAGTTCACCGCGGCGCTGGCATCGGCGCTCACCGTCAACGCGATCATCGACGCGGCCCGGGCCGGCATCGGCGCCTACGGCGCGGACAGCCTCATCCTGGTGGCCGAGCGCGACGGCCAGCTCAAGGTGGCGGCGTCCTGCGGCCTGGACGAGGACAGCGTGGACGCGCTCGGCGGCCTGACGTCGCGCCGGCCTGCACCGATGTCGGTCGCGATCCAGTGGAGCGCACCGGTCTACATCAGCTCACCGGAGATCCTGGCCGAGGACTTCCCGCACCTGGTCGACCGGCTGCGCGACTGCACCGCCCAGGCATGGGTCGCGCTGCCGGTCCGGGACTCCCGCGAGCAGGTCGGGGCCTGCCTGTTCGGTTTCGGTGAGGCGCACGAGTTCCACGCGGAGGAGAAGGCGCAGCTCTTCGCGGCCTCCGCGCTGCTTGCCCTGTCCCTGGAGCGGGCGCGCATGCACGAGTTCCAGGGCGCGCTCGCGGCCGAACTTCAGCGAGGCGTCCTGCCGCGCGGTCAGCTGACCGCTTCCGGGCTCACGATCGCGACCAGGTATCAGGCCGCCACGTCCGGGGTGGAGATCGGCGGGGACTTCTACGACGTCGTGCAGCTCGCCGACGGCCGCGCCGCGCTGGTCATCGGCGACGTGGAAGGGCACAACCTGATCGCCGCCTCGCTGATGGGCCGGCTGCGGACCACGGTGCATGCCTACGCCCGCGAGGGCCACGGCCCGGCCGAGGTGATGGCCCGCGCCAACCAGTGGCTGGTCGACCTGAACGAGAACGACCCGAACCTGGCGCTGTTCGCGACGTGCTGCTTCGTGGTCGTCAACCCGGGCATGCGGGAGCTGGCGATCTGCCGGGCCGGCCACCCGCCCGCGCTGCTGCTGCCGGCGGGCGGGCGGCCCAAGGTGCTCGACTGCGACGCCGGGCTGCCGCTCGGCGTGGACGCGGACGCGGTCTACTCGACCACGCAGCTGCCGGTCGAGCCCGGCTCGGTCCTGGTGCTCACGACCGACGGCCTGATGGTCGCGGACAGCGCGGACGAGTACAACCTGAGCTCGCTGCTTGCCGTGCTGCGCCTGGGCACCACCGACGACCTCGAGGTGCTCGCCGACGACCTGCTGAGCCTGCCCCGCCGGCAGACGCGGCACGGCGACGATGTCGCCCTGCTGCTCGCCCGGGTGGACGGCGGCGCCGACCGCGACACCGACGCCTGACCGGCCCGCCGCGATGACCGGCCCTGGCGGACGAAACTTCCTGGTGACCGGCGCGAACGCCGGAATCGGCTACGCGACGGCGCAGGACCTGGCCGCCCGCGGCGGCCGGGTCTGGCTGGCGTGCCGGTCGCGGGCCAAGGGCGAGGCGGCCGTCGCCGCGATCTCCGCCGCGTCCGGCAGCGGCCAGGTCCGGCTGCTGCACCTGGACCTGGCCGACCTGGCCAGCGTCCGGCAGTGCGCGAGCGAGTTCGCCGCGCTCAGCGAGCCGCTGCACGTGCTGATCAACAACGCGGGCGTGGGCGGCGCCCGCGGCCGTACCGCGGACGGCTTCGAGATCCACTTCGGCATCAACCACCTCGGGCACTTCGCGCTGACGCAGGCCCTGGCGCCGCTGCTGCTGGACAGCGCCCCGGCCAGGATCGTGACCGTTGCCAGCGACTCGCACTACCAGGCGAAGGGCATCGACTTCGAGGGATTGCGTAATCGCACGAAGGGCATCACCGGAGTGCCCGAGTACGCGGTCTCCAAGCTCTGCAACGTGCTCTTCGCGGCCGAGCTCGGCCGCCGGCTGGACGGCACCGGCGTGACCGCCTACTCGCTGCACCCTGGCGTGGTCGCGTCGCAGATCTGGCGCCGGGTGCCATGGCCGGCCAGGCAGCTGGTGACCCGGCGGATGCTGACGATCGAGCAGGGCGCGCGGACCTCGCTGTACTGCGCGACCTCGCCCGTGGTGGCCGGCGAGTCCGGCAAGTACTACGACGACTGCCGCCAGACCGAGCCGAGCAAGCTCGTCACACCCGAGCTCGCAGTGCGGCTCTGGGAATACAGCGAGAAGTCGATCTCGCTGTAGGCCGACGCGGGCGCGCCCGCGCTAGCGCCAGTGCTGGAGCGGTACCGGGCCGCCGCCGAGGATCGTCCTGATCGCGAACGTGCTGTGCGCCTCGACCACCGACGGGATCGCCAGGATCTCCCCGAGCAGCAACTGCTCGTAACTCGCCAGGTCGGGAACGGCCGCCTCGACCAGGAAGTCGCCGAGGCCGGAGACCAGGTAGCAGGCGACGACCGCCGGGATCGCCAGCAGCCGCTGCTCGATCCGCGACGACGTCTCCTGCGAGTGGCCCTCGACCCGCAGGCCGATGAAGATGGTGAGCCCAAGGCCCGCCCGCACCCGGCTGACCTCGGCGTGGTAGCCGGCGATGATCCCGCCGGCCTCCAGCGCCTTGACCCGCCGCAGGCAGGCCGAGGGCGACAGGCTGACCGCGTCGGCCAGGTCCACGTTGGCGATCCGGCCGTCGCGCTGCAGCCTCGTGACGATGGCACGATCAACGCTGTCCGGTTGATGCTCTGGCATAAAGCCGAGTCTACGGTGCCTTCGGCGCAAGTTCGTTGCGTGCCGAGGCGGTTCTGGCGGCATATTTGCCATCGCGTTCGAGGCCATTTCTGGCAGATTTCAAGCCATGACCAGGCGCTACGCAAACCAGGCGGACTCCCCCAACCTGACGACTGCGCGGGGCGCGGCACTGTACATCGGCGCCCTGCTCGGTCCCGGCCTGCTGCTGCTGCCCGGGCTCGCCGCGGCCGAGGCAGGACCGGCCTCGATCGTGGCCTGGCTGGCACTGCTCGGGCTGTCCGGGCTGTTCGCCGCCGTGTTCTCCGCCCTCGGCCGGCGCTTCCCGCAGGCCGGCGGCGTGATCGGGTACGTCGCCGCCGGGCTCGGCCCGCGGGCGGGCCAGGCAGCCGGGTGGTCCTTCCTGATCGGCGTGGTCGGCGGAGCCCCGATCGTCTGCCTGATCGGAGCGGGCTACGTGACGGGATTGACCGGCGGCGGCCACACGGCCAGGGCCGCGATCGCGGCGGCGCTGCTGCTGGCCGTGCTCGCGCTGGCGGCCGTCGGGCTGCGCGCGAGCACCGGCGCCCAGCTTGTGCTCGTCGGCCTGCTCGTCACGCTGGTGACGGTCGCCGTGGCCGGATCGGCCGGATCGGCCGGCATCGCGCACTGGACCCCGTTCGCGCCGCACGGCTGGCCGTCCGTCGGGCGCGCGGCGACCACCCTGATGCTGTCCTTCGTCGGCTGGGAGGCCGTCGCGCCGCTGACCACCCGCTTCGCGAATCCGCAGCGGCAGCTGCCGCCGGTGATCGCGATCGCGCTGGCGGTCACCACCGCCCTGTACCTCGGCCTGGCCGTCGCGACGATCGGCGTGCTCGGGCCCGGCGCCGCGACATCGGTCCCGCTGGCCGACCTGCTCGGCCGGGCGGTCGGCTCCGCGGGCCCGGGCGTCGCGGCGGTCGCGGCGGTCATCCTGACGATCGGCACGGTGAACGCGTACGTCACCGGCGCCGCGACCATGGCGCGGCAGCTTGTGGCCGACGGTACCGCCGACGGCGGACGGCCGACGCGAGCGGCGCGGGCGGCGCGGGCGGCGCCCGGTTTCCTCGCGGCGATCGCGGCGGCCGGCGTGCTGCTGATCACGCTGTACGGGCTCCGGCTGGCGAGCGTCGCCGCGCTGGTGACCGTGCCGACCGCGCTGTTCCTGGCCGTCTATCTGGCCAGCATGGTCTCGGCCGCCCGCGTACTGCACGGACGGGCTCGCCGCGCCGCCGTCCCCGCGGCGCTGGCCGTCTCGGTAATGCTGGCCTACTGCGGCTGGGCCCTCGCGCTCCCGGCAACCATCGCACTGGCGTTCGGCTGGCGGCTGCCGAAGGGCCCAGCCACCGTGATCGCTGGCACCGTGACCGCTGGCACCGTGACCGCTGGCACCGCGACCGCTGGCACCGCGACCGCTGGCACCGTGCCGGGATGCCCGCGCGCCTACGACGGCGGGTCCGACGGCGCCGGGTCGCTGTCCGCTATACCCCGAATGTCGGGCTCAGCTGACGGCGAGTCGACTGCCGAGGCGACTTCCCACGGATTCCAGACACTGCGGCGCTCGGATTGCGCGTTCTGTGGTGACCCAATCCGTGGGGAGTGCAAGTGCACTCAGCTGCGCTTGGCGACGATCACCTCGTCGTGCACGGTAACCGGCTGCCCGTCGGGGTCACGCGCGCGGCGAGGGCGAGCCTCGCTGACGAGGATCGTCCACCGCGAGGGGTCGAGGCGCTCCGCCACCTCGGCGGCGGTGAAGAACAGCTCGGGCAGCGGCGGACGGGGTGCTGTGGTGTTCAGGTCCCCGGGGCTATGCCCGACGATCAGCAGCGTCCCGCCTTTCGACACCCCGGTCCCGATCCGACCGAAGAAGGCGGCTCTGGGCTCGGCGGGAAGCTGCATGAACTGCGCCGAGACCAGGTCGTAGCGCTGCGGCGGCGGTTCCCAGGAGAGCAGGTCCGCCTGCTGCCAGGTGATCCGCTCCGCCAGTTCGCTGCTCAGCTCCCTGGCATGGGCGGCGCCGCGGTCGAGAGCGACCGTTGAGATATCCACGGCGGTTACCCGCCAGCCGCGCCCGGCCAGCCAGGTGGCGTCAGCCCCCTCCCCGCAGCCGGCATCTAGCGCCGTGCCGACCGGCAGGCCGGCTGCTTCGGCCAGCAACTGCGGATTGGGGTGACCGCTCCACAGCGACCCGCTGGCCTGGTATCGCTGATCCCAGAACGCCTGGCTGAACAGGTCATCACCGGCGGGGGCCTGTCCCTCGGGTCCGTGCCGGCGGTGGTGCTCGTGCTCGGTCATGGGTCCTCCGGCGGCATCATTTCGCGGCGGCCCCGCAGTTGACAAATCCGCAGAACGGCTCGATGGTCATCGCCTTCGCAACCGACGGAGTTGAACCCAGCGCCTCAGCGGGACGTGTGATCGAAGACGCATGAACTAGCAACGGGCGCGTGCGAGTGTTCCGCGTGCCCGGAGAGAGGTGTGAGATGCGCAAGATCAGCTTGCTGCTTGGCATGGTGGGTGGCGCGGCCCTGGTGAGCGTGGCGGCCGTGCAGGGCGTCGCCGCCTCTCCGGTTCCCGGCCCGCCGACGGTCCTGAAGTTCGACACGATGACGCCGGTCACCGGGCCTTACGTGGGTCCGGCGAACCCGATCAGGGGCGTGCCAGGCGGCGGGCTGCCTTGGGTGCTCACGGCAGCGAACGGGTCACTCAAGCGTGACGGCCATCTCCTGGTGAACGTGAGCGGGCTGGTTCTCGCCGAGCAGTCGCCCGTGCCTACCGCGCTGCAGGGCACGAACCCGTTCGCTGACTTCCGTGCCGTCGTCAGCTGCCAGAGCATCGGCGCCGACGGCACGGCCACGGTCGCCAACGTCAGCACCGGCGACTTCAAGGCCGACGCGGCCGGCGATTCGAACATCAACGCCAGGGTCGACCTCCCCCATCCCTGCATAGCGCCGGTCATCTTCGTTACCGGTCCCACCGGGGTCGGGGTCTGGTTCGCAGCGACCGGAGCCTGAGCCAGATCGATCGCTGACAGGACGCCAGCGCGCGGTGCTCTCTCACCGGCGCGCTGGCTCCTGCCTGGCGCGCGCCTACCGCCGAGACGCCTGCGGGCCCGGCTGCAGCACCCCGTCGATGGTCAGCTCGACCCGCTCGGTGTAAAAGCACATCAAGCCTGCGATTGCCTCGGCCGACGGAATCGGGTTCAGGTAGCTCCAGACGATGTCTTCGTGAGTCTCGTCCCCCACCTGAGCCGACCAATACGACGCCTGGCCCTTGAATGGGCAGGTCGTCTGCCGGTCAGAGGGCCGCAGCAGGTCGGCGCGCACGTCGTCGCGCGGAATGTAGTACCGGGCAGGCAGTCCTGTCTCGTGCAGGACGACTGCCCGGTCGGACTTGGCCAGCCTCTGGCCATCCAGGGTCACCTCGAGGTGGACATCGGCCGGCGTGATCGTGATCTGGTGTCCCGAAGCCATACAGGTGCCAACCGCCAGGCAGCCCGGCCGATTCCCGGCACGGCGCCTTCGGTCGCGTCGGCGGTGCTGTTAGGCGGCGGCGTGCGCTCCGGCCAAGGCAGCCGCGATCGCGCAGCCAGGACGATGTTTGCTGCCATGAGGAGGACACGGAGCCGAGCACTCCGGGCAGCACCCGCTGGACTTGAAGGGGGTGAGACCCGCCCACTGGTGCTTTTCCAGCAGACGGCGAAGCTCGGCGTTCTCGGCCCGCAAGGCAGCCTCTGTTTCTCCCATGGCGCCTCCATTTCAGTTCGCCGCTGCGGAACGCCGCACAGCAGCACCTGTGGCGCTATCAGGCTCGGCCGCCGGTTGGCCGGTGCCGATCGCGCGCGGTCCTGGCCGGTCGGTCGTTCTCGCCGGCAGTCTCACCGTCGAGGGGTGCGAGGGCGGCGGAGAGTTGCTGGCGGGAGGTGATGGCGAGCTTCTGGTAGGCGTGCGTGAGGTGTCCTTCGACGGTCCGGGCGGTGATGAACAGGTCTTGGGCGATGTCGCGGTTGGAGAGACCGGCGGCGGCGAGCTGGGCGACGCGACGCTCGCTGGGCGTCAGCGAGTCCAGCCCGCTGACGGCGAGCCGTCGGGGTCGCCCGCCCGCGGCGACGAGTTCGGCCCGGGTCCGCTCAGTCAGCGCAAGCGCTCCGCAGCGGTGGGCGAGGTCGAGCGCGCGCCGGAGGATCTCACGGCTCTCCGCCCGCTGTCCGGCCCGCCTGAGGGCCGCTCCCAGGTCGGCCAGTGCGCGGGCCCGTTCCAGTCGCGCGCCTGAGCTCTCGAGCACGCGTCCCGCCTGGCGCAGCAGCTCGATGCCGCGCCGTCCGCCCTCTGCGAGGCCGGCCGCGCGCAGCGCTATCCCGAGCGTGCGCGGGCCGTTGTAGACCCTGGCGAGGGCGACCTCCTCGGCCGCGAGGGATCTCGCTTCTGCTCTTGCGCCGAGCGCGAGTTGCGCGAGGGCGGCGTCGGAGCGCCACGGCGCGACCGACGGGGTGGGGGCGCGCAGACGAGCGAAAAGGTCGCCTGCTGCTAGAAGGTCGCCGAGGGCCGCCGCCGGGCGAAGCTCGGCCAGCCGAAGCCGGCCGCGGGCCGCGAGCACCCATCCTGCGTGCAGCATCGCCGGGAACTGCTCGGCGAGACGGTAGCGTTCCTGCGCCGCCTCGGCCGCCTCGAACTCCCCGCGCTCGGCGAGCGTCGCCAGCAGCACGGCGAGAGCGAGGGCGGCGTGGATGCCGGGCGGGCGCGGCCCGGTCTCGAGCGCGACGCGCGCGTCCGCCTCGGCGTCCGCGAGGTTGCCGACGTGCAGGTGAACAAGGGCGCGGTAACACGAGAGCCCGAGCACGTGCGGCAGCGAACCGAGTCGGCGGGCGTCCGCTAGGGCTTCGTCGAACCGCCGCAGAGCCTCGTCGTAGCGTTCTGCGAACGTGAGCGCGATGCAGGCGTGGTAGAAGAACGGGGGTCGGTCGACCGCCTCCGGCAGCAGCTTCGGCGCTCCGTCAAGCGCGCGGAGCGCGAGGCGCGCGACGGTCTCCGCGGGCTCGTTCGCATTCACGGCCGCGATCGCCAGCATGCCGAAGACGCTCGACGGGACGTCGGGCTCTTCCTCGGCCTGCCGGCGGAGGCGGGCGATGCGCTTGGCGGCATCGTCCGCGGTCTGCGCGTCGAGCTGGGCCGCGCCGAGGGCGGCGCCCTCGAGCGTGAGCGCCGCCAGTCGGTCGGTGCTACCGAGGCGGGCGCGCGTCCGGTCGAGCACCTCAAGCGACTCGCGGTTGCGGCCCTCGATCTGCAGCATGCGTCCCAGCGCGAGAGTGACCGAGACCTGTGCGGTCGCTCCCGCCGCGGTATTGAGTGCCTCCTCGAGATGAGCCGCCGCCCGCGGGTCTCCCGCGTACGACTCGGCGAAGCCGAGCTCGAGCAGGACATCGGGGCGAAGCCGCTTGGACGGCGGTTCCGCCAGCGCCCGCCGCAGATAGGCAACGGCTGAGTCTGGAGCGCCGCTCGCGATCGCGGTCCTGGCGGCTGGCCCGAGCGAATCGACGACCCAGTCGTCCCCGGCCGGGTCCGTCGCCAGAAGGTGGGCCGCGATGCGGTACGGAGACGCGGCTTCGTTCGCGAGGCA